>ENA-OQDA01000116-OQDA01000116.1-human-gut-metagenome-genome-assembly--contig:-NODE-116-length-33164-cov-5.710113_pt1 | contig 33164 bp, 26 predicted proteins | sample MGYA00242771_ERZ504603 | MGnify/ENA primary metagenome ERZ504603 (study PRJEB26092, sample SAMD00036328) | human gut metagenome | host: Homo sapiens | study: EMG produced TPA metagenomics assembly of...
ATCTCCCTGCCCTGTCCGTCAAACGCCTTTTTCATGGCGTTGAAAATTTTCTCCTGTTGAAAGGGAACAGACTCCCCGTTTCGTTTTCTGATCTCCATTTCGATCCTCTCCTCTTCTCCGGTCACTTGCCTAATAGGTTTTCCTTGGGGACCTTCACGTCGTTGAAGATCAGCTCCGCCGTGAAGGAGGAGCGAACGCCCATCTTGTCATAGTGGTCGCCGAACTCAAAGCCCTTCCAGCCCAGCTTCCACAGCTTCTTGACAACCTCCTCGGGAAACTCATTGTTCTGATCCATTAAAAATGCGAGGGGCTTGATCTCCTCCTCCGCAAAACTCCGGATCTTCGTGCGCCGCCGTGGTTTGAAACAGCATACGGGTACCTCCTCTTAAAATTTTACAGCTCGCTTGTATCTTGGGGATCGGATCCGCCGGTCAGCAGCCTGCGCAGGCTCACGGCGCGGAACGCCTCGTCCTGCTTTCGCTGCAAGGCCGCCAGCTGATAGTGGATGGCGCACCGCCCGTGCTCGTCCTGCCAGCGGCACTCATATCCCGGCTCCATGCAGGCACGCAGGACGCCCCGCTCCCCCATGACCCCCATGAGATCGTAGAGGGAGGTCGCGTCCAGGTCACAGGACAGCGCGCAGCCGCCGAGGGCGCCGCGGCTCACCCGCACCAAATTGCCTGCGGAGAGCTTGCGCAGGATCTGGTAGGCAAACTGAGTGGGGATCAATTCCGTTTTCGACATCTCGGCCACCGAATGCTTCTCCCCGTCCAGCAGCACCCGCAAAATGCGCATCGCGTAGTCCGTCTCTTTGGTGATGATCATGCTCCGCATCCTCTTTTCGCTTGCTTGTTAGTGTCATCATATCAATCTTGATAAATTTTGTCAAGATAATTTCCAAAAAAATTATCGCCTTAACATAGACCGCCCCAGCCCGGGTCAGCTTCGCTTTCCATTCAGCGAAAAGCCATGTTCCTTACAACTATAGAAGCCGAAAAAGCTGTGCCGTGGCAGTCCGCCGAAAGCAGAAAAGACTATGACTGAAAACCAGAAAGCGGAGAAATTGGTTGGGGCTCGCAGGGGTCGCCCACCCAAGGCGGGTGAGGCGATCCCTGACAAGCCTAAGCCGTCCAACCGAAACAAGCAATAAAGTGCGTGCTTTTCATTTTATATTCGACACATTATGTTAAGATGTGCAGTAGATGCTCCATTTTGCTGTCCCATTCTCTGCTGGAATCGGCGCACTGTATATTTACCGCAAAGACCGCAAAACAGTCATTCAACGCACGGACGGCAAGCAATTTGCACTGTTCGTACCGGTACACAACGTTCTGTCTGCTTTGCCGGAGAGCGATTTTTTAAGCATCAGCAAGGGAACAGTCGTATGCCGCAGATACATTGTAAACATCAGCAACGATGGCATTTATACCATGTCGGATGGCCGCACTTTTCAGGGACGCAAGCGCGGCATGAGCAACCATCGCCGTTTAAGTGCAGAAATAGGGCTGGCCGAAACGAAGCCCCGTCCCCTGAGTATGCTGGAAAAATGCAGCCTTCTGGACGATATGCCGTTGGCATTCTGCGTGATAGAGCTTGTCTTTAACGAGGACGGCCACGGCGTGGATTTTATTTTTCGCTACTGCAATGCGCAAATGGCGGTGGTGGAAGGCGTTCCAATAGAAGAAATGCTGAACCGCTCTTTTTACAAGGTGTTCCCCAATGGTGATAAAAAGTGGCTTGTATCGTATGCAGATGTGGCGCTAAACGGAACAAAGCACATCCTCCATGATTACAGTTCCGAGATAAACAAAAATCTTATCATCCATTGCTATCAGCCCGAACCCGGCTATTGTGCCTGTGTGCTGCAAGTGATGGATCAATAAATCAGCGAAAAAAAGCACCACGGGAATCGATGCATATCCGGAAACCTCTGCTCTGCCGGAAAAGCTTCCTGCACCTTGCTGTTTGTGCGCTCCGCCCCCACCTTCTGCCGTCGTTGACTATTTCTGCCTTTAGTATATAGAACTGTTCCCGCATTTCAAGCCGTTTAGCACGAAAGCCTCAATTCTGTCACGAAATCGGACTTTTCCGCTATGACGGTGCTGAACCGTATCGTTCATATGGTCCCGGTTCTGCTTGTTTCATATTCTCTAACTCCGGAATTCCGGCAATAGATAATCAACCTGACGATAACCATATTCATCTACATAGAAGGAGCCGATAGATGAACAAAGGAGATCAAGAATTGCTGACAGGACATCTTCACGCTTGATTTTCTTTCGCTCTACAATGTCTTTCAAATAAACTTCAGAAAACAGTGATTTCAGATACGCCATCTTCGCGGCGTCCGAGGGACGAGACAAAATTAGTGGCATACCGCCGTAGAAAGCAAACTCATCGAAAGCGTCCTGCCAATAGCTGAATAGTATTCGGCAAAGGAAAGCGGATGCACACGGATTTCATCGTTTCGTCCTCGGAACTCAGTTAGTATATCAGAGGACAGCATTTTGGAGTTGCTGCCGGTTACATAAATGTCCAAGTTGGACAAAGGCTTCAAACCGTTGAGCGCATGGTAAATTTAACAAGCGCTCTCTGCAAATCCTCAATGCGAGGTGAATTTGCAGAGGGCGCTTTTTTCTGTTTTTGCGCAAAATTGTATAATTTCGTGTCATGTGTTCAATGCCAAAACGTAACCGCTCAACCATAGCCGTCAAGCAAAAATAAAACTGGAGCCAAACCCGGCTCCAGCAAACTTCAAATTATCTTTTTGCAAACGTCAGGCAGCTTGTCCGACCACGGCAGCAGATCATTTAAGAACGCGCGGTCATTTGGATCATGCTCCCGGCCATAAAGATGCTCTGCAATCTCGTCCAGTAAAAACCGGAAATACTCATACGGCTTCAAATTGTTGGCCTTGGCTGTTTCTGCAATGCTGTAGAGTATTGCACTGGATTGTGCTCCTTTGGGCGTGTTGAGCATCATCCAGTTCTTTCGCCAAACTGTAAAGGGGCGGATAGCTCGCTCACTGGCGCTGTTGTCAACAGGAATTTCTCCGTCTTGCAGGAACATACGCAACTGTTTTTCTTGGTTCAGGCTGTAGGCCAATCCATCGCGAGTCTTCTTACTGACAATCTGCAGCGGATCCTGTGCTTTTGCCCATGTGAGATAAGCCTCTACCAAAGGAGCAATCTCCTGCTGGCGGCGGCGCAGACGTTCTTCTGGGGAGAGATCTTTCAGCAATCCTTCAAGATGGTAGATCTCTGCTATTTTGGACAGTGCCTGGGCGGCAACGGAACCTTCCTGCGGTATTGCAACTCCGCTCTTGGTACCGACTGCTTTTAAGGCATCGGAAAAGTCTCTGCGAGCATGGGCCCAGCAAAAAGCTGCTGTAATTTGCGTCTGCTCCTTTTCCAGAGCCTTGTAGCCACTGAAAGCATCCGTTTCCAGATACCCGTGAAAGCCCTCCAGAAACTCAGCGGCTAAGCCGTTTGTTATGGCCAGAAGAAATTTCTTATTCTGCGACACAGCCAAAGGCGCAGATGCCAGTGCCCTGTGCTTCAGCGTGATTGAAACAGCTAAACGCAACAAGCTGGATCCCTTGGATACCTTCGGTTCCTTTTGCTAGGAGCTTCCCAAACTCGGAAACGAGCCAACTAGTGAGCAACTCCTGCCGCTATTGCCTTGGTCTACGGTGCTTCCTGAATATTGCCATCTGCCTTGCTTTTTTGAGCATCTCGGTTTCGAGGTGCTCTTATTTTTTGCCTTCACGGGGGATTATTGATCGCTTACATTTTTATGCCTATATCATTGTGATGAAAGGAGAAATTGGATACATGAACACTTATGGTTTGTTCTGCTGCTTGCCAGCGGCGGCGCAGCAACCGCAACAGCCATTTACGGCAGAAAGAACAAGCGCAGTGTAAAGTAAGATCAAATGATTAACCCAAAGGCGGCTGTCGGAAACGGCAGCCGCCTTTCCTGTCACAATATGCCGAAAACGCTTGACGAACAAATGTGAAGATTGGCTTATAAAACAGGACCGCTGCTATATAAACTAAAGAACGCCGAGGGTTCCTATATGGGAAGGGATTCCTCGGCGTTCTTCATTTCATGCTTTTGGATTGCCCGGTCAACAGTATCACGCGCCTTACCGCAATGCACAGATCACAGCCACTGTTTCAGCACATCGTTCAGCTTATTCAAATCAAGCGGTTTGGCGATATGCTCGTTCATGCCGGTGTTCTTTGCCAGTTGCACGTCCTCGGCAAAGGCATTTGCCGTCATGGCAATGATGGGCACTTTGCCCCGGCTGCCGGCAAGCGCACGGATCGCAGCAGTGGCTTCGTAACCATTCATGATGGGCATCTGGATGTCCATAAAAATGAGATCATACCACTTTTCTGGCGCTTCCATCACCTTTTCGACTGCAATTTTTCCGTTTTCGGCGCTGTCGATGGTCACGCCCGTCATGCCTATGATCTCGGTTGCGATCTCACGGTTCAGCTCGTTATCTTCCACAAGAAGGATCCGCTTACCCGCATAGTTTTCCTTCGCAAAGTCTTCCAGATAGTTCCGGGCGTTTTTCTCCTTTTTCCCGGATGTAAACTGCCGCAGAGTTGCCGTCAGACGAGAACGGAACAGCGGTTTTGCCATAAACGCATTCACGCCCGCTGCTCTGGCTTCTTCTTCGATCTCGCTGAAATCAAAGGAAGTCAGGATGATGATCGTGACATCTTCTCCTACCCGTTCCCGGATTTTTCTGGCGGTTGCAATACCTTCCATTTCCGGCATTTTCCAGTCCAGGATCACCGCAAAATAGTCGCGGCCTGTCTTGTGCCGCGCCGCGCAGCGTTCCACGGCTTCCTTACCGGTCAGGACCCATTCGCCCGCTATGCCGATCTCCTGAAGGGTTGCAACGGTGCTTTCGCAGCAGGTCTTGTCATCGTCCACGACCAGTACCGGCAGATCGAGCAGTTCTTTTTCCTGTTCCTTCTCGTTGTCCTGAAGCTTCAGATAGACCGTGACCGTGATCTTCGTTCCCTTGTTGGGAGCGCTTTCGACCTGAATGTCACCATTCATCAGGTTGACGATGTTTCTTGCAATGGCCATGCCAAGACCGGTGCCCTGCACCTTAGTCGTCCGGTGATCGTCTGCCCGGCTGAACGGCTCGAACATGATCTTCTGGAATTCCGGCGTCATACCGATGCCGTTGTCCTCGATGGAAAACTCGTAGCAGCCAAGCTCCGAGAAGCCGTTCGGTTTTTCCTTGATCGTAAGGGTGATGTTCCCTCCATCCGGGGTGTACTTGACGGCGTTGCTCATCAGGTTCACAAAGATCTGCTGGATGCGCAGGCTGTCGCCACAGACAGCTTCGTGCTCGATGTGCTCAACTTTGACTTCGAGCTGATGTTTGTGCTCGTCGATTGCTGGTTTTGTGAGGGTGAGCAGGTTATCGACCAGCTCCGGCAGGCTGAAATCCTCCTCGGCAAGGCTCATTCGCCCGCTCTCGATTCTGGCCATATCCAGCACTTCATTGATCAGTCCCAACAGATGACGGCTCGATTTTGTGATCTTGCCAAGGCACTCGACCACCCTGTCCTGACTCTCGATATTCGCCCCTGCAATGGCGGTCAAGCCAATGATTGCATTCATCGGTGTACGGATATCATGGGACATATTGGAGAGAAATTCCGTCTTGGCGCAGCTTGCGTTTTCCGCTGCCCGGTACGCTTCCTTCAGTGCCTTATGGGATTCGATCTCGGCCTTTTTCTCCTGCGACACATCCATAGAGCCCAGCAGCGCTTTGACCAGCTTTGTGCCATTCCACTCCAGCGGAATGAAGGAAGCGATCTTATAGGTGTTCTCATCCATGGAGCAGTATTCAAATTTGTAGATGTCGTTCTCGCCCTGCAAATTCTTGCGGATATTTTCCGGCGAGATTATAGCATCCAATGTGTCCAGCGATTCCAGTGTCTTATACTTTGCAGCCACCTGCTCCACAAAATCATGGTATGTTCCCGTCGGCGCGTATATCATTTCACCTTGTAGATTATAGAACCGATACCGGTCATTCTCCAGATCGCAGACGACAAAGCGGTCCAGCAGACGCACCATGCTCTTGATCAAAAGATCCATAGATGCGTTATCTGAGGCCATCTGCATCCGCCGTGCCGTCTCTGCTTTGGACTCTGTGATGTCCCGCAGAAAACTCATCGCATATTCGGAATCTTCGATCTCGCCGCGCATGACCACGTTGCTGACCCATCGTTCCTCCCCATTCAGAACGATGCGGCACTCCTGACACAGCTCCGTCTCAAGCCCCTTTAATTTTTCCGTGATGTAGGCGCGATTGTAGAAATCCGTTACAGACTTTTTGTCCTCTTCAACCACATAGTTATCCACAAAGAATCTGATCAGTTCATCCCATGTGTGGCTCTGCTCAAAGGCCGTCATCAAAGAGGGCTCCACTTTGAAAGTATCAAAGGTGTTCTTTTCCAGATTTACATAGTATTCGCAGAGGTTTGCGCTGGTAAATGCACGGTGAAATGCCGCTGCCCGCTGCGCCTGCATCCGGCTTCTTTTTTCCGCGTCAATGTTGCTGATGATTCCGGCAATTCGGTTGGCCGAGCCATCCAGACGGCGTATCACCTCCGCCGATGCCCGGAACCACTGGTATTGGCCATCCTGCATTTTCAGTCGGTACTCAACATTATATTTTGTAGTATTGGTTTTGTCCGCAATCGTTTCCAAAAGCAGCTGCATTACCCGGTCATGATCCTCCGGGTGCAGAAGGTTCGACCACGAATCCAGTTTGTTCGGAAAATCCAGAATGTCATGATATCCAAGGATCTGCCGGAACGCATGGCTCCAGTTTACATTGACGATTTCACCGTTTTCATTGCACTCAAAATACCACAGCGCAGAATGAATGGATTCGTTGACTAACGCAAGATTTTCATACGCCCAGTTCATCTGTACCGACAGGACCCAGATCGGCGTTCCATCCGTATCGGCTGCATCTTCTTTATAGAGACGCACATAGACGGGAGAGCCATCTGCTGTAAGGATCCGGCCTTCTCCTCTGCCCTGAATCTGACGAAAGCGTGCATTGTCAAGGAATGCGGCATCTTTCTTATAGAAAAGATTCTTCAGTGAACCCTTTGTCTGCTCCATCAGGGACTCATAGCTGTGGTTCAGATTATGCAGCAACAGATTACTGACCGACAGGATCGACAATTCGGCATCATAGTACCCGGTAATGGTTCCGACACCGCCATTATGATAGATCGTCTCCTGCATGGCCTGAAATGCATCTTCTCCCAGCCTTACCGTATCGGAAGTGTAGATTTCATCTGTAAGTCTTCTATCGAATTTCATGTTCTTCATCCTCGCAGGGTTTCGATTCCGCTGCTTCCTTCCATTCCAGCGCTTCCGTTGTATCTCACAAGGCATACTACAACATTTTATATTATACCCACCCCGCACTGTCATTTCAAGTTCCATGCCAGCACGTTGGCTGTGTAAAAAAGAGAGACCAATCTGCGTGAAAATTTACGCAAGTTGATCCATGTACTTTTCCACAATCCGGCTATCAGTATAGACAGTCGCCTTGCGATGCGGTAAGGCGGAAATTGCGCGGTATTGCCTTAATGGGCGAAGGTCTCCGCGTAGGGCGACCATGCGTAGCTCAGGCAGTAGGAGGTGTAGCTTGCGGCGGGCACGCGGATGCGGCAGAACGCGGGCGCACCGTCGAGCAGGGCCTGCCCCACGGAAAGCCGCGCGGGGTCCGGCTGGGTCAGCGTGATTTCCTGCAGCGCGGGGCATTTGGCAAAAAGTCCATCCGGAAGCGCCGTGATATTTTGCTGTATCGTCAGTTTTTCCAGCGTGCTGCATCCCGCAAACGTGTCGGAGGCCAGCGCCGTCACGGGTCGGCCGTCCACCTCGCCCGGAACTGTCAAGGTGCGGCGGCCGCGTCCCGCTGCATTGACGACAAGACGGTCACTTTCCCATGTAAAATATGCAGCATCGCAGTTATTCGCGGCTTCTGTGTCGGTCTGTATCCGGCGGGCGGGCATGGCGGGCAGCGCGATTTCGGTAGACGAGGTGTCTCCCAGTACAGCTTTGAGATCGCGGATGAGCTGCCGCGTAAAGACGGTCTTGCCGCTCACGTTCAGATGGAAATTTGTGTCATAGAACCACCCGGCGTCCATCACGCAGGCATGCGGATCGCCTGCCAGAGGTGCAGTCAGCTGCGACTGCAGATAGTCGGCATACGTGTCAATATCTTCTGCATTCGCTACAGCAAGCACATTCATCGGCGGGAAATGATACAAGACAACTGCCCCGACAGACTCAGCCTGTGCAGTGTAGACGTTGAGCGCATCACAGAAGTCGGTGTCCAGCATCGAGGGATCAAAGCGTATCGGCATTGTCGTGTCATAATCATCCGGCAAAATATTGGCGCTGCAGAGCGGATTTACCACATCGCCCACCGCATTGAAGGAGCCGCGGCGATAGACGCCGTCCGGGGAAGGCGCACCGGTGAGAAAATAGCGGAACTTCGCACCTGCAAAGCGTGGAAACGCCCCCAACAAAGGCCCAAAATCCCGCGCGTGCAGGCAGGCAAGTGCCGAAAAGTCTCCGTCAACAGCCTGCCAAAAAGTATCCGCGCCGACGGTATCGGAAAGCGCCTGACGCTGCTGCTCCGGCATGATGACGACAAGATCACCTGGGCGCAATTCATTTATAGACAAATCCAGCATGACCCGTGTGCCGAGTGCTGCGTACAGGCCAAAATTTACGGGCTGATAGTCGGGCAGCTCCCGGGCCAGCAGAGCGCTGTCAACGCCGAAAGCGGCTGCACTGCCGCCGACAAGAATAAGACGCGGTTTATCGCTTTCCGCGGCCAGCAGGGCACGCTTGGCGGGCAGTTCCCCCACAAACGTATTGCTGTACTGCGCGGGCAGGGCAAAGCCCCACACCGTCAGGAGCAACGGTATGGCGATAAAAACGCAGAGCATACTTGTAAACAGTTTTTTCATGGCAGGGTCAGAATTGGAAGTAGATAAAGGCATTGGTCGTGCCCGTGTGCAGTGTGGAAAACCACGCGGCGACCACAGTCAATGCCAAAAGACAGAAGGCCAATACGCTGCGCGGGGACGGTGCTGCGGACGACGTCTCGGGCAGCAGATGCAGGCAGAGCGCCCCCAAAACAAGCTCTGCCACCGGCTGTGTACCGATGCTCAGCAGCGTTGTGTGCAGTGTGCTCAGCGACCAGTCGACAGGCAGGCGGGACAGCAGCAGAAGGGCATCCGAGACAGAGGCTGCCCGGAAAAAGACCCAAGCGATGCAGACCAGAGAAAATGTATAGGCGTGGCGTAGGCACACGGCGGTCCAGGCGCGGGCCTTGTGCTTTCCGCCGCAGGGGGTCAGGGCCTTTTCCAAAAGCAGCAGTGCACCATGCACACCGCCCCACACCACGAAATGTAATGCGGCGCCATGCCAGAGGCCGCTTAGCAGAAACACGACCATGGTATTTACGACCAGCCGTGCCGTGCCGCGGCGCGAGCCGCCGAGCGGGATATAGACGTAGTCTGTAAACCACCGCGTCAGGCTGATGTGCCAACGGCACCAGAAATCACGCAGGGAGTCTGCGCGATAGGGGTGGTCAAAATTGCGGCTCAATCGCACACCCAGCAAGGCAGCGGCCCCGACGGCAATGTCGGAATAGCCGGAAAAGTCCCAGTAGATCTGCCCGGCAAAAAGCAGTGTCGCCAACAGAACAGCCGGGCCGGAGGCGTCAGCCGGGGAGGCGTAGACGGAATCCACAAATACGGCAGCGGTGTCTGCCAGCAGCAGCTTCTTTGCAAAGCCGCGCACCATCCAAAGCCAGCCGCTGCTGTCCATACGGCGCTCCTGCGCGTGCAGCTGAGGCAGAAGCGCCGTGCTGCGTTCAATCGGCCCCGCTACCAGCTGCGGGAAAAAGCTGACGAATAAGGCGTAATACCCCGGATGCCTCTCCGGCATGAGCCGCCCGCGGTAAATATCAATGACATAGCTGAGGGTCTGAAATGTGTAAAACGAGATGCCCGCGGGCAGCAGAAGCGGCACATCTGTGCGGAAAATCCCGGCATATTTGAAGAGGCACAGACACCCGATGCACAAAACTGCCGCACAGGTCAGCCAGAGCTTTTTGGCCGTCTTTGTTTTGCTTTTTGCGATGCCCAGTGCCGCCGCATAGGTTCCCAGCGTGATACCCGCCAGCAGCGGAAGTGCCTGCGGACTGCCCACAGCGTAAAACCCGAGGCTTGCGGCCAGCAGCAATACCCAGCGCCGGCTCGGCGGCAGCATCCAATGCAGGGCCAGTACGATAGGAAAAAGCAGCACAAAAGCGGGTGCGGTGAAATTCATAAGCGCCCTCCTATCGGCCACATGGCGGCGGCGCAGGGAATCAACAGGCAAAGCAGCATTGTGCGGGTGGACACATCCAGTACCAGCGCTGCCAAAACCACCGCAGCACCCGAAACCATGCCGAGCGCTGCGGCCCATGCCCGGCGATGGGCCGCCAGTGCCAGCACAGTGGTCAGTGCAGCCAGAGCGCAGACAAGAATCATGGCGCAATCCCCTCCTCTTGCAGTTGTTTTGTCAGTGCATTGATGACCTGTGCCGTGCGCATAGTCACCCCGTTTGTGGACAGATGGTTGTCGGTGCCGTAGAAATACCGCCCGGGCATCAGGGAATCCTGCAGTGGCGTCAAGAACACAACATCGAGATTTTCTCGGAAATACGCATCCAGCGCGGCCACAGCCTCCGGCGTGGAATCCGCCGAAACGGCGCGGCTGTTGCGCGGGCTGTACGTCAGGTACACCCGCACGCCGTCTGCCGCAAAGCGGTCAAACTCGGCGTTGGCGGGGGCTATATATGTGTCATACGGGAAGGACGCCGTTGTGTAATCCACAGGCAGTCCGTAAATCGGCGTGTCATCGACGGCATCGGGGCGGTACAGAACATAGTCACCGTACTCGTTGTAGCTCGGCGTGTCAACGGCATTTCCGTCCTCGTCCAAATCGGACGGCGAGACGGCATAGCTGCGCGCCGCCATGTCTGCGCGGGTCTGCAAATAGGAGCCAAGTGCCGAAAAAACGCCGCTGTACTGTTGTAAATCAAGCCTCGCGACAATGTCGTAGTCAGCCTCGGCCATACAGAAGAAGGCGTCGTCAAAGGCGTTTGTCGTGCAGAACTGGCGCTTGGCGGCGTCAAATTCAGGCGAGAGCAGCAGCAGGTCGCCGGGGCGCATCTGTGCGCGAATCAGCTCGAGCTGCGGCAGCGCATTGGTGTAGGCGAACACACCCATGTTCACGACCTCATAATGGGGCAGGGCAGCATCCAGCGCGGCGCTGTCATACCCGAACCGCGCCGAGGAACCGGAGAACAGCACAAGCTTCTGCGTATCGGCCAATGAGAGCAGGCGGTCGTACTTATCGGCGAACGTCGCGTAGTAACTGCCGCTGTAGACGGGCGCAGTCGCGGCATTGATGTACAATGTTTGCAGGCTTGTGCAATCTTCAAATGCGTAATCGCTGATCTGCTGCAGGTTGTCAAACAGGGTCACGCTCTCCGCGGCGCTGCCGCTGAAGGCCCCGGGCTGCACGCGGCGCAAAGTATCCGGGAAGATGACTGTTTTACAGGGCGCATCGGCAAAGGCCCCCGCCGCAATTTCCACGACGGGTGCGCCGCCCAGCGTATCGGGGATGACAAGCACTTCTCCCCCGCCCTGCCAGCCCGTTATTGCTGCGGCGTCGTTTTCAACCGTGTAGGTGAACTCCGCGGCGTCGTTTTGAGCAGCCCACTGCGCGTAAAGCCGCGCGCCGGGCTCGGTCCGGCTGCCCAGCCCAACGGCCTGACCACTGCCGTCCGGGGCGGTGTTCCACCCCGTCAGCGTGTACCCGGGGCGGGTGAACAGTGCATCGTCGATGGCGGTGTTCAGCCGCAGATGGCTCGCGGTGACGGGCACAGTGACCCAGCCGCCGCCGCAGTTGTCATTATAATACAGCACAGTATCGCTCTTTTCCGCGGTCACTGCCACGGCAACGGAGTAGCGGACATCGGGCAGCGTCAGGATGTACGCCGCGCCGGTGCGGGTAAGCGACGCACCGGGATAGTCTGCGCCCGTCAGCGTATAGCCGTCGGCCGGGGTCAGGGTGAAGTTCACACTCTGCCCCGGGGTAACGGCTGCGGTCTGGGTCTGCGCTGTAAACGCAGGCGAGGATTCCAAAACGATGCGGCACTGCACCGCCGGGGATGCCGGGGCGGCGGCACAGCCTGCCAGCAGAACCAGCATGGCAAGAATAAGCATCAGGCGGCGCAGGTGGAACACATCCTTTCAGAAAAAATCTGTTTTTTACATCATAATACAAAATACCCCGGAGAGAAAGCCCCCCGGGGTGTGGATGAGGAAAAAGCTGTCACGATGAAGTGACGCGGGAATGGCGCATAATTACTGCTCGTTCACGTTGGTGAAGGCGGCAATGATGTTCAGCACCACGGCAATCAGCAGCGCGGCCGTGCCGTAGATGGCGCTGGACAGGTCAGCCATCGTCTGGGCGTTGTTCGTAAAGGTCATGATCGAGGCGATGGTGTTGACGCGGGGGCTGATGAACTGTACGGCAGCCACGACCAGCGTGATACCGGCAACTACGCTCATCGCATCGGCGGCAATGGCCAACTTCTTGTCCAGCACGACGCGCAGCACCAGTGCAAGGATGGCGATGACGGCGCAGCCGATGACAACCGGGCTGGTGCCGATCTTGCGGAAGGAATCAGTCCCGGCGTTGACAATGCAGAAGCCAAGGCCGACAGCACCGGCAACGGCGGTCAGAAGCGACAGGATCAGACCTGCGCCCTTTTTATTCGTAGAACTCATGGTTTGCACTCCTTTACTGCTTCTTGGATTTGCGGTCATTCAGCACATACATGGCGGCGGCCAGTACGGTCAGGGCGGCAAAGACGACCTGCACGGCAACGAGGGCGTTGTCATACCAGGTGCGCACGCTGACAAGGCGGGTGCTGCTGGCCATGCCGTCCAGCGCGTTGGAGTTGGCCAGCGCGTAGGCCTGCCATGTCATGGCCTGCTTGATGGCGCTCATCAGCTCGGTGTCCTGACCAACATTCTCGGTGGTCCAGTAGGCAAACTTTTCGCTGACAGCGGCCATCGTGTTCTCACCGGTGAAGGTGGTCATCGTGCCGCCGTTGAAGGCATACTCCTTCAGCACGGCGTAGTTGGGGTTCATGATGAAGTCCTGGCTCTCCAGACCCTTGAAGCCCCACTCGCCGCGCAGAATGTTCTTGAGCAGGCCGGTGTGGGCGTTGGCGGCGGTGATGCCGACACGGTTGAAGGCGGTCATGACGCCCAGAGCGCCGGCATCCTCGATGGATGCCTGGGTGCCGCGCAGCTCGTTCTCGCGGGCTTGCTGCTCAGTCATAAAGACGGAAACGCCGGTACGGTTGATCTCGGTATCGTTGAAGGCAAGATGCTTGGGGGCAATGATAACGCCGTACTCCTTGCCGCCGCTGATAAAGGCAACGGCCTGACCGGAGGTAAGGACGGCATCCTCGGAATAATACTCGTGGTTGCGGGCGTTATAGGGGGTGCGGTGCAGGTTGGTGCCGCAGCCCCAGAAGATGGTCAGGTTGCTCCACAGGCTGTAGTTGCCGCAGATCTTGCCGTACTCGTTGGCAAGGTCTTTGTTGAAGGTCTGGGCAATGACGGTCTCGTTGACCATTGTGCCGAACTTGTATGCGAGGTTGGGATCGTTGGCATCCACGGCGCAGGGGTCGGTACTGGTTTTGTCGGTGTTGGCATACTGGCCGAGAGGATAGCTGTAGATGCCGTTGGGGCCATCGTTCTGAATGGTCTCGGGGCTCATGATAGACTCGATGGCCTTGGTGGAGGTGCCGCCCAGACCCAGACGAATCATGCCTTCCTCCAGGGTGAGCTGATCCATCAGCAGACTCCAGCGCTCATCATCAAGGTCAGTGACGCCCTTCAGGTCAGCCAGAGTCAGGCCGTTGTCGGCACCGAAGGTGACGGTGGACGGATCGCCGTTTGCGTTGATCTCATAGATGTCATTGTCCAGAATGTCGAGCATCTCATCGGAGGCGGTCAGATTCTTATAGGTCTTGGGGAAGGTGCCCTCCCAGTCAGAGCGGGTCATGTAGGTGGCAGTGCCGGGCAGCCAGCTGTTGATGTCCATGTCGGCCAGTTGGTTCTCAACGGCGGTGCCGTTTTTGGTCGTGGCAAAGGTCGTGTCGTCAAAGGAATCGAGCGTCCAGCTCTTGGCCTTGTCGGCGCTGCCGTCCACACTCTGACCCTCTGCGGCCAGTACATTGTTCACGGCCTCGTGTGCGCCGTTGCCGATGGTGAACCAGTAGTCACCGGCATCGAGAATGTAGCAGCCCTTGGTACCAGCCGCGTTGTCAGCGGTGGAATCCCAGCTGGCCATATTCTGCATGTCAGCGGTGATGGTCACGGTCTCGGAGGCACCGGGCGCAAGCTCGGCGGTCTTGCCGTAATCCAGCAGCTGGATGGCAGCCTTCTCAACACCGTGCTCCTTGTCATAATCGGTGTAGGGCAGGCTGACATAGAGCTGCACAACATCCTTACCGGCGACGCTGCCGGTGTTCTTGACGGTCACGTTCGCGGTGACGGTCTCGTTTTCAAGGTCAACATTCAGGTTATCGAGGGTCTGCTCAAACGTGGTGTAGGACAGGCCGTAACCGAACGGGTAAGTAACCTCGTCGTCGTAGTTCCAAGCGCTGCCGGTGGAGGAACCGACGGTGGAGGCGGCATTGCCCTGCCCCATGACGGTGTCAAAATAGCGGGTCTCGTAGTACTTGTAGCCGATGTAGATGTTCTCGGCCTCGACAATGGCATCGTTCATGCTGATGTCGGGGTCGGCGTTGGCCCACTGCAGATCGCCGAAATTCTGGGCGCTGGGGGCGCTGGCGTTCTTGACGGCATAGGTATCGGTCAGATGACCGGAGGGGCTGACCGCTCCGGAGAGAATGTCGGCCACACCGTAGAAGCCGTAGCCGCCCGGCAGGCCGACCTGCAGGATGGCGTCAACACCGACGTTGTCCTCGATCTCCTGCACCTCCATGGCGCTGACATTGTTCAAAAGGACGATGACCTTGCCGCCGTTGGCCGCCTTGGCGGTGACGGCTGCATTGATGAGGTCGCGCTCGTCGTCGGACAGGCCCAGCGGGTCGGTCTGGTTCAGGTTCTGGGTGGGATCAACACCGGCGGTGCCGGGGTTGTAGCTGCCGTTTTCAGAGGCGGAGCGGGCAATCGTGACGATCATCACGTTGTTGTCGTTCATGCTGTCCTTCCAGCCTGCATCCTGACTATCCATCGCGGCCTGGCTCGGCTCCTTGCTGGAGAAAACGCCGGTGGTGGAGGGTGCGGTGATGTGGTTGTACTCCAAAGTGCCGCCCCAGCTCTGGACCTCGGATTTGTACGTCGGCTTGAGGGCCTCGTACATATCGGCCACAGTCTGGTTCATGCTGAAGCCTTTCGCCTTGAATGCCTGCACCATATCCACGGTGTCAGCATCCGTGCCGGTGTTCTCCACAAGGCTGGAACCCATATCGCCGCCCTGAACGGGATAGTAGCTGGAGAAGCCAAGCAGTGTGATCTTCTGGGTCTCATCCTTGGTCAGCGGCAGTGCGCCGTTGTTCTTCAGCAGGACGCTGCCCTCTTCGCTCATCCGCTCACCCACGTCCTGAATGCCGTGCAGCAGCTCGGTAGTGGAGGTGTAGTCGGATTTGAAAGTATACAGGTCAGTGCCGTCGGAGTTCTCGGTCACGAGCTTGGTGCTCTTGGTGCCCAGGAACTTGTCAATGTCGGTGCGGAATCCGTCCACGACGGTCGAGGCGCAGACACTGAGCGCCAGCAGCGACGCCGTGGCCGTGGTCACGCCGCGCCAGACGCGGCGGCCGGATTTTTTCTTACTCATGTTTTTCCTCCTTGTGTATCCTTGTGTATATCGTAATCGCGTGTAGGGCGCGTTACTTCTTGCTGCGTTCCTTGATAGCCTTCTGCTCCTCGGGCAGGTTTTTCTCAACCGTCCAGAACAGGATCAGGATGACGGCGCCGATGATATAGCAGACGGTCTCGACCCAGATATAGCTGACGGAGATCGCGGTCTGTACACTGGCGGTCTGGGCGGCGGTGCCCAGAGCGACGTCGGCGGCCTGGTTATAGCCGCTTCCGTTCAGCATGGCGCTGAAAATGGAATTGCAGATCGGCGTGGCGGCGACCATAAGGGAGCTGTAGATGCTCATGGTCAGACCGTCGGTGCGGATGCCGGTGCGGTACTCAATATGGTCGATAACGTCGGCAATCATGGCCAGGATCAGATAGCAGGCCGGGGAAGAACCCAGACACTTGAGGGCCACGCCGATGGCGACCGGCACGATGTTGCCGCCGCCCAGACCTGCGATGATGCCGCCCGCGGCACCCAGCAGCATGAAGCCGCCGCAGACCAGACGCTTACCGAACTTGTTGGCCAGGGGTACTACAAAGACCGCAGCCACGGCCATCGGGATAGCGCCCATGATGCTGAGCAGGCCCTGGGAGGCACCCCATGCGTCCGCCGTGCCGAAGAAAGTGTTGTCCAGGACCCATTTGCAGAAGTAGCTCATGGAGCCGTTCTTCATCGCGCCGCTCCACTGGAACAGCATATAGAACGCCATGACGATCCACCACATGCGGTCACCGGTGACGGCCTTGAGCTGCTCGCCCAGCGTGGCGGACTTGGCAGGGGTCGCGGTGTCGGCGCGGCCTTCCTCGGTGACGCGCTCACGGGTGAAGAGGAACTGCAGGTAGATGGTCAATGCGCTGAAGATGGCGACGGCCAGCATGGTGAGGAACCACAGGTGCTGGTTCTCCTTCAGCGCGAAGGAAACGAGCATCGGGAATACCATCGAGCCGCAGCCCATAACGCCCAGACCCGCCACGTTGGTGAAGGAAGCCAGCGCACCGCGCTGCTTGCTGTCACGGGTGGAAACGGGGATCATGGTGGAGTTGGCGGTGTTGTAGATGGGGTAAGCGACCGCGTAGTACAGGTTGTACGCGATGGCGATCCAGACCATCTTGGCCATGCCCTCAAACGGCACGATAAACATCAGCACACTGGCGACGGAAAGGGTCAGCGCGGAGAGCAGGATCCACGGGCGTGCCTTGCCGGCCAGAGCCCTGGTGTGCTCAATCAGCTGACCGACGATGAGGTTGGACGCCACGATGAGCACCGTGGAGACCAGCTGCAAGGTCGTCAAAAAGCCAAGATCAAGCTTGAGGACATCGGTGAAGTAGTTCTGCAGGATGCTGGTGAAGATACCCGAGGAAAGCAGTGCACCGAAGGGGCCGATAAAATAGCCCAGCAGCATTTCCGGCATCTTGACGTCGTCGCTGGTGATACGGGACTTCGTCAGCGGCGAGGACCAGAAGTTGGATTTCGAGGTTGACATGATAGAGAGTCACTCCTTCTTTGTGTATATAAGGGCAATACCGCATAATTCTAAGTGCCGATACGGCGAGCGAGGTGCGGCAACTGCTAAGCCAAAAGCGCAGATAATACTTTGTGTATTATCGAGCATTTTGGCAACGCAGATGCCGTGCCGCACACCGAGCCGCAGCGAGGCGCTTCGGAGCGCAACCGCCGCTTGCGGCGGCTCTTGGCGCGGAGATCCGCCGGAGCGGTGCTTAAGCCGTAAGGCGGGAATTATGCGGTGTTGCCTAAGCAAGTTGTTTACGCTATGCCTTTACGCCTTTGCCGTAAAGGTATATTCCCCGCTGCCAAGCACCTTCTCTTCCCCGCTCGGCAGCACGGCGGTGCATTCGGTGCCGACGGGCACTGCCACGGTCATCGTCATCTCGCCGTCCGCGATCTTCCATGCCGCCTTGATCACGCCGTAGGGCGTGCCCACCGTGCCTTCAGCCTCGGTGATGCCGCCGCCGACCACCGGCGCAAACTTGAACTTGCGGTACCCGGCCTCGGTGGGCTCCACACCCAGCACGCGGCGGTAGAGGAACGCGCCCACCGCGCCGCTGGCGTAGTGGTTGTACGAGATCATCATGTCGGTCCCGTCGTCACCGATTGGGCACTCGCCGTTCTCGTCCAGACCGTCCCAACGCTCCCAAACCGTGGTTGCGCCCACGCGGACCTCATACAGCCAGCTGGGACACTGTGTGTTCAGCAGCATCTTGTAGGCAGTGTCGGCGTGGCCGTTGTCGGCCAACGCAAACAGGATGTACGGCGTGCCCGGGAAGCCTGTACCGATCTTGTAGTCGTTCTTTTCAACCAGCTTGACCAGATTCTCGGCAGCCTTCGCCTTGACGTTTTCGGGGAACATATTCAAGTACAGAGGCAGCACATAGGCGGTCTGGAATTCTTCCTTCGTCTTGCCGTTGCCGTCGGTCAGCACACCGCAATAGGCATCGGCCACCTTACGGCTCAGCTCCTTGTACTTGGCGGCGTCCTCGGTTTTGCCAAGGATGCGTGCAATTTTCGCCAGTGTACCGCTGGTATTACACAGGGACGCCGTGGCGGTGTACTTGCTGCGGGCCTGCCACTGACTCATCTTCGGCACATCGGGGGCGACCCAGTCGCCAAAATGCAGCACCGACGGCGTGTGCCAGATATAACGGTGCTTGCCGATGCCGAACCCGGCCCAGAAGCAGCACGCCTTGACGTACTTCTGCATGGTGGGGTACATCATACGCAGCACATCCAGGCTGCCCGTGGCCTCATATAGAGCCCATGGCACCAGCACGCAGGCGTCGCCCCACCAGTCCACGGCCATCTCGGGCATTGTGGCGGGGAAACCGTAGCCCTGCACAGGCACGGTGTTGGGGATGCCGCCGGTGGGCAGCTGCTCGGCCTTGACGTCGCGCAGCCACTTCTCCAAAAAGCGGCTCAGTTCAAAGTTGTACAGCGCGGTGGGCGAGAACACGGCAATGTCTCCGGTCCAGCCCATGCGCTCGTCGCGCTGGGGACAGTCCGTCGGTATATCAACGAAATTCGACTTGGCGCCCCATGTAATGTTGGACTGCAGTTTGTTCAGCATCTCATCGGAGCAGCGGAAGGAACCGCTGTGCTCCACATCGGAGTAGAGCGCCACGGCCTCGATTTCCAGATCCTTCGCGTCGACGCCCTTGACCCCCGCATAGCGGAAGCCCATGTAGCTGAACCGCGGGCTGTAGGTCTGCTCGCCGTCGCGGCAGGTGTAGGTCGCCGTGGCCTTGGCCGTGCGCAGGAAGGTCGTGTTTAAGCTGCCGTCGGGGTTCAGGATCTCGGCGTGGCGCACGGTCACGACCTGCCCGGCCTTGCCGTTGAATTTGATGCGGACAACACCCGCAAGGTTCTGGCCGAAGTCGTAAATCGTCTCGCCGTCGGGGGCAGTCATCACGGCCACGGGCTTGCGCACCTCGTGGGCCTTGACCGGGGCACCGTAGTCCGCCGTGATGGCGGGGGTGACTTTCAGCGTTTCGGGCGCGGCGTTGTGCCAATCGCTGATTTCCTGCGTGGCATCGTAGGCCTCGCCGTCATACAGATCTGCCATCCGCACGGGGCCGCTCTCGCTGACCTGCCATGTTGCGTCGGTGCCGATGGTCTCCGTCGTGCCGTCCGTGTACTCGATGCGCAGCTCGGCCAGCAGAGCCTGACGGTCAGCAGTCACGCGGTTTTTGCGGGTAAACACAAAGCTGCCCACCGCCCAGCCGCCTGCAACCGTGAAAATCAGCGTGTCGACGCCTGTCAAAAGTGCCGTTATATCGTAGGTCTGATACTGCAAGTAGGACTTGTAGCTCGTAAAGCCGGGGGCGAAGTATTGCTCGCCCAGCTTTTGGCCGTTCAGCTCGGCCTCGTAGATGCCCATGGCTGTGGCGTAGAGGCGCGCGCGGGCAATGGGTTTGTTCGTTGTGATTTCCTTGCGGAAAACCATGGGCACGGGGCTGACCTTCGCCTCGGTGAAGTGGTAGCTCGGGTCGCTGATCCACCGGCCTTTCCAGGGCGTCTCCATGCGGCCTGTCTCAAAGGTAGTGGTGGCGGTGGCGGTCTCGCCTGCGTCGTCGGTGGCGTTCAGGCGCACGCTGTAGGTGGTGAACGGCAGCAGCGCAGGGCCGACGTAGGCAGCGCTCTGGCCGCTGGTCACATGGGCGGACCAGTCGCCGACGGTCAACTCGGCGTCGGCCAACTGTGCGCCCCGGCGGTCACTGCTCAGCGAAAACCCGATGCGGGGCGTGGAGCAGTCGGTCACGCAGCCGGCGGCCAGATGCTCCACCGTCAGGCGTGTGATTTCAAACATGTGTTCTCCTCCTTCGTCGGACGGGCAGCCCGTCCGGAGATTGCTTCTTTTTTCTGTAAGCTTACCATACCACAAGAATCGTGCGGCGGCGCATGATTTGCACGAAATGCGCTCTTTTTCGCACAAACGGTTTTTGGCTTCGTCAGGTTTCACAAGGTTTCTCGCTTGTTTTTTGTACACATTGCTCAATGTAGCATCCGAACATAGACTCTTTTCGCACAAACAACGCCCCCTGCACAGCGTTTGCCGGTGAAGGGGGCGTAAAACTTCATTTTTATTCTTGCTGCGGCTGCCCCAGCGGAATCAGTACGCGCAGCTCAAACCAACCCTCGCGGGTCGTAATTGTCGCGGTACCGCCGTATTTTGCGGCGGCGTTTTGTATGCTTTTTACACCGAAACCATGGTACAAGACATCCTTTTTCGTCGTGACAGGCAGGCCCTTCTCAAATTTCAGCTCACCGTCAAAGCAGTTTTCAATGCGGATGGCTGCAAAGCCTTTTTGCCTCGCTACGCTCAGGTGGATGAGCCTGCGCTCCGGGTCTGTGATTTTGTCGGTGCTCTCGATTGCGTTGTCCAGCGCATTGCCGAACAGGTTGCTGATGTCCATCACGTCCATAAAGTCCAGCGCTGTGCCGTCAGCAACGCAGGTCAATTGAATGTTTTTGGTGCGGCAGGTCAGACTTTTGCCTGTCAGCACCGTGTCCAGCACCTTATTGCCGGTGTCGTTCTGCGCCTCGTAGGCTTTGATTTCCTGCTCCATATTGTCCAGCACGGCATTGCGTTTCTCGCCGCTCTCGGCGCGAAGCACCGCGATCTGGTGCTTCAAGTCATGATATTTTTGGTTGATGAGGTCAATGCTCTCCTGCCGGATTTTGTAGTTTTCATACTGGATGTGCAGCATGTTCCGCAAGGCATCCGCCTCGCGCTGTGTCAATAAATCGCGCAGCTGCGATTGATATGCAAACAGCAGCGCCACGCCGCCGAAGTAGACAACCGTGCGCATTGTGTAAATTTCCATCGTGCCGCGGGCCGAAAACGGCGTGTTCAGCTGCGTATAGCTGATGCTGGACAAAATGTAGATGGCCGCCGCCATGACCGCCGCGATGCAGGTCGTGCGAGGCCGAATGTCAAACTGAATGCTGCCCGTGCTGCCGCCATCCTCCAGAAGCCACATCAGGCCGAAGATGATGCCGAACCCCGCCGCAATAAAGAGCACCAACGCAGGCAGACTTTGCAATGCTGCGATGTAACGCGCAAAATATACATACATCTGCCATGTCAGCGCCCCGGCAAAACCCGCCAGAATAAACGCCCGCGTGCAGAAATACCCCACCTGCCAGCGGTCTGCACGGGTGGCCGCCGCCATAAAAAGCAGCATAAGTGCAACAGAAACCGCGTACAGCACATTGAATCGCCAGCCGTTAAAGCCGTCGGTGGCCACAAGGTAGAGTGCCAATGCCGCCAATGCACCGCCGTACAGCGCCGCACGCTTGACCCCGCCGTAGCGCGGAGGCAGAAACCGCAGGTACAAAAGGCAGGCCAGCCAGTCTGCCAGCGCCGTGACAAGGCGCGGAATATCCATCTCATAATAAGGAATTTTCAGCGGCATATCGTCACCCTGCCCCGTTGATATAGTCGTTCAGTGCATCCAGAAATGCCTTGCGCCGCGCTCGGGCCAGCGGCACACGGTCTCCGTGGACGATGGCATCCTCACCGTCCATTCGGTCAACGTGTTCCAGATTCACAAGGCAGCCCTTGTTTACGCGGAAATAACTGTCCTGCGCCAATTTTTCCTCGGTCTCCGTCATGGAGCCCGGGGCGGTCACCTCCCCTTCCGCCGTGTGAAAGACCAAGTCATGCCCGCAGTTCTCGATCCAATAAATGGCCGAGGTGTCCAGCTTATGTGCCGTGCCGTGGGCGTTGATCTGCAAAAAGTGCCGTGCGCGGCGCGCCACGCGCTCCACGGCGCGGCCAAGTCTCTGCGAAAACGCATAGTAGCTGACCGGCTTCAGCACATAGTCCAGCGCATCGACGGCATAGCCCTTGATGGCATACTGCGGCGAATTTGTGATAAAGATAATGATAACCTCGGTGTCGACCTTGCGGATCTCCTCGGCAGCCATCATGCCATCCATAAACTTCATCTCGATGTCCATCAGGATGATGTCATAGACAGCCTTATAGCCAAGTGCGATCTCGTCGCCGTCGGAAAATTCTGTCACGGTAAATTTTTCGCCCGATACCGCGCTGTATTTGTCAATATATTCGCGCAGCTGGCTGCGGTAGAGCTCGTCGTCTTCGACAAGGGCCAAACGAATCATACCCGGCACGCCCCCTTTTGTTTTTATACTAAATGTAGCATGTTCGCCGGAAAATTGCAAGGAAAGCCGCGGATTTCCATTTTTATCGGTTTTCCGCAGCCGAGAATTTGCAAAGAGCCGCGCAGAGGGCCTCATTCTTGGACAGCGACGCCGTCGCATTTGACAAGCTCGACGTGCCGTCCTACTGGCAGTTCCGCGGCTACGGCCACCCGTTCTATGTCAACATCCGCTACCGGTTCCCCTACAAGCCGCCCGTCATCCCCACCACGGGCAAGGCCGGGCGCACCAATAAAAAAGGGGCTGTTGCACATCGTTTTGGATGAAAGTGCAGAATCGCCCCTAAGAATTAGACATATAATCGAACAATAGGAAAAAGCATGTGCATCACAAATCCATTGAAAATTTCTGATTTTCAAGGAAATCTGTTGCACATGCTTTTATTTTCACAAAAACATGCTTTTTATTTTTCGATTCTACGAATAAAAGAGGGGCTGTCACATGTGCAACAGCCCCTTTGCTGTTGCAGCGTACTTTTCTGCCAGACATTGGGGTTTGCATCACAGGGCGTTTTGTGGTATAATACCTTCATATAGGCTTTAAGGAGGGCGGTACTGTGACCGTTTTGCGTTATACCGTGCCGCCGGAAAACGAGGGCTGCAAGCTGGGGCTGTTCCTGCGCATGCAGGGTGTTACGGCAGGACTGATCAAGTCCGTCAAATATGACGGTGACGGCTTTTACGCCGACGATCAGTCCATCCGCACGAATGAGCCTGTACACGCCGGGCAGTGCATCCGCTTTGCGCTCCCGCCCGAGCAGGAGACGAGTGTGACCCCGCAGCCCGTGCCGTTTTCCATCGCCTATGAGGACGATTTTGCCGCGGTGCTCAACAAGCCCGCGGGCATTGCCGTGCACCCCACGCTGAACTACCCTGACGGCACACTGGCCAACGGCTGGCTGTACCACCTGCAGCAGCAGGGGGAGAGCGGCATCTTCCGCCCGGTAAACCGCATTGACAAAAACACAAGCGGCCTGGTGCTGTGCGCGAAAAACGCCTTTGCTGCACCGCTGCTGGCCGGGTCTGCCCACAAGTGCTACCTTGCGATTGTGCAGGGTACAATGCCGCTGGGGCCGGGCCGTGTCGAAGCGCCTATCGCGCGGCGCGGTGACTCCATCATTGGCCGCTGCGTGTGCGCGGACGGCAAGTACAGCCTGACCGAGTACGCGGTGCTGGCCGCGGGGCCGGGCCACAGTCTGCTGGCCTGCTGGCCGCGCACTGGGCGCACCCATCAGATTCGCGTACACATGTCCTATATCGGCCATCCGCTGGCGGGGGATACGCTGTACGGCGGTTCAGACATCCTTCTGCACCGTCACGCACTGCACTGCGGCATCCTTGCGTTTGCGCACCCGCTGACAGGGGAGCCCCTCCGTGTGGAGTGTCCGCTGCCCGAGGATATGGCCGCCCTGGCCCGGCAGGAAAAGTTGCTGACGGGCTGGCAGCTGCACAGTCTGCCCTGCGGTGCAGACCCCACGTAAATTTGCTTCACACGGAAAGGAGCTTCCGTATTTTGAATCCCATCCAAACTGATCCCAATCCGAAAAACGATAGCATCACCGAACCCCCGGAGATGGCCCCTGTAACGCGCTTTTCTCACTCATCGCAGGAAAAAAAGCGCGGTGATAACCGCCGCAAGGCAGCCCGTTACATGCAGGACCTGCACCGCCGCAACACTGTCGGCGATATGCTGTACATGGTCGGCTTTTGGGTCGAGTATGTTTTTGTCTGCGTAGGCCGCAGAGTGGGGGCTGTTGTGCGCGGCATCGGTGATACCGTGCTGAATCTGCTGCTCATTGTCCTGCGCCCGATTCTGATCGGTATTATCACGCTGATTGAGGACCTGACCAGCCCGTTCGTGCGGATGGCCTCGGGCATCCGTCATATCCGCGACATCCCCGATACCCTCGTGGAGAGCGAGGATGGTGATGTGCGCCGTGCCAAGAAAAAATACCTAGCCAGCGGCATCCGAAAATACTCCATCGTTGTCTGGAACGCCATCACTTACATACTCCCGGCAGTTGCCGCAGCGGGGCTTGTGGTCCTGGTGCGCAGCGGGCTGGGGCTGCGCTTTGTGCTGAATGTGCAGGTGAACGGCGAGAACGTCGGTTACGTGGAGAGCGAGCAGGTGTTTGAAAATGCCCGTGAGGACGTGCAGTCCCGTATCAACACGGCCAAGCGTATGCTGCAGGCCTCCGGCTCTGCGGTGGAGGACACAAGCTGGGATGTCTACCCGACCTACTCGCTTTCCATCGGCAACCAGACGATGACCGAGAGCGAGATCGCCAACGCCATCCTGCGCACGGCCAGTGATGAGATCATCAACGGCACGGCTGTCTACGTCGACGATCAGCTGCTCTACGTCACCACCGAGGGCGACCACCTGCGCAGCTATCTGGAAAACATCAAGGCACCGTTTGAAAATGCGATGGACAGCAGCGTCTACACGGCGTTTGCCCACAACATCCGCCTCGTGGACGGTGTTTATCTGCAGGAGTCTGTCAGCTCCTACGCGGACGTCATCAACGCCCTGACCGAGGGCGGCGGCATCCACACCTATACAGCCGTCGACGGCGACACCGTTGAAAGCGTCGTCAACGCTACCGGCGTTTCGTTTGACTCTCTGGCACAGATGAACCCCGAGCTGCTGACGCTCGACCAGGAGATTCCTGCGGGCACGGTCATCACCACCGGTGCGTCCTCGGCAGAGCTCATCAAGGTCAAGGTCGTCCGCCGCGACACCGAAACTGTCGCCATCCCGTTCGACACCCAGAACACCGAGTCCGACCAGTATGATTTCGGCAAGGTCGTGACCCTGCAGGAGGGCGCAGACGGCTCCGAGGAGATCACCTACGAGACAACGATGATCGACGGCGCGGTCACGGACCGTCAGGCCGTGGCCTACAATGTGCTGCAGGCCCCGACCCCGGAAATCACCGTCACCGGCACAAAGCTGAAGAACGGTATGATTGCCAAGGTCGGCTCCGGCTCCTTCATCTGGCCTGTGCCGAATTATAAGTACGTCAGCCGCTGGATGGGCAACGGCCACCGCGGCGCGGACATCTGTGCTGCCTACGGCACGCCGATTTTGGCCTCCGACTCCGGCACGATCATTGCTGCAGGCTGGCATTATTCCTACGGAAACTATGTGGAGATCGACCACGGCAACGGCTACAAGACGCTGTACGGTCACATGTCCAGCATCGCTGTTTCTCAGGGGCAGGCCGTCACGCAGGGGCAGGTCATCGGCTATGTCGGCTCCACGGGCAATTCCACCGGCAACCACTGCCATTTTGAGATGTCCTATAACGGTGCGCTGTTCAGCGCTTATACGCTGTTCTCGGGTATGTGATTTCCGGCGAAATTACGGTGCATGGTCAACATATCTTGTGCTGTTTCACAAAAATTTTGCAATTGCAGGGGACAGGCCTTTTCAATTAGCGCAAAATGTTGTATAATCTTAGAAAGTGTGTACTATAGGTCGGCCCTGTACAGAGGGTATACGAGCCGATTACCGCACAAAGGAGAGCTACACTTGGAAAAATACGTTATTCGCGGAGGTAAGCCGCTTGTTGGCGATGTCAACATTGGTGGCGCAAAGAACGCCGCGGTTGCCATACTTCCGGCCACGATCCTGGCCGGCGGGAAGTGCCTGATTGAAAACCTGCCCTGTATCAGTGATGTCATGGCGTCGCTACAGATTTTGAGTGAGCTGGGTGCGAGCATCCGCATGGTCAGCCGCAGCACCTATGAAATTGACACATCGCATTTGGACAGCACCGAGGTATCCAATGAACTGTCACGCCAGATGCGCGCAAGCTACTACTTTCTCGGCGCATTGCTGGGCCGCTTTGGCTCCGGTCAGGTCGCCATGCCGGGCGGCTGCAATCTGGGCCCGCGCCCGATTGACCAACACCTGAAAGCCTTCACCGCCTTTGGTGCAGAGGATTCCGTGGAGTACGGCCAGATCCACGTCAGGTCGGAGCATCTGGTCGGCGGGCACGTCTTTTTTGACACGGTCTCCGTCGGTGCCACGATGAACGCCATGCTGGCCGCTGTCCTGGCCGAAGGCACGACGATTCTTGAAAACGTGGCCCGTGAGCCGCACATTGTCGATTTGGCCAATTTCCTGAATATGATGGGTGCAGACGTACACGGCGCCGGTACCGACGTCATCAAGATCCACGGCGTCAAGGAGATGCACGGCTGCAACTACTCCATCATTCCCGACCAGATCGAGGCCGGCAGCTATATGGTGGCCGCCGCTATCACGAAGGGGGACATCACGCTGCACAACGTTATCCCGAAGCACATGGAGCCCATCACCGCCAAGCTGCGCGCGGCCGGCTGCGAGGTGGAGGAATTCGACGACGCGCTGCGTATCCAGCGCACCGGCGAGCTGAAGCCGCTCAAGCTCAAGACTATGCCGCACCCCGGCTCCCCACGGATATGCAGCCGCTGATGACTGCACTGCTGACGCTGGCGAAGGGAACCTCCATCGTGACGGAGGGCATCTGGGAGAACCGCTTCCGCTATGTGGATGAGCTGATCCACATGGGCGCAAACATCCAGGTCGACGGCCAGGTCGCTGTCATTGAAGGCGTGAAGGAACTGCATCCCGCGCCGCTGCGCGCTACCGACCTGCGCGCCGGTGCCGCCATGGTCATGGCTGCTCTGGCCGCCAACGGCGTGAGCGAGGTCGACGAGACCATCCACATTGAGCGCGGCTACGAGAACATCGTAGAAAAGCTACAGGCTCTGGGCGCGGACATCCGCCGCGTCGAGATTCCGGCCAATGCAGTGAGCCGGGCAATCTAAAAGGACCCTTGGGCCGCTGACCGGGCGGCCCAATTTTTATGGAAAGCGTTAGGACAAACGAATGGCATATTTTACCACCCTGTATTCCGGCTCCTCCGGCAACTGCGCGCTGATCCGCAGTGATGACAAGTATCTGCTGATCGACATGGGCAAGAGCTGCCGCACGACTCTGACCGCGCTGAAATCCCTGGGTCTGGCGGTCAGCGACTGCGTCGGCATCCTCGTCACGCACGAGCACTCCGACCACGTCTCGGGACTGGATACCTTTTTGAAAAGCACCCCGTCCCGCTGTACGGATGTGCCGATACGCTGGATACGCTGGCCTCCCGCGGCACGATTCCGCCCGCGGTGGAGGCAATCCCTGTGGACGGTCAGACGCTGGAATTGGCAGCTTCACGGTGACGAGCTTTCCTACCAGCCATGATGTGCCTTGCTGCGGCTACCGCATCCGCACACCGGAAGGCCGCGTCATGGCGTTCGCCACAGACCTCGGCTACCTGACGCCCGTCGTACAGGACAACCTGATGGGCTGCGATCTCGTCGCGCTGGAGGCCAACTATGACGCATTCAGCCTGCACGGCGGGCCGTACCCGTATTATTTGAAGGTGCGCATCGCCAGTGACCGCGGCCATCTGGACAACAAGGCCTGCGCGGCGGAGATTCTGGACCTGATCCAGGACGGCTGCAAAAAGTTTGCGCTCTGCCATTTGAGCCAGACAAACAACTCGCCGGAGCTGGTCATGACCACCGTCTATAATGTGCTGCTGGCCGCGGGCATCCAGCCCGGGCGGGACGTGCTGATCCAGACCCAGTCCCGCAGTGAGGTCAGCCCGTATATTGAATTTTGAGCGGGGGAGTTCTATGCAGAATATTGATTTGATTGCCATTGGCAAGATGAACGCCGCCTACTTTGCACAGGGCGTGGCCGAATACCAGAAGCGCCTCGGCGGCTTCTGCAATTTCCGTATTATCGAATTGCCCGAGGTGCAGATTGCCGACAAGAACGCCAGCGACAGGCAGATCGCCAAGTCGCTGCAAAAGGAGGGGGAGACCATCTTGGCCAGCGTGCGCAGGGGTGCGTATCTCGTTGCGCTCTGTGTCGAGGGCAAGCAGGTATCCAGTGAGGATCTGGCGGCTATGATTGCAGACCGCGCCATGAGCGGTGCAGGGGATATGGCGTTTGTCATCGGCTCCTCCCACGGGCTGGACGACAGCGTCAAGCGCGCTGCACAAGCCCGCATCAGCCTGGGACGCATCACGCTGCCGCACCAGCTGGCGCGTCTTGTTTTGACCGAGCAGCTCTACCGCGCCTGCACGATCAACGCAGGAATGAAGTACCACAAGTAAGAAACGCTTTGCCGAATCGGTAGGGGCGGATTCCATATCCGCTAAAAAATGCCCCGCATGGAGTTTTCATCTCCATGCGGGGCTGTTCAGTTACATATCAATAGTGCAGCAGATCCAGAGAATCCTGATACGGGGTCTCGGTGGCGACCTTCATGGTGGCCTCGTTCTTGTACTTGTTCAGCATAGCAACGCTCTTGGCGGGGTCAGCCAGCGTACCGGCACCGGCAATGCAGCCGCCCGGGCAGGCCATGCCTTCCAGCAGGTAGCCGTTGTACTTGCCGGCCTTGGCCATCATCATCATCTTCTTGCAGTCGGCCAGACCCTGGGCGCTCATGACCTTGACCTCGCGGTCCGGGTCCATCTTCTTGATGGCGTTGACAACCGCCTGTGCGACACCGCCGGAGGCAGCAAAGCCGCGGGCGTCGGCACTGGCGCTGTTGAAGGCATCCTCCGGGTTGTCCGGCAGGTCGGCAAAGTTGACAGCCTTGGCCTCAAACAGACCCATCAGCTCCTCGAAGGTCAGGACGAAGTCGACCTCACTGCGGACGGAACGGCGGCTGGCCTCCAGCTTCTTGGCGGCGCAGGGGCCGATAAAGCAGATACGGGCGTTTGGCTTTTCCTTCTTGATGAGGCGGGCGGTCAGGACCATGGGGGTCATGGCCATGCTGATGCACTCGGCCTGCTGGGGGAACAGCTTCTTAGCCATCACGCTCCACGCGGGGCAGCAGGACGTACCCATGAACGGGATCTTGGAGGGAACCTCTTCCATGAAGTCCTTCGCCTCGTCGATGGTGCACAGGTCGGCACCGATGGCGACCTCGGCCACATCGGCAAAGCCCAGCCGACGCATGGCTTCCTTCAGCTTGGAGGGGGTCATGCCGGGGAACTGGTTGATGAAGGCGGGGCAACGATGGCAACGACCTCGTCACCGCGCTTGATGGACTGGATCAGCTGGAAGATCTGCCCCTTGTCAACGATAGCGCCGAACGGGCAGTTGACAAGGCACATGCCGCAGGAAACGCACTTATCGTAATCGATCTCGGCACGGCCATGCTCGTCGGAGTGGATGGCACCCATGCCGCAGGCCGCGGCGCAGGGACGCTCGGTCTTGACGATGGCGCTGTAAGGGCAGCTGTTGACGCAGCGGCCGCACTTGACGCAGAGGCTCTGGTCAATGTGGCTCTTGCCGTTGCGGAAGCTGATGGCGTGCTTCGGGCAGACCTCCTGGCAGGGGTGCGCCAGGCAGCCCTGGCACATGGCCGTGACCTTGATGATCTTCTCCGGGCAGGCGTTGCAGGCAAACTTGATAACATTGATCAGCGGCGGCTCGTAGTACTTGTCTGCAATGACGCTGTGCTCCAGGCCCTCGCTGGCGGGCACGCTCTCATCCAGCGGACGCAGGGACATGCCCATGGCCAGACGGACGCGCTCGGAGATGATGGCTCTCTCCAGGAAGATGCTGCTGCGCAGAGATTTTTCCTCACCGGGAATGATCTTGAAGGGCAGCTCACGCATCAGCTTTTCGTAGTCGGAAAGCTCGTTGACCTCATAGGCCATGCGGGCAACCTCAGTGAACACCTTGCGACGGATATCCGTTACGGGGGTGTAAATGCCTCTCATGTAATTGCTCCTTTGTTTTGCTCTGTTTGCTCCAAAAGTGACGTATCGGCGGGTACACCCGCTCCTGTTAAAACTTTACCAAAAATCCATACTTTTTGCAAGAGGGCAGGCAACAAAAAACAGGAAAATCTCTGTAAAATCCAGAGATTTCCCTGCAGAATGGATGCAATATCTCTTGCGGCGCGGCGGCATCTCCGGCTTGCAGGGGCGGATGCCTGCATCCGCCCGCAGGTCGATGCAAGCATTGCCCCCTACATCGAGCATGAATAACGGCGTTGCAACAATCAATATAAATCAAACGATCTCCGCCCTGCACCGTTTCCCGTCCCAGGCCCCCAGCGTGACCTCCACAATGTCGCCGGTCTTGTGCCCGGGTGCGCTGACCAGAACAGGCAGGTACTGCTTCGTGTAGCCGGTGAACATTGTGGCGGACAGCGGCGCTTCCAGCAGCACGCTGGCCTTGCGGCTCTGCATAGCGGCTGCTTCGGCAGCGCGTACCTCCTCCACAGCGGCGGTCATGCGGCGGCTGCGGGCCTCCTTCTCGTGCTCCGGCAGCTGGTCGGCAAAGTCGTAGGCTGCCGTTCCTTCGCGGCGGGAGTAGGGGAACACATGCACCTTCAAAAACCTCATTCCCGTCACAAAGGCCATGCTGGCTTCAAAGTCATCCTCCGTCTCGCCGGGGAAACCGACGATGACATCGGTGGTAAAGCTGACGTTGTCCGCACCGAATGCCGCGCGCAGCTTGGCTGCAATATCGGCGTACTGGGCCGTCGTGTAGGGGCGGCGCATGGCGCGCAGCGTCTTGTCACAGCCGCTCTGCAGGCTTAAATGGAACTGCGGGCAGAGCCTCTTTACGGCGGCCATGCGGCGGATGTCGTCATCGTGGAGCATGTCGGGGTCAAGGCTGCCCAGCCGGATGCGCTCAATGCCGGGCACCTCGGCGGCTTTTTCAATCAGCTCCACCAGGCTCGTACCGCTGTCGGTGCCGTAGCTCGGCAGGCTGATGGCCGTCAGCACGACCTCCTTATACCCGGCGTCGGCCAGGCGGCGCAGCTCCTCCAGCACGCTCGCCTCATCGCGGCTGCGCACCGGACCGCGGGCGCGCGGAATAACGCAGTAGGCGCAGCGGCGGTTGCAGCCGTCCTCGACTTTGACAAAGGCGCGGGTGTGCTCGGCAAACTTATCCATGGGCAGTTCTTCAAAGCGCTCGCCTTTCTCATGGGGACGGATGTCGACGACGCGCTCCTCCTCACCGTTCAGCACCTTCTGCACGTCGGTCAGAATCGCGTGACGGTTGCCGGAGCCGGTCACAACGTCCGCCTCGGCGATCTCGGCGGCCTCGTCCGGGAAGGCCTGCGGGTAGCACCCTGTCAGCACGGTCACCGCGCCGGGGTTCTCGCGCTTGGCACGGCGCAGCCATTTGCGGCTCTTCTGGTCGCCGAAGTTCGTCACGGTGCAGCTGTTGACGATGTAGACATCCGCACCTTCTTCATTGGAGACAACGGTGTAGCCGTTTTCCTCAAACAGCTGGGCCAGCGCGCCCGTTTCATTCTGGTTTACCTTGCAGCCCAAGGTGTAAAAAGTTACCCGCATGGTGTACGATTCCTTTGCTTTTATATATAGTAGACATATATGATTTATTATAATAGAATCCGGCCAAAAGCGCAATACTAATTCCGCACAGAGCAGCATATCGTAGTACCAAAGCGATTTTCGCCGGAGGTGTGCTGCCATGAAAAAACGTGCCGTGACCCTGCTGCTCTGCCTGCTGCTGGTGGTGCTTTCGCTGCTGCGCGGGTTTGCCGCGTCCGCTGCGGGCATCACCCCGGCGACCAACGCCGACTTTGACGTGCCCTGCGCGGCGGCCATCCTGATCGACGAGGACTCCGGCACGGTGCTCTATGAGAAAAACGCCGATGCCCGGCGCCCGATCGCCTCCATCACCAAGGTCATGACACTGCTGCTGGCGTTTGAGGCCCTCGAGGCGGGCAAGATACACCTTGACGATTTTGTCCCTGTCAGTGAGCACGCCTACCACATGGGCGGAAGTCAGATCTGGCTCGAACCCGGCGAGCAGATGACGCTGGACGACATGCTCAAGGCCATCTGCATTTCCAGCGCCAACGACGCCGCGGTGGCCGTGGCTGAGTATGTCGGCGGCAGCGAAACCGCTTTTGCGGAGATGATGAACGTCCGCGCGTATGAGCTCGGCATGACGAATACCCACTTTGTCAACGCCTGCGGGCTGGACGAGGCAGGGCACCTTTCCACCGCGCGGGATGTCGCCCTGATGAGCCGCGAAATGCTTCTGCACCACACCGAGGTGCGGGACTACTGCTCGATCTGGATGGACACGCTGCGCGGCGGCGCGACCCAGCTCGTCAACACCAACAAGCTGCTCAAAAGCTACCGCGGCATCACAGGGCTGAAAACCGGCACCACCGGCAAGGCGGGCGTCTGTATCTCCGCCAGCGCCGAGCGCGACGGCCTGCGGCTGATCGCTGTCGTGCTGGGCTCTGCGTCGGGCAAGGAACGCTTCCAGGCAGCCAGTACGCTGCTGGATTACGGCTTTGCCCGCTATGAGAGCGCAGCCGCCGCGCTGCCCGGCGACGCGCCGCAGACGCTGCCCGTGGAGCAC
>ENA-OQDA01000117-OQDA01000117.1-human-gut-metagenome-genome-assembly--contig:-NODE-117-length-33055-cov-5.233570_pt1 | contig 33055 bp, 30 predicted proteins | sample MGYA00242771_ERZ504603 | MGnify/ENA primary metagenome ERZ504603 (study PRJEB26092, sample SAMD00036328) | human gut metagenome | host: Homo sapiens | study: EMG produced TPA metagenomics assembly of...
AGAAAGCAATGATTGGAGTTGGCGCCGTGCATGGCAGTCAAAGGCTTATGACACCGTATAGGGGCGCCAACAAATTTAGGGCGGAGCCCAGAGAGGCGGCCGGCCGAGTTGGCGCCGTGCAGACGGCAAAGGTCTTTGTGTCACTGTTTCGGGGCGCCAACAAATTTGGTGACGGAGGCCGGGAAGCGGCCGGCCGAGTTGGCGCCGTGCAGGCGGCAAAGGCTTATGTCACCGTATAGGGGCGCCAACAATTTAGGGCGGAGCCCGAGAGGCGGCCGGCCGAGTTGGCGCCGTGCAGGCGGCAAAGGCTTATGTCACCGCTAAGGGGCGCCAACAATATGAGGGGGAGCCCGGGAAGCGGCCGGCTGAGTTGGCGTCGTGCAGTCGGCAAAGGCTTATGTCACCGTATAGGGGCGCCAACAATTTGGTGCGGAGCCCGGGAAGCGGCCGACCGAGTTGGCGCCGTGCAGGCGGCAAAGGCTTATGTCACCGTATAGGGGCGCCAACACCGGCTCCGATTCCCGGGTCCGAGGCCGGTTTCGCACTCGTTTTACCTGTTCTTTACGTTTATTTGATAGTGAATATTACATTGCGGGCGTATCCTTTTTATATAAAAGGAGAGAAGTATGTACGGAGTTATAGATATTGGATCAAATACGATTCGGCTGGTGGTGTTCGATTACGACGGAACATCCATTCGCCGGGTGCTGAACAAGAAGATTACCGCCGGGCTGGCCGGATACATCAATAAGGACCATGAAATGCGCAAGAGAGGCGTTCAGGTGGCGGTAGAATCGCTGATGGAATTGAAGACGGTTACCGACCAGTTCAGTTTGGATGAAATCGGCGTGTTTGCCACGGCACCACTTCGGAACATCATCAACACGGAAGAGGTTCTGGTCGAGATTGAGAAGGAAACCGGTTTCTCGGTGAAAGTGCTGAGCGGACAGCAGGAAGCGAGCTACGGTTTTGCCGGGCTGCGTCAACAGATTTCCATGGACGAAGGCATCATGATTGATGTGGGCGGCGGAAGCAGCGAAGTGGTGGCCTTCCGAAATGACGAAGCGCAGCTCACCACCTCTATCCCGTGGGGATCTCTAAACCTGTATCGGAAATACGTAAAGGAAATCATTCCGGAGCCGAAAGAACTTAAGGAAATCGACCGTCTCATGCGGAAGCATTTCGAGAAAATCCAACTTCCGAAGCGCAGCTACCACCTGCCTCTCTGCGTGGAAGGCGGTGCCGGCCGAGCTTTTGTGAAGGTGCTTCAGCGGAAATATCCGGAAGCTGTGCATGACGGAAAGTATGGCCGAAAGTATTTACAGAAGATGCTGGATTTCTACAAAGAGAATCCGTCCCAGTTCTCGGACCTGATTCTTCGGTCCGCACCGGAGCGGATACACACTTTGCTTCCGGGAATGGCGGCGCTGAATGCGGCAGCCGATGTTTTCGGGGTAAAAGAAATCGTTACTGTGGAATACGGCGTCCGAGAGGGTTTCCTGATGGAAGAAATCCTGAAGAAAAAGGAAAACAAACCAAAATTAGAAGAGGAAACTGCAAAATAGGGGGATAGAGTAAAATGTTAAGTTGTACGCAGGAAGACCATGAAAGCGGAAGATACATGCAGAACCGGGAACTGTCCTGGCTTCAGTTCAACGAGCGATGCATGCGCCAGGCAAAGGATTCGAGCAATCCGTTGCTGGAACGGCTCCGCTTCCTATCGATTTTTACGTCTAATCTGGACGAATTCTTTATGGTCCGGGTGGGCAGCCTAATCGATATGCTGCCGCTGGGAAAGAAATACACCGATGATAAAACCGGAGAGACCGCGGAGGAGCAGCTGACAAAGATCTACGACCGGGTACGGATTCTGTACGCACAGCGAGATGCCATCTATCAGGAACTGGAGAAGGAATTCCGAATCAAAGGCGTTTTCCGTCTGAAGTATGAAGAAATGACCGCCTCCGAACAGGAATACGTGGAGAACTACTTCAGCAATTCCATCTTGCCGATGCTTTCCCCGATGCTGGTGGATCCCCAGCATCCTTTCCCGCACCTCAGAAACAAGGGCGTTGAAATCTGCGTGCGATTGCGGAAAAAGAAGGGCGAAGAATACTTTGCCTTCTTGCCGGTGCCGGTGGACCTGCCGCAGATCCTGTACCTGCCGGGTCCGGGGGTTCGGTACATCGGCATGGAAGACCTGCTTTTAGAACTGGCGGACGTGGTCTTTGACACCTACACGGTGGAAGAAAAGATTCAAATCTGCATCACCCGAAATGCGGATATCCACGCAGAAGATGAGGACTGCGAGAAAAACGAAGATTTCAGAAAAGTCATGCAGAAGCTGCTGAAGGATCGGCGCCGCTTGGCCCCTCTTCGCCTGGAAATGACCGACCATCCGAGCTCGAAAATGCTGAAGTTCCTGCAGAGCCGCCTGCGCCTCAGCGACAGTCAGATTTTCTATACCGGCGGTCCGTTGCAGATGAAGTACGCCTACAGGCTGGAAAACAAGCTGAACCCGGAGCAGAAGAAGGAGATGCTTTTTGAGCCGTACACTCCGAAAACTCCGGGGGAACTTGCCGGAAAAGAATCCATGTTTGATCGGATTCGTAAGCAGGATCGTCTGCTGTCCTATCCGTACGAAAGCATGAAGCCGTTCCTGCGCCTTCTAGAGGAATCGGCATCGGATCCGGATGTCCGTTCCATCCAGATTACCATTTACCGATTGGCGGGTAAAAGCAAGTTGGTCAAATACCTGTGCCGGGCGGCCGAAAACGGCAAGAAGGTCACGGTATTGATCGAACTCCGCGCTCGTTTCGATGAGCAGAACAACATTGACTGGTCCAAGGAATTTGAAAAATCCGGATGCACCATCATGTACGGCATGGCCAATTTCAAGGTGCACTCCAAGCTGTGCCTGATTACCCGAAATGAGCGGGGGACCCTTCGCCGGTACACCCAGATCGGAACCGGTAATTATAATGAAACCACCTCCAAGCTGTACACGGACTTTTCCCTGATGACCGCCGACCCGGGAATCGGAGAGGATGCGGCGTTGTTTTCCGGAACATGGGAATCGGAAACCTGGAGGGAAGGTACGATCACCTGCTGGTGGCACCGTTAGAGCTGCAGGAGAAAGTCATTGCGGGAATCGAGCGGGAGATGCAGAAAGGCCCGGAGGGATACCTGTTCTTCAAGCTGAATTCCCTGACGGATCGCCGCATCATCGAAAAACTGCGGGACGCTTCCTGCGCCGGCGTGAAGATTCACATGATGGTGCGCGGTATCTGCTGCCTGGTTCCGGGCATTCCGGGGGAGACGGAGAACATCGAGGTTCGAAGCATCGTGGGCCGGTATCTGGAGCATTCACGGATTTATGTTTTTGGAAAGGGTTCGACGGAAAAGATGTACATCGCCTCGGCGGACTTTATGACACGAAATACTCGCCGAAGAGTGGAAGTGGGATGTCCGATTCTGGATCCGAACGTTCGGGCAAAAATATGGGAAGTCATCCATCTTCAGTGGTCCGACAATACGAAGGCCATGAAGCTGCTGCCGGAGTGTAAGTACGAGCCGGTGATTGGTGAGGGCGGTGTGAACAGCCAGGAGGAGCAGATGAAGCTGGCAGAGGAATCCCGACGCAAGACAGAAGGCGGCGAGGAAAAGAAAGAGCCGCAGAAAAACCTGTGGCAGCGCATCATCCACTGGGGAAAATAATATGGGAACTGCGGGACCCCCAATTGCACTTTCATTAAAACAATCAAAAATACCGTAAAAGTTTGTAATTAAATACAAAAGAATTATTGACATCCCATCATGGGATGAATATAATATTACCATCGAGTCGTAAAAGGGGATAATATAGAATCGATAGTCGGGAAAGGGGATTCCCACAAGCAGAAAGGTCGTTTGATCTGAAGTCAAAGAGTCGGAGCATGCTCCGGCTCTTTGTTGTATGATGAAAGTTGGGAATCCCTTGTCGAAAAGGTGCTTTTCTTGAACACTACGGAATATCTGTGATATAATGAGCCGGTTAATGCGAGGAGGAAATATGGAACCGATTATCCGGGTGGAGAACCTGACATTTGAATACCGAAAAGTATCCCCGGAAGGACCGACGACGTCTTTTCGTGCTGTCGACGGGGTGACTTTTGAGGTGCCGTCCGGTGAATTCGTGGCGGTTCTGGGGATGAACGGCTCCGGAAAGTCCACCTTGGCAAAGCATTTGAACGGCCTTCTCCTTCCCACTGAGGGAGATGTATGGATTGAAGGGATGAATACCCGGGAAGACGATCATATCTGGAATATCCGAAGCACGGTTGGAATGGTTTTTCAGAATCCGGACAATCAGATTGTGTCCTCCGTGGTGGAGGACGACGTGGCTTTCGGCCCGGAGAATTTGGGGTGGACCCGATGGAGATTCGTCGGCGGGTGGACGAAGCCCTTCAAGCGGTAGGTATGTATGAGCAGCGGCTGAAAGCGCCCCACATGCTGTCCGGGGGACAGAAGCAGCGAATCGCCATTGCGGGAGCCATCGCCATGCGGCCGAAGTGCATTGTGTTCGATGAACCTACTGCCATGCTGGATCCCAAAGGGCGCCATCAGGTGATGGACATCATTCATCGCTTGCACGAAGCGGGAATCACGGTAATCCTCATCACTCATTTTATGGAAGAGGCGATGCAGGCGGACCGGCTGATTGTCATGAAGGACGGCCGGATTACCGACGATATGCCGCCGAGAGATTTTTTTGCAGATCGCGAGAGAATTCAGCGCGCCGGATTGGAAATGCCGGCCATCATTGCGCTGAGAGAAGAATTGATCCGGCTGGGATTGCCGGTGGATGCTTCGGTGCAGACCGAAGAGGAATTGATAGAGGCCATATGTCAATTACAGTAGAGAATCTTACATATACATATTCGAAGGGACTGCCCAACGAGACGCGGGCGCTGGAGAATGTCTCCTTTCAGTTGGAACCGGGGGAGTTTGCGGCGGTGATCGGCCACACTGGTTCCGGAAAATCCACGTTGATGCAGCAGCTGAACGGGTTGCTCCGTCCCGACTCCGGTAAAATCACGGTGGGGGAGGTGTGCATCACCGACCCGTCCACCAAGATGACGGAAGTGCGCCGGAAGGTGGGATTGGTATTTCAGTATCCGGAATACCAGCTGTTCGAGGAAACGGTGGCCAAGGACGTGGCTTTTGGCCCGAAGCAGGTCGGTATGACCGGCGAGAAACTGGACCGGGTGGTGGAGGAATCCATCCGCCTGACGGGACTGGATTACGAAGAAGTGAAAGAACGGTCGCCTTTCGAACTGTCCGGGGGACAGAAGCGGCGAGTGGCCATTGCGGGAGTGCTGGCCATGAAGCCGGAAATCCTGATTCTGGACGAACCCACCGCCGGGTTGGATCCTTCCGCCCATCGGGATGTTTTGGAGTTGATTCGGAGGATACATCGGAAGGAGCGCATGACCATTCTGCTGGTTTCTCATAACATGGGAGATGTTGCGGAGCTGGCGGACCGGGTGCTGGTGATGAATCGGGGGAAGCTGGTGATGAACGGAACGCCGGCGGAGGTGTTTTCTCGAGGAGAACCGCTTTGGGAAATGGGCCTGGGGCTGCCCCCGGCCACGGAATTTATGGAGCGGCTAAAGGATCGGATGCCGGGAATCGATACGGCACAGTTGAGTATTGAAGATGCGGCGAAGGAAATCTGCCGGTATCTGAAAGGTAGGAAGAAATGATTCGGGATATCACGTTAGGACAATATTATCCGGAACAGTCGGTGATTCACCGGCTGGATGCCCGAACGAAGATTCTGGGAACCCTGCTGTATATCATTGAGCTTTTTTTGGTGAATTCCTTTGCGGGGTTTGGCCTGGTGATTCTGGCACTGGGGGTGCTCATCGGAATCTCAAAAGTGCCGGTGCGATTTATTTTCAGGGGATTGAAGGCGGTGGTCTTCATCATTCTGCTGACCTTTTTGCTGAACCTGTTCATGTTCGACGGAACGGTACTGTGGCATTGGAAATTTCTCACCATCACCTATGAAGGGCTGTATCGGTCCTGCTTTATGGCGCTGCGGCTGATCCTTCTGATTATCGGGACCTCCATGCTGACCCTGACCACTAAACCCATGGAGCTTACCGACGGTCTGGAGAAATTACTGAAACCGTTTAACCGGTTCGGGTTGCCCAGCCACGAGATTGCACTGATGATGAGCATCGCCCTGCGTTTTATTCCGACTCTCTTGGAGGAGACGGATAAAATCATGAAGGCCCAGCAGGCCCGGGGGGCGGACTTCGAATCCGGGAATCTGATTCAGCGGGTGAAGAACATGATACCGATTCTGATTCCCCTGTTCGTGGGATCCTTTCGGATTGCACAGGATTTGGCGCTGGCCATGGAGGCACGGTGCTACCATGGGGGTGTCGGACGCACCCGCATGAAGGAAATTGTTTTTAGTCGAAGAGATGGGGTGGCCGGAGTTTTGCTGGCGGTCTTTCTGGGAATCGTAATCGCATCCCGGTGGATGCCGCTGCCTTAGAGGAATGTTATTGTTTTTATTAAAATTTAAATTATAGAATAGAGAGAGAACGGCGTGAGACAGAGAAAAGTTAAAAATCTGGAAGAGAAATATGCAAAGTATGAGGAGTTTCTGGTGTACCATCCGGAGGCTTGCAAGGGAAATTGGCAGGAACGGGTGCGGAAAGCGGGATGCACCGGGTTGTATCTGGAAGTGGGCTGCGGAAAGGGCAAGTTCATTTCGGAGATGGCGGAGCGGCATCCGGAGAATTTCTACATCGCGGTGGAAGGCAACCGCAGCGTGCTTCTTCGGGCCATGGAGAAGATTCGGGAGAAGGGGTTGACCAACGTGGTGTTCGTGCCGGATTTCATCGTGGATCTCACGGACTGGTTCCGGGACGAGGAAGTGGACGGCATCTATCTGAATTTCAGCGATCCGCTGCCGAAGAATTACAGTGCGAAGAAGCGACTGACCCATCGGTCCAAGCTGGTGCAGTACGAGCGAATTCTGAAGGACGACGGCATCGTGACGTTCAAAACCGACAACACCGGGCTATTCGAGTTCACCATTCAGGAGATTCTGGCCAACGACATGAAGATCCATGAGCTGACCCGGGACCTGCATCACTGCGAATACAACGAAGACAACATCATGACAGAGTATGAAGCCAAATTCAGCACTCTGGGTGAAAATATTAAAAGGGTAAAATTCGGAAGAAGAGAAGGGAGAAAGAAAATGGCAGACACGAGTTTTGCAGCGTATAACGGAAGAACGGTTCCGAAGGAGGACAAGATCTTTGGAATCAGCGGAAGAGCGAAGGCGGCCATCGCCGCAAAGGGAAAGGAGAACGTAATCAACGCCACCATCGGCGCCCTGCTGGACGATGAAGGTAAGCTGATTGTGCTCTCTTCGGTGGACGAAGCGGTAAAATCCCTCACCCCGGCGGAGTATGCGGAGTATGCACCGATTGCCGGAACGCCGGCATTTAAGGAGGCTATCGTAAAAGCAGCTCTGGGTGATTATCAGCCGAAGGGTTATGTGGGCGTTGTGTCATCGCCGGGCGGTACCGGCTCCCTGAGAAATGCCATTGCCAACTATTCCTGCCCGGGCGATAAGTTCCTGACCCACGATTGGCACTGGACTACCTACAAGAACATCGCCATGGAAATGGGCCGGGATGAAGAGACCTTCGATATGTTCGACGCAGAAGGAAACTTCAATCTGGAAGACTTCGAATACAAGGTAAATAAACTTCTGCGGATTCAGGACCGCCTGGTAATCATCATCAACACACCGGCCAACAATCCGACGGGATATTCCCTGTCCGACGAAGACTGGGACGGCGTGGTTCGCGTGCTGAACAGCACCGACCCGGCCAAGAAGGTGGCGCTGGTTGCGGACGTGGCCTATATCGATTTCGCAGGAGATGAAAAGGAAGTCCGTTCCTTCCTGCCGAAGCTGGAGGAACTGAACAGCAATATCCTGCCGATGCTGGCCTACAGCGCATCCAAGACCTTCACTTTCTACGGATGCCGCTGTGCAGCAACCATCTGCCTGGCAAAAACCGAGGAAGTTCGGGACGAATTCGTTCGGGTCCTGTCCTTCTCCGCACGGGCAAGCTGGTCCAACTGCCCGAGAGGACCGCAGGAAGTTATCGCAAAAATTTACAATAATCCGGAACTCCTGGCCAGAGTGGACGAGGAGAGAGCCGGGTTCCGGAACATGCTTCTCAGCAGAGGCCACGCTTTCGAGGAAGAAGCGGCAAAGGTGGGACTGAAGATGGTTCCGTTCCGCGGCGGATTCTTCTGCTCCGTTCCTTGTGAGGACCCGGATGCGGTAAGCAAGAAGCTGGAAGAGGCGGATGTCTTCGTAGTACCGTTCACCAAGGGCGTTCGGGTATCCATCGCCTCCATTTCCGAAGCGAAGTGCCGCAAGCTACCAAAGCTGATTCTGGAAGCACTGGAAGCGTAAGGAATTAAAGGCACGCTTATCGGTTGAATGGAATGGTGGGACACTCCGTCAGGTTATTCCATCCGGTTGCTCCGTTAGGTGGTTCTGGCAATTAGAGCTATTTTCACAAAATAAATTAAATATGCCTAGATTCTTCGGGCGACTTCACGCTAATTTGACAATTTTCGGTGATTAGCGTGAATGGATTTCCGTCCATGTCCAGTTTCGTTGTAAGATTACTCGTATGCAAAAAAAACTGATGAAAAAAGTTCACGCTTTTTGAAAGGAAAGGCTCTTTCAGCGTGAACGGATGGCGGTAAGTGACGCTGCAAAATTAGAATTCCGCAAAAGCGGCGAATTGCATTCACGCTAAATCGCCGTTTGCTGGCAAAAAGCGTGAATCGCCTTCGAAATTCTAGGCATATGAGATTTTATATGAAAGCTGGACGAATTAATTAGACCGGTGCAGCCGTCAAACCAAAAGGTTTGACGGCTGTTCGTAATTGGAGTATAATAAGCGAGTAAGTTTTGCGGGTGTAGTTTAATGGCAAAACTCGAGCTTCCCAAGCTCGCGTCGAGGGTTCGATTCCCTTCACCCGCTCCATAGGAAAAGGCGGTGCGCGGCACCGCCTTTTTAAATAAGCTGACTGAAGCGACGGCAAGAAAAACAATTTGGAGAAACCCCATGATAAATCTGATTCTGGCGATAATCTGCAGCAGCGGAAATTCGCTGATTATGAAATTCCACGAGAAGCACAGCGATAACCGGGTGGCACTGTTACTGATGAATTATGTGATGGCAGTGATTTTCGGAGGGGCACTTGTGGTGAAAGAAATTGCCCACCTGAATTTTCACCGGATGGGCATGACGCCTCTCCTGGGAATGGTGAACGGATTCTTTTACGTGTCGGCTTTTCTTTTATTGCAGCTGAGCATTCGGAAAAACGGAGCGACGGTGTCCGCGTCACTGAGCCATATGGGCTTGCTGATTCCGGTACTGCTGTCCATCGTGCTTTTTCGGGAGTATCCGGGAAGCACTCAGTGGGGCGGCGTGATTCTGGCGGTGGCTTCCCTGACGGTGGTTTCCATCCCAACCGGCGGATTTTCTGTCGGCAAGGGAAGCCGGGCGATCGGCGCATCGTCCGCAGAGGGCACTTCCTACCGGTGGCTGCTGATTCCCATGCTGGTGTGCAGCGGGATGGCGGATACCATGTCTAAGGTGTTCGAAGCCTTCTGTCCCCATGAGATGGAGGACTTCTTCATTTCCATCACCTTTGCGATGGCGTTGGTTCTGTGCATCCTGGCGTACTTCTTTAGTCACGAGCACATGAATCGGGTGGATCTGGTGTGCGGAATGCTCCTGGGAATCTCCAACTACCTGTCCACCAAATTCCTGATTCGGGCAATCTACGACATCCCGGCATTTATTTCCTACATCGTGTTCGGGCTGGGCGTGGCGCTGTTCATCAACTGCATCAATTGGACAGTGCTGCACGAGAAACTGACTCGCCGGGATTATATCGGAATGGCATTATCCATGGGGGCAATTGTGCTGCTGAATCTGTGACGAGATACTGTTCAGATTAACAATTGAAATTCTCCACCTCATGGAGTATTATACTTAGGTGTATTTTTGTTAAAGAAAAGGAGACTTATAAATATGTGGCATTACATTATACCGCCGCTGATCGGTGCGGTAATCGGATACTGCACGAATTACATCGCCGTGAAAATGCTTTTCCGGCCGAGAAACGAAATCAAGGTGCTGGGGCACACACTGCCTTTCACCCCGGGTGCCATCCCGAAGAACAAGCCGCGCCTGGCAAAAGCCATCGGTGAAGTGGTGGAAACCACTTTCTTCGGAGAAGAGACCATCTCCGCCCAGTTCCTTTCCGGGGAAGCGGAGGACAACGCGGTGGCGCAGATGGTGCGGGGGATGGACCGCCCTATTTCAGATCTGGGTATCAGTGTTCTGGGTTCCGAAGAGAAATACGAGAAAGGGCTGGATCGGCTGAGTGAAATCCTCTCTCAGCAGCTTCTGCAGAGCCTGCGCAGCGGGGAAACCATTCGAATGGTTTCCGACACCGTCATCGACAAGCTGGTGGACCAGTTCCGGGGCGGCATGCTGGGAATGTTCATCACCGACAGTTTCGTGGAATCGGCGAAACAGATGGTGGAGGCCGGAATCCAAGGTGAAATAGAGGATAAAGGGGAGGAGTTCCTGAATCGGATGGTTCGCAGCCAGATGGATACCTGGAGCCGCGACACACTGTCGGAAATTGCCTTTGAAGCAGGATATTCCGACGAGCGCGTGGAGCGAATTCTGCGGAAGGCCTATCGCGGTGCGGTAAAGTCCGCGGTTCCGGCGCTGATTGACCGCATCAACGTATCGGGAATGATTGAAGAGAAGGTCAACGACATGTCCAACGAACAGCTGGAAGAGTTGGTACTTTCCGTGATGAAACGCGAGCTGAACCTGATTGTCAATCTGGGCGCACTGATCGGATTGATTCTGGGATGCTTGAATCTGCTCTTCTAATAAAAAAAATAGAAAAACGACAAGGATAAAGGAGACCGAAAATGACATACGAAGAAATAAGGGATTACTTAAACCATAAGAATCCTTTTCCCAACAAGTTGGGTGTGGTGATTACGGAGATTCGGGAAGGATATGCCACCGCAGAGGTGCCGGTACAGGACTATATGACCAACGGCGCATCCTCGGTGCACGGCGGAATGCTTTTCACCCTGTGCGATACCACCTGCGGTGCGGCCGCCGCTTCTTATCAGTATAAGACGACAACCGTGGATACTTCTTTTTATTACCTGCGGCCGGCGCTGCACTGCAGCAAGCTGCGGGCGGTGGCAAAGGAAGTCAAGCACGGAAAGCGGATTATGGTATTCGATTTGGAAGTGTTCGACGACGAGGACACGCTGCTGTGCAAGGGAACTTTCACCATGATGCAGCTGAAGTTCCCAATCGTGAACGAATAGAAGGTTAAAAACTGTAAGGTAAGGATTGGATTAATGGTGAATTACAATGAACAGAGAAGACATTAAGTATCAGGCCTATGTGCAGATTCTGAAGGAGGAGCTGGTTCCGGCTATGGGATGTACGGAACCGATTGCGCTGGCCTATGCGGCGGCTAAAGCTCGGGAGGTGCTGGGCAAAATGCCGGAGCGGGTGCGCATCGGTGCCAGCGGCAGCATTATCAAGAACGTAAAGAGCGTCATCGTGCCCCACACCAATCATCTGAAGGGAATCCCGGCAGCGGCTTCCGCCGGCATCGTGGCGGGCGACGCCTCCCGGGAACTGGAAGTGATCGCGGATGTGTCGGAAGAGCAGGCGGCGGAAATTGCGGCATACCTGGGACAGACGGAATTTACGGTGGAGCACGTGGACAACGGATGCGTGTTCGACATCATCGTAGATGTTTTTGCGGGAGGAGATTCCGCCAAGGTTCGAATTGCCAACTACCACACCAATATCGTGCGCATCGAAAAAAATGGCGAAATTCTCCACTACGTACCGGTGGAGGCAGACTCGGAAGAGGGCTTGACGGACCGGACACTGCTGGACGTGCAGTCCATTTGGGATTTTGCCACTACCGTGGACGTGGAGGATATCCGGGAGGTCATCGGCCGGCAGATTGAATACAACACGGCGATTGCCAAGGAAGGTCTGGCGGGAAACTACGGCGCCAACATCGGCAGCGTGCTTTTGGCCTGCTACGGAACAGACGTGCGCACCCGAGCGAAAGCCATGGCGGCGGCGGGTTCCGATGCCCGGATGAACGGCTGTGAACTTCCGGTTGTCATCAATGCGGGAAGCGGAAATCAGGGAATGACCTGTTCCCTTCCGGTGCTGGAATATGCCAAGGAACGAAAGGCGACGGAAGAGGAGACCTACCGGGCGCTGGCGCTGTCCAACCTGATTGCCATCCACCAGAAGACCGGAATCGGCCGACTCTCCGCATACTGCGGTGCGGTGAGTGCCGGAGCGGCAGCGGGTGCGGGAATCGCTTACCTTTGCGGTGGCGGTTACAAGGAAGTAATTCACACCGTGGTCAATGCGCTGGCCATCGTGTCCGGTATCATCTGTGACGGTGCTAAGGCTTCCTGCGCGGCCAAAATCGCATCTGCCGTGGATGCGGGAATCCTGGGATATAACATGTACCTGAATGGGCAGGAATTCTATGCGGGAGACGGAATCGTCACCCGAGGAATCGAGGCCACCATTCACAACGTAGGCCGTCTGGGAAGAGACGGCATGCGGGAGACCAATGAAGAAATCATCAAAATGATGATTGACGAATAGTATGAACCCTGAAAAACGAATGGAAGAAGCCGAAAAGGAGGTGGATATGTTCCTGAAAAATTACAACTGGATGAATCTCCGGAAAGATATTCCGGCGGGAATCATTATTGCGCTGGTATCCATTCCGATATCCATGGGCTATTCCCAGATTGCCGGACTGCCGGCCATCTACGGATTGTACGGATCGGTTCTGCCGATTCTCCTTTTCGGATTGTGCTCCTCCTCGCCGCAGTTCGTCTTCGGCGTGGACGCCGCACCGGCCGCACTGGTGGGGGGAATGCTCGCCACCTTCGGAATCGCCGGTGGAACCAAGGAAGCCATGGCCTTCGTGCCGGTGGTCACCCTGATGGTCACCCTGTGGCTCCTGCTGTTCGCACTGCTGCGGGCGGGACGCTTCACCAACTTCATCTCCACTCCGGTTATGGGCGGTTTTATCAGCGGCATCGGCTGCGAAATCATTCTGATGCAAGTCCCAAAACTCTTTGGCGGGACGGCTTCCACCGGAGAGCTGTTCGAGCTGTTGCACCACATCCTCCGGGAAGCGATGCAGCACTTCAACCTGCTGTCCTTCGTTCTGGGGATGTGCGCCATCGCCCTCATCCGTTTTTGCGGAAAGCGCTGGCCCAAAGTCCCGATGCCGGTGATCCTCATGTTTGCCGGAGCGCTGATGTCCTATTTCCTTCCGCTAAAAAAATACGGCGTCACGATGCTGCCGCCGGTGGAGCCGGGGCTTCCGTCCTTCTCCGTTCCGGATTGGGGTGTCCTGATGAGCGTGGACCGGCACATGGTGCTGGCCAGCATGACCATCGCCCTGGTGATTGTGGCGGAAACCCTTCTGGCCACCAATAACTTTGCCATGAAAAACAATTACAAGGTGAACAACGACCGGGAATTATGGGCCTACATGCTGGGCAACTTGGCGGCGGCTTTTACCGGCTGCTGCCCGATGAACGGCAGCGTGTCCCGAACGGGAATCGCCGCCCAATTCGGGGGAAAATCTCAGATGATGTCCTTGGCAGCATCGGGAACCATGGTGCTGATTCTCTTGTTCTGCACCGGGTTTATCGGATACCTTCCGGTGCCGATTCTCTGCGCCATCGTCATCTGTGCCCTGATGGGCATCCTGGAATTCGATCTTGCGGCAAAACTTCGGAAAACCAATCGGGCGGAGTTTATTATTTTTATGGCGGCATTCTTAGGCGTACTGCTTCTGGGCACCATTTACGGGGTTGTGATCGGCGTCATCTTGTCCTTTATCGATGTGTTCGTTCGGGCGGTGGTTCCGCCGAGAGCTTACCTGGGGTGCATTCCGGGAAAGGATGGATTCTACGCCTTGGATCGGAACCGGAATGCCCGGCGAATCCAGCACACGGTCATCTATCGGTTCAGCGGAACCCTGTTCTTCGCTAATGTGGGCACCTTCCAGGAGGATATCGAACGGGCGGTAACGCCGGATATTCGGCAGGTTATCGTGGACGGAAGAGGCATTGGCAGCATCGATATCACGGCGGCGGAACGGCTGCCGGTAATCTACCGAAACCTGGAAAAGAAAGGAGTTCGCTTCTACATGACGGAGCATCCCGGCGTGGTGAATGACCTCCTGTATAAATACGATGACGAAAAACTCCTGGAGGCGGGTATGTGCCGCCGCCACGTGGAGGATGCTTTGGCGGAATGCGGGCTGGTGCGCCCGTACCCGATTGTGGCTCACGAAGGGGATGAGCAACGGATTCAGATTCCGTACATCGACGAGAAGGTGGCGGAATACGAGTGGATCTTCGGAGAAGCCGCCAACGGAAAGCTGATTGAGGCGGCGGAAGAAATTGCGGAAGCGATTGTGGAACTGGGCACTTTTGATGAACACCAAATGCTTCGGGGTCTGAGAAAACAGGCGGCGGGAAACTGGGACGAGGTGAACGACCGGGAAATCCTGCACCATGTGGCAGAGGTGCTGCACCGACTGGCAGAGGAGTCCCGGGAAATGCATCGGGATGCCCACGGCATAGAGGAACTTCAGCACGAGGTAGAGGAAAGCCTGGAAGAACACCTGCGTCATCCGAAAGAATAAAAAAACCTGCATCCGGGAGGCAATCTTGGCTTGCCGACCGCATGCAGGTTTTCTTTTTTTACATTCTTAACAGCAGTTCCTTGGAAACCACCTGCCCGTTCTCGATGAAGAGACGGGGAACCCGCTTGCTCACGCTGCAGGTCAGCTCGTACGGGATGGTGCCCGCCATTTCCGCCATGTGCTCCAGGGAATTGTCCGGTCCGAAGATGGTCACCTCGTCGCCCACATCCACACCGGGTGCATCGGAAAGATCAATCATGCACATGTCCATGCAGATTTTGCCCCGTACCGGTGCCGGACCTTCTGCCGTCATCAGAGCGTAGCGGTTGGAAAGGCAGCGCAGGAAGCCGTCCGCATATCCGTAAGGCACCACGCCGATTCGCGTGGAATGGGTAGTCTCGAAAATTCCGCCGTAGCTGATGTGGGTGCCGGCCGGGTAGATTTTGATGGTGCTGACAACGGTCTTCAGGGACATTACCGGACGGAGTCCCAGCTGCTTCGCATAGTCTCCGTATCCGTACAGCAGCAGGCCCGGGCGAACCATGTCCAGATAGGTTTCCGGATATTTTGCCGTGGCTCCGGTATTGGCACAGTGGCGAATCCGGAACTCATGCCCCCATTGTTCTTCCGCGCTCCGAATCACATCGGTGAACAGCTGAAACTGGTGCCGGGTGTATTCCAGCTCATCCGCACCTTCTTCATCCGCCACCGCAAAATGAGTAAAGATGCCTTCCGCATCCAGGCCCGGAAGGTTGCAGGCATGAACGATGCCGTTTACGCCGTGCTGAAAATAATCCCCCTCGCAGAGGTATCCCAGCCGGGACATGCCCGTATCCACCTTGATATGAACCTTCAGGGTGCCGCCGTATTTCACCGCCTCCTCGCTGTACTCCAGCGCCTTGGCCTCACAGGTCACCGCCTGGGTGATATTAAAGCAGATCAGCCGATCCACCTGTTCCTTCGGCGTGTGTCCCAGAATCAGAATCGGCATGGTGATGCCGTTGAAGCGAAGCTCCAAAGCCTCGTCGATGCTGCTCACCGCCAGGTAATCCGCCCCCAGCTCCTGCAGCTTTGTGGCCACCTGCAGGGAGCCGTGGCCGTAGGCATCCGCCTTCACCACGCCCAGGAAGCGCACATCCGGCCCAATGTGTTTCCGAATCGTGTGATAATTATATGTGAGGGCGTCCAGATCGATTTCCGCCCACGTCCGTTTCAATGTTGATTTCATATTTTTGCTCCTGTGAATCATATAAAAAAATATTCTTTTCGCCAGGGCACTTCCGATCGTTTCCACAGATCGGGAGCACTCAACAACAAAATATTTTAGCACGGGAATACCGGGGCTTCAAGGGACGTGATGAAAATCCTGCATCCGGTCAGCAACCGCTTGCCGATGGGGCTCCGCGAGCCCCACCGGCAAGCCAAGATTGCTGCCCGGACGCAGGGCTTTCACGTAGTTGTGTATGCTGCTGAGAAGAAAAATTTGGAAAAAACGGGAAGAAAAACAAAGATTCATTGGGATAAAAGACACGATTTGACGGAAAATGTGGTATTATAAGGGAAGTGTTTTTAGTGTAAAAGTAGGAGGAAGATTGTATGACGATTTGCGATTTAGAAATCGGACAGTCTGCAGTAATATCGGCTGTGGGAGGCGAAGGAGCCCTTCGGCAGCATTTTTTGGATATGGGATTGATTCCCGGAATTGAAGTCACCCTGATTAAATACGCGCCCATGGGCGATCCTATGGAACTGATGGTATCCGGCTATTCCTTGACCCTGCGTCTGGCGGATGCGGCGCGGATTGACATCACCAACGTGCACGAACATCCCGGCGGCCGGGGAGAAGTGCTGGAACCCATTCAACCCAGCAAGGACATTCCTCACCCGGGAATCGCTGAAGAGGGCAGAGGAAGAGAACGAGACCGAGATGTATCGGAAGATCATATCGTTTTCGCATTGGCGGGAAATCAGAATTGCGGCAAAACCACCCTGTTCAACCAACTGACCGGGTCCAATCAGCACGTCGGAAACTTTCCGGGGGTAACAGTGGATCGAAAGAGCGGGATGATCAAAGGATATCCCGGCACGGAAGTAGTGGATTTGCCGGGCATCTACTCCCTTTCCCCGTACACCAGCGAGGAAATCGTCTCCCGGCAGTTTATTCTGGAAGAGAAACCATCGGCGATCATCAACATCATCGATGCTACCAACATTGAGCGAAACCTGTATCTCACCATGCAGCTGCTGGAGCTGAACGTTCCCATCGTCATCGCCCTGAACATGATGGATGAGATGACGGGAAACGGCGGCTCGGTGCTGATCAATGAGATGGAAGAAATCCTTCAGGTGCCGGTCATTCCAACCTCGGCGGCGAAAAACCAAGGGGTGGAGGAGCTGGCCGAGCACGCCGTGCGCATCGCGCGTCTGGGTGAGACTCACGGCCGGGTGGATTTCTGCAATCCGAAGGATCACAACGGTGCCGTGCACCGGGCGATTCACGGAATCATGAGTCTGGTGGGCGATCACGCAGAGGCGGCCGGCATTCCGGTTCGATTTGCGGTCACGAAGCTGATTGAAGGGGACCCGCTGGTAACGAAGGCGCTGGCGCTTACAGAGAACGAAGAGGAAATGGTGGAGAAAATCACTTGCCAGATGGAAGAGGAGTGCGGCATGGACCGCAGCGCCGCCATGGCGGATATGCGATATACCTTTATTCGCCGGCTGTGCCATCAGACGGTGATTAAACCGAAGGAAAGTAAGGAGCGGATTCGAAGCCAGAAACTGGACCGCTTCCTCACCGGCAAGTGGACCGCCATTCCGGCTTTCGTGGCCATCATGGGACTGGTGTTCTGGCTCACCTTTAACGTCATCGGGGCCTTCTTCCAGAACCTGCTGGATGAAGGGATCCAAATAATCACCCACTGGACGGATCAGTGGCTCACCGCCATGGACGTGGCGACGCCGATTCATTCGCTGATCATCGATGGCGTTTTTACCGGCGTAGGTTCGGTGTTGTCCTTTGTGCCGATTGTTGTGGTGTTGTACCTGTTCCTGTCCCTGCTGGAAGACAGCGGGTACATGGCGCGGGTAGCATTCTTTATGGATAAACTCCTGCGCCGGGTGGGACTCTCCGGGCGCAGTATCGTGCCGATGCTGGTGGGCTTCGGCTGCAGCGTTCCCGCAATCATGTCTTCCCGCACCCTGCCGTCGGAGCGGGACCGGAAGATGACGCTGCTGCTGATTCCTTTTATAAGCTGTTCCGCAAAGATGCCAATTTACGCATTCTTTGCCAACACGTTCTTCCCGAAGTACGCGGCGCCGGTGATGATTTCGATGTATTTTATCGGAATTCTCATGGCTATATTAATTGCCCTCATCGGCAAAAACACGGTGTTCAAAGGGGAGGCGGTTCCTTTCGTCATGGAGCTGCCGAACTACCGGATGCCGGGGGCGAAGAGCGTTCTGCAGCTCATGTGGGACAAGGCAAAGGACTTCCTGCAGCGGGCGTTCTCCGTCATCTTTATCGGCACCATCGTGGTGTGGTTCCTGCAGAACTTCAACTTCTCCATGAACATGGTTTCGGACCCGCAGTCCAGCATGCTGGCGGCACTGGCGGGATTCCTGGCACCGCTGTTCATCCCGCTGGGCTTCGGAAACTGGCAGATGGTAACTGCCTTGATTTCCGGTTTCCTGGCGAAGGAAAGCGTGGTATCCATGATGGCGGTGGTATACGGCGGAACCGCAGCCGTTCGTTCGGCCATCACTCCGCTGGCGGCGTTCACTTTCATGGTGTTCTGCCTGCTGTACACCCCGTGCATTGCGGCGGTAGCCACCATTCGGAAGGAGCAGGGCCGAGGAGCCGCCATCCTCATGGTCATCTTCCAGTGCATCGTGGCCTGGCTCGTTGCGTGGGCGGTGCACCTGATTGGAAGCATTCTTCTGTAAAAACAAAAAAACACTCACCGGCAGCGTCCGGTGAGTTTTAGATAGTGGGAAAAAACGGAATTTCTTAATAATTATTAAGATTTCTTTAGGATTTGCGGGAATGGTTGAAACAAAAGCGGATTATATATAATTACATCATTGCGGAAAAGTAATTCTGAAGATATTTGTCATGATAAAAGAGAAACTGAAAAAAATTGCGCCGGAGTACTCCTGGGGATTGCTGACGGCGGTGGTTATTTTAAACTGCATAACGTATTTCGGAACTCGCCTGTTCACCTCCGGGATGAAACACCATTCCATCCAGCTGGCGGTGGATCGGATGATTCCATTCTGCCCGCACTGGATTGTAGTTTACTTTTTGGCGTTCCCCTTCTGGGTCTGTGGATTTATTCTCATTGCCCGGGAGAGCCGGGAGATGTGCCGCATTTATCTGATCGGAGAGATGATTGCGAAAACAATTTGCCTGATCTGTTTCGTGGTGTTTCCCACCACCCTGGTGCGGCCGGTCATCGATGCCGACGGGTCCTTCTGGGAACAGTTGGTGGCGATGCTGTACCGAATCGATTCGCCGGACAATTTGTTTCCGTCCATCCACTGCCTGGAAAGCTGGATTTGCTTTCGCAGTGCACGGAAGATGAAGAAGGCGCCGCCCCGGTATCGGAATGTGGCGGCGGTGGCAACGATAATGATTTTCGCGTCCACCCAGCTGCTGAAACAGCACGTGCTGCTGGACGTGGCGGGCGCAATTGCCGCAGGAGAAATGGGGCTCCTGCTGGCGCATAAATTGTATGTTCAAAGAGAGGGTGCGACTGTATGAACAAAAAGAAAGCAGTGTGGGGTTTCCTTTCTCTGGGAATTGCCATACTGACGATAATGATGATTGCATCGGGAAGCAAGGAGTTTTCCTTGGATACCATGATGGCGTATCTGAGCCGGGCGAACAAGCTGTGGCTGGCGGCCGGCTTGCTGTGCATGTTCGGCTACATCTGGTTTGAAGGATATGCACTGGTGCACATCTGTCGGACGCTGGGATACCAAAGTGCGAAACGGCAGGGGACGGTGTACGGGGCGGCGGACGTCTTTTTTTCCGCCATCACTCCTTCCGCCTCCGGCGGACAGCCGGCCAGCATGTTCTTTATGCTTCGGGATGGAATGAACATCCCGGCATGCACCACCGCATTGCTGATTAATTTGGTAATGTACACCTTGGCGACGCTGACCATCGGCAGCCTGTCCGTGCTGTTTCACTTCAATCTGTTTCGCAGAATGTCCCTGTTCTCCAGAATTTTGATCGTGGTGGGCTGCTTCATCATGACGGGACTGTCCCTGCTGTTCTACATGCTGCTTCGCCGGGGAGAAATCTTGTACCGGCTCTGTGACCGGGTGATGGAGATGCTGGGAAAGCGAAAGCTCCTGAGCAACCTCACGAAGAAGCAGGCGAAGCTGAAAAAGAAAATGGCGGAATACCAACAGTGTTCCGATGAAATCGCCGGACACGGGTGGATGCTGATTCGTATTTTTATCATCAATCTGCTGCAGCGGCTGTCCCAGATCGGCGTGACATTTACGATTTTTATGGCGCTGGGAGAAGGGCTTCGAACTTCCGTGGAAGGATTTGTGGTTCAGGCCTTTACCGCGCTGGGATCCAACAGCATCCCGATTCCGGGCGGAATGGGCGGTGCGGACTACCTGATGCTGGACGGATTCGGAGAGATTCTGGGCCGGGATGCGGCATCCATCGAGATGCTGTGCCGGGGCTGTTCCTTCTACGTATGCATTATTACCAGTGCACTGATCGTGCTGGCAGGGTATTTTATGGGAAGAAAAAGGAGTTTGAGAAAATGATAGGATTTTACAATTACACGGTGTGGCTGACATACCTGTCCCTGATTTCGGCCGGGACGGGAATTATGATTTCTCTGTACAGCCACGCCCATCCCTTCATAGGCGTGTTCTTTCTGCTGGTCAGCGGACTGTGTGATGCCTTCGACGGAAAGGTGGCTCGGAGCAAGAAGAACCGCACGGAGATGGAGAAGAAATTCGGAATTCAGATTGATTCCCTGGCGGATATGGTGAGCTTCGGCGTGCTTCCGGCCTGCATCGGCAGCGCCATGATGCGTGTCGTTCTGCAGAATTATGAAGCGGGGGATCCCACTAGTGCGGACAAACTGCTGAGTCACCCGTACTTCTTTATCTGCTATGCGGTGATGATTCTGTACATTTTGGCTGCCCTGATTCGCTTGGCTTATTTTAACGTGGCCGAAGAAGAACGGCAGAAGACGGAGGGGGCGTTCGCAAATATTACGAAGGACTTCCGGTCACTTCCGCAGCGCTGATTTTCCCGACGGTACTGCTGTTCCAGCTCGTGCTGCCGAAGGACATCACCTGGATCTATTTTCTGACCATGGCTGTTACGGGATTCCTGTTCATTTCCAAAATCCCGGTGAGAAAGCCGGATACCAAGGGCATTCTGGCAATGGTAGGAATCGGTGCCATCGAATTCATCATCCTGATTGCTACATAGATGTATTACGAGGGGTAGAAAAGAGATATGCTGAAATTCTTATATCAGACGATGCCGGGACGATGCATCCTGAAGCTGCTGACCCGCCCGGGCTTATCCCGCTTCGTGGGCCGCTTCATGGATTCTGCCATTTCCCGTCCCATCATTCCTCGCTTCATCCGCAAAAATAACATCGATATGAACGATTATCTGGACGAGGAGTACGGCTGTTTCAATGACTTTTTCTGTCGCCGGATCCGTCCGGAGCTTCGGCCCATGGATATGGATGAGGCAGTGCTTCCGTCACCTTGCGACGGGCTCCTTAGCGCCTATCCCATTACGGACTCCCTGGTAATTCCCGTAAAAGGAAGCCGGTATTCCATCCGGGATCTGGTTCGGGACGAGGAGTTGGCACAAAAATACGAGAACGGCACCTGTCTGGTCTTCCGGCTGTGCGTGCATCATTACCACCGCTACGCCTATCCGGACAACGGCCGCAAAACGAAAAATACTTTTATCCCGGGCGTGCTGCATACGGTCCGTCCGGTGGCACTTCGGGAACTTCCCGTATTTACGGAAAATGCGCGGGAGTATACGGTCATCCGCAGCGAGAACTTCGGCGATGTGCTTCAGATGGAAGTGGGCGCCATGCTGGTGGGGAAAATTGACAACTACCATCAGGAGGCGGATGTCCGGAGAGGACAGGAGAAGGGGCGTTTCCTTTACGGCGGCTCTACTATCATCCTGCTCCTGGAGCCGGAACCGTTGCGGTAACGGAGAAATTCTTCAAAGCCACTCGGGCCGGTGAAGAGACGGAAGTGAAGATGGGGGAAGCCATCGGCAGAAGGGAATAGCCGGAAACGGACAATAAAGCGAAAGCGCACGGGAATCCGAAGAGGGTTCTCGTGCGCTATTTTTCTATTTAATAATCAACATGTTGGTGCGTTTCAACTCCTTGATTTCCTCCGGGGTCATCAGCAGTTCGTTGCGAATCTCGTCGGTGACGGTAAGGGGTTCATGGGAGACCAGAATTTTCAAGGTAATCCCCTGGTAGTATAGGGAGATGCAGGACATGATGCCCTTTTGGCGGCGTCCCTTTTGGAAAAGGAGCGGCATGCGGATGAACACCTTGTCAAAGGGCGGCGCTTCGTTGGTGTAGTAGAAGGTAATGCTGGTATCGGAATAGGATACGGTTCCATGGTAGATGAAATCCGATTGATATTCCGAATTCTCGGCATCCGTCACAAAGTAAATCTTGGATTTCATGGACGGATGGGAGTTTTCAATCATGGCGTTCTTCACCCTCTTCTCCTCTCCGTTGTACCAATAGATGTCTCCCCTATTTATTTTAAAAACTGAGACTTTCACTTTTGGAAAGAAAGTCATGAATATTTGTGATACTTTAAAATACTTTTTAGAATATTATACCACAGGACAATATTTTTTTCACACTATGAAAAAAATACCCGCCAATTTTGAATTTAAAGCGAGTGGGCACATTTGAACCTCCGAAAACATTTTGTTATTCTTTAGACAATCAAGGAAGAGATTATTCATAGGAGGTACATAACTATGGCTAAACAGGAATTTAAACAGAAAAGAGTAATGTCCCGGGAAGAGTTCCCGTATGAGTGGGAAGTCATTGAAAATATCTGGGTACCGATGTCCGACGGATGCAGATGTTCGGCACGTATGTGGAAACCAAAGTCCGACAAACCGCTGCCAACCATCTTCGAAACCCAGCCATACCGTAAAAGAGACGGTATGAGAGGCAGAGACGAACCGATGTACGGATACTTCGCAGGAATGGGATACAACGTTGTCCGCGTGGACATGCGCGGTGCCGGCGAATCCGACGACTGCTTCTACGATGAGTATCTGAAGCAGGAACAGGATGATGCCATCGATGCCATCAACTGGATCGCTGCACAGCCATGGTGCGACGGAAACGTCGGTATGCAGGGCAAGTCCTGGTCCGGATTCAACTCCCTCCAGGTTGCCGCAAGAAGACCGGCGCCGCTGAAGGCCATCATCTGTATCGGCTTCGTAGACGATCGGTACACACAGGATATCCACTACAAGGGCGGATGCCTCCTGAACGACAACTTCTGGTGGGGCAACATCATGCTGGCATATATGTGCCGTCCGATTGATAAAGAAATTAAGCCGGATACATGGTATGAAGAATCCATCAAGAGACTGGAAGAGATGCCGCTGTGGCCGGAAAACTGGCTGAAACATCAGACCAGAGACGACTACTGGAAGCACGGTTCCGTCAGCGTGAACTACGACGACATTCAGGTTCCGGTATTTGCACTGGACGGATATGCCGATTCCTACACCAACAGCGTATGCACTCTGATGGAAGGCCTGTCCGTTCCGAGAAAAGCCATCATCGGACCGTGGGCGCACGTATTCCAGCACGACGGAATGCCGCAGCCGGCAATGGACTACCTGGGCGAAGCAACCAAATGGTGGGATAAGTGGCTGAAGGGCATCGACAACGATACCTTGGATTGCCCACAGATCACCGTATGGATGGAAGACAGCATGAAGCCGGAAACCGTACACCCAATCTCCGACGGACGCTGGGTTGCTGTAGAAAGCTGGCCGTCCGCTGACGTAAACGATAAGACACTGCACATGACCTATGGCCACCTGCAGGATGAGAAGAATGAGAAGGAAGAAATCGTGGACCTCAGCACCGTTCAGAACCACGGACTGTTCGCCAACGAGTGGATGGGCGCCGGCGTTCTGGGTGAAAGCCCGGCAGATATGAGATGCGATGACGGAATGGCAATGACCTTCGATTCCGACGTAATCGAAGAGGACTTCGAGATCTTCGGATATCCGACATTCACCGTAGAGTTCACCGCAGACAAGCCAAACGCATTCCTGTATGCAGAACTGTGCGACATTCATCCGGATGGCGCAGCAACCAGAGTATCTTACGGTCTCATGAACCTGACACACCTGGAAGGACACGAGAAGGTGACATACCTGGAGCCTGGAAAGAAATACAAGGCAACCGTTACACTGGACGTATGCGGACACGTATTCCCGAAGGGACACAGAGTTCGCCTGGCGGTAGCAAACTCCTTCTGGCCGATGATCTGGCCGTCTCCGGAGAAGGTAACTCTGAAGCTGGATCTCTCCACCGCAGAGTTCACACTGCCGATCTTCACCGGTAAGGATACCGAAGGTCCGAACATGGAAGCGAAGTGCGCTCCGCTGACACCGATGACCGTCCTGAAGGAAGGCGTGGTAAACCGTCAGGTTACCTACGATCTGCTCACCGACTCCTGGACATCCATCACCGACGGTGTGGGCGGCGTATTCGGCGAAGGAATCTACCGCTTCGATGATATCGGCACCGTAGTAGAGCACAACCTGAAGAGAATCCTGACCGTAAGCAACTCCGATCCGTCGGATGCAAGATACGAAATCATCCAGAAGATGAAGAACGGTCGTCCGGGCTGGGAAATCGACTGCGACATCGATGTGGTACAGACCGCTGACAAAGAGAACTTCTACATTACCGGATTCATGGATGCTTCCATCAACGGAGAGCATGCATTCCACAGGGATTACGATGTAACCGTTCCTCGTAACGGACTCTAGAAACAGCTTGCATAGGGGGGGCGGATTCCGGCCTCCCCTATACTTTACAAAGAATAAGGGATAGACAGAAAAGGAGAGGGGCTATGAAAAACAAGAAAATCACATTTTGGGAACTGGTTATGCTGAACATTTCCGCTCTGTACGGAATTCGTTGGATTGCCAGATCCACATCGGATGCGTATCTGGGACTGGGTGCGATTCCGATGTGGGTAATACTGATGTTCCTGTTCTTCGTACCGCAGGCACTGATGTGCGCGGAAATGGCAGCATCCTATCCGCACGATGGTGGGCTGGCCTATTGGGTGAAGGTGGCCTTCGGAACCAAATACGGATTCCTGGTGTCCTGGATGCACTGGACGGCTTTAATTTTCTGGTTTGCATCCTTCCTCACCTTCTTTTCGGTAAATGCCACCTACATGGTGGGACGTCCGGAACTGGCCAACAACAAATTGTTGGTGTTGGTGATGTCCATCGCCATCATTTGGATTCTGTCCATCGCCAGCATGAAAGGCATGGAATTCGGAAAGTATTTTACCAGTGTGGGATCTCTGGGATCTACGGTGCCGACGGTATGCCTGATTGTACTGAGCTTTGTGGCAATCGTTTTCCTGAAGAAGGCGCCGAGTGCTTCCGTATTCACCGTTGCGACGCTGACGCCGAAGCTGAACATGAACTCCCTGGTAGCGATTTCCAGCATTATGTTTGCCTACACCGGTGCTCAGCTGGCCGCCAACTTCATCTCGGAGATGGAGAATCCGCAGAAAAATTATCCGCGGGCAATCTGCACCGCAGCGGCGATTATCGGCGTGCTGTACGCCATCGGTTCCATCGCCATGACCATGCTGCTGCCGACCTCGGAGATTCAGTCTTCTACCGGAACGCTGGATGCACTGCTTCGTGCCTGTGAACTTCTGGGAATTCCAACCTTGTTCGTTCAGGTCATCGCACTGGGAATCGCACTGTCCGTATTGGGGGCATTGGTTCTGTACATCGCACAGCCGACCAAGATGCTCTTCGGGTTCGTGGAACCGGGCGTATTCTCGGAACGGATTACCAAGGTGAATGAGCACGGAATTCCGACCAAAGCGATTGTTTTCCAGGCCACCCTGATCTCCGTCCTGCTGATTGGCGTGTCCTACCTGCCGGGAGTGGAGGCAATCTACAACATGCTGGTGACCATGACAGCGTTGACCACGCTGTTCCCGTACGTATTCCTGTTCTTGGCATACGGAAAGATTAAGCGGGAAAAAGAAGATTTGGATGGGCTTTATGTGATGACGAAGAACAAGAAGCTGGCATCCACCGTTACATATGCCGTAACCGCATTGTGCGTATTTGCCATCATCTGCTCTGCACTTCCGATTATGGGAAACACGCAGGAAAACATCATCTATGAAGCAGAACTGATTGGCGGAAGTATATTGATTATCGTATCCGGCCTGCTGATCTGGAAGAAATCCGGATTGGAGAACAAGGTGATTCCGGTGAGAGACGTGAAACAGACCGTTCCGGAATCGGAGCCGGAAACCTCAGGGGAAAAGTAATTATTTTTAGCGACAATTAAATAAATGAGGAGAGTATTATGGGAACACAATCAAAACTGAAGAAAAACATGCTCCGGCTAATCCTGATTTCCATCGCCGGAACCATGATCTACGGATTGCCGTATTTTAGATCGTACTACTACGATGCGTATTTGCAGACCTACGGATTGACCAACGCTCAGATGGGTATGTTCGGTTCCATTTTCGGAATCATGGGCGCCTGCTCCTATCTGTTCGGCGGCGTGGTGGCGGATATTTTCACACCGAAAAAACTGATGTCCGTCTCCATGGTCCTCACCGGCTTGGGTGGTTTGCTGCACTTGCTGCACCCGAATTATCTGATGCTGGTATTCATCTATCTGCTCTGGGGCTTCACCTCCCTGTTCGCATTCTGGCCGGCACTGCTGAAGGTGCTGCGTTCTCTGGCGAATGAGGATGAGCAGAGCAAGGCATACGGCTTTATGGATGCGACAAGAGGTGTCACCAATGCGGTTCAGCTGGCGGTAACTCTGGCCATCTTCAATGCGCTGAGCAAGAAAGCCAGCGACCTGGCAGGCCTGAACGGCGTGGTAATTTTCTACTCCGCCATCTGCATCGTAATGGGCATTGGATTGTACTTCGTACTGGATGAAAGAAAGTTCGAAACCGAAAAGAAAGCTGATGTCAAAGCGGAAGAGGAAGAGAGCAAGTTCTCCTTTGCCATTGTAAAACAGGTGCTGAAGATGCCGGTGGTATGGATGCTGTCCCTGGTAGTATGCTGTTCTTACACCATGAACATCCTGTTCTACTACTTCACTCCGTATGCAACCGCAAACCTGAGCATGACTGCCGCTGCCGGCGCCATGGTTACCATGCTGGCGCAGTACGTTCGTCCGGTGGCTTGCGTGGTCGGCGGCGTGGCGGCAGACCGAATCGGAAGAGCAAACGTAATGTACGGAACGCTGGGCATCATGCTGGCGTCCACGCTGGTGCTGATCTTTGCGGGCTCTATGACCAGCAAGGTGTTCATCGGTATCTGCGTATGCATCTACTTCGGCATGTATGCGGCATATTCTCTGGCGTTCTCCATGTTTGATGAATGCGGAATTCCGAAGCACATGTCCGGAACCGCCATCGGTTTGATCTGCACCATCGGTTATATGCCGGAATTCATCTGCCCACTGCTGGCCGGAAAAGTTCTGGATTCGTACGGGAATGCGGGATACCATATCCTGTTCGTATTCTTAGCAGTCATGATGGTAATCGGTCTGGTGATTCTCACCGTTTACAAGCGCTACATCAAGAAGATGCACGCAAAGGGTGCGCTTTAATTCAGACAATTATATTTGAATATTCTAAGTGACCATATCAGAATATAAGCCGAAAGGACCCCGTCGATTTCGACGGGGTCCTTTCATTCGGTGTTTCTATTTTATAATCAGCATGTTGCTGCGTTTCAGTTCCTTAATTTCTTCCGGAGAGATGAAGAGCTCCTTCGTAAGCTCCGGGGTAAAGGGTGAGGGGTTTCTTGGATACCATGATTTTTGGCGGTAACCCCCTGGTAGAACAGGGAGATGCAGGGACATGATTCCCATCTGAGGATGGTCCTTATGGAAGAGAAGAGGCATCCGAATAAAGATCTTATCAAACGGCGGTTCCTCATTGGTGTAGTAGAACATGATGCAGGTATCGGAGTAAGTGACCTCGCCGTGATAGATGAAATTCGACTGATACTCCATATGCTTCGTATCCGTGTCGAAATACAGCACGGACTTCATGGACGGATGAGAGTTCTCGATGAGTGCACTCTTTACCTTTTTTGCGTCTCCGCTGTACCAGTAGATGTACAGTTGATCCACAAAATGCTTTTTGTACTTCAGGATATCCACATTGTCCGGATCGCTGTAGGTGGCCGGCAGAAATTCCGCAATATCTACATTTAACGCGGTGCAGATTTCCACCAGAGCGTCGAGGGCGATGTTCACATTCCCGCTCTCATATTTGGAAAGGGAGGCGGGACTCCGATGAATGGTGTCCGCCAATTCCGTCAATGTGATGCCCTTCGCCTTCCGGCAGGCTTTTATTTTTTGACCGAGGGTTTTGTAAAATGATGGCTGCATAGATGTCTCCCTTCTGATGTCGATCCAAACTTTCGCTTTTGGAAAGAATTTCATGAATAAATATGATGTATGCAAATTACTAAGGACAACTATAACACATTTGCAAATTTTTTTCATCATATGAAAAAAAATAATCGAAGCATTTTTGAAAACCGTGAATGCGACCGAATTTGAGCCGGGATTTTCTCTTTGTTATTATATAGACAAGTTAAGGCGAGAGTGCTTGTTTAGGAGGTAAGGATATTATTCCGGTGACAGAAGCCGGAAACCTTAGACCGCAGAGCAAATTGATTTTACGGAAGAAAGGAGCCGACAAAGATGCTTGTATTGAGAAACGCGAGAATCATCCCGGAGCTGACCGAGGGATACGATTCGGATAGAGCAGATATCGTTATAGATAATGAAATTATTCAGGAAATTAAAGCACCGAAAACTGCAGATGCCGGTGAGGTTTTGGACATGACCGATATGACCGTGATTCCGGGATTAATCGAAGCGCATCTGCACTTAGACCTGAAGGGTACCAACACCTTCGAGGAAAACGTTCAGCCGGATGCATACCGCAGCATGACCGCGCTGAAGCTGGCACAGGATAACCTGCGTCAGGGGTACACCACCGTTCGGGATGTGGGCGACCGAAACAATATTGTAATCGACATCGCCAGAGCGGTTCGGGAAGGCGCGGTGGTAGCACCGGACATCCTGGCCAGCGGAAAGATCATCTCGCCGACAGAGAAGGGAAACGACTTCTTCGGTACCATGTATCTGGAAGCGGATTCTCCGGAAGAGTTCCGGAAAGCGATTCGAAAACAGTACCAGAGAGGCGCTGACTGGATTAAGATTATGGGCACCGGAGCAATTATGAATCCGGGTGCGGAGCCGGGGCTTCCGATTATTACCGAAGAGGAATTGAAGGCTGCTTGCGATATGGCAGACTTCTTGAAGATGCCGGTATCCGTGCACTGCCACGGAACGGACGGCATCAAGATGTGCATTCGCAATGGCGTTCGTACCATTGAGCATTCCACTATTTTGGACGATGAGTGCTTGCGGATGTACAAGGCATCGAATCGGAGCTTTATGATGCCGACACTGAGCGCACCGCACTCCTTCCTGGATTGGCCGGAAGGAATGCCGAAGCACTACGTGGAGAAATCCAAGAAAATCGTCAAGGTTCTGGATGAAGGAATGAGAGAGGCCTACCTGCAGGGAATCAAGATGGGTTGGGCGACCGATGCGGGTGTCTACGAGGGCAGCCACGGCAACGGAATCTACGAGTTCCGGATTCGTGTGAACAAGCTGGGAATGGACCCGAAGGATACGTTGATTCAGGCGACCAAGTACAATGCGGAAATCCTGATGATTGACGATCGGGTGGGCACCATAAAAGCAGGAAAGAAAGCGAATTTGGCAGTATTCCGGGGAAATCCGGATGAAGATATTGAAAAATTGAATGATGTTGCACTGGTCATCAAGGACGGCAAGAAGGTTCTTGTATAACCGGGAAGAGTTATGGATGCAACCAGAGGTGTCACCAACGCAGTGCTGCTGGCTGTAACCCTGGCCATCTTCAATGCACTGAGCAAGAAGGCCAGCGATCTGGCAGGTCTGAACGGCGTAGTTATCTTCTGCCCGCTGCTGGCCGGAAAAGTTCTGGATACATACGGAAATGCGGGATACCACATCCTGTTTATCTTCTTGGCTGTTATGATGGTAATTGGTCTCATTCTTCTGACCTTCTACAAGCGTCTCGTGAAAAAGATGTAATATACCAAGTGATAATATAATAATATAATTACCCAAAAAAGCCCCATTGAAATCGATGGGGCTTTTCATGTACGGTTGTATTTGTTTGGTGTTATTCTTCTTCCATTTGCAGGTTGGCCCAGTAGCTGTAGCTTCGCTTCAGGGTGTGGGCGATGGCATCCGTGTCCCGCTCTTCCAGAATCTTTAAGATTTCAAAATGGATGTCCACCAGATACTTCCGGTCATGCTCCCGAATGCACTGCTCGATGGTGCGGATTCGGGATCCGTAGGTCAGCTTGGACAGCATTTCGTTCACGGTGACAATCAGGTCGTTTCGGGTCGCCTTCGCGATGGCATCGTGGAAGGCGATGTCCGTCCGGCAGATTAATTTCGGATCCGGATTGGGTTCGTCCAGTTCCCGCTCGATGGAGACCGCAATTTGTCGCAGGTTCTCCGCATCCTCCGTATTGAGACCTTGATCCATGATAACCTGCAAGGTACCGAACTCGATGCATTGCCGGAGACCGATAAGGTCTTGGTAGGATTCTTTTTTCTGGAGAATCATACTGTAGATCAACGGATTGATGGTCTGCGGTTTGAAGGTTCGACATACAAAAGTACCTTCGGGACGGCGAATCTCCAGAATGCCGTACGCAACCAGGGTTCGTACCGCCTCCCGTACCGTGTTCCGTCCGACGCAGAAGCTGGAGGCCAGCTCCGGCTCAGTGGGAATCTTGTCTCCCGGATTAATCTGCCCGTCGATGATGGCTTCCGTCAATCGTTCCACCACGATATCGGAAGCGGATTTCATGCGAATGGGCTTCATAAAATCTGAAGCAGTCATTAATTTTCCTTTCTGTGCAGCAGTGCTGCGTTTCGCGGCAGAGGGAGAAAGAAATTAATTCTTCTTCTCTACGATGGTGTCTGCCAGCGTCTCAAAATATTTAACGTAAGCGGCGTGGTCTTCTTCCATGCCTTATCTTCCAGAGCGTAGCTTCGCGCAGCACCGCCTTCGATGGCTTTGTATACCTTCTCCGGATCCACGCCGGCCTTGGCGCCGCTCTCTCCGCCGGATACCGGCGCATCTAAGAATCCGATGCCTTTCTCCTGCAGCTTCTCATAGCATTCTCTGGAATCGTTGGCGGTGACGGAGCTGTGATCTACCACAATCTGTCCGGCCTTCATGTAATCCATCAGGCCGCCTTCGCCGAAAATGACGTTCTTAACGATGGATGCGTTCGGGAGAATCATCTCCACCACATCGCACTGTTCCGCCAGATCCTTATTGCTTCCGGCGGTCGCACCTTCGGCCACCAGTTCCGCAACGATCTTCTCGTTCAGGTCGGATACCATGACATCCAGACCTGCTTTTACCATGTGTTCTGCCATGGGACGTCCCATGATTCCCAGTCCAATAAATCCTACTTTCATTGTGTGTTTCCTCCTGTTGATGTTTCGTGTTTTGGATTAAAAAACAGTACCGCCTGCAGCCATAAACCGAATTGTGTTCAACATAGGATGTTTAACACTTCAATACTAATGAAAAATTCATGCAAAGTCAATTGGAATTCTGCTTTATTTTAGAAGATGGGTTTGTTGCCTGAAACAAATTTTTCGACAAAATATTGTTTATTGTTGACTTTAGCGTAAAATGTTCGTAAAATAAAATCAACATCCTATGATAGTATGAACTAATGATGGGGTGATACCCGGATTCGCGCCCGGAAACCGAAATCATTGGCTTTGCGGGGAGGCGAGCGCAAACTGGGAGCCGGGCAAAATGAATAAGTCAGACCATGCATCAGAAATCGAATTATATTATCTTGCTACAGAACCATGTATCTCATATGCCTAGAATTTCGAGGGCGATTCACGCTGTTTGACACAAAAATAAGAATTAGCGTGAACGAAATTCGCCGGAATTGCGAAAATCTAATTTTGAAGCGACCGGCTGATGACTATTGTTCACGCTGAAAAAAGGAATTTGCTTCAAAAAGCGTGAACTGTTTTCAAAAGGGTGACTTGTACAGAGGAACTTCCATGGAGAAAGCGGAAATCAATTCACGCTAATCAGCAGTAAATGTAAAATTAGCGTGAAGTCATGCAAAAATTCTAGGCATATTGAACTTATGATATTAAAATAATTCTAATTGCCAAATTGGCATTGAAGAAAAAGAATAACACAATGGACTTAGAGTGACCTAATTTTCAATAAGCTATATTAACTCGTATAAAAGAAAGAAGCTGGGCAACCAGTCACCATACCATTTGTTCAGATCCTTCCGTCTAAATTTCAATAACAAATTCAGAAAATGTTAATTTGAGTAATAATTCTGAAACATTTTATTGGTATAATACGCATGAGAGATGTCCATGTAAAAATTGCAAAGTATTGATTGGAGAAGCCTATGAAAATGTATTCGAAAAATATCGTCCGCTGTATCAGCATGCTCGAAGATATCTATGTTATTGTAATTGCTGTTATTTCACTTATGGGAACTGTTGATAGAGTTTCTACAACGGTAACTTATTTACTGTTGCTGCTCTCCTTGTGTGGAGTTGTGTTCCTGGTGGTCGCATCAATAAAGAATAATAAGTTTGAAGGATACGTACGAGCCACTTGCTTTTTGGTAATAATGACGAATCTGTATTTGTGGATAAAACCGTGGTAAACACAAAATATCGGACAGTCCTGTTGCAGTCCGATATTTTTGTTATGAAGAAATTGTTAGAAT
>ENA-OQDA01000119-OQDA01000119.1-human-gut-metagenome-genome-assembly--contig:-NODE-119-length-32816-cov-6.390835_pt1 | contig 32816 bp, 29 predicted proteins | sample MGYA00242771_ERZ504603 | MGnify/ENA primary metagenome ERZ504603 (study PRJEB26092, sample SAMD00036328) | human gut metagenome | host: Homo sapiens | study: EMG produced TPA metagenomics assembly of...
CAGGTAGGCCCAGGCGGGCGCGGGGGTCGGCTCCTGTGCCTCGGCGGGGCTGGGGGACGGGCCAAAGCGAATCGGTTCAGCTTCGCTCATTCCTCGCTGACCTTCTTCCCCGCGGCGCGCAGCGTGCGGCGGCATGCCTCGATGGCCGTCGCCTTGTCATCGGCGGTGATCAGGAACCGGCTGGGGTGGCAGAACCGCAGGCCCAGGCCGCTGACCTCGCGCAGCTTGTCCTCGGGCTTGCCGGCCCAGGCCACCGGGAACGGCTGCTTGCTGCGCTTGGTGCGGTGGTCGTTGACGCACTGCGCACTGTAGCCGCCGCGCTGGCTGGGGTAGACGACAAAGACCGCGTCGGTCTTGTACAGGCCGTTTTTCCACGGCATGTAGGCGGGCAGCACGACGATGCCGTCCTTCATGCTGGCGTAAGCGCGGCGGACCGTGTCGTCGGCGCGGTTCACGGCGTTGGCGGCGGCGATCTCGTTCTCAAGGATCTGCTTTGCCACGGGCACGGCGCGCCAGAAGCACGCATCGGGGTCATCCTTCGAGTCCCACAGCGGGTTGAAACTGCCGATGGCGTCGGCCAGCGAGTTCTGCTCGCCGGTGTTGTCGTTCAGATCCAACGGCTGGATGAAGTTTTCGTCCAGCAGGCGGGCCTGATGCTCGCCCACAAGCTGTGCGCCGAGCAGCCGCCACAGCAGGCCGAACGCGGCGTAGGGCACGCCGTTGGGGCGGCACTCCCGCGGCTCGGAGTGGTGGTCGAACATGCCGCCGCCGACGTCGTAGACGATGCCGTCGAAGTCGTCCGGCACAACGAAGCCCCGCGTCACCTGAATGTCAGGGCGCAGGATTTGTAAAAGGGCGGTGGAAAAAACATCGTCCGCATGGAATTTTCCGCCGTGGGTAAAGCCTTTTGCAGGGATTTTCATAGTATACTCCTCGCGTAAATCTATGGTGTGCCGCGGTAGCCGGGAACCGGCCGCCCTACGGGTGTCGTGTTATGCTTGCATCGGGGTAGGGGCCGGGCATGCCGCCCGGGCGTGTAAGGCGCAGCGGGCGTCTATGGGCAGGTGCAGGGCCGGGCATGCCCGGCCCCTACCGCGCGGCATATATTATAAGGTCAGTGTGTGGTACGCCTCCCCGCCCAGCTCCTTCCAGGTAAACACGCCGTTTTCCAGCGTCATATAGCTGTGGGGGGTGCCTGCCTTGGGGATGGAGACCGAGCCGGGGTTGAGATACAGATTATCCGTCCCGAACACCTCCCAGGCAGGGATGTGCGTGTGGCCGTGCAGCAGGATGTCCCCGGGCTGCAGCGGCGGCAGGTGGGCCGTGTTGTACACATGGCCGTGGGTCGCGTAGAGCAGGCGGCTACCCGCCGTGAGGACCGCGTAGTCGGCCAGCACCGGAAATTCCAGCACCATCTGGTCCACCTCGGTGTCGCAGTTGCCGCGCACGCAGAAAATCTGATTTTTCCGCGCGTTCAGCAGGGCGATGACCTCCTTGGGCGCATAGTCGGGCGGCAGGTCGTTGCGCGGGCCGTGGTAGAGCAGGTCGCCCAACAGCAGCAGGCGGTCTGCGCCCTCGCGGTCCCAGGCGGCCAGCAGGTCTCGGCAATAGCCCGCCGCGCCGTGAATATCCGATGCGATCAGCAGCTTCATAGCGTTCTCCTTTTATACCGTCACATCGCCGACGATCATCCGCCCGTCGGTGCCGATGGCGTAGACTGTGTACTTGCGCGGGGTGTCGCCGTGCTCAAGCAGGATACCGCCCTGCGTCGGCTCCACATAGCTGAATTGCCGGTGGGCCGTGGTGGCGTGGGGGTGCTCGTCGGGCAGGCTGTAGGCCAGAACGCCGCCCTGCGCACAGAAGTCGTCGGGCAGGGGGTGCTCCTCGCCGTTCAGGTAGAGGCGGTAGACGCCGGGCGCGTCGGTGCCCACGGGGCGTATCCACGCGCTGCACCGGGTACGGCCCTGCGGCGGCGTGCTGGACTTGCGCTGGCGCATCAGCAGGGCCACATTGTCCCACGCGACCATAAAGTCGTCCAGCGGCATCTCGATCTCGCAGCCGAAATCCTCTGCCGCGGCATACGGGTCACAGAGCAGCACCTTGGGTTCGCCGTCCAGCGACGATGCAAACCCGCGCAGCGCTGCGCAGTGCCGCTCCGGCGCTCCGGCGGCGACCTGTGCAGGGGTCGATTGCAATGTAACGACAGCGCCGCACCCGGCGCGGGCCTCGGCGCGCAGCAGCGCCAAGTCCGCGTAGGCCACCCACGCGGGGAAGCCCCACTGCGCCGCCGCGGCGGCGGCAAAGCATCAGGTTCGGGGGTCCGGCCAGTCATCGGGTGCGCGCCAGTCGCGCAGCACCTGGGCGAACTCCTCGGGCAGCAGATCGGCGCCCCAGCGGTTCGTCAGGCTGGCCAGCGAGATCGCCGCGTCCATCCAGGGCTGCAGCGCCGGGGCGCGGCGGGCCGCCGTGTAGGGCATCAGGTGCAGCCGTGCGTTGACGAGCCGCCCGCGCGCGGGGATGACGTCCACCATCCGCACGCTGGCCCCCAGCAGCATAACGGCGGGGCTTACCTTCTCATTTTTGGAGTAAAGGTAGATGCGCAGCTGCACCGCCGTGGCGTATTTGCTGTCAAGCTGCAGGCGGTCAGGCCAGCGCTGCACGGGGCCGCGCGCCTGGTAGGGCGGGCCTTCCCGGTGCAGACTGGGGCTCCACTTGCCAAAGCTGTTCCACGGCGTCCAGTTGCCGTCCACCATGACGCGGACCTGGGCCTCCACCGCCGTGTCCTCGGGCGAGGCCGCGTTCCAGCTGACCCGCAGCGCATCAAACAGCGGCATCGGGATCGGTGCGCTGGTGTAGCAGCCGTAGGGCACATAGCCGCCCTGCACCAGATCCAGCACGACGCAGTTCTGCTGGACGGTCACGTTGTCCAGCTCACCGTGCATGAAGGCTTCGGTGTTCTGCAAAAGGACGGTATTTTTTTCCATACCGGGTCCCCCTTACTGGTCGAATTTAGGCTGGTTCTGCGCCATGCGCTCCTCGATCTCGGCGGCGCGGCGGGTGTTGATCGTTTCCTCGAGCTTAAAGACCTTTTCGAGGCCCGGGTAGACGATCATCAGGGCAATCGTGACGGGCAGCCAGAAGCCGAACGCCAAAATCGTCAGGATCGTGGCGGGCAGGTAGAGCAGCGTTGCGCCCCAGTACAGGGCCAGCACCAGCGCCGCCGCCGCGGTGCGCGGGAAGAAGCCGAAGAACATCAGCCCGGCGTTTTTGGCGATTTGGGCAAGCGGCAGATCCACGAGCGGCACCTGCGCCAGCAGCCAAGTGAAGAAGCCCGTGCAGACGAAGATGCCCGCGATGGAGGCGACCCACAGGGCGGTGCTGGTGTTGCCGCTCTCGGCCTGGGCGCGGAGCATCCAGGCCCAGCTGCCCACAAACAGGCCCAGCAGTGCGCCGGGCACAATGCTCTGCCTCCAGTTCTGCTTCCAGGCGCGTTTATAGGTGTTCCACCAGTAGCCGGGCTCATCGCGCAGGGCGCGCAGCACGGTATCGATCATACCGGACAGGAACGGCCCGCCGACCAGGCCGCCGACCACACCGCCGACGACAGTCAGCAGCGCGGACCCGGCCATCATGCCAAAGACGGCCAGCACCGTGCCGGGCAGAAAGCCCAGCACGCAGAGGAAGCCGGATTTATACAGCGGCCACAGGTCGCGGCCCAGCAGTTCAAAAAAGCGCGCAATGCCGACCTTACGGCCCTGGACGGGAGTTTCGTTTGTTTCGTTTGACATGACGAGGTTTCCTTTCTCGGCTAAAGTTTTAACGGCAGTCTCCCGGGAACTCCTTCTTTCTTTTGTGACCAAAAGAAAGAAGCAAAGAAAAGTCCCGCTGTTGCGATGCAGCGGACCCCGCCTTAGGGGCTGCACGCCCCTAAGAACCCCAAAGAGGAGGTCGGAAGTCTCGGCGGCTAAACGGACGCAGTATTACTGTCCGTTCTTAACGCCGCCGAGCCGTCCTCCACCTTAAACTCGGGAGTTCCCCCGAACCCCCGCTGCCGGAAACAGCAGTCCGTAGGGGCCGGGCATGCCCGGCCCGCAACCTACCGTGGCAACCCGTCAACGGGCAACCACCGCACACTACGAAGGGGCGGGCTGCCGCCCTCCCTTGCCCCTCTCGTCCGCAACCCGTTCACGTCAGTCCGTAGGGAGGGGTCTTGACCCCTCCGCTGCTTTCCGACCAACTATCGTGACCGGGTCATCCGTAGGGGAGGGATTCATCCCTCCCGGGGCGTTTGCGTTTCCACTCGCTTCCGGCCCGCTTCCGCCTACACTATCACAACTATATCATACCCTCTTTCCCCCGCCGTTGCAAGGCGTGGTCAAAATAAGTTTACAAATTTTCCTGTCGATTTGTGCTATAATAGAAAAAGTATGATAAAAGGAGCGTACCCGCACTATGGCTTGGGTCACAAAGGACAGTACCGAAACTTACAATCAGACGCCGGAACCCCCGCGCGAATATACAAAAAAAGAAAAAGCCGCCAACTGGTGGCACTATCACTGGATGGCCGTGGTCGTGGCCGTGCTGGTCGTCGTGTTCGGCGTGTGGATCATCAAGGACACCGTTTTTCAGACGCGCCCCGACGTGCAGGTCGCTTATGTCGGCACCAGCGACCTGCCCACCGACACCGTCACCGCGCTGCAGGACGCGCTGACGCCGTTCTGCTCCGACCTGAACGGCGACGGCAAGGTCGTTGTGCAGGTGGACAGCTACACCGTTGACTTTGACGCCGCGAACGAGAGCACCGACGCCTACTACCAGATGGCCGGCGTCACCCGGCTGAGCGCCGAGCTGTCGTCCGGCGGCAAGACCTACATCTTCCTGCTGGAGGACCCCGAGGGCTTTGAGGCCCAGACCGGCGCACTGCAATATCTGGACGGCACGGTCCCCGACGACCCCGAGACCACCGACGCCGACTGGCGCGAGATGGTCTACCGCTGGACCGACTGCCCCGTGCTGACCGGGCTGGATCTGGGCAGCTATGAGGGTCTCACCCTGATGGACGACGTCACCGGCACGAACCAGAGCGTGCTGGCGCACCTCTACGTGGGACGCCGCGGCGTCTGGGACGAAAAGCAGGTCCCGACCTACGAGGGCTGCGCCGAGCTGTGGGACACCCTGACCGCAGGGGCTGTCTCCACCGCCGCCGAATGAGCCGGGCGCTGCCGCCCCTGAAGGGGCATCTGCGCAAAAAGGTGCAGCCCCGGCCCAAAACGCCGCCCCTGCCGGACAACCCCTACAAGCGCTTTTTCACGGAGAATCGCAGCTTTGAGGAGCTGGCGAGGAAACGAAAGCTGTAACTCCCAAGCCTTCCCCCAAGGGGCTGCGCCCGCAGGCGCGTGTCGGAGCGCAACCGCCGGAGGCGGCTCTTAGCGCGGAGACTGAAGGTGGCGCCGCAGCGCCGGATGAGGGGGAAGTTCGCCTTATTGCCCGTTTTTATAACAGCCACGTAAGCTTTGCCCTCATCAGTCCGCTTCGCGGACAGCTTCCCCAGATGGGGAAGCCTTTTTTCTGTCGCATCCCACCCGGGATGCGACATTTTTTATATTTCCCATTCGCTACAATAAACTATGCAACAATTTTTGTAACGGAGGGATTCCCAACTATGCTGCAAACTCTTGAACGTACCAACATCTTTGACGCCCGCGTACTTACCGCCGCCCATGCCGATGCCCTGCGCGCGCTGGCCGGGCCGGGCGGGCTGCCGCTGCTGCCCTGCCTGCACCCAGCCTTGGAGGAAGGCCAGATCGTCGGCGACTACGCCGGGCAGGACGAATTACAGGCCGCCGCCGCGCTGCTGCCGCTCTACGCCGAGGACCCGCTGCCCACAAGTCTGCGCGCCGCAGGCTACGGGGCCGACGGACAGGGTGCGGTGCTGACGCCGCCCATACTGCGCGAGGATTACACGCAGCTGCGGCATTTTCTGCGGTTGGCGCTGCGCTGGGCCACCGAGCGGTACGCCAGCTACCATGTCTGGGCCGTGCTGCCGCTGGACTTGGAACACCCGGAGGCGTGTGATGATCTGTGTGCGCAGTATCTCTCGGCAGGGCTGACGCTGCGCGGGATGCGGCCCATGGCCGGGGCCGACCAGATGCTGATTTTTTCAGCGCACGGTCTTGTGAAATGGCGCGATCCGCTGCGCCGGTGCCATCTGGCTGACCCGGCCCTGCCGCGGGTGCTCGAGCGCGGGTACGCCGCCGCGGATTTCGGCTGGGGGAAGAACGGGCTGGAGCTGGTGTTGAGGCCGGTGTGAGGTAAAAGGGACGGCGGGCGGATAGGGAATCCGCCCCTACGGATATGCCCCGGGAGCCTTCCGCTGCCGCACCCTTCCGCGGCGGCCGGAGGGCTGGCCGCCCTACATCCCCCTTTCCGGTTGTGCGTAGGGCGGGGTGCCCTCACCCCGCCGAAGGTTCACGCAGCCGCCCGTTTTTTTCGCTCTGCTACGCAAAAAAGTGCCCCACGCATTTCTGCGTGGGCACTTTTTTATTTAGCGTTAGCCGTTAAGCAGCCCTTGCACAAATTACTTGTACAGGTCGACCAGCTTGGTCAGGTGCTCGTAACGGGCATCGGCGGCAGCCTGGTTCTTCTCGAACAGAGCCTTGGCGCGATCCGGGAAGGCGCGAGCCAGACGGCTGTAACGAGTCTCGTTGGCCAGGAAGTCCTGATACTTGCTCATGTCGCCGGCCTTGGAGGTCAGGGTGAACGGGTTCTTGCCCTCGGCCTTGGCAGCGGGGTTGAAGCTGAACAGGTTCCAGTAACCGGCAGCAACAGCCTTCTTCATCTCGTTCTGGCAGTTGGTCATGCCGCCCTTGACACCGTGCAGCTCGCAGGGAGCGTAGCCGATGATCAGAGACGGGCCGGGATAAGCCTCAGCCTCGGCGATGACCTTGACAGCCTGAGCCATGTTGGCGCCCAGAGCGATCTGAGCAACATAGATGTAGCCGTAGGTCATGCAGATCTCAGCCAGAGACTTCTTGCTGATCTCCTTACCGGCAGCAGCGAACTGGCAGACCTCACCGATGTTGGAGGCCTTGGAAGCCTGTCCGCCGGTGTTGGAGTACATCTCGGTGTCGAAGACCATAACATTGACGTCGTGGCCGGAAGCCAGGACGTGATCCAGGCCGCCGTAACCGATGTCATAAGCCCAGCCGTCGCCGCCGAAGATCCAGAAGCTCTTCTTGGCCAGGTACTGCTTGTCCTTCAGGATCTCCTTGGACTCGTCGCAGCCACAGGCCTCCAGGGCAGCGATCAGGGCCTTTGCGGGCTCGTCGTTGGCCTTGGTGTTGTTCTTGGTCTCCAGGAACTTGTCGATGACAGCATCCAGCTCAGCGTTCTTACCCTTCAGGGCCTCAACCTTGGTGATCAGGTTGGCGCGGACGGTCTCATAACCGATCTGCATACCCAGACCATGCTCGGCGTTGTCCTCGAACAGGGAGTTGATCCAGGCGGGGCCGTGGCCGGACTCTTTGCTGGTGGTGTAGGGGCTGATGGAAGCGGTGCCGCCCCAGATGGAGGAGCAGCCGGTAGCGTTGGAGATGAACATCTTCTCGCCGAACAGCTGGGTGATCAGGCGGGCGTAAGAGGTCTCGGCGCAGCCAGCGCAGGAGCCGGAGAACTCAAGCAGCGGCTGGTTGAACTGGGAGCCCTTGACGGAAACCTCGGAAACAACGCCGGGGATGTTGTCCTTCTTGCGGATGTTCTCGACGCAGTAGTCGAAAGCAGCCTGCTGCTCGGACTGGCTCTCCTGCGGCTTCATCTCGATAGCGGCAGTCGGGCAGACGGTGACGCACTCGCCGCAGCCCATGCAGTCCAGAGGAGACACGGCCATGGTGAACTTGTACTCGCTTGCCTTGGGCTTGGTGTCGGCCAGCTTGGTGGAAGCGGGCGCAGCCTCAGCCTCGGCAGCAGTCAGGCAGAACGGACGGATGGTGGCGTGAGAGCAGACGAAGGCACACTGGTTGCACTGGATGCACTTCTCGGCGTTCCACTCGGGAACCATAACAGCCGTGCCGCGCTTCTCGTAAGCGGAAGCACCCTGCTCCCACTCGCCGTTGACGTTGCCCTCGAAGGCGGAGACAGGCAGGCTGTCGCCGTCCATACGGGAGATGGGCTCCATAACGTCGCGGATCTGCTTGACCAGAGCCTCGGGTCCCTTCAGGGCCTTCGGAGCCGGATCAGCAGCGGGGTTGGACCAGGAGGCGGGGACCTCGACCTTATGGACAGCGTCCAGGCCGGCGTCGATAGCCTTCCAGTTCATCTGGACAACAGCGTCGCCCTTCTTGCCGTAGCTCTTCTTGGCAGCGGCCTTCATGTACTCGACGGCATCGTCGATGGGCATGACGTCGGCCAGCTTGAAGAAGGCAGACTGCAGGATGGTGTTGGTGCGCTTGCCCATGCCGATCTCGATAGCCTTATCGATAGCGTTGATGGTGTACAGCTGAATGTTGTTGTCGGCAATGTACTTCTTGTCGGCAGCATTCAGGTGCTCATCCAGCTCGGCATCGGTCCACTGGCAGTTGATCATAAAGACGCCGCCCGGCTTGACATCCTGGACCATCTTCATGCCCATGTGGATGTAAGCGGGGTTGTGGCAGGCCACGAAGTCAGCCTGGTTGATGTAGTAGGGGCTGCGGATGGGCTTGTCGCCGAAACGCAGGTGGCTGATGGTGACACCGCCGGTCTTCTTGGAGTCATACTGGAAGTAAGCCTGAATGTACTTGTCAGTATGGTCGCCGATGATCTTGGTGGAGTTCTTGTTGGCACCGACAGTACCGTCGCCGCCGAGACCCCAGAACTTGCACTCCTTGGTGCCGGGGGCGGAGGTGATGGGAGCGGGCTTGACCTCAGGCAGGCTGAGGTTGGTCACGTCGTCGGTGATGCCGATGGTGAAGCGGGACTTCGGAGCGTCCTTCTCCAGCTCGGTGTAGATAGCAAAGACGCTGGACGGCGGGGTGTCCTTGGAGCCCAGGCCGTAGCGGCCGCCGGTCAGGACGACGTCGTTCATGCCGGCCTCACGCAGGGTGGTGGCGACATCCAGGTACAGGGGCTCGCCCAGGGAGCCGGGCTCCTTGGTGCGGTCCAGAACGGCGATCTTCTTGACGGTCTTGGGCAGGACCTTCAGCAGGGCGCTGGAGACCCAGGGACGGTACAGGCGGACCAGAACCAGGCCGACCTTCTCGCCCTTGGCGGTCAGGTAGTCAACGACCTCCTCTGCGACATCGCAGATGGAGCCCATGGCGATGATGACGCGGTCAGCATCCTCGGCGCCGTAGTAGTTGAACAGGTCGTAGTTGGTGCCCAGCTTCTCGTTGATCTTGGCCATGTACTTCTCAACAACGGCAGGCAGAGCCTCGTAAGCGGGGTTGCAGGCCTCACGATGCTGGAAGAAGACGTCGCCGTTCTCGTGAGAACCGCGCATCTTGGGGTGCTCGGGGTTCAGGGCCTTAGCACGGAACTCCTCGACAGCCTCCATGTTGCACATTTCTTTCAGGTCCTCGTAGTCCCACTTCTCGATCTTCTGGATCTCGTGGGAGGTACGGAAGCCGTCGAAGAAGTTCACGAACGGAACGTGGCCCTCGATAGCGGACAGGTGGGCAACGGGAGACAGGTCCATGACCTCCTGCGGGTTGCTCTCGGCCAGCATGGCAAAGCCGGTCTGACGAACGGCCATAACGTCGCTGTGGTCACCGAAGATGTTCAGGGACTGGGTAGCAACGGTACGGGCAGAAACGTCAAAGACGCAGGGCAGCTGCTCAGCGGCGATCTTGTACATGTTGGGGATCATCAGCAGAAGACCCTGGGAAGCGGTAAAGGTGGTGGTGATGGCACCGGTACCGAGAGAACCGTGGACAGCGCCTGCGGCGCCGGCCTCGGACTCCATCTCAACAACCTTGACCTGGTTGCCGAAGATGTTCTTCAGGCCTGCAGCGCTCCACTGGTCAACGGTGTCGGCCATGGGGCTGGAGGGGGTGATGGGGTAGATGGCAGCCACATCGGTGAATGCATAAGCTACATGCGCCGCAGCGGTATTGCCGTCCATAGACTGTTTAGCTCTGGGCATTTTCTTTCCTCCGTTTTTATTAGAGTTTTGCATTATAGAGCTGTGCGGTTGTCAGGGCCGCACAAATCCTGCGTCATTTGGCACATGCCCCAATCTTGCTCCGGGCATAGTTCCAGACAAACGCTTTTGCATAGCTTTATTGTACCAAAAACCCCCTTTTCGTAAGGGGTTTTGTTCAGAAAGTTGCACATATTTTTAGAGTTGTTGTGTGCATTTTGACCACAATGACGAACAAGGCGGTTTTTAGGGCGTTTTGGGGTACAGTTTATAGGACAGCGTTCCGGATGGTGGAATCTTTGCCCGGGAACGGCAGCCTCCCGGGAACCCGCTTTCTTTTGGCAGCAAAAGAAAGCTCGCAAAGAAAACTGCCGCTGTTTCGACGCAGCGGACCCGCGACCAAGGGGCTACACGCCCCTTGGATTCCCAAAGAGGAGGTCGCAGAGGGCGCGGGCTAAACAGAAGCAGTATTATTCTCTTTCCGCTTAACGCCCGCGCCCTCTGCTCCGATTTGAAATTCGGGTGTTCCCCCGAACCCCCGCTGCCGGAAACAGCAGTCCGTAGGGGCCGGGCATGCCCGGCCCGCGACTTTGCCATTACCGCCCATGTATCTTTTGTCCCGTAGGGAGGGGTCTTGACCCCTCCGCGGCCTACCGCCGCGAACCGCAAAAGCCCCTCCGGCCTACTTCGCGGCCACCTCCCCTGTGAGGGGAGGCTTTTCTCGCGTCCTTCGCCAGCGCAAAAAACATCCTTTTTTACAAAATCTCCCGCACCGTCAGCACATCCCCGTCCACGCTGAACCTTACCTTATTCTCCCCGAAATCCAGCGTGTACACCCGCTCCGGGTCGTGCTGGTAGGCGGGGCGGGGGTCATTTTTCAGCACACCGGACAAAGCGGCGCGCTTGTTTTCCGGCACTTTGCACAAAAGCGCGTCGGGGCAAACCACCTGCAAAGCGTATTCCTTTGTCGTGTCCGTGAATCCGCCCCGGGCGTCGGGGTAGGCGTCCACATAGGGCAGATACGGCTTGATGTCGAAGATCGGCGTGCCGTCCAAAAGGTCCGCGCCGCGGACGATCAGCTCGCCGTTTTCGACGCCCGCCTGCTCCACGCAGGAAAGCCCCAGCGCGTTCGGGCGGTAGGGACTGCGGGTCGCAAAGACGCCGCGGCGCTCGTTGCCGCCCAGGCGCGGCGGGCGCACGGTGGGCCGCCAGCTTTTGCCCGCGGCATACTCTGCCGCCACGGTGGAAAACTGCCAGATCAGCCACAGCCGGTCATACCCCTCGATGCCGACCAGCGCGTTCGGGTCGCGGTATTCCGGCTCAAACACGATGCGCGCCGTCAGCTCCGGCACCAGCCCGCTCTGCCGCGGGATGCCGAATTTATCCGTAAAATCCGTGCGGATATGCGCAATCGGATGAATTGTGTAATCCATGGTAACGTCTGCCCCCTTTTTGTCGTCTATTATATAGGAAAGGAACAGATTTTACAACTTCCCCATCTTCCCACCATCGTCGAAATATGGTACAATATGTGGTATATTGCACGTAAGGAGGTGTGCGTTTGGCACCAATCATCCGTACAGAGAAGCTGCGCAAGGTCTATGCCGTCGGCAAGGAGCGCGTCGTTGCGCTGAATAATGTCGATCTGTCGATAGAAAAGGGCGAGTTCTGCTGTATCGTCGGCCAGTCGGGCAGCGGCAAGTCCACGCTGCTGAACCAGCTGGCCGGGCTGGAAAAGCCGACGTCCGGCAAGGTATACATAGGAAAGCACGAGATCAGCAAAATGACCGAGAACGAGTTGGCCGAGTTCCGCCAGCAGCACCTGGGGTTCATTTTTCAGAGCTACAACCTGCTGCCCACCATGACGGCGGCGGAGAACGTCGCCCTGCCGCTGATGTTCAAGGGTGTGGACAAAAAGACCCGTCTGGCCCGCGCCCGCAAAGAGCTGAAATCCATGGGTCTGCTGGGCCGCGCCAACCACCTGCCCACCGAGATGAGCGGCGGCCAGCAGCAGCGCGTCGGCATTGCCCGCGCGTTCGTCAGCAGTCCCAAGGTCATTTTTGCCGATGAGCCGACAGGCAACCTCGACTCCCGCACAAGCAAGCAGGTGCTGTACCGTATGCTGGAAATGTCCAAAAACAGCGGTGTCACGTTCGTTATGGTCACCCACGAGCCGGAGCTGGCCGGGTGCGCGGACCGCATTGTGACGATCCTGGACGGCAAGGTCTGCTTCAACGTCGTGCAGGACGAGGAGACGAAGAAGAAAAACCGCGACGCCCTCTTTGCCGATCTGGAAGGGAATCTGGATATTGGCGGGGAGGCCGCGAAGGAACAGAAAAAGTAATAAGCCCGAGGCCCCGACCAAGGGCGGTTGAGGGGCGTGTTTCCGCCGCGGCCCGCTCACGGAGCCGCCACACAAGCTCTCCCCTCATCCGCCGCCTGCGGGCGGCAGCTTTCCCCCCAGGGGGAAGCCTTGGGGTTATAAAATTTGGAGGTACAAACCAACCATGAAACGCCTATTTTCCCTGCTGACCGCCTTTGCTCTGGCGGCGGCGCTGTGTGCGCCGGTTATGGCAGACGACGTCACCACACCGGATGTCACCGCCCCCACCCCCACGCCGACGGCGGCCATTGACACGACCAGCTCCGACGGCGTCTACGTCTCCGCCTATTCCGTCACCGACACTGCGGGCGGCGAGGTCACCACCGTGCAGGTCGGTGATAAGATCAACATCGTGCTCAAGGTCGTGGACCACGCCTCGGCGCGGTACTGCGTCAAGCCGGAGGAGATCTCCGCGCGCATCAACTCCGCCGTGTTCACCTACACCGGCACCGGCGAGATCGGCCAGCTGTTCGACAGCAACGACGACCCCAACGCCACCCGCCTGCAGAACGTCCGCAACGGCTCGGCCTCGCCGGAGGAGGTTGCGGCGAACGCGCAGTATAATTATTACAGCTACGTCATTTTGTTCCGCGACGTCATCTACAACGGCGGCGGCAACACGCTGCCCATCAACCTGTCCTATCTGGACACCGCCAAACCGCTGCAGCAGTTCAGCGTCACGCTGGGCCAGTGCGTGGACAAGGACCAGACGACCTCGCCCAACCTGCTCGTGCGCACGTCCAGCTACGGCGACAGCGTCACCGCAGGGCAGGCGTTCGACCTCTCCCTCGGCCTCTACGCCACCGACGGCAATGAGAACCTCGACGACGTCATCGTCTCGCTGACGCTGCCCGAGAACATCTCCCTGAACGGCGGCAGCCTGTCCAGCTACCTCGGCACCATCTGCCCCAAGCAGACCCGGGATGTCACGTTCCAGGTCATGCCCGCCTCCGGCTTTACCGGCACGGTGGCCAGCATCACCGTCAACATGACCGGCACCGGCTCTGTCACCGGCAAGGAGGTCAGCGGCACCACGACGATTTCCGTGCCCGTCAGCCAGCCCGACCGCTTTGAGGTCGGCCAGCTTGAGCTGTCCGGCGACACGATCTATGTCGGCGACACCGGCAGCGTCTCCCTCTCCTACGTCAACAAGGGCAAGAACCCTGTCAGCAATCTGGAAGCCCGCCTGACCGGCACGAATCTGGGTGCGGGCGGCTACCAGTACCTCGGCAACCTGGCCGCCGGCACCGAGGGCAGCGTGGACTTTGACATCGTCCCCGATGCCGCGGGCACGGTCAGCGGCATCATCACGCTGAACTACGAGGATGCCTCCGGCAACCCGCAGACCTTCTCGAAGGACTTCTCTGTCAGTGCCGAGGAGATGAACATGGACGACTTCAACTATGACCCGTCGATGGACGACGTCCAGCCCGAGCAGACCGGTATGCCGGTCTGGGCGTGGGTACTCATCGGTGTCTGCGGCGCAGTGGTCGTGATCGTGGTCATCGTGGTCGTGGTACGCAAGCGCAAAAAGGCCAAGGCACTGGCCGCGCTGGAAGCAGAGGACAGCGATGAAGATCTCTGATGAAATCAGCCTGTCGGCGCGCAACCTGCTGCGCCGCAAGGGCCGCACGGCGCTGACGCTCGTCGGCGTCGTCATCGGCACCTGCATGGTCGTGCTGATGATCTCGCTGGGCATTGCCCAGACCAAAACCAACGAGGAGATGCTGCAAAGCTGGGGCGACCTGACCCAGGTGCAGATCTACGGCTACGGCACAATGGTCGGCAGCGACGGCAAGCCGCTGTATCTGGACGATGCGGCCATCGCCAACATCAAGCAGATCCCCCATGTGGCGGCGGCCACGCCCTACGCGCAGGCGTATAATCTGGAGGGCACCATCACGGCGGGCCGCAATGACCGCTACACGATGGAAATTTACAATTTGATCGGCATCGACCCCACCGCACTGGAGCCGATGGGCTTCGCCCTGCAGAGCGGCAGCTGGCTCACGAACACCCCCGCCAGCGAGAAGGCGGCGAAATTGCAGATTTTGGTCGGCGGGTCCACCGGGTATGAGTTTCAGGACTCGCGCAAGAGCCCCAACAGCCCCAAGCGCTACCGCTGGCAGGGCCAGACCGATGCCAACGGCAAGGAGCTGCCGCCCTTTGTGGACATCGACAAGGATAAGATGACCCTGACCATCCGGACCGGCGAAGGCTCGACCGAAAAATCCCGCAGCTGGGAGCTGGAGGTCGTGGGCGTGCTGGAGCCGGACGGCGCCAAGGGCTACTGGACCCAGAGCGGCGTTGTGCTGCGCATTCAGGACATGAAGATGCTGCAAAAGGTCTACAACGACATGACCAAAACCAAGACCGAGGAAAAGAGCTACGAACAGGTCTACGTCAAGGTCGATGACCTGAAGAACGTTACCGACGTTGAGACAGCCATCCACGAGCTGGGCTTCACCAACACCTACTCGATGAACCAGCAGCGCGAGGAGATGCAGCAGCAGGTCATAAAAAGCCAGATGATCTTCGGCGGCATTGCGGCGGTCTCGCTGTTTGTGGCGGCCATCAACATCATCAACACCATGACGATGGCCATCTATGAGCGCACCCGGGAGATCGGCGTCATGAAGGTGCTGGGCTGTGAGCTGGGCAGCATCCGCACGATGTTCCTGCTGGAAAGCTCGACCATCGGGTTTATCGGCGGGCTGATTGGCGTAGCGTTCAGCCTGCTGGCCAGCTTTGTGCTGAACAACCTTTCCACAATTTTAGCGGCGTTCGGTCAGGGCGGCGGGTTGGACCTGTCCGGCCTGATGGGCGGCGGGTACTACTACATGGACGGGGGCGGCAGCGCGGCCATTTCGATCATCCCGCCCTGGCTCATGCTGGCGGCGCTGGTATTCGCCACGCTGGTGGGGCTGGTAGCCGGTATCCTGCCCGCGAACAAGGCGGTCAGGATCAGCGCGCTGGAAGCCATCCGGCACGATTAAGCGCTTATATGCTTATATAAAGAACCGAGGCAGTCCCGGGAAAAGGGATCGCCTCGGTTTTTTTGTCGCCGCTCCCGCACCGCCGCGCGGCGGGGTGCAGGCACTCGTTGATGGGGCGGTTCGTAGGGAGGGGTCTTGACCCCTCCGTGGGCGTTTGCGGACGGCATGGGGCTTGCCCACCGCCGCGCGGTAGGGGCCGGGCATGCCCGGCCCGGAGGTTTTCCCGGGGATGGGCGGTGACGGGAGGTTTCCGGGGCGTCGGGGACGCCGCCCCCTACGTGGGTGGCTGCCCGTTGACGGGTAGCCGCGCGAACTTGCGGCGGGGTGCGGGCACCCCGCCCTACGGATTTAATTCCTGTAAGCGCTGTAGGGGCGGCATATATGCCGTACGCGAGTTTATGTGGGATGCCGTTCGCCGGTTGTTGTTTTTCTTTCAACATTGGGCTGCCCATACGGTTGAAAATGTATCCTCGTTGCCGGGCATGGACGTTTGATAACCGACTGCATCCCACTTTGTTTTCGGTACGGCTACATCTGTGTTTTTAACAACATTTCGGACTTTTCCACCGCGGGGTTCTACAACTATAGGCAGTTTTCAACATTTTCAACAGGAAAATAAGGTCTGCAGAGAGCCTTTCGCAAAAAGTTCCTCTCATTTTCTGCGAAACACCGTTGTTTTATAGTTTTCCACAGTTTTCACGAGTTTTCCACAGGGAAAACCCCGGGAAACGGTGGAAAACCGGTTTTCCTGTGGAAAAGGGGTACCTATAGGGGTGCCGAGCCGTGGTTACGCCTATATCTTGTTTACAAACGGTTCATTTTTGCCCCATGTATAGCCGGTTGTGAACGGTGGAAAAATAAGAGTTTTCAACATCACTGTGGAAAACGGTGTGGAAAGAGTTCAGAGGGGGAACAGGAGACTGCGGGAGGTCCGTCGGGACCCTTCCGGCCTGCGCGCAAGCGCGCGGCCACCGCTCCCCTTCTGGCGCTACGCGCCACCTCCCCCGTATCGGGGGAATCTGTCCTAAAAGGGGAGGCTTTGGCGGGCTTCGCCCGGATTTAAGCAACAAAAAAGCAGCTGCCCGCACAGGAGCAGCTGCTTTTTTCAACAGGATTGTTTAAAACTCGATCTTACCGAAGGCGAAATCGTCACCGTCGTGGATACGCTCGGTGGTCTTGGGTGCCATCGGCTTGGCTGCGGGGTCGCGCGGGGCATCCGCAAACTCGCGGGCGGGCACGCTGGAGCGCGGGCCGCCGTAGCGGGGGCCGCCGCGGTTGTCGCGGCGGGGAGCACCGTAGCGGGGGCCTCTGCCGCCCTCACGCGGGCCGCGGGGGCCGCGTCCGCCACGGTTGTCACGGCGGGGACCGCGGCCACCGTCACGGCGTCCGCCGCGCTGGTTGCGGGCGTTGTCGCGGTCAGGCAGGTTGCAGGCATCGGGGTCGGTGGAGTACAGCACCACATGGCGGGCCGGGCCGTCGCCCTTGCTCTCGCTGCGCACACCGTCGATCTCGGCGATGGCCGTGTGGATGATGTGGCGCTCATAGGGGTTCATCGGCTCCATCTCATAGTAGCAGCCCGTGCGGATGACGCGGTCTGCAATGCGCCTGGCAAGGGCAGAGAGGTCGTCCTCGCGCTTGTTGCGGTAGCCGCCGACATCCAGGCCCAGCTTGACGTAAGGGCCCTCCATGCGGTTCACAACGAGGCTGGCGAGGTAGGACAGGGACTCCATCGTCTCGCCGCGGCGTCCGATCAGCGCGCCCATGTGCTCGCCGGAGACCTTCAGGACCGTGGCAGCGCCCTTCTTGACGGCGGTGAAGGTGAAGTTTTCCACACCCATCAGGTTGAAGATCGGGGTCAGGTAGTCAACGGCGGCCTGCAGGCGCGGGTCGGCGTCGATGTCAAGGGGAACCTCGACTTCCTCACCGGGGACGGGGCCAACTCGGCCTCCTCGACCATATCCTCGACGACCTCCTTCTGGATTTCAGGGGCGGTCTCGTCAGAGATTTCAACAACCTCGGCGGGCTTTGTGGAAACTTCAGCCGGCTTTTCCGCCTCTGGCTCCTCGACCTTCACGAGGACCTTGGCGGGAATGGTCTTAAACAGCTTGCGGGTGGGGAATTCGAGGACTTCGTAGCTTACGTTGATGTCATCACGGTCAACGCCGAGAGCCTCGCAGGCGGCCTGTACGGCGGCCTCAACGGTCTTGGCGCTCATTTCCATACTGCGCATAGGGGGAACCTCCTTCTTATTTCTTATCGTTACGTTCATCACAACGGGGAGCGGGGCGGGCGCATATAGAATGCGCCCCTACGGCGGCAGGGGATACACTCCCTCACAGCCGCCAACGGCGCGGGCGAGCAATGCTCGCCCCTACAGTCTCTGCAACGGGAGCGCGCCTCTTTTGCTGTGTAATCAATCCTTATTCAGCGGGGTGGTGCGCTCGTCCTTGTAGAGTTCGGCCTCGCGCTGGCGGGCCATCTCCAGGCGCAGCTTGTTGGCCTCGCCCAGGGTGACCTCTTTTTCGACCTGCTTACCGTTCAGCTCGACGGTGACGGTGCGCTTTTTCTTCTTCTCGGCGCGCTTGGCGGCAAGCTCGGCCTCATACTGGGCCTTGAACTTCTCGGGGCTGTAGATCTTGTAGGTCACGTAGGACTGGAAGATCTGGACCACGTTGGACACGCCGTAGTACAGGGAGAAGCCGACGGGGGCATTGAAGCAGAACGTGACGAACATCAGGTTCATGACGAGCATCATGACCTTCATGCTGCCCTGCATCTGGGCATCCATGCCGGAGAGCTTCTGGGTGATGAAGTAGCTAGCAAACATCGTGACCGTGGCGATGGCCGGGAAGATGGCGATGGGGGTCAGGTGGAAGCCGGGCACATCGCACATATCCATGCCGAAGAAGGAGGTGTTGAAGTTCTGGATCTCGGCCACAACGCTGGCGGAGATGATGGACGGGTCGATGGACGCGCCGTTGTGGATGGCCTGGATCAGCGCGGTCTGCATCGTGGAGGTGTTGGTCGTGGCCAGGCCGATGGCCTCGCACGCGGCCTTGACGGCCTCATTGCTGACGCCGAAGATGTAGTGTACGGGGTAGTACACAACGCCCAGGAAGCCGAACAGGACCAGCGTCGTCAGCAGCATAGGCATGCAGCCGCCCATGGGGTTGTAGCCGTGCTCCTGCTGGAGCTTCATCAGCTCCTCCTGCTGCTTCTGGGGGTCGTTCTTGTACTTCTGCTGGATCTCGGTGATCAGCGGCTGGAACACGGACATCTTGGCCGTGGACTTCTGCTGATGGATGCTCAGGGGGAACAGCAGCAGCTTGAGGATGAGGGTGGCAACGATCATGGTTGCCGCGTAGTTGCCGATGAAGCTGTACAGGATCTTCACCAGCGGGCCGATCAATACGGCCAGGAAATACATAAAAGACATAGCCTTTCCTTCTGCCCCGTCTGCGCCCGGGACCTTTATTTTTATGTAGGTCTCTGCTGCGCAGTGCAAAGACATGAGAGGCGGAAGTTGTGGAGATAATAGATCATAAAATTGGTGGGTCGCGGTGCTGGCGCACCGCTTAAAATCTCTGCCGCCGTAGGGGCGCATTCTATATGCGCCCGTGCAGCTTCCGGCAGGTGCCGCGGGCGGATATGGAATCCGCCCCTACGGTATGTTTTTTGTTATCTTTTATCTATTATCTTTCGTCAGCCTTCGCTCCGGGTTGACCCACTTTCCCTTTTCGGGTACCGGGTCATAGCCGAATTTTGCAAAGGGCTGGCATCTTAAAAGGCGCCACACCGTTAAAATCAGACCCTTTACAAGGCCGTGTACGGCGAGCGCCTGCATGGCGTATTCACTGCAGGTGGGTATGAACCGGCAGTGATGCCCGAGGTGCGGACTGATATATTTTTTATAGCCGCGCAAAAGCGCGATGAGAAGGCGGGCGATCATTGCGGGGCCGTCTCGGGCCCGGGGGCCGGGGCGGCCTTGTCGGGCAGACCGGCCTTTGCAAACAACTTGCCCAGCGTTTTGCTCAGCTGGGTGCTTTTCAGGCGGGGGGTCTGGCCGCGGGCGACCAGGATGATGTCATACCCGCCGATGTTCTGGGCCAGGTGCTCTGACAAAGCGGCGCGCATGACGCGGCGGGCGCGGTTGCGCTGCACGGCATGGCCGACCTTTTTGGTGGCCGTCAGCCCGATGCGGGTATAGCCCAGCCGGTTTTTGGCCACATACAAAACGCAGTGCGGATGCACATAGCTTTTGCCCCGGCCATACACCCGGTTGAACTGCCAGTTTTTATCTAAAGTGCGGTAACGCATAGGTGAAATCCTTTTTATGGATAAAAGATAAGAGATAAGAGATAAAAGATAAAAAACAAGGTGGAACGCGCTGCTGTTGTAGGGGCGCATTCTATATGCGCCCGTGCAGCTTCCGGCAGGTACCGCGGGCGGATATGGAATCCGCCCCTACGGTATGCTTTTTGTTTTGGCCTTGGCCAAAGCTCCACATTTTTTATTATTATCTTTTATCTATTATCTACTAATTTTTCCATTCTGTAAAGCCATATTTGAAAAAAGGGCTGCCGATTTTACAATCAGCAACCCTTTTGTTCACTTAATTCTCTGAAGTTATCAGACAGTCAGGCTCTTACGGCCCTTCGCACGGCGACGGGCGATGACCTTGCGGCCATTCTTGGTAGCCATGCGGTTCAGGAAACCGTGGACGCGGCTGCGCTGACGCTTCTTGGGCTGGAAAGTACGCTTCATTTTTCATTCCTCCTGTTGAAATCCCGGTATGGGCTGTTTGCTCAGGGCTTCGCCCATACACTGGGGCAGCCTTGCAGAGTTAGATTATACGCGATTTACCCCCACTTTGTCAAGGGGGTTTGGGCAGAATTTTTCGCTCCCGCGTCAAAGAATTGGAGCTACAGAGAGTTATCCACTACATTTTGTACTATTTACTGTTGAAAATTGCATCTGTTGTGGAAAACTTTTATTTTTCTTTGCTCCGCAGAAAAATTTTCAACAATTCCGGCGTATAAAAAAATTCCTACTTTATTATATATAGGTGTTGTTTAAAACCCGGTTTTGTGGTATACTGTATTTAGTATTTCTGCGCCCTGTTTGGATATGGGGCGTTCACTTATAACAGGAAGTGGGGAGTATCGAGAATCATGGATTCCTTCAATGATGTAATGGACGCCGTCAAGGCGTACTGCAAAGGACGAGTATCCGATGCATCATACAGAGTTTTCATCCAGGACCTCAATCTGCTGAATTTTGAGGGCACGAACATCATCATCCTGGAGGTTCCCAACGACGTCGTCATGCGGTTTGCGGCGGCGCGCTATGCCGATCTGCTCAAGGAGGCGTTTGCCTCGATCCTCGGCTTTGAGGTGGAGCTTAAGTTTGTGCTGGCCGCGCCCGCACCGGACGGCGGCAAGGCTGCCGAGAAGCCGAAGCTGGACGAGAACGACCTGCCCAGCGGGCGGTACGAGTTCACGTTCGAGAACTTCATCAAGGGGCCGTCGAACCAGTTTGCGTTTGCCGCCGCGCAGGCCGTGGCCGCGAACCCCTCCGGCGCGTACAACCCGCTGTTCATCTACGGGCCGTCGGGTCTGGGCAAGACGCACCTGCTGAACGCCATCAAAATTGAGATCCAGAAGAACCACCCGGATTTCAACATTGTCTACGTGGATTGTGAAAAATTCACGAACGAGACGATCACCGCCATCAAGACGGCAACGATGGAGCAGTTCCGCCAGCGCTACCGCAAGGCGGACGTGCTTTTGATCGACGACATCCAGTTCCTGGCCGGCAAGGAGAGCACGCAGGAGGAGTTTTTCCACACCTTCAACACGCTGCACAACGATGGCCGCCAGATCGTCATCGCGTCGGACCGCCCCGCGAAGGAGATCAAATCGCTGGAGGAGCGTCTGCGCACCCGGTTTGAGTGGGGCCTGACCGCCGACATCCAGCCGCCGGATTTTGAAACCCGCGTTGCCATCGTCAAGCGCAAGGCCGAGCTGTTGAATCTGGACCTGCCGAACGACGTGGCCGAGTACATTGCGAACCACTTAAAGCAGAACATCCGCCAGTTGGAGGGCGCGGTCAAAAAGCTTAACGCCTACTATCTGCTGGAGGGCATCGAGCCGTGCATCGGCGTGACGACGACGGCGATCAAGGACACGCTGAACGACAGCCAGCCGATCCCGGTCACGATCGAGAAGATCCTGAACGAGGTCGCGCGCACCTACAATGTGATGCCGTCGGACATCCGCGGCAAGAAGCGCAATGCGAATGTGAGCGCGGCGCGGCAGATGACGATGTACATTATCCGTGAGGTGACCGGCATGAGCATGGAGGCCATCGGGCAGGAGTTCCAGCGTGATCATTCCACGGTGGTGTATTCCATCAAAACGATGGAGGAAAACATCAAGCGCGACCAACACCTGAAAGAGATGTGCAGCGACATCATGAAAAACGTCCGCACCTAAGTTACTTTCTTGAAAGAAAGTAACCAAAGAACTTTTAATGTATTAACCCGGGACGGGATTTGGGATGTACTTTACGCATCATCGCATATTCTCACCCGAGCATTTAGAATTTCTTTGGTTCTTTCTTTGCAAAGAAAGAACGCCGCGTTTTTCAACAAAGTTTTCAGTTATCAACAGCGCGTATTCCACGGTGCTTGTTGAAAAAAGGGGTTTTCCGGGTTTTCCACAGAAAAGTCCACAGACTGTTCAAAACAATCCACCCGCGATTTTCCGCGGCGCAATCGGGTCCCGCGGAGTTTTCCACGAAACTAACACCCCCTACTACGACTACTACCATAGTTTAATAGTTTCTGTGAACGGAACCGCAAAATACACTTCCTCACACCTACAAAACACCGCTCCGGCTGTGGAAAACAGAAGGAGCACCCTTCCTAGAAACCGCTGAACGTTTTTTGCCGAGGCTTTTTTCCAAAAAAGCCGGAGAAAGAGATAGAAACATGAAATTTGAATGCGAAAAAACACTGCTGGCCAGCGCCATCGACGGCGTTTCCCGCGCGATCACGAACCGCGCCGCCATCCCCGTGCTGGAAGGCATCTACATGAAGGCCGAGGGCTTTAACCTGACGCTGACCGGCTACGATATGGAAATGGGCATCACGACCACGATTGAATGCAATGTGCTTGTGCCCGGTGAAACTGTGCTTGACGCAAAACTGCTGAGCGCCATGGTCAACCGTATGCCTGCGGGCGATGTCTGCATTGAGCTGAACGACGAGGGCCAGGCAAAAATCAGCGGCGGTGTGGCAGAATTTGAGATCCCAGCGCTGAACGCCAGCGATTATCCGAGCCTGCCCGTGACCGGTGCCGACAATACGATGACCGTCAAGTGCGGCATGCTGCGCGAGATGATCGAGAAAACCATCTATGCTGTCAGCCAGGACGACAAAAAGCCCGCCCACACCGGCGAGCTGTTCGTCATTGAACCGGGCAGCCTGACGATTGTGGCCCTGGACGGTTACCGGCTGGCCATTATCCGGCGCGACGTCGAGTGTACCCGCGACATCCGCATCATCATCCCCGCCAAGACACTGCAGGAGCTGCTGAAAATTATGGGCGGCGCGGACGACGACGTGAAGATCGACGCGAACCGCCGCTATGTCGTGTTTACCTCCAACGGCTATACGATCATGAGCCGCCTGATCGAGGGCGACTTCCTTAACTATGAGAGCGTCATCCCGAAGGACAGAAAAACACGTGTTACCGTTGAATGTAAGAGCTTCATCGACACGATCGAGCGTGCGTCGCTCATTATTACCGAGCGTTTGAAGAACCCGCTGCGCATCTCCTTTGCCGAGGATCGCGTGACGGTCCGCTGCCAGACGCCGCTGGGCAAGGTCGTGGACGAGTTCGCGCCGGTTTCGATGGAGGGCGACGCGGTAGAGATCGGCTTCAACAACCGGTATCTGCTGGATGCACTGCGCTTCTCGAAGTGTGAGAAGATGGTGCTGGAAATCAACGGACCCTTAAGCCCCGTCAAGCTCCTGCCCGAGGACGGCAAGGACTTTATCTATCTGGTGCTGCCGGTACGGTTCAAGAACGAGGGGTAAAAACAACGCTGCTCCGCAGGGGCCTGGCATGACCGGCCCACAACATAAAAAGGCTTGCCCGTTGATGGGCAGTTGCCGCAAGGCCGCGGGCCGGACATGTCCGGCCCCTGCCGCTGCAATAGAAGGAATTGTATGGAAAAGATTCGTATCACCACCGAGTTTATCAAGCTGGATGCTCTGCTCAAGTTCGCCGGTCTGTGCGAGACGGGCGGCGAGGCGAAGGAGCTGATCCAGGGCGGGGCCGTTAAGGTCAACGGCGAGGTCTGCACGATGCGCGGCAAAAAGTGCCGCGCAGGGGATACCGTGGAGCTGGACGGCCAGACCGTGCAGATCGCGGAGGGCGCGTAATGCGCTTAACGCACTTAGAAGTAACGGATCACCGCAATATTTCCCACGCAGAGCTGCACCCCGACCCGCACCTGACCGTGCTGTGCGGCCCGAACGGCCAGGGCAAGACGAACCTGTTGGAGGCTGTCTGGCTGCTGACCGGCGGCAAGAGCTTCCGCGGGTCAAAGGACGCGGAGCTTATCAGGCGCGGCTGTGACTTTTCGGTCATCGAGGGCGCGTTTGAGACACAGGACGTGGAAAATCCATCCGCCTGACCGTGGGCAGCAGGCAGAGCCAGCGCCCGGGCCGCACCGGCAAATTAAACGGCGCGGACGTTGGGCGCGCGGCGGCGCTGGCGGGGAACTTTCAGGCCGTCGTCTTTGAGCCGGACCTGCTGGGGCTGGTCAAGGGCGGCCCGGACGGGCGGCGGCGGTTTATGGATTCCGCACTGTGCCAGGTCTACCGGCCCTACCTTGTGGCGCTGCGGCGGTATATGCGGCTGACGGCCCAGAAGAACGCCCTGCTGAAAAGCTACGATATTACGCCAAACGGCAATATGCTGCTGGACACCTACGACGAGCAGCTGGCCGAGTACGGCGCGCTCATCATGGAGCACCGCTGCAAGTTTCTGGCGGCGGCGGCTCCCATCGCCGCGCAGAATTATAGGGACATCTCCCACGGTGCCGAGGTGCTGGCGCTGAACTATCAGATGTGCACCGCGGCTCCCACCGCTGCGGCGCTGACCGAAAAGATGCGGGCCATGCGCAGTGCCGAGCTGCGCGCCGGGTTCTGCCTGGCCGGGCCGCACCGCGAGGATCTGGAAATTTTGCTGGACGGCCAGCCCGCCCGGGTGTTTGGCAGTCAGGGCCAGCAGCGCAGCTGCGTGCTGGCAATGAAGCTGGCCGAGGCGACAGTGGTCGGTGATTTGTTCGGTGAGCACCCGGTTTTGCTGCTGGACGACGTTTTGAGCGAGCTGGACGACGAGCGCCAGACCTACCTTTTGACCCGCATGGGCGAGCACCAGACGATTGTGACCACCTGCGACACCGCCGCTTTTGCGCGTACCAATGGGAAAATTGTGATGGTGAAGGGCGGAGTGGTCGAAGAAGCGTAGGGGACGGATATGCCCGGCCCGCAGCAGTACGGCGGCTGCCCGCTGACGGGCAATGACGCAGAGTGGAGGGCCGGGCATGCCCGGCCCCTACAGGGGGGTTCAGGATTTGTACTTTCACGCAGGCCAGGACTTTGTCCTGAATACCCGGGATGTGATCGGGGTGTTTGATCTGGACACAGCCGGGGCGTCGCGGCGGACGGAGGAATACTTCCGCCACGTCGAGAGCGAGGGCGCCGTCGTGGACCTCTGCGCCCCGGGCACGCTGCCCAAGAGCTTTCTTGTCACCGATTTCCCCGACGAGACCATTTATATCAGTCAGTTATCGCCCGCCGCGCTGAAAAAAAGAGCGGAGAGGCTGGAATTTTAAAGAACCACAGCTGCTGTTTATCTTGCTTTGTAGGGAGGGGTCTTGACCCCTCCGCAGACAGGCAGCCGCGTAAACACGGAGGGGTCAAGACCCCTCCCTACAAAACATCCGAAAACGGGATGTATAGAGATACCCACCCACAACAGGAGGCTATCATTTCATGGCAGAAGAAATCATCACCGAAACCAACCGCGAGACGGCTACCGACCATGCCTACGGCGGTGCGCAGATCCAGGTCCTCGAGGGTCTGGAGGCTGTGCGCAAGCGCCCCGGCATGTATATCGGCTCCACCGGGCCTTCCGGCCTGCATCATCTGGTCTATGAGATCGTCGATAACGCCATCGACGAGGCACTGGCCGGATACTGCACCCATATTGAAGTGACCATCAAGCCCGGCAACATCATTGAGGTCTCGGACAACGGACGCGGCATCCCCGTGGACATCCAGCCCAAGCTGGGCATCCCGGCTGTGACCGTCGTCTACACCGTGCTGCACGCCGGCGGCAAGTTCGGCGGCGAGGACTCCGGCTATAAAGTGGCCGGCGGTCTGCACGGCGTCGGCGCGTCTGTCGTCAACGCCCTGTCCGAGTGGCTGACCGTCCGCGTGCGCCGCGACGGGGCCGAGTATGAGCAGAGCTTCAAGCGCGGCAAGCCGGACGGCGACCTGAAAAAAATCGGCGCGGCGGCTTCTACCGGAACGACAGTCACCTTTAAGCCCGACCCGGAGATGTTCCAGGAAACGACGCTCTATCGCTATGAAACGCTGCTCAAGCGCCTGCGCGAGGAAGCGTTCCTGAATGCCGGTGTCAAGATCACTCTGACCGACGAGCGCCCCGACGCGGACCGCCCCCAGGACGAGCAGTCCGGCGAGATGCGCACCGAGACGATGTGCTACGAGGGCGGCATCCGCTCCTTCGTCAGCTACCTGTGCGAGCGCCGCGACTTAACGCCGCTGCACCCGCAGGTCATGTATATGAAGGGCGAGGGCCAGGGCGCTGTGGCCGAGGTCGCACTGCAATACTACGACAACAGCTACAACGAGCTGCTTTTGAGCTTTGCCAACAACGTCCACACCCCCGAGGGCGGCACCCACGAGGAGGGCTTTAAGCTGGCCCTGACCCGCGTGCTGAACGAATATGGACGTGCCAAGGGTATTTTGAAGGACAAGGACGAGAACCTGTCCGGCCCCGACGCCCGCGAGGGCATCATTGCCGTCGTCAGTGTGAAATTGCAGGAGGCGCAGTTTGAAGGCCAGACGAAGGCGAAGCTGGGCAACACCTTCATCAAGGGCCTGGTCAACAATGTGGTTTACAAGGCGCTGACCGAGTTCTTTGAGGAGAACCCCGTCGTCGCGAAGGCAATTCTGGAAAAAGCGACCCAGGCCGCCCGCGCCCGCGCCGCCGCCAAGAAGGCCCGCGAGCTGGTGCGCCGCAAGAGCGCGCTGGAATCCAACCGTATGCCCGGCAAGCTGGCCGACTGCCACGAAAAAGACCCCTCCAAGACCGAACTGTTCATCGTGGAGGGCGATTCTGCAGGCGGCTCGGCCAAGATGGGCCGTGACTCCAACATTCAGGCCATCCTGCCTCTGTGGGGCAAGATGCTGAACGTCGAAAAGGCCCGCGCGGACCGCATCTACGGCAACGACAAGCTGATGCCTGTCGTGACTGCGCTGGGCACCGGCATCGGCGACGAGTTTGATATTTCTAAAGTCCGCTACCATAAGATCTTCATCATGGCCGATGCCGATGTGGACGGCTCGCATATCTGCACGCTGATGCTGACCTTCTTCTTCCGCTATATGCGCCCGCTGATCGACCACGGCTATGTCTACGTCGCCCAGCCGCCGCTGTTCAAGCTGCAGAAGGGCCAGACCGTCAAGTACGCCTACAACGACGACGAAATGAAGATGTTGAGCGCCGAAATGCCAGGCGCGAAGGTCAACCGCTACAAAGGTTTGGGCGAGATGAACCCCGACCAGCTGTGGGAGACCACAATGAACCCCGACAACCGTGTCATCGTGCAGATCAAAATCGAGGATGCCGAGCGTGCGGACGAGGCGTTCAGCATCCTGATGGGCGAGCAGGTCGAGCCGAGACGGCAGTTTATTGAGAAGAACGCAAAGTACGCGAATTTGGATGTGTGACGTTCCATGTGGAACATTGGTAGTCTATGGACAATGTGTTTCCGAAACGAAAATGGATGCGGCTGCGCAACTATGATTATGCCTCTCAAAAGGTGTATTTCATAACGCTGTGTACGCAAAATCGTGAAAGAATCTTATCTGAGATTGTAGGGAGGGGTCTTGACCCCTCCGTGCGCGCGGAAGTTACGCTGATGCCGTATGGGTCAATTGCTGAATATGATTTGCTGGAAATACCAAATCATTTTCCTAATGTGGAAATTTTGAATTATGCCATAATGCCGGATCATCTGCATATCTTATTGGCGCTGGGCTGCCGGGAGGTTGTAGCGGAGGGGTCAAGACCCCTCCCTACAGTGTCAACCATTATAGGGCAATATAAAGCTGGTGTGAGCCGCAAATGTAAGCGTGCAATATGGCAAAAATATTACCACGACCACATCATCCGCAACCAACCCGATTTTGAAGAAACATGGAAATATATCGACAACAACCCGTTGCAATGGGTGTTGGACGGAAAAGCGTAAAGTTTTTGTAACGTAATAGATAGTTAAGGTGATACAATGGAAGAAAACATCATCATGGTGCCGGGTCCGGTACGAAGGTCATTGTGCGCGATGTGAAGCAGGAGATCGAGACGGCGTTCCTTGACTACTCGATGTCTGTTATCGTGGCGCGCGCTCTGCCCGATGTGCGCGACGGCCTGAAGCCCGTCCACCGCCGCATCCTGTACACGATGCACGAGCGCGGCAACGACCCGCAGCACCCCTACCGCAAATCTGCCGATACCGTCGGTGCGGTGCTGGGCTCGTACCACCCGCACGGCGACGCCTCGGTCTATGATGCCATGGTGCGTCTGGCGCAGGATTTCAGCCTGCGTTACCCGCTGGTGGACGGCCAGGGCAACTTCGGCTCCGTGGACGGCGACCCCCCGGCTGCTTACCGTTACACCGAGGCCCGCATGTCCAAGATGGCCTGCGAGATGCTGACCGACATTGAAAAAGACACCATCGACTGGGACCCCAACTTTGACGAGACCAAGAAGGAGCCCCACGTCCTGCCCAGCCGTTTCCCGAACCTGCTCGTCAACGGCAGCCAGGGTATCGCCGTCGGCATGGCGACGAACATCCCGCCCCACAACCTGCGCGAGATCGTCAACGGCATGGTCGCCCTGATGGACGACCCCGAAATCGACCTGGCCAGGCTGATGGAGTACGTCAAGGGCCCCGACTTCCCCACGGGCGGCATCATCATGGGCCGCAGCGGCATCCGCGCTGCTTACGCCACGGGCCGCGGCAAAAATCACGCTGCGGGGCCGTGCCGAAATCATCGAGAAAAAGAACGGGCGCTATGAAATTTTAATTAACGAAATCCCCTACATGGTCAACAAGACCCGCCTGATCGAGTCCATCGCTGACCTTGTCAAGGATAAGCGCATCGAGGGCATCAGCGACCTGAACGACGAGTCCTCGAGCCGCACCGGCATGAAGATCGTCATTGAGATCAAGAAGGACGCGAACCCCCAGGTCGTGCTGAACCAGCTCTACCGCTTCACCCAGCTGCAGGACACCGTCGGCGTCATCATGCTGGCGCTGGACGACGGCGTGCCCAAGATCATGAGCCTGAAAACCATGATGGAGCGCTATATTGAGTTCCAGATGCAGGTCATCCGCCGCCGCACCGCGTTTGAGTTGAAGAAGGCAAAGGAGCGCGAGCACATCCTCGAGGGCCTGCACAAGGCCGTTGACATCGTCGATGAGATCATCGCGACGATCCGCGCCTGCAAGGGCGGCTTTGCCGAGGCGCGGCAGGCCGTCATGGACAACTTCGGCTTTGACGAGCTGCAGGCGGACGCCATTGTCAAGCTGCAATTGGGCCGTCTGGCCGGTCTGGAGATCCTCAAAATCGAGCAGGAGTTGGGCGAGCTGCGCGAGGCCATCGCCGATTATGAGGACATTCTGGCCAACGACGAGCACGTCAAGCGCATCGTCAAGACCGACCTGACCGCGCTGGCCGACAAGTACGGCGACGAGCGCCGCACCTCCATCGAGACCGTCTCCGGCGAGGTCGATATTGAGGACCTGATCCCCGAGGAGACCTGCGTCTTTACGCTGACCCACGAGGGCTACATCAAGCGCACGACGCTGGACACCTACCAGGCACAGAACCGCGGCGGACGCGGCGTGCAGGGCATGACCCAGAAGGACGACGACTTCACAGAGGAACTTTTTGTCGGTTCTACGCATGATTATATGCTGTTTATGACGAACCAGGGCCGCGTCTACCGCCTGAAGGGCTATCAGGTGCCCGAGGGCAGCCGCACGGCCAAGGGCAGCCATATCGTGAACCTGCTGCAGCTGCAGGAGGGTGAGAAGGTCACGCTGATGCTGCAGCAGAAGGCCGGCGTGGACGAGGACAACACCTACGCCACGATGGTGACGAAGCAGGGTCTCATCAAGCGCACGCCGCTGTCCCAGTTCCGCAACATCCGCAAGATGGGCCTGATCGCCATTGCGCTGAACGAGGGCGACAGTCTGGTGTGGAGCCACCTGACCAAGGGTGACGACGAGATCATTGTTGCCACCCACGACGGCGCGGCCATCCGCTTTACCGAGGACGGCGCCCGCTCGATGGGCCGTACCGGCCACGGCGTCCGTGTCATCAAGCTGCGCGAGGGCGACTATGTCGTCGGTGCAGGCGTCTGCCGCCCGGGTGCGAACGTGCTGACCATCAGCGAGGAGGGCAAGGGCCGCCGCAGCCGCATTGACGACTACCGCATCACGAAGCGCGGCGGCTTGGGCATCCGCAACTATTCTAACGGCAACGTGGCGGGCATCAAGATCGTGGATGACACCGACGATCTGATTCTCATCAGCCAGAACGGCATTCTGATCAGAATCCATGCGGCGGACATCAACGTCCAGAGCCGCTACGGCAGCGGTGTCCGCGTCATGCGCCTGGTCGAGGACGACAAGGTGGCCGTGGTCGCCCGCGTGGACCGCGACAACGACGCCGAGACCGCAAAAATCGAGGATACCGGCGAGACCGACCCGACCCCCGAGGAGCTGGCGGCCATTGAGGCGGAAGAGCTGGCGCAGGAGGCCGCGGAGGACGCAGCCCCCGAGAACGACACCGAAGAATAAACCAATACAGGGGAGAGGCCGCGGGTCGGCCTCTCCTTTTTGGTGGATTTGTAGGGAGCGGTCTTGACCGCTCCGGGAAGTTTGCCATGCCTTTCACGGGCACGGAGGGGTCAAGACCCCTCCCTACAAGCATTTGAAATTTTTAGGCGAAGCCTTTTTTATAAAAAAGGCTGGAAAAACACCGCGTATTCATGGTATTCTAAAGGCAACACCGCATAATTCCCGCCTTACGGCTTAAGCACCGCTCCGGCGGCTGCGGTACGGCATCTGCGTTGCCAAAATGCTCGATAATACACAAAGTATTATCTGCGCTTTTGGCTTAGCAGCTGCCGCACCTCGCTCGCCGTATCGGCACTTAGAATTATGCGGTATTGCCTAAAGTATTCCCATCACAAAAAAGGAGCGCTCCACATGGAACATCTGCACACAACGATCTGCGCACTGGCGACGCCACCGGGCGAGGGCGGCATTGCCACCGTCCGCGTGTCCGGGCCGGACGCCTACGGCATCGTCGGCAAAATCTTTGCGCCGGTGCGGCAGGGGAAAAGCGTGGCCGACGCAAAGGGCTACACCGCCATGCTGGGCCACTACCTGCTGCACGGGGCCGAGATGGACGAGTGCGTGGCGCTGTTTTTCCGCGCACCGCACTCCTACACCGGCGAGGACGTTATTGAGCTGTCCGTCCACGGCGGCACGGCCATGGCGGACGGTTTGTTAGAAGCGCTCATCACTGCGGGCTGCGCGCCTGCCGGACCGGGGGAGTTCACCCGCCGCGCACTGGAAAACGGGCGGATGTCGCTGACGCAGGCCGAGGCCGTGATGGAGGTCATTGCGGCGAACGGGCGGCAGGGGGCTGCGCTGGCAAAATCCGCGCTGGATGGGCGGCTGGCAAAGCGCATCGGTAAGATACAGACCGCGCTGCAAACGCTGAACGCCCACCTGACCGCCTGGGTCGATTACCCCGAGGAGGACGTGCCAGAACTGTCCGACGCGGCGTTTGTCGGGACGCTGACCGAGCAAAAGGCCGCGCTGGACGCGCTGATCTCCGGCTACAGCGCGGGCGCGGTGCTGCGCCATGGCGTGGACTGTGTGCTGCTGGGGCGGCCCAACGTGGGCAAAAGCACGCTGTTGAATCTGCTGGCCGGGTTTGACCGTGCCATTGTCACGCCCGTGGCCGGTACGACCCGCGATATTGTGGAGCAGGCCGTGCAGCTGGGCAGCGTGCGGCTGAACCTGTTTGACACCGCCGGTGTGCGGGAGGTGGGCGCGGACGGCGACGCCATCGAGGCCGAGGGCATCCGCCGCAGCTGGCGCAAGCTCGACGAGGCTGGGCTTGTGCTGGCTGTGTTCGACGCCGCACAGCCGTTGTCTGATGATGATTTGGAGCTGGCCCGCAGATGCCAGGGCCGACCGGCCATCGCGGTTTTGAATAAGCAGGACCTGGCGGGGGAGACGGATGTTCCACGTGGAACATTGGAGCCGTATTTTAAGAAGATCGTCCCGATGTGTGCGCGGGATGCCGTCGGCTTGCAGGCCCTGACGGATGCGGTTGCGGATTTGTTAGGCACAGCGCAGCTGGACCCGGAGGCTGCGCAGCTGTGCAGTGCCCGCCAATTGGCCGCCGCGACCCGCGCGAGAGATGCGCTGGCGGAAGCGATTGCGGCGCGGCAGAACGGCTTTGGACTGGACGCCGCCGCGGTGTGTTTGACGGACGCCTTGCAGGCGCTGTTTGATTTGACAGGAGAAAACGCCAGCGACGCAACGATAGAGGAAGTTTTTGAGACGTTCTGCGTGGGCAAGTAAGAAAAAAAGGCGGAGCCTTCTCCCCTTGGGGGAGAAGGTGTCCGCGGCCCCGCCCGCGGACGGATGAGGGGAGAGCCTGCGGAGGTTGCCCGTTAAAGGGAGGCTACGCGAACTTTGCCCTCATCAGCCGCCTGCGGGCGGCAGCTTCAGTCTCCGCGCTAAGAGCCGCCTTCGGCGGTTGCGCTCCGACCACGCGCCCTGCGGGCGGCAGCCCCTCGGGGAAGCCTTTAGAACTGACAGGAGCCTTCTCCCCTTGGGGGAGAAGGTGTCCGCGGCCCCGCCCGCGGACGGATGAGGGGAGAGCCTGCGGAGGTTGCCCGTTAAAGGG
>ENA-OQDA01000120-OQDA01000120.1-human-gut-metagenome-genome-assembly--contig:-NODE-120-length-32763-cov-3.623361_pt1 | contig 32763 bp, 22 predicted proteins | sample MGYA00242771_ERZ504603 | MGnify/ENA primary metagenome ERZ504603 (study PRJEB26092, sample SAMD00036328) | human gut metagenome | host: Homo sapiens | study: EMG produced TPA metagenomics assembly of...
CTCCCATCCCGGAGCAGCAGTTCCACGCACCCGGTGTCCATGTTGAACTTTGCAGGCTCTTGCATCGTACTTCATGTTCATGTCCTCCTGAAATCATGTTGTGGCTTATGTCGTCAATCTATGATTCGGATTCATCTCCACGACACCTGCATGACTGTCGGGCAAAGCCCCTCCATCTGCTAACGCAGACCATTCCGTCGCCTTAAAAGCCCCACTGGGGCTTTCATTGCTTCGCAAACGCTAATTTTCCGAAGAAAACAAATAATCCGAACCCATCTCCTATCGGAAACAAGTTCGGATTATTTTTGTTTGGTCCGAGTGGCGAGAATCGAACTCACGGCCTCTTGAACCCCATTCAAGCGCGCTACCAAAACTGCGCTACACCCGGATATCGACCGCCGCTTCCCTACCGAAGCGTGGCGACATGAAATATTATACTCAGATACAGCAGTTTTGTCAACAGATTTTTACAATTTTCTTTGCTTTTTTCGTAAAAAGTCTGATTTTTGCGAAAGTACGCGCTTTATTTATTTTGCTCTTTTTTCTTGCAGGAGCTTGTCTTTTTCCAAAAGCGGTTTCAGATACTGGCCGGTAAAGCTGCCCGGCACCTCTGCCACCTGTTCCGGCGTGCCTTCGGCCACGATCTCGCCGCCTGCGCTGCCGCCTTCAGGGCCAAGGTCAATGATATGGTCGGCGCACTTGATAAGATCCAGATTGTGCTCGATGACAATAACCGTGTTGCCCGCATCTACCAGCTTCTGCAGCACCTCGATCAGGCGGTGCACATCTGCAATATGCAGGCCGGTAGTAGGCTCGTCCAGAATATACACGGTCTTGCCAGTGCTGCGGCGGGCCAACTCATTGGCCAGCTTCACGCGCTGTGCTTCGCCGCCGGAAAGGGTGGTGGCGCTCTGGCCCAGTGTTACATAACCAAGACCCACGTCCAACAGGGTCTGCAGTTTGCGGGCGATCTTGGGCTGGTTGGAAAAGAATACCACTGCTTCCTCCACGGTCATGTTCAGCACATCGGAGATGGTCTTTTCCTTATACTTCACTTCCAGCGTTTCGCGGTTGTAACGCGCCCCCTTGCATACCTCGCAGGGCACATACACATCCGGCAGGAAGTGCATCTCGATCTGCAGAATACCGTTGCCCTCACAGGCTTCGCAGCGGCCGCCCTTGACATTAAAACTGAAACGCCCCGGGCCGTAGCCGCGCATTTTGGCATCCTGCGTCTGGGAGAATACCGTGCGGATATCATTGAACACACCGGTATAAGTGGCCGGATTGGAGCGCGGCGTACGGCCAATGGGCTGCTGGTCGATACCGATGACCTTATCCACAAATTCCAGCCCTTCTACCCCATCGCATTTGCCTGCGCGGGAACGCGCACCGTTCAGCTCGCAGGCAAGCGTCTTATACAGAATTTCGTTGATGAGGCTGGACTTGCCGGAGCCGGAAATGCCGGTAACGCAAATAAACTCTCCCAGCGGGAATTTCACGTCGATATTGCGCAGGTTATTTTCCCGTGCACCCCGTACAGTAAGGTAATTGCCGTTGCCGGTGCGGCGGGTCTGCGGTACGGCAATGCGTTTGCGACCGGAGAGATAATCGCCGGTGATGCTGCGCTTTGCCTTGCAGATGTCCTTCACGCTGCCAGCGGCTACGATCTCACCGCCATGCACGCCTGCGCCCGGGCCTACATCCACGATATAATCCGCGCTGCGCATGGTATCTTCATCGTGCTCCACCACAATGACTGTGTTGCCGAGGTCGCGGAGATTTTTCAGGGTGGCAATGAGCTTGTCGTTATCGCGCTGATGCAAGCCGATGGACGGCTCGTCCAGCACATAGAGCACGCCGGAAAGCGCACTGCCGATTTGAGTGGTCAGGCGGATGCGCTGGCTCTCGCCGCCGGAAAGAGTGCCTGCTGAGCGGGCCAGCGTGAGATAATCCAGACCCACGCTCTGCAAAAACTGCAGGCGGTTCCGGATCTCCTTCATGATCTGGCCGCCGATCTGCTTCTGTTTTTCGGTCAGGTTCGGTTCGTTCTCGGCAATGAATTTCAGCTCGTCCCGGATGGACATCTCGCAGAAATCGCTGATGTTCTTATCCCCGATGGTCACAGCCAGCACCACGGGTTTCAGGCGCTTGCCGTGGCAGTCCGGGCACTCCACGCCGGACATGAAGCTGCCGATTTCTTCCTTCATCCACTCGCTGTTGGTCTCGCGGAAGCGGCGCTCAAGGTTCTCCACGATGCCCTCAAAGGTATTATAGTACACACCGCTTCCGAACTCATTCGTGCGGTGCATCTCAATTTTTTCGCCATTGGTTCCGTACAGCAACGCATTGACAGCTTCGGTGCTCATCTCTTTGATGGGCGTATCCAGCGTAAAGCCGTACTTTTTGCCAAGACCCAGATAATACATTTCGGACACAGACCCCTCGGCATAGTACCAGCCGCTGGCCTTGATGGCACCCTCACGGATGGAAAGGTTCCGGTTGGGCAGGATGCGTTCCTCGTCCACCCGCATAAAGGTGCCAAGGCCGGTACACTTTTCGCAGGCTCCCAGCGGGTTATTGAAGGAGAAGAGCCGGGGTGACAGGTCGCTGATGGAAATGCCGTGCTCCGGGCAGGCAAAGTTCTGGCTGAGGTCATACAATCGCCGCCGATCACGTCCACCTCGGCGATGCCGCCGGTAAGCGCCAGCGCGGTTTCCAGCGAATCTGCCAGACGGCCCCGGATGCCCTTGCGCATGGCAAGGCGGTCCACCACGATCTCCACCGTATGCTTGATGTTCTTTTCCAGCTTGATCTCTTCGTCCAGATCATACAGGTTGCCGTCGATCTTCACACGAGCATAGCCACCGCGGCGGGCAGCATCCAGCTCTTTCTGCTGGGTGCCTTTGCGCTGGCGCACCACAGGAGCCAGCACCTGAAACTTCGTACCTTCGTCCAGTTTGAGCACCGCGTCCACCATTTCGTCCACGGTCTGCTGGCTGATCACCCGCCCGCACACCGGGCAGTGGGGCACGCCCACGCGGGCGTATAGAAGTCGCAGATAATCGTAGATCTCCGTCACGGTGCCCACGGTGGAACGCGGGTTGTGGCTGGTGGTTTTCTGGTCGATGGAAATTGCCGGTGACAGGCCGGTAATTTCGTCCACATCGGGCTTGTCCATGCGTCCCAAAAACATGCGTGCGTAGCTGGAAAGGCTTTCCACATAGCGGCGCTGGCCGTCGGCATAGATGGTGTCGAACGCAAGGCTCGACTTGCCCGAACCGGAAAGGCCGGTCATGACGATCAGCTTTTCCCTCGGGAGGGTCAGGTTAACATTTTTCAGGTTGTGCTCGCGGGCACCTTTGATGACGATCTTATCGTTTGCCAAGGTATTTTCTCCCTTTTCGTTGTGTCTGTGAATGATTCTGTTTGCGCTCCGTTTCTGCCGCAGAGTCCACCGTCGGGTTCTCGCCCCGGCGCAGTCGGTCGATCTGGTCACGCAGGAAGGCCGCGTGTTCAAACTCCAGCAGCTTCGCCGCTTCCTTCATCTCACGGGTCAGGCGCTCGATGGCGGCCTCCCGCTCCATCCTGCCCATGCGGCGAGTGTTCAGCTTAGCGTTCTCCGCTTTATCGCTGATCTCGATGCTGTCTGCAATGGCCTTGACGATGGTTTTTGGCACGATGCCATGTTCTTTATTGTAGGCCATCTGGATGGCGCGGCGGCGCTCGGTCTCGGTGATGGCGCGGTCCATGCTGTCGGTAACGACATCCGCGTACATGATGACAAGGCCCTCGGCATTGCGGGCCGCGCGGCCAATGGTCTGGATCAGGCTGGTCTCGCTGCGCAGAAAGCCCTCCTTGTCGGCATCCAGAATGGCCACAAGGCTCACCTCGGGCAGGTCAAGACCCTCGCGCAGCAGGTTGATGCCCACCACAACATCAATGGAGCCAAGGCGCAGGTCCTTGATGATCTCCATACGCTCGAAGGTGTCCACCTCGTGGTGCATATACTTGACCTTGATGCCCTGTTCGGTAAGGTAGTCGGTCAGGTCTTCGGCCATTTTCTTGGTCAGCGTGGTCACGAGAACGCGCTCGTGCCGCTGGATGCGGGTATTGATCTCGCCCAACAGATCCACCACCTGCCCTTCCACCGGGCGCACCGAAATGAGCGGGTCCAAAAGGCCGGTGGGCCGGATGACCTGCTGCGCCACCTGCGTGCTGTTCTGCCGCTCATAGTCGCCGGGCGTAGCCGAAACGAAGATCATCTGGTTCAGCTTGGACTCCACCTCCTCGAACTTGAGCGGGCGGTTATCGAAGGCGGACGGCAGGCGGAAGCCGTACTCCACCAGCGTTTTTTTGCGGGCATAGTCGCCGCCGTACATGGCGCGCACCTGCGGCAGGGTAACATGGCTCTCGTCCACAAACAGCAGAAAATCATCCGGGAAATAATCCAGCAGAGTGGTGGGCATACTGCCCGGCGCACGGCCCGAAAGCACCGCCGAATAGTTCTCGATGCCTTTGCACATGCCCACCTCGTTAAGCATCTCAATGTCGTAATTGGTGCGCTGGGCAATGCGCTGCGCCTCGATCAGCTTGCCCTCGGCGGTGAACTGCTTCACCTGTGCGTCGCACTCGGCGCGGATCTTTTCCAGTGCTGCGGCCTTCTTCTCGGCGCTGACGATATAGTGGCTGGCCGGGAAGATGGCTACATGCTTAACTACATTCTGTTTGGCCCCGGTGAGAGGGTTGAACTCCGTGATGCGGTCGATCTCGTCCCCAAAAAATTCCACACGGATGGCAAGCTCGCTCATATAGGCAAGGTAGATGTCCACGATATCGCCGTGCACACGGAACTTGTTGCGCACAAAATTCACGTCGTTTCGTTCATATTGCAGAGTGACCAGCTTCTGGCACAGCTCGTCCCGCTCCATCTGCATGCCGGGGCGCAGGCTGATGACCATGCTGCGGTAGTCGATGGGGTCGCCCAGCGAGTAGATGCAGGACACCGATGCTACAATGATCACGTCCCGCCGCTCCGAAAGCGCCGCCGTGGCCGAATGGCGCAGGCGGTCGATCTCGTCGTTGATGGCGCTGTCCTTTTCAATATAGGTATCCGTGCTGGGGATATAGGCTTCCGGCTGGTAGTAATCGTAGTAGGAGACGAAATACTCCACCGCGTTGTTGGGGAAAAACGACCGGAACTCGGTGCACAGCTGGGCCGCCAGCGTTTTGTTGTGGGCCAGAACCAGCGTGGGCCGGTTGCATTTTGCAATAACATTTGCCATGGTAAAGGTCTTTCCGCTGCCGGTAACACCCAGCAGGGTCTGGCAGCGGTCGCCCCGCTCCACGCCTTTCACCAGTGTTTCAATGGCCTGCGGCTGGTCGCCGGTGGGCTGGTAAGAGGATACCAGTTCAAATTTTTCGTCTGCCATCTTCCCTCTCCTCTCCGGCCCTCGCGCAAAGAACCACAATCAGTTGTATTTTATGGTTTGATTATAGCACACCAGTTTTATAATGTAAACACTTTTTTGTTGTTTCACGGATCAAGGCCAGAAAAGCGTACCTGTTTTAAAGTCATAGATCGGCAGGCGGTTTGCGTCCCGCATGGAGAAATACTCCGTATCGGTCAGGATGAAGTGATCCAGCAGATGGATGTTCACAAGGCCCAATGCCCGGGCAATATTGCCAGTGGCCTCCAGATCCTCCATGGAGGGCAAGGCCGCACCGTTGGGGTGGTTGTGGCTGAGCACCACCGTGTCGGTGCCGCCCTTGATGGCCGCAGACACCACATCCTTGATGTCCAGACTTACCCGGTCGGTGGTGCCTTCCCGCAGCCAGACCGCCGCGCGCACCCGCTTACGGCTGTCCAGACTGACCAGCATTGCACGCTCGTAATCCGACCACGCAAACTTCGCCATCAGATAGCTGCCCATCTGCTCGGTAGTTCTGATGCAGCGGGTGGTGCTGGTACGGCTGCGGCCATAGTAGCGGCTGATCTCCGGCAGCAGATGCAGCATCCGGGCTGTGGCCGGGCCTACGCCCTCCACAGTGCACAGCTCTTCCTCGCTGGCTTCCAGCACAGCGGCAAAATCGCCAAAGCGGTCGATCAGGTCGTGAGCGATGCCGTTGGTGTCCTTCTGGGCGTTGGTGAGGTACAGCACATATTCCAGCGCTTCGTGCTCGGCCAGACTGTCCAGACCGTAGTTCTGCACCCGTTCGCGCATCCGCTGGCGGTGTCCCTGATGCCGTTTGTGTTCTGCCATTGCGGTACTCTCCTTCTGATTCATTCCTTATAATAGTACCCATTTTGCGTCCGGAACTCAAGGCTTTGCGGTAAAATAGTTTTGATCCGGGGCGTTTCCGCGTTGACTTGCAGCCAAGGCTGTATTACTATAAAGGTATCTCTTGAAAATTGAGGAACATTTATGAAACAATATACCGCAACCGCCAACGACGACGGCGTTCGTCTTTCCCGCTTTGTGCAGAGCGTGACCCGCAATTTTCCCACCAGCCTTTTGTACAAGAGCTTCCGCAATAAGCGCGTGAAGGTAAACGGAAAAAAGGCCGTGCCGGAGTACCGCATTCAGGCAGGCGACCTGATCGAGCTGTACATCAACGACGAGTTTTTCCCGCCGGAAGGCGCAAAAACCGTGCAGAAGGCCGCGCCGAAAAAGAAGCAGAATCAGCCCAAGGTCAATATCATTTATGAGGACGAAAACATTGCTGTGCTGTACAAACCCACCCACCTTTTGTGCCATAGCGACCGCACCGGCGATGCGAACCTTGTGGATGCTTTTACCCAGTATCTGGCCGAAAAAGGCGAATACGACCCCCACGGCGAGAACCGGTTCAAGCCCGGCATTTGCAACCGGCTGGACCGCGGCACCGAGGGCCTTGTGATCGCCGCCAAGAGCTACACCGCCCTGCGGGACATGAACGAGATCATCCGCACTGACCTACTCAAAAAGGAGTACTACACCATCACGGTGGGTATCCCGCAGTCCGGGCGGTTCACCGCATGGTGGGAGCACGACGAGAAGAACAACAAGGTAAGCATCCATGCACACCAGTCGCAGGACGAGCGCCGCAAGCAGATCATTACGGACGTGGACGTACTGCGCACCGCAGGCCCCTTTGCCCTGTGCAAGATCGGCCTTGTCACCGGCCGCACCCACCAGATCCGTGCACATCTGGCCTATCTGGGCCGTCCGGTTCTGGGCGACATCAAGTACGGCAACCGCAAGATGAACGAGCGCACCGGCACCAAAACGCAGGCCCTGTGCGCTGTGCGGGTCACTTTCCTTGATATTCCCGAGGAAAACACCCTGCATTATCTCTCCGGCAAGGTCGTCAAGCTGAAGGACCCGCAGATCATAAAGCAGTTCGATGCGCTGGATAAGAGCAAGAACAGCGAGGAAAACCACCCTGCATAAAGCGGAAACAAAAAAGCGGCCGCTGTACTTTACCGTACAGCAGCCGTTTTTCTCTTTGTTCTTTACTTTTTGTCGGAGTCCTGCTCCGCCTTTTCCTGCGATTCCTGTTCACGGCGCAGCTCTTTGATGCGCTTTTTCTCGCTCTGGACATGGGGCCATGGCCAGCTGAAGCCCTCGTTCTCACGGCACCATTTGACCAGCGGATAGAAGGCGAAAGCCAGACCGAAGAGGTACAGCAGAGCGTACAGCAGGGCATCCAGCGTGATGAGTGCATCCAGTGCACCGATCACCGCCACCACGCAGCCTGCCTTCAAAAAGAACAGGCCGTTCTGGCGGCAGTATTCCTCAAAGTGTTCCGCCTTGACGGCACGGCGGCCCTGATCTCCCCAGACACGGGGATTTTTCATGACCGAATAGCCGTAGAATACCATCATCAGGCCAAGGGTGAGCTGAAAGCCAAAAAACATTTATGATCCCTCTTAATCTTCAAACAGCGGCTTCATCAGGGGCAGGAAATCCAGCGTTGCAAAGTAATCGCGCGGAGTCTCGGCACGGCGGATCAGACGGTGGGTGCCATCCTCGCACAGCAGCACTTCGGCGCTGCGCAGCTTGCCGTTGTAGTTGTAGCCCATGGCAGAGCCGTGTGCACCGGTGTCGTGGATATAAATGATATCGCCAATGTCGATCTTGGGCAGCATCCGGTCAATGGCAAACTTGTCGTTGTTCTCGCACAGACCGCCCACCACATCGTACATATGGTCGCAAGGCTCATTTTCCTTACCCAGCACAGTGATGTGGTGGTAAGCGCCGTACATGGCCGGGCGCATCAGGTTGGCTGCGCAGGCATCCAGACCGATGTATTCCTTATAGATGTGCTTTTCATGGATGGCAGTTGCCACCAGTGCGCCGTAGGGGCCGGTGGTAAAGCGGCCCATCTCAGTAAAGATGGCCACATCGCCCATGCCTGCGGGCACCAGAATTTCCTCAAACTTCTTGCGCACACCCTCGCCGATGGCCATGATATCGTTCTCGGTCTGCTCCGGGCGGTACGGGATGCCCACACCGCCGGACAGGTTGATATAACCGATGTGCACACCGGTGGCCTTCTGCACCCGGACAGCCAGCTGGAACAGGATACCTGCCAGCTCCGGGTAATACTCATCGGAAATGGTATTGGAAGCAAGGAAAGCGTGGATGCCGAAGTTCTTGGCACCCTTGGCGGCCAGCTTCTTGTAGCTTTCGATCATCTGCTCCTCGGTCATGCCGTACTTGGCATCGCCGGGCTTGTCCATGACCTGAAAGCCCTCTTCGCTCTCGCCCAGACTGAAGGTGCCGCCCGGGTTATAGCGGCAGAAGATGTTCTCCGGCACACCGGCGACACGCTCCAGAAATTCCACCATGGTGGCATCGTCCAGATTGATATAAGCGCCCAGCTCGTAGGCCTTCTTCATATCTTCCACGGGAGTCTGGTTGGAGGAGAACATGATTTCGCTGCCGGAGAAACCGCACACCTCGCTGAGCATCAGCTCAGTCAGGGACGAGCAGTCCACGCCGCAGCCCTCCTCCTTGAGGATCTGCAGGATGACAGGGTTTGGCAGAGCCTTGACGGCAAAATACTCCTTGAAGCCTTTGTTCCAGCTGAATGCCTTGTTGATGCGGCGGGCATTTTCACGGATGCCCTTCTCATCGTAGACATGGAACGGCGTGGGCACATCCTGAATGATCTCCTGTGCCATCGCCTCGGTCAGAAACGGTTTCTTTTCCATAGTAACATCCCTCTCATTTTATATGCACGCGGCCGATCGCCGCAGTGACATCAGTAGAAACTCCTTTCGTCATCGCTGATGCGATGCCACCCATTCCCCTTTTTGTCGCTGGCGCGACATCTGTTTTTCTCTTTGTTACCTGTGGTGACATTTCTCCCCGGCGCGGGAGATCTGTCCCGGCCGGGGGAAGGTCAGTTTCTTCAATGAAGGGAGGGCGTTTTGCCGCACGGACAGGCTCCCTCTTTGAGGGGGCTGTCTGCGCAGCAGACTGGGGGAGTTTACAGCTTCAGATTCTGGCGGGTGGGGGTGAAGGTCGGGATCATCTTTGCCAGCTGCTGCACCACACCCTCGTCGTTGTGCTCTGCCGCAGCGGCAAGCTCCTGCAGCTGCCCGTAGAACTCGGCCAGATCGATGCTGCGCGGCGAAGCCACAAAAATTTTATTGTGCTGGGTGCGGCGCATCTTATCCTGCTCCTCGTCCATCATCAGCTCTTCGTAGAGCTTCTCGCCCGGGCGCAGACCCACGATCTTGATCTCCATATTCACGCCCGGCTCATAGCCGTAAAAACGGATGAGCTGCTTGGCAAGATCCATGATCTTGACCGGCTCGCCCATGTCCAGCACATAGATATTGCCGCTCTCGGCCAGTGCACCGGCCTGCAGCACCAGCTGGGCCGCTTCCGGAATGGTCATAAAGTAGCGCTCAATGTTGGGATCCGTCAGGGTGACAGGCCCGCCTTTTTTGATCTGAGCCTCAAACAGCGGAATGACGCTGCCGTGGCTGCCCAGCACATTGCCAAAACGCACAGCCACACACTTCATATCCGTGTTGCCCGCAAAGGTCTGAATGAGCATTTCGCAGATGCGCTTGGTACAGCCCATCACACTGGTGGGGTTCACAGCCTTATCGGTGGAAAGCTGCACGAACCGCTCCACGTCGTGTTCGCTGGCGCTCACCAGCAGATTTTTGGTGCCCAGAACATTGTTCTTGACCGCTTCTGCAGGGCTGACCTCCATCAGCGGCACATGCTTGTGTGCTGCCGCATGGAACACCACCGTGGGATGATAGGTTTCAAAAACCTCATCCAGACGCTTTTTATCGCGGATGGATCCAATGAGCACCGTTACCGGGATATCCCGGCCGTACTTCTGCTGCAGCTCCATCAAAAGCTCATAGGCGCAGTTCTCGTAGATGTCAAAAATAAGCAGCTTGCCGGGCTTGAAGCGCATCACCTGACGGCACAGTTCGCTGCCGATGGAGCCGCCGCCGCCCGTGACCAGAACGGTCTTGCCGGTGAGGTAGCCGGAGATCTGATCGGTATCCAGCGTCACCTCATCGCGGGAAAGGAAGTCCGCCGGGTTCAACTCGCGGAAGGCTCCCTGCTGCGGTGTACCGCTGCCCACCAGCTGCGGGTCACTGAGCAGCTGCACCGCACAATGGGTGCTGACGCACAGATCGATGACATGGTTCAGCTTGCTGCCCTTCAGGGTAGGAATGGCGATGATGATGCTGTGGATGCCGTAGCGCTTGCACAAGTCCGGGATATCCTCCAGCGTGCCCTTCACCGGCACCCCGTGGATGGTCTGGTTGAGTTTTGTGGGATCATCGTCCACCGCCACCACCGCGTGACCATATTCCTTATTGGATTTGCACACGTTGATGGCCCATGCACCGGCTTCGCCTGCACCTACGATCATCACCGGGCGGTTGGGGTCCTTGCTGGCAGCGCCGCGTAGCTTTTCGCCCAGCGGGTGGTTCAGGAACAGCCGCCATGCCAGACGGCTGCCGCCCACCAGCAGGAAGATGAGCACCGCCGCCATACAGTTGGCGGAGTTGAACAGCACGCCGTGGATGCACAGACGGTTGACACAGTAGACGACAACGGTAGGCACAGCCACCGTTCCCGCCAGACGCATCAGGTCGCGTTCACCGGCATACTTCCACAGTACGGAGTACAGCCCGCTGAACAGAAAGCTGGCAATGTACACCGCCACGATCCATGGCAGATTTTCGTACAGAAGCTCACGGTTATGCGGCCACCAGGCAGCTTCCACTGCTCCGTCTGCCCGCAGCAGAAGCGCAAAATAAAAGCTGAATGCAACAATGGCTGCATCCAGCAGCACAAGCAGCGCCCGGCGCGCAAGCACCTGCGGTGTGTTCTTTTTATCTTTCACAAAAAAGTCCTCTTTTACATACGGCACAAAAGCCGCAGTTTTGGCCGGAAAAGCTTCCGGTTTCACAGAGTATCCGGCACACCGGACAGCCCTATCTTTATATTATACTCAGAACACTGCAGAATGTCCAGAAAATTTGAATCCGCTGCCAAACTCCCTCTATTTTTCGGTCTGCCGGGCCGGTGCGCAGCCCAGAGCGCGGCTGCTTCCTCTCCAAGGCCCAGCGGCCATGCCGCCAGTAGGAACACTCCTGTGGTAGCGCAGCCGCCTATGCCCAACGCGGCCAGCTGCAAAGGCAGCCGAGCCGCAAACCCATCCGCAAGCAGCTTCCGCAGCGCCATGCCAGCCGCCGCGGCCAGCACAGCTGCCAGTGCCGGTGCACCCAGCCAGCGGCGGAATGCATGCTGCGTGCCGCTGGAAAACAGCAGATGCCCGGTGTTGGCCGCACAGGTGTACAGGCTGGAAAGCAGGATCACTGCCAAAAAGCCCTTCATGCCAAAGCGCGGCAGCAGCGCCACCACCCCGCCAATGCGCAGGATGGAATCCCACACGCTGTAGCGGAAGGCCGCCTTCTGCTCCCCTACCCCTTTCATGGCACCGTCCACCATGCTTTCCAGATACATCAGCGGCATGGCAGGAGCCAGCGTTTCCAGATAAAACCCGGCATCCGCACTTTGGTACAAAAGCTGTGCCAGCGGCCGTCCCCACACCCAGAACAGCACCCCTGCCAGCGCGGAAAAATAGCCGGTGAGCCGCAACATCCGGTCCAGAAGTGTTTTGAGCCGTTCGGTCTGGCCCAGAATGTGGGCCTGCGTGATCTCCGGCATCAGCAGCACCGAAAGACTGCCCAGCAGGCCAAATGGGAACGTAAGCAGCGGCAGAGCCATGCCTTTCAGTTCTCCGTACTGCTCCAGCGCGACGGTGCGCCCGCCCGCGTTGATCAGATAGACCGCAAGGCAGGCGGGCACCAGCATATTCTCCGCCGTGTGCAGGGCGCTTGCCAGCACCCGCCCGCCCTCCACCGGCCACAGGATCTCCCACAGACGGCGGGCAGGGTCTGCCGGGCGGACGGCTTTTTGCCCCGCAAAGGCACTGCGGGCATCCCGCCGGTAAAAGGCCAGCATGCACAGCGCCGACACCGCTTCGCTGACGGCGGTAGCTCCCAGCACCAGCATACAGCGCACGCCCACCGCAAGGCCCTCGGTGCGGGTAAGCGCCAGTGCCACCAGCGCGATGCGCACCGTCTGCTCCGTAAGCTGGCTGAACACATTGGGAGCTACATGCCGTCGGGCGATGAAAAAACCGCGCAGCACCGCCGAGACCGCCATCCATGGCATTCCCAGCGCTGAAACGCGCAAAGCACCGACGGCGCGGACATCGCCAAGCCACAACCGGGCCGCAAGATCCGCTGTCGTCAGCTGCAGCGCGGCGGCAAACAGCCCCAGCAGAAGCCCCGCCGCCAGCAGACGCCGCAGCATTCCCCGGGCCGCACCACGGGCGGAAGCCGGGCCGCTGAGTTCCTCGGCCATGAGCCGGGTAGCTGCCACCGAGACACCCGCCGTTGCCAGCGTGACGAACAGTGAATACACCGCCAGCACCAGCTGGTAAAGGCCCATCCCCTCGCCGCCCAGCTCGTTTGCCAGCCAGATGCGCAGGCCCATGCCGGCCAGCCGCAGCACCACGTCTGAACCGGTGAGCAGCGCCGCATTTTTCAAATAGCTCTGCCGCATGGCGCACCTCCTGCCGGAATGTTCCGGTTCCAGCATATGAAGCGGCGGAACAGGATATGCAAAAGCAGAGCGGCGCGGCGGGTTGTTTCCTGAGCGCTTTTATGGTATAGTAAAGGGGCGGCCTTTGCAGCCGTATTCTGATCAAGGAGGAAGCACACGGCAACGCCCGCGCCCGCCGTGCGCAAAAAGAGAATGAGCGAAGAATGTACCCATGACTGCTCCAGCTGTGGAGCAGCATGTTCTTCCCGCGATGCAGCGCCCAAGCACGATGCCCCCAACCCCAACAACAGCGTCAAAAAGGTCAATTGGCGTTGTGTCCGGCAAGGGCGGCGTTGGCAAGAGCATGACCAGCGCCCTGCTGGCCTGCGCCATGGCACGCCGCGGCTACCACTGCGGCATTCTGGATGCCGACATCACCGGCCCGTCCATTCCCAAGCTGTTCGGCATCCATGGCCGTGCCATGGCCGACGACAAGGGCTGCTGGCCCATCCAGAGCCGCATGGGCATTGATGTTATGAGCATCAATCTTCTGGTGGAAAACGAGGAGGATCCCGTTGTGTGGCGCGGCCCGGTGATCGCCGGTGCCGTCAAACAGTTCTGGACCGATGTGGTCTGGAAGGACGTGGACTTTCTGTTCGTGGACATGCCTCCGGGAACCGGTGATGTGCCCCTGACCGTGTTCCAAAGCCTGCCGGTGGACGGCATTGTTGTGGTGGCAAGCCCGCAGGAGCTGGTGAGCATGATCGTGGCCAAGGCCGTGAACATGGCTGAGATGATGAAGGTGCCCATGCTGGGCATTGTGGAGAACATGAGCTACATCGTCTGCCCCGACTGCGGCAAGCACATCAATGTGTTCGGCGAGAGCCATGTGGATGAGGTGGCTGCAAAGCACGGCCTGCCCGTGCTGGCAAAGTGTCCCATCGATCCCCAGCTGGCTGCGCTTTCCGATGCCGGTATGATCGAGACCTACGGCGGCGAATATCTGGAAGGTGCCGCAGATGCCTGCGAAAAGCTGCTGAAGAAGTAAAAATCGTTTCTCTGCCCTGTGCCGTTTGCGTGGTGCAGGGCTTTTTGGTTGCAGAAAATATGGCTTCCTGCGCCTGCAGAATGCAGCAAAATGGAGAAAAGACGTTCTTTTCCGTATTTCTTTTGTTCTGCCAGCGCTTTAAAAAACAAGGTTCTGTGCCGTTTTTTTCTTTTATTTTTCGTTTTGTGAAGCGGTCTCAACTTTTCATCTGTTTTTTTGAAGCATTTTCTGCTTTCTCGCTATTGTCAAACCCACAGAAATGCTTTATAATAATAAAGCGGTCTGCAGCCATAAGCAGGCCGGTGTGTAAGAACGGAAATCCGGGATCGTCCCAAAGCGTTTTAGCAGCGCGTCCGCTGTGCGGCGGGCTGGGCGGTCTCGTCTTTTTCAAATTTTATAGAGTAATTGGGAAAAGGAGTATTCTACTATGCTGACAAATGAATACCTGAAGCGCGTTTACGAAGGTCTGGAAAAGCGCAATGCCAACGAGCCTGAGTTCCTGCAGGCTGTGCGCGAGGTTCTGGAGAGCATCCAGCCCGTTGTGGAGAAGCACCCTGAGTACGAGAAGGCCGCTCTGATCGAGCGTCTGGTCGAGCCGGAGCGCATCATCACCTTCCGTGTGCCCTGGGTTGACGATCAGGGCAAGGTTCAGGTGAACCGCGGCTACCGTGTGCAGTTCAACAGCGCCATCGGCCCCTACAAGGGCGGCCTGCGCTTCCATCCCTCTGTCAATCAGGGCATCCTGAAGTTCCTCGGCTTTGAGCAGACCTTCAAGAACAGCCTGACCACCCTGCCCATGGGCGGCGGCAAGGGCGGCTCCGACTTTGATCCCCACGGCAAGAGCGACATGGAAGTGATGCGCTTCTGCCAGAGCTTCATGACCGAGCTGTACCGCCACATCGGCCAGTTCGTGGACTGCCCCGCCGGTGATATCGGTGTCGGCGGCCGTGAGGTCGGCTATATGTTCGGTCAGTACAAGCGCCTGACCAACAGCTTCCAGGGCGGTATGCTCACCGGCAAGGGTCTGACCTTCGGCGGTTCTCTGGCCCGTACCGAGGCTACCGGCTACGGCCTGTGCTACTTCACCGCTGAAGCTCTGAAGTGCATGCGCAACGACAGCCTCCAGGGCAAGACCGTGGTCATCTCCGGTTCCGGCAACGTGGCGATCTACGCCTGCGAGAAAGCTACCCAGCTGGGTGCCAAGGTCGTTACCATGTCCGACTCCAACGGCTACGTCTACGATCCCAACGGCATTGATCTGGCCTACGTCAAGGATCTGAAGGAAGTCCGCCGCGGCCGTATCAAGGAGTACGCCGAGACCCACGAGGGTGTAACCTATGTTGCAGATTGCACCAAGGTCTGGACTGTCCCCTGCGACATTGCCCTGCCCTGCGCAACCCAGAACGAGATCAACAAGGAGTCCGCTGAGGCTCTGGTGAAGGGCGGCTGCACCGTCGTGTGCGAGGGTGCCAACATGCCCAGCACCCCGGAGGCCATCGAGGTCTACCTGTCCAACGGCATCCTGTACGGACCTGCAAAGGCTTCCAACGCAGGCGGCGTGGCCACCTCCGGCCTGGAGATGAGCCAGAACTCCGAGCGCCTGAGCTGGACCTTTGAAGAGGTCGATGCCAAGCTGAAGGGCATCATGGAGGGCATTTTCCATGCTTCCTACGATGCATCTGTGGCTGCCGGTTCCGAGGGCAACCTGATGGTCGGTGCAAACTGTGCCGGCTTCCTGAAGGTTGCAACCGCCATGATGGCACAGGGCATCACCTACTAAGTCATACCGCGTCGTCTAAGAGCCGCGCCCGCAGGGGCGCGGCCCTTTTTGGTATAACCCCGCCCCGCTCTGCCCACACTGGCAGTATCTTATGGCAGAAAGGGAGTTTTGTATGGACGAGCAGATGTTTTGTTTTCAGTGTGAGCAGGCGGCGGGCTGCACCGCCTGCACCGGCGCAGCGGGGGTGTGCGGCAAGTCGGCCGAGACAGCCGCCGCACAGGACCGACTCACCGGGGCGCTCATCGCGTTTGCCGGGCAGCTCATCGCGGCGGGGCGCGGCCCGACCCCGGAACAGGCCCGGCTGCTGATGCAGGGGCTGTTCACCACCATTACCAACGTGAACTTTGACCCCGCCGCCGTGGACGCGCTGACCCGCCGGGTGCACGACGCCAGCCCCGGCACCGGCCCGGACTACGACATGCAGGCCCTCTGGCGGGAACCGGACGCCGACCGGCGCAGCCTGAAATGCTTTGTGCTGTTCAGCCTGCGGGGCATGGCCGCCTACAACTACCACGCCCGGGTGCTGGGCCGCATCGACCCGGAGCTGGACCGGTTCTTCTGTACCGCCCTGCAGGCCGTGGGCGACCCCGGCCAGACCACCGACGCCCTGTGGCAGCTGGTGCAGGCCACAGGAGAAGCCAGCTACCGCTGCATGGAGCTGCTGGACGCGGCCAACACCGGCGCGTTTGGCGATCCGGAACCGGTGCAGGTGCCCCTGACCATTGAAAAGGGGCCGTTCATCGTGATTTCCGGCCACGACCTCTACGACGCACAGCAGCTGCTGGAACAGACCGCAGGCCGGGGCGTCAACGTCTACACCCACTCGGAGATGCTGCCCGCCCACGGCTACCCGGAGCTGAAGCGCCGCTACCCCCACCTCAAGGGCAACTTTGGCACCGCATGGCAGAACCAGCAGCGGGAGTTCGAGGACATCCCCGCGCCCATCCTGTTCACCACCAACTGCATCATGCCCCTGCGCGCCAGCTACGCCGACCGGGTGTTCACCACCTCGGTGGTGGCTTACCCCGGCGTGCCCCACATCGACGAAGGGCGCGACTTTTCCCCGGTGATCGAAAAGGCGCTGGAGCTGGGCGGCTACGCGCAGGACACCCTGCTGCCCGGCCTGAACGGCGGCTCCACGGTGACCACCGGTTTTGCCCGCACCGCCGTGCTGCAGCACGCGGACGAGATCGTGCAGGCGGTGCGGGACGGTAAGCTGCGGCACTTCTTTCTGGTGGGCGGCTGCGACGGCACCCGGCCCAGCCGCCGCTACTACACCGAGTTTGCCCGCCTTACCCCGCCCGACACCATCCTGCTGACCCTGGCCTGCGGCAAGTTCCGCCTGAACGACCTGCCCCTTGGCACCGTGCCGGGTACCGGCCTGCCCCGCATCCTAGACGTGGGCCAGTGCAACGACGCCTACAGCGCCATCCGCATCGCATTGGCGCTGGCCGACGCCTTTGGCTGCGGCGTCAACGACCTGCCCCTCTCGCTGGTGCTGTGCTGGTTTGAACAGAAGGCCGTGTGCATCCTCATCGCGCTGCTGGCGCTGGGCATCCGGAACATCCGGCTGGGGCCTACCCTGCCCCCGTTCCTCTCGCCGGTCGTTGTGGCTGCCCTGCAGCAAAAGTACGATTTAAAAGCCGTAACAACGCCGGAAAATGACCTGCAGGCCATTCTGGGCAGACATTGAGCCTGCACTGTTCTCATTATAGCTACAACTGACCGCCATACGCGGCGTTTCGCACAAAAAGTGGTGTAAAGCAGTTGTCATATTTGGTGCAGCTGTCACTTGAAGATTTTTCAGCGTTCAGTATAATAATAGTTACCGGAACAAAGGCGTTCTGCAAGGGTAAAGTATGCCCTTGCGGGGCGCTTTTCTTTTTTGTCAAAATGCGGAGGGTGCCGCACCGGTGAGGATTTTAGATAAGGATGGGAAAGTCTATGGAAAACTTTACAGAGCAGAAAAACACCCTTGGTCTGTACGATCCACAGTTTGAGCACGATGCCTGCGGCATTGGCGCTGTGGTGGATATCAAGGGCCGCAAAAGCCACCAGACCGTGGACGATGCACTGGCCATTGTGGAACGGCTGGAGCACCGTGCCGGCAAGGATGCCGAGGGCAAGACCGGCGACGGTGTGGGCATTTTGCTGCAGATCAGCCACAAGTTCTTCTCCAAGGTGGCCGAAGAACTGAACATCAGCCTTGGCAACGAGCGCGAGTACGGTGTGGGCATGTTCTTCTTCCCCCAGAGCGAGCACATGCGTGCGCAGGCCATGAAGCTGTTCGAGGTGGTCACCCGCAAGGAAGGCCTCGAATTTCTGGCATGGCGCAAGGTTCCCGTGAACCCGGATGCCGTGGGCCAGAAAGCCCGCGACTGTATGCCTGCTATCTGGCAGTGCTTCATCAAAAAGCCCGCCAAGGTGAGCAAGGGCATCGATTTTGACCGCAAGCTGTACATTGTGCGCCGCGTGTTCGAGCAGGCCAGCAACGGCACTTATGTGCCCAGCCTGTCCAGCCGCACCATCGTGTACAAGGGCATGTTCCTTGTGCACGACCTGCGCCTGTTCTATACCGATCTGCAGGACGAGGATTATGAATCCGCTATCGGCATGGTGCACAGCCGCTTCTCCACCAACACCAACCCCAGCTGGATGCGCGCACACCCCAACCGCTTCATCCTGCACAACGGCGAGATCAACACCATCAAGGGCAACACGGATGCCATGCTGGCCCGTGAAGAGAGCATCTCCAGCTCCATCATGCAGGACGACATGAACAAGATCCTGCCCATCATCAACACTTCCGGCTCCGACTCCGCCATGCTGGATAACGCGCTGGAATTCATGGTGATGAACGGCATGGATCTGCCTCTGGCCGTGATGATCACCATTCCCGAGCCGTGGGAGAACAACAAGAACATCAGCCAGAAAAAGCGCGATTTCTACCAGTATTATGCCACCATGCTGGAGCCTTGGGATGGCCCCGCTGCCATCCTCTTCTCGGACGGCGACGTGATGGGGCGCTGTGCTGGACCGCAACGGTCTGCGCCCCAGCCGCTATTACATCACCAAGGACGGCCGCATGATCCTGTCCTCCGAGGTGGGTGTGCTGGAATGCGAGCCGGATAATATTTTGGTCAAGGATCGTCTGCGCCCCGGCAAAATGCTGCTGGTGGACACCGTGAAGGGCGAAGTGGTGGACGACGAAAAGCTCAAGGAGTTCTACGCCAGCCGTGAGCCTTACGGCGAGTGGATCGACCGCAACCTTGTGGAGCTGGCCAGACTGAAAATTCCCAACGTGAAGGTGGAAAGCTACACCGGCGATCAGCTCACCCGCCTGCAGAAGGTGTTCGGCTACAAGTATGAGGATGTGAACACCATGATCCTCTCCATGGCACGGGCAGGCGCAGAGCCTTCCGGCGCTATGGGCACCGACACCCCGCTTGCTGTGCTGAGCAACCAGCATCCGCCGCTGTTCAATTACTTCAAGCAGCGCTTTGCGCAGGTCACCAACCCGCCCATTGATGCCATCCGCGAAAAGGTGGTCACTTCCACCAGCGTGTATATTGGCGCACACGGCAACCTGCTGGAGGACAAGCCTGAGAACTGCAAGGTGCTCAAGGTGCACAACCCCATCCTGACCAGCACCGACCTGCTCAAGATCAAATACATGAACGTGCCCGGCTTCAAGGTAGCCACGGTGTCCATCAACTACTATAAGAATACCAGTCTGGAAAAGGCCATCGACCGTGTATTTCTGGAGGTCGACCGCGCCTACAAGGATGGTGCAAACATCATCATCCTTTCTGACCGCGATGTGGATGAATACCACGTGACCATTCCCAGCCTGCTGGCAGTTTCCGCGGTTTCGCAGTACCTGATCCGCACCAAGAAGAGCACCGCACTGGCCCTGATCCTGGAAAGTGCAGAGCCGCGCGAGGTGCACCACTTTGCCGCTCTGCTGGGCTACGGTGCCTGCGCCATCAACCCCTATCTGGCACATGAGACCATCGGCCAGCTCATCGACGAGGGCCTGCTGGACAAAGATTACTATGCAGCCGTGGAGGACTACGACAACGCCATCCTCAGCGGCATTGTGAAGATTGCCTCCAAGATGGGCATTTCCACCATCCAGAGCTACCAGAGCAGCCAGATCTTTGAGGCTGTGGGCATCTCCAAGGATGTCATCGACAAATACTTCACCGGCACGGTGAGCCGTGTGGGCGGCATTACCCTTTCGGACATTCAGGCCGATGTGGAAGCCCAGCACAACGCAGCCTTCGACCCGCTGGGTCTGGACATCAACATGGAGCTGGCCGACAGCGGCGCACACAAATTCCGCAGCGGCAAGGAAGAGCACCTGTTCAACCCCCAGACCATCCACCTGTTCCAGAAAGCCTGCTGGACGAACGACTACTCGGCTTTCAAGCAGTTCACCAGCACCGTGGACAATATGGGTGCTGACGGCGTGCATCTGCGCAGCCTGCTGGACTTCAACTATGCTCCTGACGGCGGCATCCCGCTGGAAGAGGTGGAGCCGGTAAGCTCCATCGTCAAGCGGTTCAAGGGCGCAGCCATGAGCTACGGTGCCCTGAGCAGTGAAGCCCATGAGACCATTGCCATCTCCCTGAACCGTCTGGGCGGCCGCAGCAACACCGGCGAGGGCGGCGAACCCGAAGAGCGCTACCACAGCGAGAGCAATTCCAAGATCAAGCAAGTGGCTTCCGCACGCTTTGGTGTAACGAGCAAATACCTCGTTTCTGCGGAAGAGATCCAGATCAAGCTGGCACAGGGCGCAAAGCCCGGTGAGGGCGGCAACCTGCCCGGTGCCAAGGTATATCCGTGGATTGCAAAGACCCGCCACAGCACCACCGGTGTGGGCCTGATCTCTCCCCCGCCGCACCACGATATCTACTCCATCGAGGACCTTGCAGAGCTGATCTACGACCTGAAGAACGCCAACCGCAGCGCCAACATCAATGTCAAGCTGGTCAGTGAGGCCGGCGTTGGCACCATTGCGGCCGGTGTTGCCAAGGGCGGCGCACAGGTCATTCTGGTGTCCGGCTACGACGGCGGCACCGGTGCAGCACCGCGTACTTCCATCAAGCACGCTGGCCTGCCGTGGGAGCTGGGCATCGCCGAGACCCATCAGACCCTGATCCTGAACGGCCTGCGCACCCGCGTGCGCATCGAGAGCGACTCCAAGCTGCTCTCCGGCCGCGATGTTGCCATCAGCTGTATGCTGGGCGCAGAGGAGTTCGGCTTCGGCACTACCCTGCTGATGGCCGAAGGCTGCGTGATGATGCGTGTGTGCAATCTGGATACCTGCCCCATGGGCATCTGCACCCAGAACCCGGAGCTGCGCAAGAACTTCAAGGGCAAGCCGGAATACATCATCAACTACCTCACCTTTGTGGCCGAGGAGCTGCGCGAGTACATGGCAAAGCTGGGCGTGCGCACCATCGATGAACTGGTGGGCCGCACCGACCTGCTCAAGGTCAAGCCTGCCGCACCCGGCAGCCGCGCTTCCAAGATGGATCTCGACTGCATCCTGCACAACCCTGCCATCGAGAACAGCAATGTTCACTTCGTGAAGGAGGACACCTACGACTTCCATCTGGAAAACACCCTCGATATGAAGGTGCTGATGAAGAAGTTCAAGCTCAGCAGCAAGAATGCCCAGAGCGTGACGCTGGATGTCTCCAACACCGACCGCGCCTTTGGTGCCATCTTTGGCAGCGAGATCACCCGCAAATACGGCAACAGCCTGCCGGATGATGTTTACACCGCCCACTGTGTGGGTGCAGGCGGCCAGAGCTTTGGTGCCTTCATCCCGGGCGGCCTGACGCTGGACCTTGTGGGCGACTGCAACGACTACATGGGCAAGGGCCTGTCTGGCGGCAAGATCGTCGTGCGCCCGCCCAAGGGCATCACGTTCAAGCCCGAGGAGAACATTATCACCGGCAACGTGGCCCTGTACGGTGCTACCAGCGGCAAGGCGTTCATTTCCGGCGTGGCCGGTGAGCGCTTCGCCGTGCGCAACAGCGGTGCCACCGCCGTTGTGGAGGCGTTGGCGACCACGGCTGCGAGTACATGACCGGCGGCACGGTGGTGGTTCTGGGCCAGACCGGCAAGAACTTTGCAGCCGGTATGACCGGCGGCATCGCCTACGTGCTGGACGAGGACTGGGACTTCTACCAGCGCGTGAACAAGGAGACCGTCAGCCTGGAGCCTGTGGAGCACAAGTACGATGTTGCCACCCTGAAAGAGCTGATCCGCGAACATGTGGAGGCCACCGGCTCTCCCCGCGGCAAAGAGATCCTTGACAACTTCAGCGAATTCCTGCCCAAGTTCAAGAAAGTTCTGCCCTACGATTATGACCGTATGCTGCGTGTGATCGCATCCGTTGAGGAGCGCGGTCTGGACGGCGAGCAGGCACAGATCGAAGCATTCTACACGGTGCAGAAGAAGAAGTAAGGAGGGCAGCGTTATGGGTAAGACAACTGGATTTATCGACTATACGCGCAAAACCAGCACGGATGTTCCGCCGCTGGAACGCATTGAAAACTTTAACGAATTTCACGTCTGGCTCTCCCGCGAGGAGCAGCAGACGCAGGCAGCACGCTGCATGGACTGCGGTGTTCCCTTCTGTCAGGCCGGCATGATGATCGGCGGCATGGCCTCCGGCTGTCCGCTGAACAATCTCATCCCGGAGTGGAACGACCTTGTTTACCATGGCAAATGGGAGCTGGCCATGCATCGGCTGATGGCCACCAACCGTTTTCCGGAGTTCACCAGCCGGGTGTGCCCTGCCCTGTGTGAAGCGGCCTGCACCTGCGGCGATGTGACCGGCAGCAGCGTGACCGTGCGCGAGAACGAGCACGCCATTATTGAGACGGCTTACGCCAAGGGCTGGCTGCACGCCGCACCGCCGCCCTCCCGCACCGGCAAGAGCATAGCCGTGGTGGGCCAGCGGCCCTCCGGCCTTTCGGTGGCTGAATACCTGAACAAGCGCGGCCACGCCGTGACTGTGTTCGAGCGTGCAGACCGCGTGGGCGGCCTGCTGATGTACGGCATCCCCAACATGAAGCTGGACAAATCCGTCATCGAGCGCCGCATCAAGATCATGCAGGCTGAGGGCGTGGAGTTCCGCACCAACATGGATGTGGGCGGGGCTGTTGCCGCCGAAGAGCTGCTGAACGGCTACGATGCCGTGGTGCTGTGCTGCGGTGCCAAGAAGGCCCGCGACCTGAATGTGCCCGGCCGCGATGCAAACGGCGTGCACTTTGCCGTGGACTACCTGACCAGCGTGACCAAGAGCCTGCTGGACAGCCAGCTCGCGGACGGCAAGGCCATCGATGCCAAGGGCAAGAATGTTCTGGTGATCGGCGGCGGTGATACCGGCAACGACTGTCAGGGTACGGCCCTGCGGCAGGGCTGCACCGATCTGGTGGCACTGGAAATGATGCCGCAGCCGCCCAAGGAGCGTGCAGCCTCCAACCCGTGGCCGGAGTGGCCCCGTGTGCTGAAGGTGGACTACGGCCAGACCGAGTGCCTTGCAAAGTTTGGCAAGGACCCGCGCGTGTACCAGACCACCGTGAAGGAATTTTTGAAGGATGATGCGGGCAATCTGACCGGTGCCATCATCTCCTACCTGAAGCCGGAGCGGAACCCCGAGACCGGCCGTACCAGCATGGTGCCCACCGGTGAAGAATTTACCTACAACTGCCAGCTGGCGTTCATCGCCGCAGGCTTTACCGGCTGCGAAAGCTACGTGGCCGATGCATTTGGTGTGGAGCTGACCGCCCGCGGCAACGTGGCAGACCACAGCTTCAAGACCAACGTGGAAAAGGTGTTCGTTTGCGGCGATATGCGCCGTGGCCAGAGCCTTGTGGTGTGGGGCCTGCGCGAAGGCCGCGACTGCGCCGCCGAGGTAGACCGCTACCTGATGGGCTACACCAACCTCTAACTAAGCCATTCTCTTTCCTATCCTAAACAAGCAGAAGCGGGGGCCTTTGCAAGGCTCCCGCTTCTGCTTTTGTTTTTTAGTCTGTATTGTATTCCGGTTCCGTGGGGGTAGGATCTGTTGTTTCCGGAGGGGCCGGCTCTGTCGTGGTGGGTTCGGTAGCGGCGGGTTCCTCCGGTGTGGCAGTGATCTGCACACTGGGGTCTGCCGCAATATACACGGTGATCACCGTGCCCACTTCCACCTTGGTGCCCGGCTCCTCGCTGGTACGCACCACGCAGCCGGATGCATAGGAGCCATCGTTCACCACCATAAAGCAGCTGGCCACAAGGCCCCGGGCTTCCAGTTCCTTTACCGCGCTATCCTGCGTAAAGCCGATGATATTGGGCATCTCGGCCATCTGCGGGCCTTTGCTCACCACCAGCTGTATGGTCTCCCCTGCCTTGAGCACAGTATCGCGCTCGGCTCCTGCTGGATGATGCTGCCTGCGGGCGGTATCGCTGTATTCCTCGGTGACGTAGAACAGATACATGCTGGTATATTCCCGGTTGTTCTGCACCTGCGTGTAGTCCATGCCAATAAAGTTCGGCACAAGGTTCTGCGGCACCATCACCTCGCTGCTGGCCGGTTCCGACTCCGCAGCTGACGCGGCAGGCTGGTGGATGTGCTGGCTCAGCACGCTCCACAGCGTGAGCAGAATGAGGATGGACAGCAGGATCACGATGCCCGCCAGCAGCGCTTTTAAGCTGAGCAGATGCTCCTTACGTTCCGGCTCCGGCTGGGCTGTGCGCACCGGAGTCTCCGGCTTCATGGTGCGGGTCAGCTCGGCGGTGTATTCCTTGGAAGAAAGGGCCTGATACAGCTGCGGCACGGTCTGGATGCGCTCCATGGGCCGCAGGCGCAGGCCCAGCTGCAGCACCTGCGAGATGTACAGCGGCAGGCTGCCGTTCACCGATTTTGCGCGTGGGTTAGAGTCTGCCACCATGCGCTGCGCTGCAGGCACCGGGGCCTGCCCGCACACCATGCGGTAGAACACGGCCGCAAGGCTGTATTCATCGGTATAGCGGCCCTCGAACTCTGCGGTGGAATACTGCTCCGGGGCGGAATAGCCTTCGTACAGCTGCTCGTGCAGGCCGCTGCCCGCCGTGCGCAGGCCCACCGTGGCATAGCCTGCCAGACGGCAGCGGTCGTTTTCCATCACGCGGATGTTCTCCGGGCAGATACCGCGGTGCACCAGACCGATCTTGTGCATGGCGGCTACGCCTTCAAACACCGGCTGCAGCATGGTGCAGGCATCGTCCGGGCGAATGGTGCCGGGGTGGTTTTCCAGCCACTGATCCAGCGGGGTGCCGCCCAGATTTTCCAGAATGGCGTAAACGCTGTTATTGGCTTCCACCACATCCAGCACGGCTTCCAGACCATTGGCCGGAGTGATGCGCTGGATAGAGCGGTACAGGTCCGCAAAATCCATGCGGGTGGTCTTGAACAGCACCTCACTGCCGGTCTTGGGCCGCAGGGTGCTTTCTGCCGTGCGCTCCGCCGTGAGGGTAATGGGCAGATATTCCTTGATGGTCACCCGGAAACGGCCAGATCTCTGCGCCGCGGTAGAGGATGCCCTCGCCGTCGATGCTCAGCATTTCCCTACGGTGTAGCGCCGGCCAGCACGGTGCCCACCGGCAGGGTGCCGCCGGGTTGCGCCCGGCAAGCTTTGCCGCAGTGCGGGCAGCTTTGTGCTGCTCCGGGCAGCGGCTGCAGGCAGTATGGACACAGGCGTGTTGCTTCCATTGTGGTCTCCTTATACCGTTTTGCGCCGCAGCAGGCTCATGGGCGGCAGCTCCGGCGTGGGAATGGTGTATTTTTCCATGGCATGCGGGGTGCTCTCCACCCGTTCACCGGCTTCGTTTTCGATCCACTCAGGGTTCAGCGGAATGCTGCGGCCATCCGGGCAGAGGGCTTCCAGAGTGTCGCCCAGGCTCCACTTGCCGCGCTGCTGGCAGGAGGCAACGCCGTTCTCCCAGCCGTCCACCGTGCCCACAAACTCCCACTCGCGGATGTAAGTAGCGCTGTCGGTGGCCTGTCTGGCCTGCTCGCGGCCAAAGTAGAAGCCCGGCGAGTAGTGGCGGTGGCTGGTACGGGTAAGCTCCTCGTACACTTCAGCAGGCAGCTCAAAGTTGTCGTTGAGCGGGTCGGCCAGATAAGCGTCCAGCGCCCTGCGGTAGGCGGCGGTAACGCTTGCCACATAGTAGAAGGTCTTGGCACGGCCCTCGATCTTCAGGCTGTCCACACCGGCCTTGCAGATCAGATCAAGGAAAGGCGCGGTGCACATATCATTGGCGTTGAGGATGTAGCTGCCGTTCTCGTTCTCGCCGATCTCGTACAGCTGGCCCGGACGGGTCTCCTCGCTGAGATAGTATTTCCAGCGGCAGGGCTGGGCGCACTGGCCGCGGTTCGCGTCGCGGCCCGCCATGTAGTTGGAAAGCAGGCATCGGCCCGAAACGCTCATGCACATAGCACCGTGCACAAAGGCTTCGATCTCCAGCTCCGGCGGTGTTTTATCGCGCAGGATCGCAATATCCTGCAGGGTCATCTCACGGGCCAGCACCACGCGCTTTGCGCCCATGTTGTAGGCGGCGCGGGCCGCAGCCCAGTTGGTGATGCCTGTCTGGGTGGACATGTGCACATCGATGTCCGGTGCAAAGGTCTTGCAGGCATCCAGCACACCAAGGTCTGCCACGATAAAGGCATCCACACCGGCCTTGGCTGCTTCCTTGATGGCCTCGGGCAGGCGGTCGGCTTCCTCGTTGGTGGGCAGGGTGTTCATGGTCAGGTAGACCTTGCGGCCGCGGGCGTGAGCGTAGATGACACCCTCGGCCAGCTGTTCCGGCGTAAAGTTGGCCGGAGCAGACCGCATTCCAAATTCAGGCAGGCCGCAGTAAACGGCATCGGCACCGTAGTTGATGGCATAGCGCAGGCGTTCCAGATCGCCTGCCGGGGCCAGCAGTTCCGGGATTTGCAGCATAGTTCAAATTCCTCTCATTTTTCCGTATTCACAGTTTTGTTCACTTGTGCTGCCTTCTGGCAGTTTGCGCTGTGTTCGCTCAGGGTGCGGGCATAATAATAGCTGCCCTTGAGGTCGGTCACAAAGAAATAGGCATCCTTGGCCTCCTCATTGGGCTGGGGGGCCAGCCTCCTTGATAGCCGCAATGCCGGGGTTCGAGATCGGCCCGGCAGGCAGACCCTTGCAGCTGTAGGTATCATACGCAGCCACGATATTTTCCGGGATATTATCCCAGCCGCCATAGTAGGGTGCCACCCAGTTCCAGAGGTAATTGTTGTCACTGTCGCTCTGGATATAGCTGGAGGTGTTGCTCTGCAGGCGCGGGTAGGGCGAATCCGCAGCCAGACGGTTGCGGAATACCTGTGCCACGTTCGAGTCCTGACTGTTGCCTGCTTCCTCCTGCACAAAGGATGCCAGTGTGATCAGCTGGGGCAGGGTCATATCCTGCTTTTTAAGTTCTGCATACATCTCATCGGTGATCTGTGCATCGAACTGGGCATAGAAGGTGGCCACATAGTTGTGCACGGTGTCGTCCTTTAAGAATTCGTAGGACTCCGGGAAGAGATAGCCCTCGCACTTCATAAAGCGGTCCGGCGCGTCGGCATCGTCCGGCACGTACTGCCAGAAGGTGTATTCGCTGAAATCGCCCTCGTTGGCTTCCTTCAAAAAGTCCTCCGCGCTGCACAGCCCGGCGGCTTCCATCTTCTGGGCAATGGCAATGGCCGTGGTTCCCTCTGGGACGGTCACGCGCACCGTTTCGGCCTTGGCGTAAGTGGACAGGACCGCAATAATGGCATCGTAAGAACAGGCGCTCTTCTGCAGGGTAAAATCGCCATACTGCAGCTTTGATGCCGCACCCTTTTGCCCCACATACCAGCGGAACAGATAGGCCGAGCGGATCACACCCGCATCCTTGAGCTTTTGCGCAATGACGGAAACGCCGCTGCCCTGCGGGATGCTCACCGTTACCTCCGTGCCGGGTCTGCCATTGCCGCTGATCTCGTTGTGCGCAAACAGCAGCGCCCCGCCAACGGCCAGCGCCAGCAGTACCACCAGCACCAGCAGGATCTTCCCTACACCGCCTTTTTTGCGGGTGTTTTTTTCGTGTGCCATAAGCACCTTCCTTTTATCTTAGTTTTCCAGCATCAGGCGCATGTAGCTTTCGGCTACATCAAAGGGTTCGGCATCAAAGCGGATCATGCCGTAGTCCTGCCGGGTGCCCTCGCCGAGGAACAGCGGCTGGGATGCGCCCACGGTAATGACCGCCTTTTCCACAATGACTTCCTTTTCGCGGGCGGCTTCCATCAGTACTTCGGCGGCGCGGTCATTGTCGGCCTGCAGCTCCACAAAGTAAAGCGTATCCTCCTTGCGGAAATAAATACCATAGCCGTGGGCGCTGGAAACGATGGTGGCACCGGAGGAGTACAGATCTCCCAGCACCACGGCCATGCGCTCCGGGGTCAGCTGCACGGTATCGGGCCAGAAGCGCTCCCGCAGCTCACACAGCTTTTTGGCGGTGACGGAATCAAACTCCGCCTGACTCCACAGGTTGCGTTCCACCTCGCGGGGAAGACAGCGCAGGGCGAAGGCCCATGCAAAGCCCTTATCCTGCAGCAGTGCGGCCTGCTCCGGGCTGGTGGGCACCGCCACTGTAAACCCTGCGCCGCGCAGCTTCTGCTGGGCACACAGATAGTCCACAAGGCCCGCCAGGATCAGGCTGCCCTCGCCACACAGACCGTACAGGTAGGTGCCGCTGCGGCCCTGCAGCGTAACCGGCACAGCCAGCACCACCGCAGCGATCTCGTCATTTTCCTCGGCCACATAGACGTTCTGCTCGCCTGCAAACTGCTCAATGGCCTTTTTGGCAAATTCTTCTGATTCATTGCGCTGGCTCTGCCATAAAGCCAGCACTGCCGGTTTATCTTCCGGCTGCATCAAACGATACATCTGTCAGGATGCCCCCTCTTATCGAAAATTATGTCAGCTGCTTCAACACGATCTCCTGCACTTCGGCCTGAATGTCTTCGATGCTGCGCATGTTGTCCCCGCTGGTGCAATGCACGACGGCCCAGCCAAGGTGCGCGGCACAATACTCGGCGGCGCAGCGGCTGCGGGCAAGATACTCGGTATCCTTCTCGTGCACATCCTTCCTGCTCTCGTCGCCGTGGTAACGCTGGGTCATAAGCTTCTGGCTCACGGCGGGGTCTACCTGTAAGTAGATCACCTCATCCGGCGCAGGCAGGCCCAGCAGATGGAACTCAAAATCAAACAGCCAGCCGAGAAAACTCTCCCACTGCTCCGGCGGCAGCTTGGAGCACTGGTGCACCGCGTTGGAGGTGGTGTAGCGGTCGGCAATGACGATGCCGCCATTCTCGTAAAAACTGCCCCAGTCCTTTTTGTAGCTGGCATAGCGGTCCACCGCATAAAAGCTGGAGGCTGCATAGGCGTTTACATCGTCCGGGTGCTGGCCGAACTGCCCTGCCAGATACATTTTTACAAGGGCGCTGGAGTCGCTCTCATAATTCGGGAAGGTGATCTCCCGCACAGAAAAGCCCTGCTCCTTTAAATGTGCTTCCAGCAGCTTTGCCTGCGTGGCCTTGCCGCTGCCGTCCAGCCCTTCCAGTACGATCAGTTTTCCCTTGCTCATGCTTCGGCACCTTCTTTGATCGCGGCATATTTTGCACGCACCTCGGCGGTTTTTCCGCAGCACATTTTTCCCTCCGGGCAGGGGCCGCTCACACAGGCCGGGCCGGACTTTGCAAAGATATGCGGTGCCACCGGGTACACCAGCTCAAACATTTTTTCGGCCAGCTCCCGGATCTCCCACTGGGCGCGGCTGCAGCAGCGCAGGTGGAAAAAGTTCTGCAGGCTGCGGGCATTCATGGTGACCACCATCTTGGTCTCGCAGGCGTTGGGCAGTACAAAGCGGGCATCCTCGTTGGCCTGCTTGCTGGCCTTGGCGCGGGCCTGCTTTTCCGGCATTCCCTCAGCCATCAGGCGGGCGGTGTGGCCTTCTTCCAGCTTGTGGGCAAGGTCGAGGTAGCGCTTTGCGTCCTCTTCCATGCTGGCAAGGAAAGCTTCCTTTGCTTCCGGGATGGCTTCGATCTCGGGCGGTACCACATAGCGGAAATCGTCCAGCCGCACATAGCGCTGGCTCTGCACACTGAAGGATGCAATGCGGTGGCGGGTGATCTGCGCCAGCAAAGTGCGGCTGACCCCCTCGATGCCAAAGGTGAAGCTGGCATGTTCAATGGGGCTGGCATGGCCCAGATCGCTGAGCATGGTCAGGAACTTCGCGGTCTTTTCCTCGGTCAGGCCGTCCAGCAGGTCGGTGATGTGCGCATCGGAATAGCAGAGCTTTGCCGCTGCAGCCACCACCTTTTCCGGCTCCGGGGTATGTGCGATCAAACGAACAGTCATCATAAGTGTGTTATTCCTCCGCAGTGATTTTGGTCAGGGGCGCAAAATTGGCCATGGTCTTTTTGATGCCCACCTTTTCAAAGTTGATCTCCACGATCTGATCTCCGGCGGCAGGCTTCACAGCCACTACCTGACCGCGTCCGAACACCTTGTGCTCCACAAGATCGCCCGGCTCATAGTGTTTTGCGCCTTTTGCAGCGGTTTTTGCTGCCGGTGTGCCTGTAAAGGAGATTTGCTTTGCAGGTTTTTTCTGCGCTGTTCCGTCAGAATATGCAGAACTGTAACCAGAGCCATATCCCGTACCTGCGCCGCTGCGGCCATAGCCGGAACCATATCCGCTCTGGCTCTGGCCCCGGTTTGCATAGGCCGAGCCAAAGCCGCGGCCCTCGCCCGCGTTGTATTCGCGGTTCAGGTAGCCGCTGCGATTGCTATAGCCGCTTCCGTAGCCGCCCGAACCGTACCCACTGGCGCTGCGGCCCCATCCGGACGGCCCGGAGTAACCGGACGCACCACCGGGCACCGTATCACGATAGCTGTCACCCCAGCCGCCAAAGCGGGAGCGCTGTTCCAGTACCGGGCTGCGGGTCTCCTCGATATACTCCGGCTCGATCTCCCGCAAAAAGCGGCTCGGCTCGTTGCGCTGGGTGCGGCCATACAGCATCCGGGAAACGCTGTTGGAGATGTACAGCTCCTTCTTGGCGCGGGTGATGCCCACGTAGGCAAGGCGGCGCTCCTCTTCCAGATCAGCCTCGGAATACTTGCTCATCTCGCTGGGGAACACGCCCTCCTCCATGCCAATCAGGAACACATACGGAAATTCCAGACCCTTGGCGGAGTGGATGGTCATGAGCACCACCTGATCGGCGCTCTCGTTATAGCTGTCGATATCGCTGATGAGGGCGATATCTTCCAGATAGCCTTCCAGCGTGGCTTCCTCACCGTGCTGGTCGCAGTAGTTCTTGACGTTGTTCACCAGCTGACCAAGGTTCTGCAGGCGGTCAGCCGCATCCTCGTGGCCCTTGGCTGCATCGGCTTCCAGCATGGCCTTATAGCCGGTCAGCTCGATCACATCGGCTGCAAACTCGTCCAGCGTGCGGGTCTCCAAAGAATCCTGCAGGCGCTGATAGATCTGCCAGAACTTGAGCAGCGGCATTACGGCACGGCTGAGCTTTGCATATTGGTCGGCATGGCCGATGATGTCCAGCATGCTCACGCCCTCCTGTGCGGCCAGATCGGCAATGACCTCCACGGTGGTGGCACCGATCTTGCGGGCAGGCTCGTTGATGATGCGGCGCAGGCGCACATCATCGCGGGGGTTCGCCACGATGGACATGTAGGAATGGATATCCTTGACCTCTTTGCGGTCGTTGAAGCGCTGGCCGCCCACGATCTTGTGGGGGATGCCTGCACGGGTAAAGTAGCTTTCGATGGGGGCCGATTGGGCGTTCATGCGGTAGAGGATGGCGTGGTCGGCCAGATGTCCGCCCTCTTTCAGGTGCTGGCCGATCACATCCGCGATGTGGCTGGCCTCGTCCTGCTCGTTCTCGGCGGTGTACACCTGCACCTTGTCGCCCTCGCCATTGCTGGTCCACAGGGTCTTGCCCTTGCGCTCGGTGTTGTGCTGAATGACACAGTTCGCCGCGTTCAGGATATTGGACGTAGAGCGGTAGTTTTGTTCCAGACGGATGGTCTTGGTGCCCGGGTAAATGCGCTCGAAATTAAGGATGTTTTCAATGGTAGCGCCGCGGAAGCGGTAGATGCTCTGGTCATCATCGCCCACCACGCAGATGTTCTTTTCCGGGCCGGTGAGGAGGCTCACCAGACGGAACTGCGCCACACTGGTGTCCTGATACTCGTCCACCAGCAGATAGCGGTATTTGTTCTGGTAGAAATCCCGCACATCCTTGTGCTCGGCCAGCAGCTGCACAGTCTGGTAGATCAGGTCGTCAAAGTCGAATGCTCCGGCTTCCTTCAGGCGCTTTTCGTAGGCCGCGTAGATGCGGGCCGTCAGCGCGCCTTTGGTATCTTTTGCGGGGTTGGCAAGGGCCTGTTCCGGGCTGACAAGCTGATCCTTCCATCGGCTCATCTGGTTGATCGCAGCCTTGATGGGCAGGAACTTATCGTCCACATTCAGGTCTTTGTAGACAGCCTTCATCACACGCTGGGAATCATCGGTATCGTAGATGGTAAAGCTGCGCGGATAGCCGATCTCCTCCGCCCAGCGGCGCAGGATGCGCACACAGGCCGAGTGGAAGGTGGAGGCCCAAATATCCTCCGCCCCCGGTCCCAGCAGGGCGGCCAGGCGGTCCTTCAGCTCCCCGGCCGCCTTGTTGGTAAAGGTGATGGCCAGGATGGACCAGGGGACCGCCGGATCCAGGCGGCACAGCCGCTCCTGCCGTTCCCTGT
>ENA-OQDA01000121-OQDA01000121.1-human-gut-metagenome-genome-assembly--contig:-NODE-121-length-32645-cov-10.221539_pt1 | contig 32645 bp, 28 predicted proteins | sample MGYA00242771_ERZ504603 | MGnify/ENA primary metagenome ERZ504603 (study PRJEB26092, sample SAMD00036328) | human gut metagenome | host: Homo sapiens | study: EMG produced TPA metagenomics assembly of...
GGGTTCTGGATAATCACCATATCCCCGTCAGCGTCTACATGGACGGTCACGGTATAGGTTTCTGATACATTCCTTGTCTGGTCGCCCTCTTTTATCTGCTGATCTACTTCGTAGACAACAGTAAAAGCGTTCTCCCCAGCCTGTTCCACGTCCCAGATAAGTACATCCGTGACTGTGGAGCTGGTCGGTATATCCGTTCTCACCGTATCAACATTCAAATCCTGCAATTCCTGTGTCAGATAGGCACTGATAGTCTGTGTCCTTGCTTGGATTGCTTCCTTGCTGTTGCTCCATGTATAGTAGGATTTCGCAAAGTTCTTCACAAAATTTTCTATACCGTTGGTGTCATTCAAGCGTAGCTGTATGGTTTCTATCTCATGGGTGGTGTGCTGGTCGATAGCGGTAAAGTTCTTATACACACCAAAGCTCACGCTTGCGATAAGCACCACCCAGAGGGCAATCACGGACTTCTTATGCGTCCCCACTTTCATAGTGCGGATTTTCTTTTCCTTTATCGGTTTTTCTTTCTTCTTGAACATGATATTTTCATTCCTTTCTATTGCTTAATTCTGCCAGCCCCGATAAGGTGCTGTTGCCAGTAGCTATTGTTCAAATCAGCGTAGCCTATCGGGTCGCCAGCGTGGTACATCTGGTTATTTCCTACATAGATACCGACGTGCGTTACATACGTTCCCGCATTGTAGGTACTGTGAAAGAACACCAAATCCCCAGCCTGTGCCTGTGAAAGCGGGATATGCTGGGTAGCGTCATACTGTGCCTGTGCCGTTCTCGGTAAGGAAATGCCCGCCTTGCCATAGCACCATTGAACCAGCCCCGAACAGTCAAAAGAAGTGTTAGGATTGCTCCCGCCGTACACATAGTCCCAGCCTTGATATTTCAGAGCTTCGTTCATTATCTTCTGTGCCAGCTCGCCCGATACTTGACTGACCGTAAGATACTGGCTGACAAGCTCCACATAGAACATATTCCCGTACCCATAACGCCAGCCACCGTTGCGGGCGACAGCGATAGGGTTCGTGTAGGTGACTTTCTTCCCGCCTGACTTATCACGGGCGAAGTTCTCTGCCAGCGTAAAGCTGTGCTTTTTTCCATTCTTAGCCACATAGTCGATATAGCCACCGCCATAGTTATAGGACTGTACCACGACGTTTATATCCTCTATGCCTTGATTTTCTGCTGAAGAAAGCAGGGACGCAAAATACTTGCACCCCTGCTTGATTGAGCTTTCCGTATCAAGAGAATTAGGCGGTAAGCCCATGCTCTCGGAACTCTGCATAACGTCCTCGGCTGTCCCGCCACTTTCCACCTGTATGATTGCCAGCAGATAGGGGACGTACTCGGATATGCCGTACTCTTTAGCGTATTTCTCCACCATAGGCTGATGTTTCAAGACCTCTGCGGACAGGTTCATGCCCGTTACCCATGAGGAAGAACCACCGCCCCCGTCGTCGTCCTCGGCACTGATAAGGACACCAAAGAAAAGCACTATCGCAATAAGGAATGGAAACAGACTGCCAATAATGGCGAGATGTCTTAGTTTCATTTCCTACGTCCTTTCTTTGTGGTGGTTTTCTTCACGGTCTGTTGATTTTTCTGGTAATTCGTCTGTTTCTGCTGGCTGGAAAGAGTACGCTCTGTCTTGCTTGTCTGCTCCACGGTACGTCTTACGGTCTGTCGCTGTCCCTGTGGCTGTGATACAGGTTCAGAAGTTTTCTTTTCTGTACCAGAAGCAAGCGGACGCTCCTTGACGGATTGTGGCGTGGTCGGCTCGGTATGTACCTTGTCGGTCGTGGCAGGACGCTTGATTTCCTGCATTTTTCCTGTGTCTGTCTTAGAAGCGGTGACAGGTCTATCATGGGGACGGGTAGCTCCTGTTGTCGCTGATCCGTCCGTCGTTCTGCCAGCCTGCTTTGCTTCCTGTGCCTTTTGAAGCTCCATACGCTTGTCAGCGATATTCTGTCTGTGCTGTTGGAGCTTGTCGGCACGCTTGCTCTGTCTGGTTTCCTGCCCCTGCACAATGCCACGCTTGAAGTCGGACACATTTTCCTTTGCCTTTTCCTTAGCGGAGTGCAGGGCATAGGCGGTCTGGGTCGGCATATCCTTGATGTTTTCCTTGACAGCCGTTGCCTTGTCCTTGACCTTATTCTTCGTATCAAGCACCGCACCTACGGCTGAACCAGCTCGGCTTCCAAAGGACGTATTGTCACGCTTGCGGGTCGTGCTGGCGTGAGATTGTTTGTTTCCAGCAGAAGAAAGAACCGCTCCTGCCATAGCTCCCGTTCCAGCACCTACCATACTTCCTTTTCCAACCGCCCTTGCGATACGGTGTTCCATACGCCTAGCCCTGTGTCGCATGAACAGATACGGGCGACGGAATATCCTGCGTCCCATGCTCTGGCTGTCCCCAGCGTTAAGGCTGAACATACTCATAAGGTCGCCCAGCTTCATATAGATACCCGCAAAGCAGACTATCTGTAAGAACGCTATCATAAAGAACGGGTAATCGGTGGAGATATTGTAGAACATACTGGAAATAGAAAAAGCCACCGTGACAATGAGCGTTATTCCCGCCCTTGTCATAATTGTATTGAACACTCGGACGATTGCCTGTTTCGCCATGTTCTCATAGCTGGGTATCATAGAAAGTAAAAAACTGATAGGCAGGAACATAGCGAAGATGATAAAAAGTATCTGGGAGAATATCATCATGCCCGTAAGCAGGAATACGAATATCGTTATCCCCAGATTGAAGATGAGCAGAAAGAACACCATTCCCAGACGGTTGATGACCTGCGGTATCGTCAGATTGTCGTTGTCGTTATCCTCGATTTCTGTTTTTACCACGTCCTCACGGGTTGCCCCGTCGTCTGCTGACGGACTGACCGATACCAGAGCTTCCACACGGTCAGCTCCGATTTCTTCTATATCGCTGTTGCCGAATTGCAAGAGTAGCCACGGCTGTTGCACCTGTATGGAGAACAGGCTGTCCCTTATCAAGTCCACGCTGTCTTTTCCCGTACTGTCGCTGTCGGGGAGCATTATCTTTGTCCCCAAATCCAGCGAAGCCGTGGAAATGTCCGAAGAAAAGTCATTGATTTTCTTGATATAGTCGGGAGCGTAGGCGATAAAGGAAGCGGACAGCACGAACACCACAACAAAGTTGATAACGGCGTGTAATGCCTTGCTGGTTTCTCGCTTGATAAGCCCTGTGTAGGCAACATAGATACCCACGATAAGGATAATGAGAAGCAGGAAGCCTACATAGAAGCCAGTGCTTCCAAAGCCGTTTTCCGTCACGCCCGCTAGGGTCTGTATGCTCTTGCCGATACTGTCTGCCATGTCGTTGATAAAGTCCAGCTTATACGCCTGCTGGACAACGTACCCTGTGGCGTTGCTTAGATATAAGCTGATAGTCCAGATAAAGTTGGTAATACAGTAAAGTCCATACTGCACGCTCTTTCCGATACCGTCCAGCCAGTTCCACGGAAGCCAGCCCCAGCTATTGTCCACATAGAAGTCAAGCTGGTAATTCTCCAACGGGTACTGTGAATACAGGTTGTCCGCATTAACGGTATCATCTACCAGCCCAGAAGCGTGTGCCACCGTCCCCAATAGGGAGAGCAGGGCAATGGTCGTCAGTACCACAATCACAGCTATCTTGAAAAAACGAAAGAGCTTCTGTTTCGTCAGAAGCCTCTTTATCCTATCTTTCATCACTCCACCTCGCTTTTCACGGGCGGTCTGGTGTCAAAGGCGTGCAATAATTCTTCAAAGACAGGGTGTATCTGCACCACGCCCACACGCCCGTACAAATCTTGAAGCAGGCATTGTCCGTTCTCCAAGTCACGGAGCCTTTTCTGGTTGTTCTCGTCGTCCTTGTCGATACCGAAAAATTCAAGGGTCTGCTTTATCTCGTTTATATCCGTAGAACGGAAAGCGAATTTCAGACCGATATTATTTTTTAGGCTCTCTTTGGACACGTCCCCAGAGGATTGCGTGACGAAGTACACGCCAGCCTGCATAGCACGTCCCGCACGCACCAGCTTGTTAGAGAGGGTTTCTCCCTGTGCCACGTTGAGGAACGCCCACGCTTCATCAAGGTCAACGATTTTAAAAATGCTTCTGTCACTATGGATAAAGTCAAGGGCAAAGGTGGAAATGACAATCAGCATAGCCACGGACAGCAGTTCTATGGTCGTGTATTCCTCAAAGGTCGTGTCCTTGTCTGGGAGTACCAAATCTGCCACCTGTATAATATTGAGCTGGTTGTCCAAGCTGATAGCATTAGACACCGAACCGTCAGAGAACAGCAGATGTGCAAAGTCATAGTCCGTAAAGCTGTCGATATGGTCGGCAATGTTGCGGGCTATCGCCGTGTCCTCTCTGCGTAGCTCGTCTATCACATGGAGCAAGCCTCGCTGATCGCTCTGGGTCACGGCTCGCACCGCTTTTCTAAGGACAGGGAATTTCTCACCGTCCCTAGAGGAAATCCCCGTAAGGAATGTGAGAATGTCTATCGCCAGACTTTCAGCGTCCTTTACGTTCTTCATAATCACGAATGGGTCAAGAAGCCCTGCATTTTCCTTATCGCTGGTAAGGTTGACGATATTGATTTCATGGGCTATCTCTGGGAGCGTTTCTTTCCAGTTGCCACGCTCGCTCTTAGGGTCGAGAATGACCGCCTGTCCCCCAAAGAGAACGGAATAATAGACGATAAGGTTATTGCAGAATGATTTTCCACCGCCAAGACTTCCCACAAAGGCAGACGCTAAAGCGTTGGTGACCGTACCTTTCACGCCTTGACTGGCAAGAGAGGGCTGTAAATAGACGTTTCTTCCCGTGTCCACGGAATAGCCGATATAGATACCTGTATTCTCGCCAAGCTGTTGTGTTGCTCCGAAGCCCAGCCCAGCCAAGAAGTCCGATTTCACATACTGCACATAGTCATTGATGTAACGCTTGCTGGCGGGGAGAAATTCAGAATGTAGCCCCAGCATATCCCCAGCAGGACGAACTAACTTTACATTGAGGTCGTCGTAGAAGTCCTTGACCTCATCACAGCGTCGTTTCAGCTCGTCAAGGTCGGGAGCTGATACACGGATAACGTAAGAAAGTTTATACATACTTTCCTTGCTCTGGTCTAAATCGGTTTCCAGCTCGTCCACACTGTCTAATGCGTCCACCACATTTGAGCTTGTTTCACTCCCAGACTGATAGGCGTGATTATCCAAATCTTTCAGCTCTTTTTTCTTGTTGCGGACAGTCGATAACGCTTTTCTGTTTCCGACGATTTCAACATTCATGCTTGTGTCCACGGGAAAGGTGAACTGCTGTTGCTGGAAGTAGAATATCTCACTGGACGGAAAATCCAGCTCGCCCACAATGGCATTGACGGTAAAGTAGGACACGAAGCTCTCGCTGTCCTCATGTTCCAGTCGCAAGTATCGCTGGCTTTCCTCTATCAGACAGCGGGTCGGACGGATAAGGTCGTACTGCTTGATAAGCGTTGCCTTTTTCAGCTTCTTCTTTGGAAGCGAATACTCGTAGTCCTCATACGCCACGCCGTCCCTGCCGTAGATATGCTCGATAAGATACCCGAAGTCATTCTTATCCAAACGTCGGAACTTGAAACGGCGGGAGATTTTATTTTCCAGCAGCTTTTCCATTTTCATGTAGCGGTTGATTTCATCATCTGGCATGGAGATAAAGTCGTTCATCAGCGTATGGTTGACCTCATTCAAGAACTCTTTGAACGTCAGAAACGCCGATTTCTTCATGCTTTCAAGGCTCACTTTTTCCTCTGTCACAATGAGCTTGAAGCCGATAAAAAAGCGGTAGTCTACTTGATTGTCCCCAATCATGGAAACAAGGGCTTCCGTCTGTTCGTCTATCTTCTGTATCGCCACATCACGAAGTCGCCCCGTCACCAGCTTCTTTGACTGCTCCTGTATGCTTCTATGGAACTTTCCGTCGCTATCTGCAAGGCGTGTATCTTCCCCTCACGGCTCTGTGCGATAAGCTGACGAAAGCTGTCATGGACGATAAATTTCTGTTCAGCCGATAGAAAGCTGTAATTGTATGGTATCAGCTCATAGTAGGCGAATACCTCATTGTCCTTGTTCCAGACAAGGTTGTTGTCGATATATTTAATCGGGAACATACATCACACTCCTAACTGCCGTGACGGGTTCGCTGAACACTTCCTTTTCCAGCTTCACGGCTTTTCCTGCATAGGTCACTTTTGGTCGCAGGACAAACGTAATCTGCGATTTCAAGAAGCTGTAAGGCTTCTTGCCGTCAAAGGTCTTTTGGCTCATAAACCATGTGAGGGCAACGGGAATACCGAAGTATTTCAGAAATGCTCCCTCGATAAGCGATAACGGCGGTAAGTCCCCTAAGAGAATGACGGCAAACTCCGTAATGACAAACCACGTTATCTGGGTAAAGGTAACGGGAAACGGGAGAGTGAAGTCGTTGATTGCATACAAGACTTTCTCCACGTTCCAGATACCCGTGTAGCTCTTAATCTTCTTCAATTCGTTTCAGCTCCTTTCGTTGTAATGGAAAAGGACAGCCATTTTCAGACTGTCCTTGATAGAAAAAAGCTGTCAGTAGCGACTTAATCTGTCGCTGATCTGCCAGCTCTAATATGGTATCTCGCATATCCCACGGCTTGTTTCAATGAATGTCCCCTCTATGGACAAGTCCCTGCCGTATGCTTCATAGTCGATATAGTTCTGTAACGGTAGCGGTATCTGTCCCAATACCTGTAACTCATCAATGAAGTAATAGGCAACGTCGGTCATATCCTCGCAATTAGGATAATAATAAATCTCGTCCTTATGCTCGTAGACTTCTTCCAGACTTCCATAGTAGGAAACAAACTCGTCCAGAGCGTCCGTGATATAGTCGGGAAGCTCACAAATCATCTCGTACATCTCGTTGAGTTCTTCAATGGAGATATACTCCCCGATTTCAATGGGAAAGTTGTCGGTATCATGGACAGCGTATTCCTCATAATAGCTGTTCAGCCCGATACGCTCCGCAACATCTTCCTCGTCGATAGGAAAAGAAAACCAGTCCCCGACAAGTTCGCCCTCATTGTATTTGCCAAGATTAGCGATATACACCCTCATGTCGTCCACCACAGGCTTACACCTCTTTTCTACGGAAGTTCATAGATACCGTGGTCGGTTTCCACAAAGCGTCCGTTGTCGTCAAGGTACTGCCCGTAGGCTTCATAATCGAAATAACGGATAACATTCTCACTTAGGGAAGTAAAGTCTGGGTCATTGTTCAGAATGTGGCGGGCAACGTCCGTCATGTTCTTACACCATGAGTAATGAATGATGTCGTTTCTATATCTGTGCAATTCATCAAGGTCGGTGAAATAGCACATCAGCTCCCCGTAGTCCTCTTTCAAGTCAGAGGGTAGGCTTTCATAGGTATGGTACAGGTCGTCGAGTTTTTCAATGGTGGTATCTTCCTGCACTTCATCAGCAAAGGGAAGCTCCTTGCCTGTGATATAGTAATAGTCGCTATCTACATCAATCCCCAGCAGTTCTTCCACCTGTTCCGTGTCGATAGGCAGGGTGAACCAAAAGGCTCTGATTTCTCCGTCTGTCGGTTCTCTTGCTTCAATCTGCACACGCATTTCTTCCATGTTTCATCACGTCCTCTCTTGTCAACGCTTCCTGCATAACGGCGTAAGGCACACCGAATACATAGCGTGAAAAATCTTCTAACTGTTTCTTAGGGTAGTCGGACAGGCAAAGGCGTTTCATCTCAAACCAGACCGCACGCTTGTAGTAGGGCAGGTCGGAGAGATACGAACAGCCGATTTTTGCCTGCATATCTGTAAAAATATCTTTCAAGCAATCACTCCAATCTGAAATTTGAGTATAAAAAAAGCGGTTGATCTCCAAAGGAGGTAACCGCTTTGTGTCGGGATATGCAGTTATTAAATTTATGTCATTAAAAAAGTAAATTCATTACTGACATTACCGTTCCAGCTTCACATTCTGCGTAATCAAGAGTATTATCTGGATATAAATACACTTCTGAAAATTCTTTTGCCTTTTCTTTTACTTCGTCACTAATAATTATCGAATTACAGTTCTTGCAATGTAATACAGGTGCATTTATGACTTTTATAGTTTTTCCGTTAATGGTCATAGAAAATTCGCTAGTTTCCGTGTGTAGTGTATTATGACATTTTATACATTTCATTGTAAATCCTCCTTGATAAATTTCCATTCGCTAATTTCTATACCCACATTATATCAGCCATATTTCAACCATTCAATGAAATTCATAGCGTGACTATCTTTTATCTGCGTACCATTCCGTCACCCCCTTTCATTCCCCCTATGCCCGCACTCCCATAGGGGGACAGGTAAGTTTGCTTGACCGCAAACGATTGATTGTTACGCTCCAATGATACGGTTGAACAGCTCTAACAGCACGTCCTTGACACCGCCGGCATTGAATACCAGCCCAACAGCGATTAAGGCAATCACAAGGAAGCCGATAAGTTTTGAAAACTCACGTTTAAATCCTAAGTAGATACCGATTACCACGATTGCCATAAGCACCAAGCTCTGGGCGTTGCTTAAAAACCAGTTGTATAAGTTCTGTCCGAAATTCATTCTTTATCAATCCTTTCTTTTTTGATTTCTTCCATTTCTTCGTCAGCCATTTTGCTGACCTGTGCGATACACATAAGGACGACACCGATACCCATTCCCAGCGATACCAGCACCAAATCCTTAACAAGTTCTGCCATAGTCAAAATTCTCCTTTACTCTGTGATAAGCTCCTCTGTGTCCGCTGTCTGCTGTCGGATTATCTGCAAGTGCTTTTCCGTCAGCTTTGCGTTGTCCTCAATCTCTTTCAGATAGCTTGTGCTGTTGCCAGCGTCTATCTTTTTCAGCATTTTCAGCGTAGGAGCGACCTGTCGGCTTATCCAGCCCAGCGTCCTTTCCAGTGTGTAAGGCTCTGGGTCTGTCGTCAATTTAATAGGCGGGCGGTCTTTCCCGATAAACCACGCCCAGCGGTCATTGAGTTTCCAGTCTGTCTTTCGCTTCTCTGGCTCTCTGTCCACGAAGCGGATATAGTGATTGATGATAGAAAATGCCGTCTGTTCTGCGTCATAATGGGTCAGCAGTTCACGGACGGCATAATAAGCTCTTTCATCTTTCAATCGTATCTCGAAGCGGTTCTTTATCGGTGCTTCCTCAATCGGTATTCCCAGCTTTGCGTACTGTTCGTAATTCTTCTCATAACAGCAGAAGTAGACTTCCGATTTCAGAGAGCCGATATACAGCGTGTGTCCCATGCCTGCCTTGTCCTGCTCGTTGTGCTTCACCAGCTCGCCCGAAGCATAGGACTTGAAAGAGCGGAACAGGGAAACACATTCCTCACGGTTGCATTTGGCGGTCAGATCTGGAATATCCAGTATGCCCGCCCTGTCGTTAATCGCAAGGTCAAGGCGTTTCATCACACCGTCCTCAATCAGAGCGTCCATGAGGAAGTCATACCAGCTACGCCCCTGTGCCAGCAGATAGCTTTCAAACTGGCGACAGCCTTTTCCTTTCAGCTCCAGAAGCGTGCCTTTTTCCTCATCTTGTGAAGTGTAGACGAACACATCACCCAGATAGTAATGCTCTGTGTACTTGTAGTGTCCGTAGTCCTCATGGAGCATATAGTCAACATTGAGCTTCAATATATCTCTGATAACGTGCTGTATATCCAGCGTGGGGAAACGGATACGCACATAGTCGAACAGCAGGAACATGGGAGCGTCGGGATTGAATTTCTCGACCGCTTCCATGAGCTTGTCCTGCATATCTTCCGTGAGGTTGACTTTTCCCGCTTCGATACGGTTCAGATGTTCACGGCTGATACCAGCCATGATTGCAAGCCTTGTCTGGGACACGCCGTAAGATAGGCGTTTCTCTTTCAAGGCAGTTATAAAGGTGCTTTCATTCAGCCTGCATACCCCCAATCGTGTATTTTTAGAAATCTGTGATATTTTCCGCAGATTGTCACAGTCAGCCATGAGTGAGAGAAAACCCTTTTACCAAGCGGGATTTCCAGACTTTTTGACCGTAGTTTCCAGCGGAATTGTGCCCCTCTGTTAGATACCGAGGGGCTTCTTTCGCTGGCGTGGCTGACGCCACACCAGCAAGGCTAGTCCGAGCCGTCGCCTTTCGCTTCGCACGTCGCCGTCCCGTCCTGCCTTGTAAGGACGAGTGAGCCGATAGCCTGTAAAAAATCATGTCCCTTTGGTACAAGGGGAGTGTAAAACTCTGATATGACGCTCGTACCCACGTCACAATAGCCACGCCCTTTGATACGCTTCTGGAAGAACTGTTTCTTTACGTCGCTTCCGAAAAGCATACCGTAGCCTAGCTCACTGATACGCCCCAAGCCCACACGGAAATTGAAGTTATCTCTGATACCGTCTGAAAAATATTTTGCGTCGGGACGCTGGCAGGCGACAATGAGGAAATACCCCGCCTGTCTGCCAAGCATGACGATTTTCTTTAGCTGGCTTAAAAGGCTTATACTTTCCTTTGTCCCCAGCATTTCCAAGAACGCCACATATTCATCAAAGATAAGAAAGCAAGGCGGTAAGCCCAGATAGGCATAGTTCTCGCCCGTCTTGTAGTCTGGGTGGTGCTTCATTTCCTCGCTTCGCTGTACCATGCCCTCATAGAACGCATTGACACACTCAATCATATCTTCTTTGGTGTGGTACACGTTATCCATGACCGTACCCAAGTCCGCAAGGTCGGCGTTCTTAGGGTCTAAGATGTAAAGCTGAGCGTTGGTCTGCAAGAGGGCTTCAATGATTGTCAGCAGGAAATAGGTCTTTCCACCGCCAGTCCCGCCACAGATGAGGGCGTGAGGGAGTGCGTCGTATTCCCATGTAAGGTTCTTCATCAGACGCAAGCCCCCGTTTTCTGCTTTTACCTCGTCAATCGTGATACGGTTCGCTATCATGTCATAGAGAAGCGTGTACTCGATATAGCCGTCATGGAGCGTCTTGTCGGTCAGCTCACAGTACAGCCCGCTTTCCAGCTTATCTTCCAGCCGTAGGAGCTGGTCTTGATATTTTCCTAAAGAAATCTCACAGCGGATATGCAATAAGCCCCTTTCCATGCGGTAGTAGATTTTCGGAAACCAGACGATTTTTTCCCTTGATCTGCCTTGCAGGTCAGTGAAAAAAACGCTGTCCTTTTGCGTCTGGGCTTCATACCACTTGTTATTCAGCACCATTCTTGCCAGCTTTTGACGGTGCAGGAGCTTCTTGAAACTGTCCTGTCGGTAACGGTAGTAGAGAAAAGCGACTAATGCACAAACACCAGCCGCTATCAATACGGTTATGAAGTTGTAAGGGGAAAGTGTCAACCCGTTATCCAACAGGCTGAAATGCTCCCAATCGGTACGCATGAGCTGTCCCATGTTCAACAGGATAAGCACTAACAGGAACAGGGACAGGAGCGTACCCGCACAGAAGCGGTACACAAGGTACTTGTCGCTGGCTCTGATACGGTGTCCTTTATTTAAAATCATTTGCATAAATCAATCACTCCTTTCTGAGTATGAAAAAAGCAGTCAATCTTACGACTAACTGCTTTGAATATATGGATATAAAGTTGCTAAAATGAGATTTAATTACTTTAACGCTTAACAGAAAAAATATTATCGTTATTTAATAATCGTGTTTATAGCGGATTCCACCGCTTTATATCTTCCTTCGTTTGACAGTGCGGCTAAAACAGGTAATCAGATATGTCTTTCCATCTTCTTCATAAAGAGCAACAATACTATAAGATGATGCCCTAGTCCCCGTTTTCATTCCTTTTACATTCTTATTGTAGTACGGTGAATTTTTATCTAAAAAATTCATTCGTGTTTTTCCAAGTGATTTCCCCCCGTGGGGTTTGAATTGAAAAGGTGCTTTTACCACATCATTCTTAACAAAATCGTAATCAAGGAGTTTAAGAGCCACACGGTTAATATCGTCCAGATGAGTGTCAGCTTGCATAGAATATCCCGCTAGGGTCATACAAATTTGTTTTAGAATAGCCCTCTACAACTAAATACTTTTTAAGTTGTTCCGTAAATAATCAATATATTCAGTTGCGGAATACCCTGCTCCCAATTCGTTTTTAGCAATATAATATGCTAACGCATAGGCGGCGTCATTTCCGGAGGGAACAAGCATTGCTTCCATTATCTGTTTGACTGTATATTCCCCAACTTTTAGATTTGCTAAAGATGAACCCGCTGGAACAATATCCAATACTTCTTGATTCACTTCAACAATATCTTCTAAATTAACTTTTGACAAAGCATAATCAATAGCAAATAGTTTTGTCAGACTTGCGACTGTAGGGAATTGACTATCACCCTCGTAAAATAAGTATTCGCCTTGCTCAATATCATAAACAGAAAATGAAAGAGCGTCCTGTGGAATATTAAGCTCATTCGTATTCAGTTGAAAATCAATTTTTTTATAAACATCCTTAAAAAAATCAAAACGATAAATTCCTGTTTTATGCAATCCGATTACTGCAATAGCTACTACAAACAATATTATTACAAAGACTGGTATTATTCTTTTGTTTTTTCTACGTTTCTTCATATTTTCTCACCTGTATATAGACATAATTTATCGGTTTCTTTATATCCATATTATAACAGTTTTAGACATTCACCACAACAAAAATCTATTTTTTCGGCTGTCCCTGCGGGCTGTGGTTCTGTGGACTGCCCGCTGGCTGGTTGCCTTTGTTCTTCAACACAATATCGTCCGCCTTGATGTACCAGTCCACGTCCGCCCCTCGGTAGTTGGCGTTAGCAACCGTATCAACAACAGGGTTGACAAGCTCCACCTCTGCATTGTACGGATAGTCCTTTTTCGGCACGTCGGCGGGAATGGAAACCTGTATCATGCGTCCCTGTGTACGGTTTTTCAAGTCGTAGGTTCTTTCTTTGATTTCCGCTGATACCGAGCCGTCCTCATTCTGCACACGCACCTCACGTCTTAAAGCGGAAAACTTCAACAGCCCGTTTGTGTTATTTCTGTGATTGCAGCTCCGCGGCGCGCTCCAGCACGGGCCGGAGATACTGTCCCGTGAAGGAGTGCGGGTTCTGCGCGACCTCCTCCGGGGTGCCGGTGGCGACGATGGTGCCGCCGCCACTGCCGCCCTCGGGGCCGAGGTCGATGATATAGTCGGCGCGTTTGATGACGTCGAGATTGTGCTCAATGACGATGACCGTATTGCCCGCATCAACGAGCTTATCCAGCACCTTGACCAGACGGTGGACATCGGCCACATGCAGGCCGGTGGTAGGCTCGTCGAGGATATAGACGGTCTGCCCGGTATCGCGGCGGGCCAACTCATTGGCCAGCTTGACGCGCTGCGCCTCACCGCCCGAAAGCGTCGTGGCTGCCTGGCCCAGCTGGATGTAGCCAAGGCCGACCTCCTGCAGCGTTTGCAGCTTGCGCGCGATCTTCGGAATGTTGGCGAAAAATACGCAGGCCTCCTCTACCGTCATCTCCAGCACGTCGGAGATAGTCTTGTCCTTGTACTTGACCTCGAGCGTTTCACGGTTGTAGCGCTTGCCCTTGCAGACGTCACAGGGCACATAAATATCCGGCAGAAAGTGCATTTCAATCGTCAGGATGCCGCCGCCTTCGCAGGCCTCGCAGCGTCCGCCCTTAACATTGAAGCTGAACCGCCCGGGGCCGTAGCCGCGCATTTTGGCATCCTGCGTGTTGGAAAACAGCGTGCGGATGTCGCCAAACACGCCTGTGTAGGTGGCCGGGTTGGAGCGCGGCGTGCGGCCAATCGGCGACTGGTCGATGCCGATGACCTTATCGACCCACTCCATGCCCTCGACCTCCTCACACTGGCCGGGGCGGCTGCGCGCACCGTTCAGGGCGGCAGCCAGCGTTTTGTACAGAATTTCGTTGACTAGCGTCGACTTGCCGGAGCCGGACACGCCGGTAACGCAGATCAGCTTGCCGAGCGGGAAGTCTACGGTAATGTCCTGCAGATTGTTCTCATGGGCCTTGACGACGCGCAGCGCCTTGCCGTTTCCCTCACGGCGTGTCTCGGGAACCTCTACGAATTTGCGGCCAGACAGATACGCACCAGTGATGCTGCGCTTGACCTTGCAGATGTCCGCGACGCTGCCTGCGGCGACGATCTCGCCGCCGTGGACGCCCGCACCGGGGCCGACATCGACAATATAGTCGGCCTGCCGCATCGTGTCCTCATCGTGCTCAACGACGATCAGCGTGTTGCCAAGGTCGCGCAGCCGCTTCATCGTTGCAATCAACTTATCGTTGTCACGCTGGTGCAGGCCGATGCTCGGCTCGTCGAGCACGTAGAGCACGCCGGTCAGCGCACTGCCGATCTGGGTCGCCAGACGGATGCGCTGGCTCTCGCCGCCGGACAACGAAGCCGCACCGCGGGAGAGCGTCAGATAGCCAAGGCCGACGCTCTTTAAAAAGCCCAGACGTTCTTTTACCTCTTTAAAAATAGGCGCACCGATCATCTCGTCCCGGGTGCTGACCTTGGCCGTGTTGATAAAGTCCAGCTCCTCATTGACGCTCTTGTCACAGAAATCGGCAATGTTGATGCCGCCTACAGTCACGGCCAGGCTTGTCGGCTTTAGGCGACGGCCATGGCAGGCGGGGCATTCCTCGCTGGACATGACAAGGGCAATTTCCTCCTTGACCCACTCGCTGCTCGTCTCGCGGAAACGGCGCTCCAGATTCGGGATGATGCCTTCGAACTGGTTAAAGTAGGTGCCGGAGCCAAACATGCTCTCGCGCTGCATCTCAATACGCTCGTCACCCGTGCCGTACAGAAGGGCGTGCAGAGCCTCCTTGCTGAAGTCCTTAACGGGGGTATCGAGTGTAAAGCCGTAGCGCTTGCCAAGCGCCTTATAGGTCATTTCGGAGATGGAGCCCTCGGCGTAATACCAGCCGCTGGCCTTGATGGCACTTTCCCGGATGGACTTGCGCTTGTCGGGGATGACACGCGCCGGGTCTACCTTCATGAAGGTGCCGAGACCCGTACACTTCTCGCAGGCACCGAAGGGATTGTTGAAGCTGAACATCCGCGGGGTCAGCTCCTCGACGGAGATGCCGTGCTCAGGGCAGGCGTAGCTCTGGCTGAACATCATCGGTTCACCGCCAATGACGTCGATGACGACAAGCCCGTTTGCCTGCGCCAGCGCGGTCTCTATAGAATCGGCCAGACGCCCGCGGACCGTGTCGTTGATGACCAGACGGTCCACGACGATCTCAACGGTGTGCTTGATGTTCTTTTCGAGGTTGATCTCCTCGCTCAGATTGTACATATTGCCGTCGACGCGCACGCGGGCAAAACCGGCTCGGCGGGCGGCATCCAGCTCCTTGGCCTGGGTGCCCTTGCGGGCACGCACAACGGGGGCCAGCACCTGAAAGCGGGTGCGCTCCGGCAGCTTCATGACTTCGTCGACCATCTCGTCTACGGTCTGCTGGGTAATCTCCCGCCCGCAGATCGGGCAGTGGGGCACGCCGATGCGGGCGTACATCAGACGCAGATAGTCGTAAATCTCCGTTACCGTTCCCACCGTGGAACGCGGGTTGTGGCTTGTTGTTTTCTGGTCGATGGAGATGGCTGGGGACAGGCCGGTGATCTCGTCGACATCGGGCTTTTCCATCTGGCCCAGGAACTGGCGGGCATAGCTGGAAAGGCTTTCCATATAGCGGCGCTGGCCGTCGGCATAGATCGTGTCAAACGCCAAGCTCGACTTGCCGGAGCCGGACAGGCCGGTCATGACGATCAGCTTATCTCTGGGCAGCTCCAAATCGACGTTTTTCAGGTTATGCTCCCGCGCACCCTTGATGACAATGCGGTTGTTCGGGTCGATTTTGATTTTGGAGCTGCGCTTTGCAGGCTTTTTTTCGGGTGTTGTACTCAATTTTTATATTTCCTCCTGCCCTTGCGTGTTTTGGCAGCGGCCTTGCGTTCACTGGTGTCGGCGGCGGTGGGATCTTCTCCGCGTTCCAGCCGCTGAATTTCGTCGCGCAGCTGCGCGGCCAGCTCAAATTGCAGCAGCCGCGCGGCCTCCTTCATTTCCTTGGTCAGCCGTTCAATTGTCTGCTGGCGCTCGGCGCGGCTCATGCGGTGCTGGCGCATCCGCTTGTTTTCCTCGCTCATGCTGATTTCGAGCCCGTCGCCGATGGCCTTGACGATGGTTTTTGGCGTGATTCCGTGTTCTTTATTGTAGGCGTCCTGAATGGTGCGGCGGCGCTCAGTCTCCATGATGGCGCGCTCCATGCTGGGCGTGACCTCATCTGCATACATGAGCACAACGCCGTTGGCGTTGCGGGCCGCGCGGCCGATCGTCTGAATCAGGCTTGTCTCGCTGCGCAGGAAGCCTTCCTTATCGGCATCCAGAATCGCAATCAGCGATACCTCCGGCAGGTCCAGACCCTCGCGCAGCAGGTTGATGCCAACAATAACATCAATTGCGCCGACGCGCAGGTCCTTGATGATCTCCATGCGCTCAAACGTGTCGACCTCGTGGTGCATATACTTCGTCTTGACGCCGTGTTCCTCCAGATAATCCGTCAGATCCTCGGCCATCTTGACGGTCAGCGTTGTGACGAGTGCGCGCTCGCCACGGTCAATGCGGGTGCGGATCTCGCCCAGCAGGTCCTCGATCTGGCCCTCCACCGGGCGCACCATGATAAGCGGGTCCAGCAGGCCGGTGGGGCGGATGACCTGCTCCGCTACGCGGCTGGAATGCTGGCGTTCATATTCACCGGGGGTTGCAGAAACAAAAATCTTCTGATGGATTTTGGCTTCAAATTCTTCAAATTTCAGCGGGCGGTTGTCAAACGCCGACGGAAGACGGAAGCCGTATTCGACCAGCGTTTTCTTGCGGCTGTAGTCGCCGCCGAACATACCGCGCACCTGCGGCAGCATGACGTGGCTCTCGTCGACCATCAGCAGGAAATCATCCGGGAAATAATCCAGCAGCGTTGTGGGCGTGGAGCCGGGCGCACGGCCTGACAGGACTGCGGAGTAGTTCTCGATGCCCTTGCACATGCCGACCTCCTGCAGCATCTCCATGTCGTAGTTGGTGCGCTGCTGGATGCGCTGGGCCTCCAAGAGTTTGCCCTCCTCGGTGAATTTTTTGACCTGCTCCTCCATCTCGGCCTGAATCTTTTTCAGGCCCTCCTGCATCTTTTCGGGGCCGACGATATAGTGGCTGGCCGGGAAGATGGCAACATGACGCACCACGTTCTTGTGCTCGCCGGTCAGCGGGTCAAACTCCACGATGCGGTCAATCTCGTCGCCGAAGAACTCGACCCGAATCGCAAATTCGTCGTTGTAGGCCAGGTGGATGTCCACCGTGTCCCCTTTTACGCGGAACTTGTTGCGGATGAAGTTCATGTCGTTGCGCTCATATTGCAGCTTGACCAGGCGGCTGCAAAGCTCGTCGCGTTCCATCTGCATACCGGGGCGCAGGCTGATGACCATGCTGCGGTAGTCGATGGGGTCGCCCAGCGAGTAGATGCAGGACACCGACGCCACAATGATGACGTTGCGCCGCTCTGACAGCGCCGCCGTGGCCGAGTGGCGCAGACGGTCAATCTCGTCGTTGATGGCACTGTCCTTCTCAATATAGGTGTCTGTGGACGGGATATACGCCTCGGGCTGGTAATAGTCGTAGTAGGAGACGAAATATTCTACCGCATCATCGGGGAAAAAGCCGCGCATCTCGGTACAAATCTGACTGGCCAGCGTTTTATTCGGCTCCAAGATCAGCGTCGGGCGATTGCACCGGGCGATGATGTTCGCCATCGTAAACGTCTTGCCAGAGCCGGTGACGCCCAGCAGCGTCTGGGCGTCGTCACCCTCATGGATGCCCTGCATCAGCGCTTCTATCGCCTGCGGCTGGTCGCCGGTGGGCTGAAACGGTGCCTTTAAGTGAAAGACTTCGTCCATAGTCGTTCCTTTCGTGTACAACGATTAGTTGTATAATGATTATAGCACGACAAATTTTTAATGTAAATAGGTTTGCCGATATTTTGTACCCAAACCTCAGAAAAATGCGCCCTGCCGGGACACGGCAAGGCGCATGGGCGGTGTTCAACGGCTGGCGGCCTGCAGCACGCCGCTGTTTGCGCGGTATTCCGGCAGGCTGCCGCGGTTCAGCATCGAACAGCCATCCTCCCCCGCTATGATGATATGATCCATGATCGTAAAGCCGAGCTGGCCGGTGACCTCCATAATATGGTAGGTCGTCAGGCGGTCCGCCTCGGACGGAATGGCCAGCCCGGTGGGATGGTTGTGTGCCAGAATGCCGCAGGTCGAGTTGGTGCGGGCCACGGTGCGCAGCAGCTTGCGGGTGTCTACGGCCACGCGGTTGGGAACGCCCTCGGCAATGCGCAGGTCCTGCACAGGGCGGCAGGCGTCGTCCAATAAAATCAGGTAGAGCTGCTCATTCTGCACACCGCGGAACAGCGGCTTTACGTAGGCGATGGCCGTCTCTGCCGAGTTCAGCGACAGGCGGGTCTTGCGCTTTTTCAGCTCATAATAGCGGCTGCACGCCATGACGGTAGAAATCAGCCGCGCACTTTTGGGGCCAACGCCCTCGACCTGCATCAGTTCCTCGGGCTCGGCCTCCAGCACTTTGCAGAAATCACCGAAGTGCTGAATGAGCCTGTGCGCCAGCGCGTTTGTGTCTGCCCGCGGGATGGAGAGAAACAGCAGATATTCCAGTGCCTCGTGTTCGGCCAGGCTGTCCAGTCCGTCTCGCTCGACGCGCTCCTGCATGCGTGCGCGGTGCTTCGCGTGGAGATTTTCGTCTGCCATTTTTTCACATCCCATCTTTACGTTCTGCTGGTTTTATTATATACTGTAAAAAGACTTTTGCCAACCGTTTTTACTGATGAATTTTTAAAGAGGACACGATGAAAAGTTTTACCGCAGGACCCAATGAAAACGGCGTGCGCCTGAGCCGCTTTGTGGAGGGCGTGACCAAGGATATGCCCCGCAGCATGATGTACAAGGCGTTCCGCAACAAGCGCATCAAGGTCAACGGCAAGCGTGCCGAGCCGGATACCCGCCTGAGCGCAGGCGATTTGATCGAACTGTACATCAACGACGAGTTCTTCCCCGTGGGCAAGCCCACCGCCAAGACTGCCAAGCCGCGTAGGCAGCCGCCTGTGACCGTGGTGTATGAGGATGAAAATTTTGCGGTGCTCTACAAGCCCGCGCACCTGCTCTGCCACAGTGACCGCACCGGCGACGCCAATCTGGTGGATGCCTTTGCGGCTTATCTGGAGGCCAAGGGCGAGTATGTTCCCCACGCAGAAAAGCGATTTGCCCCGGCGCTGTGTAACCGGTTGGACCGCGGCACCGAAGGTCTGGTGCTGGCCGCCAAGAGCTACGCCGCGCTGCGCGACCTGAACGCCATCATCCGCGACGACATGATGAAAAAGGAGTATCTGACCATCACGGTGGGTGCACCGCCGCAGGGGCGGTTCGTCGCATGGCTGCAGCACAGCGAGAAAAATAACAAGGTACGCATCCACGCCCGTGAGAGCGAGGGTTACAAGCAGATCATCACCGAGGTGACGGTCATCCGGCAGGCAGGGCCGTTTGCGCTCTGCCGCATTGGGCTGATCACGGGCCGCACCCACCAGATCCGTGCGCATCTGGCGTATCTGGGCCATCCGGTACTGGGCGACATCAAGTACGGCAACCACAAGATGAACGAGCGCACCGGGCTGAAAACACAGGCTCTCTGCGCCCAGCGAATGACGTTTGGCAGAATCCCCGAGGAAAACACGCTGCATTATCTTTCCGGCAGGGTCATCAAGCTGAATGACCCGGAAATCGTAAAGACGTTCGAACGACTGGCGGCAGAAAAGTAAGCTCTGCCGCGGCTGGCGGCTGGAAGCATCCGCCCCTGCAAGCGACGATGTTGTTATCCGTATGGGCGCATTCCATATCTGCCCGCGGGATATTGCCGAAAAATCAAAAATACCGGGCCGCTCCCCACATTCGGGAAACGGCCCGGTAATTTTTTTTACGCCAGAACGAAGTGATAGACCAGAGACAGTGCCACGATCAAGGCGCAGGCAATGGCCGTGATGGGCGGGGCCAAGCGGATGATGCGCTCGGCCATGACGTCGTCCTCACTGGTTTCGTCGTCATCGGCGTAGCGGCCGCGTTTTTTGGACTTCTTGTCGTGACCGTCGTCCTCGTCATCGTAGTCGAGGTCATCGGTATCGTACATCTGGGTGCCCTCATCGTCGTCCTCATCATCGTCGAACAGGCGGCCCTTGGGAGCGTAGCGGCGGACGCGCTCGGCCTCGGCATCCTCGTCGTCATCGGCGTAGCTGCTGCCTTGGGGCTCAAACGCGGCGGTTGCCTGCTCGGGCTCATAGGCGCTCTGCGGCGGGATGTCCTGCTGACCGGTGATGGCTGCCTGCACGGCGTTGGCCATGGCGCGCGGGTCGCTGGCAGCCGGAGCAGGCTGTGCCTGCGGCTGCGGTGCGGGAGCGGGCGCCGGGGCCACACTGCTGGCGACGGCGTTGACCTCCTGCTGCTGCGTTCGGCGGCCTGGCGGGCCTCCTCCAGGATAGCGGTCAGCGTTGCCTTGATACCGGCGCGGTCACCGCCGCACTCGGAGCAGACGGTGGTGTTTTCCTCATTGGGATGGAACGCACCGCAGGCGCAGAACCAGCCGTACTCGGTGTCCTGGGGCACGCAGGTCAGTTGGACATTGCCGGTGCGCTGCTGCAGCGTCTTGGCGATGGAGCCGGGCAGTACGCGGGGCATGTTCAAGCGAACACGCTTGTAATTGCGCAGGTCGACGCCGCGGCCATTGAGGAACGCGCGATCCTGCTCGACCTCCACGCTGGAAACCGGCGTGTCGCTGACATAGACAGCGTCATCGCTGCCGAACACGGCACCGGGCTGGGCGTTGAGTTGCTCATAGTAGAAGTCATCCTCGCACAGGACCTGACCGGCGGCATCCTTACATTTGAAGTGGACGACCAGGCCGGTCAACGGCTCGGTGCCGACATTCTTGAAGGTCAGGCAGACGGCGACCTCACCGGTCGTGTCACCCTTCAGCAGTTCGACACGCACGAACTGCACCGGACTTCCGGCGGTATAGTAGTTGGCGCGGGACTGCGCCATCAGGGAAAAATTCTGATCCATAGTTACACCTACTCTTTACTCTTGCGTGTCGGGCTGGGGGTTGGCCGGCTCGGCAGGGTGCTGGGTTTCGGGCTGTTCGGCAGGCTGCACAGGTGCGGCAGAATCCGGCGCAGGTGCTACAGGCTGGGCGGTCTCGCCCCTGCCCAGATCATAAGGCGGCAGGGTCCCGCCTTCCATCAATGTTTTGAATTCCTCACCGCTGATCTTTTCGCGCTCCATAAGAACGCCTGCTACCTTGTGCAGCTCGTTCATGTGCTCGGTCAGGGTGCGGCGGGCGGTCTCATAGGCCTCATCCACAATGTCGCGGATCTCGTTGTCGATCTCGGATGCGATAGCCTCCGAGTAGCCCTTGCCCTGGCCGAAGTCACGTCCCAGGAAGGTCTCGCCGGGGTCGCTGCCGTAGACGACAGGCCCCATCCGCTCGGAGAAGCCGTAGCGGGTGACCATGGCGCGGGCCGTATCGGTGGCGCGTTGCAGGTCGCTGGACGCACCGGTGGAGATGTCCTCCAGCACAAGCTGCTCGGCTACACGGCCACCCAGCAGGGTGACAATGTTCTCAAACATCGCGGTCTTGGTGACGTAGCTGGGATCCTTCTCGGGCAGATACATTGTGTAGCCGCCCGCACCGCCGCGGGAGATAATGCTGATCTGGTGCACAGGATCGTGGTGCTTGCTGAAATAGCCCGTGATAGCGTGGCCTGTCTCATGGTAGGCAGTCAGGCGGCGCTCCTCGTCGGTGACGACGTGGCTCTTCTTCTCAGGGCCCATCATGACCTTGACGGAGGCTTCCTCGATTTCCTTTTCGGTGATGGCCTTCTTGCCCTGACGGGCGGCCAGCAGCGCAGCCTCGTTCACGAGGTTCTCCAGATCAGCGCCGGAGAAGCCAGCCGTGGAGCGGGCAATCGTTTTCAGGCTCACATCGGGGCCGAGAGGCTTATTCTTTGTATGGACGCGCAGAATCTCCTCGCGGCCCTTGACGTCGGGCAGACCGACGTAGACCTGACGGTCAAAGCGGCCCGGGCGCAGCAGCGCCTTGTCCAGAATGTCCGCGCGGTTCGTGGCAGCCATGACGATGACGCCGTCGTTGGCGTCGAAGCCGTCCATCTCGACCAGCAGCTGGTTCAGGGTCTGCTCGCGCTCATCGTGACCGCCGCCGAGACCTGCGCCGCGCTGACGGCCAACCGCGTCGATCTCATCGATGAAGATGATGGAAGGCATCGTCTTTTTGGCTTTTTCAAACAGGTCGCGCACACGGGAGGCACCGACACCGACGTACATCTCGACGAAATCGGAACCGGAAATCGCGTAGAACGGCACACCGGCCTCACCGGCCACGGCGCGGGCCAGCAGCGTTTTGCCGGTACCCGGAGGGCCGACAAGCAGTACGCCGTGCGGAATGCGTGCGCCGAGGGAGTTGAACTTGCTCGGGGCCTTCAGGAACTCAACGACCTCCTGCAGCTCGGCCTTTTCCTCATCGGCACCGGCCACATCGGCAAAGGTTGCCTTGCGCTGGTTCTCCTGCTGATCTTTGACCTTGGCGCGGCCTACATTCATGATGCCGCCGCCCGCGCCGCCGCGGTACATCGACATGAACAACATACCGATGCTGCCGAGCATTGCGACGTAGAAGATGATCTCCAGCCAGGGAATGCTCGTCTTGGCGGCGACGTAGTCAAACACCATCGGCGCATCCGGGTTGGCCGCGTTGTACTCGTCAACAAAATCGGAGATCTTGCCGGTGTTGAAGTCGCCGCCGTAGGGCAGCTTATAGGTCATATAGACGGTGCCGCCGTTGGCGGGCAGGGCGTTATCGCCCGAGCTGTACACGCCGGTCAGCAGACCGCCGGTGGGCAGGCTGGCTGCGGCGTTGGACTCCGGCAGAGCAGCCTTACCCTCCTTGAGCCACAACTCCAGGCTGCCGGTGCCAAGGTCCAGACGGAACGATGTCACCTGCTGATTTTCAAAGTAATAGTAAATCTCGGAGTAGGTCGTGTCCTTGCTGCCGGACGCTGCCAGCAGCGGCGAAAGGCTGACGATGAACAGGACCAACACCATCAGGACGGCTACCACGAGGATGCCGCTGAATTTCGGTTGTTTTTGCTTCAAGAAATCAACTCCTATCCGGTGTGCACACCGGGCATTTTATCATTCGCCGGAATATACTTCCGGCTTAAGAACACCCACATAGGGCAGGTTGCGGTACTTTTCGTCGTAGTCCAGACCATAGCCGACCACGAACTCATCCGGCACTTCAAAGCCGCAGTAGTCCGGCTCGATGTCGGCCATGCGGCGGCTGGGCTTGCTGAGGATGGTGCAGATCTTCACGCTGCCGGGGTTGCGCATTTTCAGCACCGGAACCAGCTTGGACAGCGTGATGCCGGTGTCCAGAATATCCTCAACGATCAGCACGTCCCTGCCGGTCAGGTCGGCATCCAAGTCCTTGATGATCTTGACAAGGCCCGTGGAGGACGTGTTGGCACCGCCGTAGCTGGAAACGACCATAAAGTCGATGGCGCAGGGAATCTGAACCGCGCGCATCAGGTCCGCCATAAAGACGACGGAACCCTTCAGGATCGAGACCAGAAGCAGGTCTTTGCCCGCGTAATCGCGGCTGATCTGTGCGCCCATCTCGTTGACCTTGGCCTGCAGCGCATCTTCCGATACAAGAATGTGGTCAATATCATTGTCCATGCTGTACATCAGAGTTATGCCTCCCCTGTTTTTTCTGTCCGCACCGTCAGTACCTCGTGGGTGTACTCATCGGGGGCACATCCCTCGGCAAAGCCGCAGCCCCACAGCCACAGCACCTCACTGCCGTCAGCCAGCAGCGGCAGCAGCGGCCTTTCGGCCTGCGGTATACCAAGTTCATTATAATATTTTTTGAGTGTTTTTCGCAGATGGCGTCCTGCCGGGCGGAAGAAGTCCCCCGGCTGCCGTGTGCGCAGAATAACATTCCCCTGTATTTTAGCACAATCTGCGCAACAGTTTAAGTCTTTTTTGAAAATTGGTTGATTTTTTAGAAAATCTTCATACTTTACGACCTGAAATTTCACAAAATAACCACCTGGAAGGTAAAAATCACCCGGTTCAAAGGGCTGCGGCGGCGCGGGAAGGGTCTGAGAACCCTCCCGCGTCAGGCAGACGAGCAGGCCGTCCTGTATTTTATAGTTTACGTCCGGGGTCAGCTGAACAGCACCCTCCCCCTTTAAAACAAGGAAGTGCAGCAGGCTGATATACTTTTCCTCGGCGTCGCGCACGGGGCTGACCAGCGCGTGCAGCGCGGCGTCCAGCACAGGTCCCTCGGCGCGGCGCAGGACCGTGACGTCATAGCCGCCCGGCACAGTGGCCGCCTGCAGAAGAGCGGCGGCCTCGCCGGTCAGCCAGTCGTCCAGCGCGCGCATCTGGCGGCAGAGCCGCGCAATGCTGCGCTCGGCGGCGGGGTTGGCGTATTGCAGCGCCGGGATGGCATCATGCCGGATGCGGTTGCGCGCATAGACGTCCTGGTCGTTCGTCTCATCCCGGATATAGTGTTGCCCCAGCGCGGCACAGTATGCCTCGGTGTCGGCGCGGGTCAGGCAGAGGCAGGGCCGCACATAGCAGCCGCGGCGCGGCGGGATGCCGGTCAGTCCGTGCAGACCCGTGCCGCGCGCCATGCGGAAAAGCACCGTCTCAGCCTGGTCGGACATCGTGTGGGCCGTGGCAATGACGGCCTCCTCCCGCGCGGCCAGCTCATCGAACCAGCCGTAGCGCAGACCGCGGGCCCAATCCTCGCTCGGGCGAGGCGGCACCTCTATGCCTTCCTGCACGGCGTCATACAGGAACAGCTCCACGCCATTCCGGCGGCAGAAGTCCGCCACAAAGTCAGCATCGCGGCGGGCGGTCTCACCCCGGATGCCGTGGTTGACGTGGGTCGCCAGCACCTCGATCTCCAGCGTGCGGCGATGGCGCAGTAAAAAAAGCAACAAAGCCATCGAGTCTGCCCCACCGGAGCAGGCCGCAATGACTCTGTCGCCAGACTTGAACAGACCCTGTCGGCGGCAGTTGTCCAACAGAGCCTCATCCATACGCTGTACAGTTTTTTCCGCGTCAGAACTCATGGGTCACATCCAGATTGCTGAAGCGCGTGTGCGCGCCGTCCCAGCCCAGACGGACAACGCTTGTCTCGCCGTGGCGGTTTTTGGCTACGATGCACTCGGCCTCATTCTCATTGGCCTGGTTTTCCTCGCCGTTCTGGGCATTGTAGTAGGCCGCGCGGTAGAGGAACAGCACGATGTCGGCATCCTGCTCGATAGAGCCGGAGTCGCGCAGGTCGGAAAGCTGGGGCCGGTGATCCGAGCGGCCCGTCGTCTTTTCCGCTGCACGGGACAGCTGGGAAAGCGCGATGACCGGTACGTTCAGCTCTTTGGCCATAATCTTGAGGTTCCGGGTAATGTCACTGATCTCCTGCACGCGGCTCTCGGTGCGCTTGGCACTCTGCATCAGCTGCAGGTAGTCGATGATAACAAGCCCGATTTTTTCCTTCTTGGGATCCTGGTTGATCGTGCGGATCTTTGCCTTGATCTCCGGCACCGAGATGCCGGAGGAATCGTCCATGTAAATCGGAGCGTTGTAGAGCAGCGACGTGGCCTGGGCAAAATCGTTCCAGTCGGAGTTGTTCAGGCGGCCCGTGCGGAATGCCTGGCTGTCGATGTTCGCCGTGCTGGAAAGAATGCGGTCCGTCAGCTGCTCGCAGGTCATTTCCAGACTGAAAATGATCGTCGGCACCTTCTGCTGGCGGGCAACGTTTGTTGCAATGTTCAGCGCAAACGAGGTCTTGCCCATACCGGGGCGGGCTGCCAGAATAATCAGGTCCGAGCGGCCCAGCCCGGTCAGGACCGTGTCCAGATAGTTGAAGCCCGTGGGGATACCGGCGAACTTGTCGCGGTCCGCGCCGCTCAGCTTCTGCATCGTGTCGATGACCTCGAGAATGGACTCGCGGATCGTCTTGACGCCCGACTTGTCGCGCCCGGAACGGATGTCGTAGATCTTCTGCTCCGCGCTTTCGAGCAGAAGATCGGCGTCCTCGCCGGAGGCGGTCTCGTTCAGGATGGACCGGGCGGCGTCGATCAGGCGGCGGCCCTGGTACTTCTCCTTGACGATTTTAAAATAGGAATCAACGTTCGAGACCGAGGGCAGCGTCTCGGCGATGCGGGCCAGATAGACCTTGGCGTCGTCGGCGCTGGCAAACGTTTTGTTGCTGGCAAGCGCATTGACAAGCGTGACAATGTCAACGGCCTCGCTCTCGGTGTAGAGCGAGCGCATCGTCTCATAGATGGCGCGGTTCTGGTCCGAGTAGAACATCTCGGGCTCCATGTCGGTGATGAGGCGGTTCAGCACCGTTTCATCCACCAGCGCCGCGCCCAGCACGCTCTGCTCGGCCTGCATGCTGTAGGGCATCTGGATGCCCAGGCTGGCAAGGCTTACTTCTTCATTTTTCGGCATAGCGGACATCCTCCTTCCCTGCCAGACGGCAAATTACAGCTCCTCGACCTTCAGCTTGAAGGGGGCGACAACACCGGCGTACAGGCGCACGGAGGCGTCATAGCTGCCGAACTCCTTAATGGCGGAAGGCAGCTCGACCTTCTTCTTGTCGATTTCGGTGCCGGTCAGGGCGGTCAGCAGCTCGGCGACCTCCTTGCCGGTGACCTTGCCGTACAGCTTGCCGGATGCACCGCCCTTGACCTTGGCGGTCACGACCTGGCCCTTGATCTTGGCGGCCAGCTCCTCTGCGGCGGCGCGTGCCTCGGCCTCGTGGTGGGCCTTGGCCTCGCTCTTGGTGCGGGCCTGGTTCAGTGCTGCGGCATCCGCGGGGGCTGCCAGGTTGCGCGGGAACAGGAAGTTGCGGGCGTAACCGTCCGAAACCTCGTGGATCTCGTCTTTTTTGCCGATGGTCTTGACGTCCTGTTTGAGAATGATCTTCATAAGGGTTTCCCTCCCAAAATTTTTATCACAATTACCGCGCAGTATTTTCCTTTTGCGCCGCGCGGTAAAGGTCGATTTGTTCACGGATGCGGTGCTCCGCATCCTGCAGTGTGCAGTTCTGGAGCTGAGCACCCGCCATCATCAGATGGCCGCCGCCGCCCAGCGGCTCCAGAATGACCTGCACGTTCAGCGCGCCCATGCTGCGCGCCGAGATATTGACGCCGTCATTTTTGGCGACTGCCACAAAGCTGGCATCGACGCCGTTGATGGTCAGCAGATCGTTGGCTGCCATCGGCAGCACAACGTTCATACCGGCCTCAAGCTCGTCCGACAGGGCAATGGCACAGCCCTTGTATATGTAGGCCGCCTCCACAATGTGGGCGCGGGCCTCGTACTCCTCTTTTGAGGTGTTGAACATCAGCTTGGTGTCAGCGGTCTGGGCACCGCGGCTGCGCAGCCAGGCAGCAGCCTCAAAGGTGCGCACGCCGACATGCAGCGCAAAGCTGCGGGTGTCCAGCATGATGCCGGCCAAAAGTGCCTGGGCCTCCAAAGGTGTGATGTTGTTTTCCTTCGGCATGAACTGCAGAAGCTCACACACCAGCTCGCTGGCGCTGGACGCATAGGGCTCATGGTAGATCAGCGTCGGGTTGTCGATGTGGCCCACCGCCATGCGGTGGTGGTCGATGACGACGACGCGCTTGCACTTTTCGTAGATCTGCTGGCTTTCCAGCAGGCGCTTCTGGTAGGTATCGACGACGATCAGCAGCGTATTCGGCGTGATGACGTCGAGCGTCTGATCGGGGGCGATAAAGTCGTGGCCCTCGCCTGCATCAAGAAAAGTCTTGAGCAGCGGCCCTGCGAGCGTAGCCTCGCTGTTGATGGCGATGACCGCGGGCACATCGCACATTTTGCAGATGCGCAGCACGCCGATGGCGGAGCCGACGGCGTCGAGGTCACTCATGCGGTGCCCCATGATGATGACGCTGTCGCTGCGCTTGATGAGGTCGCACAGCGCGTTGGCAATAATGCGGCTGCGGACGTGGCTGCGCTTCTCGACGCCGTGGGAGATACCGCCGTAGAACTCAAAGCCGTCAACGGTCTTAACGGCGGCCTGGTCACCGCCGCGGCCCAGGGCAATGTCGATGCTCTCGCGTGCCATCTGGTGGCATTCCTGCAGGGTCTTTCCGCCGTGGCCGACGCCGATGGACAGCGTGGTCAGCCCGCCGGGATGCAGCGCACGGACCTTATCGAGGATGTCAAAGCGCTCCGCCAGCATCCAGCGGACGTCACGCTCCTCCACCACTGCGATGTAGCGGCTGTTCGTGACCTTGCGCAAAAAGCCGGTGCTGCGCCCGATGTATTTCTCCAACAGGCTGTTGATAGCCTCCAGCTCCTTGGCCTGCTCACTGTCCTTCATATCGTCAAACAGCTCGTCATAGCTGTCGATGACGATGATGAGACAAGCCGGGCGGCTCTCGTTGTACTCGTCGAGCGTTTCTTTATAAAGCGTATCATTGATGAGATACACAAGGCTGGCCCCGCGGCTGCCCTTGGCTGAGCCTGCATAGGCCGTAAAGCGGCGCTCCCCCACTTTCAGGTCCTGCCCGTGCGGGCGGGAGCAGACAGCCAGATCCAGCTCCGGCAGAACGCGATTCACCGGGCGGGTCACCGCGTCGTAATCGTTCAGCACATCCTGCCTGAAATACTGGTTGTACCACAAAATGCGCCCGTCGTTGACAAGCACCGTGGGGATGGGCAGATTTGCCAGGCTGTACTGGATACGGCTGTTCTCAAAATCGGTGCTGCAAAGCTGCCTGGCCAGAAACGCGCGCAGGCGGCGGCGCTGGTAGAGCACTACACAGAGCGCGATCAGTACCAGCACCGCAGGCACGGCCAGCAGGGCAGGCTGCGTCAGGGCCACCGGCACGACCATCACGGCGATGGCGACCAGCAGCAAAAGCAGCAGGGCGGCAATATCCAATCCATCCTTGTGTTTCATCGTACACTCCCCTGTTCAGGAAAACAATTACACTTCCAGCAGAATTGGCAGGATCATGGGGCTGCGCTTGGTGCGGCGGTAAATATAGCTCGACAGCGCCTCGCGCACGCGGGCTTTGACGCTGGCCCAGTCGTGCAGGTTGTCGGCCAGGCTGCGGTCCAGGGCCATCTCCACCTGGGTGCGGGCTCCCTCCATCAGCTCCTCGCTCTCACGCACGTAGACAAAGCCGCGGCTGACGAGATCGGGGCCGGAGAGAACCTGTCCGTTGCTGCCGTCGATGGCGGCGGTCACAATGATGATGCCGTCCTCCGACAGGTGGTGGCGGTCCCGCAGGACCACGTTGCCTACATCGCCGACGCCGTAGCCGTCGACCATCACAGCGCCCGCCGTAACAGTGTTCTCAACGGTCATGCCATCCGCGGAAAGGCGGATGTTCTGGCCGTTCTCGGCAATATAGATATTCTGCTTCGGGATATAGCCCAGATGCTCCGCGGTCTCGGCGTGGCGCTTGAGCTGCTTGAACTCACCGTGCACGGGCAGGAAGAACTGCGGGTGGGCCAGCGTCAGCATGAGCTTCTGCTCCTCCTGGCAGGCATGGCCGGACACGTGGGTGTCGTACATATTTTCGTAGATGACCTCAGCCCCGAGAGTCAGCAGGCCGTTGACGACCTTGGTGACGGTCTTTTCATTGCCGGGGATCGGGCGGGCCGAGATGATGATGAAGTCATTGGGGCCGACGCGCACCTGACGGTGGCTGGCCTGCGCCATGCGGGACAGCGCGCTCAGCGGCTCGCCCTGGCTGCCGGTGGTGATGAGCACGACCTTCTCCGGCGGGTACTTGTTGATTTCGTCAATCGTGATAAGCACATTATCCGGCGCGTGCAGGTAACCCAGCTCGCGGGCCATCTCGGTGTTGGAGACCATGCTGCGCCCGCTGACAGCGACCTTGCGGCCCGACTCAATCGCTAGGTCGATGATCTGCTGCACGCGGTAGATGTTGGAGGCGAACGTTGCCACGATGATGCGGCGCTTACCGGCCTTGGCAAACAGGCGGCGCACGCCTTCGGCGACGGTCTGTTCAGTGGCGGTAAAGCCCGGACGTTCTGCGTTGGTGGAATCTGCCAGCAGCGCCAGCACACCCTTGCGGCCATACTCGGCAATCGTGGGCAGGTCGGTCACGGCGTCGCCGGACAGCGGCGTGTAGTCGACCTTGAAGTCGCCGGTGTGGATGACCACGCCCGCCGGGCAGTCGATGGCGAAGGCCAGCGAGTCCGGGATAGAGTGGTTGACGTGGATCGGATCAACGGTGAAGCAACCGAGCGTGACCTTCTGGCGCGGGCGGATCTCATGGAAGATCGCGCTTGACGCAAGGCCGTGCTCCTCGAGCTTGTTCTTGATAAGACCAATCGTCAGCTTGGCGGCATAGATCGGCACATTGAATTTTTTGAGCAGGTACGGCAGACTGCCGATGTGGTCCTCGTGACCGTGGGTGATGAACAGGCCCTTGATGCGGTCCCTGTTCTCGAGCACGTAGGTGAAGTCCGGGATGACCAGATCGACACCGAACATATCGGCATCCGGGAACACAAGGCCGCAGTCAACGAGGATCATGTCGCCCTGGCACTCATACAGCGTAATGTTCTTGCCGACCTCGCCGAGGCCGCCCAGCGGGCAGATGTGCATCGGGATGGCCGGGGTGGTCATCTCAAGATGCTCCGGGCTCTTTGGACGGCGCCCGCGGCGCTGGCCCTGGGGGTGCGGTGCGGCAGCCTGACCGTTCTGGGGTGCAGCGCTGTTCTGATTCTGGCGCGGGCGGCGCGGACGCGGAGCCGGGATGCTCTGCGCGGTGGCGTTCTGCTCGGCAGTGGCCGGGGTCGCGAGGCGCGGGCGGCGGGGTCGGGGCTTGTGCTGCGCGTTGGCGGCGTTCTCACCCTGGGGCTTGGGTGTGCGCGGCTTGCGGGTATGGGGCGCACTCTGGCCGTTCTGGGCAGGCTGTGCGGTATTTTTACGTTTTGGCTTGAACTCTTCCATCGAAAACCTCCGAATCGTCGTATTTCCGGGCTGGCGCCTGCCATCTGCAGGTACCGGATCCCCTCAAAAGCGGTTGCGATCTATGTATTTTAAGAGCGGATGCTCCTATGCCTAATGGAATGGGCTCGGAAAGCCCGCCTGAAAAGACGCGGCCAGGCCCGATAAAACACACAATGCAATTACACTCTATTATAATCGGAAATGGCGTCTATGTCAAATATCTTGCCTTATGAAGCCCGGCTTGCTATAATAGTAGTATTATAGACCAAAATACGGAGTACAACGCATGAAGCATATTGAAATTTATACCGATGGTGCCTGCAGCGGCAACCCCGGCCCGGGCGGCTGGGGCGCGATCCTGCGGTTCCGCACAGCGCAGAAGGTGTACGAGAAGGAGCTTTCCGGCGGCGAGGCCAACACGACCAACAATCGCATGGAGATGACCGCCCTGCTGGAGGCGCTGCGCCAGCTCAAGGAGCCCTGCGCCATTGACCTGTACAGCGACAGCAAATACGTCATTGACAGCCTGCAAAAGGGCTGGGCCAGGGGGTGGCGCGCCCGCGGCTGGAAGAAGGCTGACAAATCCCCCGCCCTGAACCCGGATCTGTGGGCCCCGCTGCTGGCCGAGAGTGAAAAGCATGAAATCTCCTACCACTGGCTGAAGGGCCACGCCGGCCATCCCGAAAACGAACGCTGTGACCGCATGGCTGTGGAGCAAAGCAAGAAATACGGCGGGCGTCAGGCCTGACCCTGGCATAAGGAGAGAAACATGGACGGTTTTAACACATTTGAAAAGCAGGATAAGGTCCTGCTGGGATTGAACAGCGGCAGTGACGCCGCAGCAGCCATGCGCATTTTGCGGCAGCAGGGCTTTGCGGTGCAGACATTCACGGCTGAACACAAAGTCACGCCAGCCGGGCTTTTGCAGCTGCTGGCCGACAAGGCTGCCGAGTGGGACTGCGCGTTCATTGCCACCGGGCACTATGCCCGCATCGAGGTGGACGGCGAGGGGCTTTCTCACCTGCTGCCTGCTGCGAACGCCGAGGCAGACCAGAGTGCCGCGCTGGCAGGTCTGCCGCAGGAAGTGCTGGCTAAGCTAGTGCTGCCGCTGGGCGAGTTTACCAAGGCAGAAGTGGCGGAGATGCTGGCGGATACGGCTGAATAAATCTTACGACAGCAAAAATGCCTGTGCAGGTTTGAAGCCTGCACAGCATTTTTTGTTTGCGTTGGCTTCCCCCACGGGGGAAGCCGTCAGTGGCTCCGACCACTGACGGATGAGGGCAAAAACTTGTGGCAATGACCCGTTTTTTGAGTAGTCAGATACACCTTGCCCTCATCCGTCCCTGCGGGGCCACCTTCCCCCGAGGGGGGGAAGG
>ENA-OQDA01000122-OQDA01000122.1-human-gut-metagenome-genome-assembly--contig:-NODE-122-length-32621-cov-3.304487_pt1 | contig 32621 bp, 36 predicted proteins | sample MGYA00242771_ERZ504603 | MGnify/ENA primary metagenome ERZ504603 (study PRJEB26092, sample SAMD00036328) | human gut metagenome | host: Homo sapiens | study: EMG produced TPA metagenomics assembly of...
TAACAAATTTTCATCATATGAGCAATTAAATAAAGCATTTTTCACAGTGGAAGGGCAGGATGCTGCGGTTGAAGCAATATCCGGGCTGTTTTGTTCTATTGGAAATGAGGTATGCCGCATTGATGGCGCTAAAAAGGCAAAATACCATGCAGCGGCTAGTATTTTGAGCAATCAGGTGATTGCTGTCCTTGACATGGGCTATTCTCTTTTGGAGGACTGCGGCTTTACAAGGGCTGAGGCTGTAAGAGCTACAGGCCAGCTTGTGATGCGCAATATCGAAAACGTACTCGAAGCAGGCTGTGACGGCGCACTGACCGGGCCAATCGAGAGAAACGATATTGAAACAGTGAAAAAGCACATCGCATGTATGCAAAATGACGATAGCGATGATGTCAGATTGTACAAAATGCTTGGTACAAAACTAGTAAATATTGCTGAAAAAAAGAATCCTGATAAGGATTACACTCAGATGATGGAATTGCTAAGAGGCTGACAATACCGTGAATGGTTCCAAGTAGTTACAAGAAACGGATTGTTGCAGAAAGACAGAGGGATTGGACAATGAAAAATACAGTAGTAACTTTTAAACAGGCAAAGGAAAAGGGCGAGAAGCTCACGATGCTCACAGCATATGATTATTCGACAGCAAAGCTCATAGATGAGGCCGGAATCAATGCAATTTTAGTAGGAGATTCTCTCGGCATGGTGGTGCTTGGCTATGAGGATACACTTTCAGTGACTATGGAGGATATGATTCATCACAGCGCAGCTGTTTCAAGAGGCATAAAGGATACGCTGCTCATCACAGATATGCCTTTTATGTCATATCAGACATCGGTTTATGATGCTGTGGTCAATGCAGGACGACTCGTGAAGGAAGGCCATGCGCAGGCAGTCAAGCTCGAGGGTGGCAAGGAGGTATGTCCACAGATAAAGGCTATCGTGGATGCGTCAATTCCGGTATGTGCACATTTAGGGCTTACACCACAGTCAGTAAATGCATTTGGCGGCTTCAAGGTGCAGGGCAAGGGTGAAGAGGCAGCGCAGAAGCTTCTTGACGAGGCCCGTGCGGTCGAGGAGGCAGGAGCATTTGCAGTGGTGCTCGAGTGCGTGCCAAAGGCACTTGCAAAAAAATTACAGAGAGCATAAGCATACCTACAATCGGTATCGGAGCGGGAGCAGACTGCGACGGCCAGGTGCTTGTATATCAGGATATGCTTGCCATGTATGCAAACATGAAGCCGAAATTTGTAAAGCAGTTTGCACAGGTCGGAAAAGAAATGAATGAGGCGTTCACAGCCTACAAAAAGGCTGTTGAGGAGGGAAGCTTCCCTGGTGAGGAGCATACCTTTAAGATGGATGAGACAATAATTGACAAGCTGTATTAGTATCGAAAATAGTATTGAAGAATATTTACAAAAAATAGCTACGAAAAATAAAAGAATAAGGAGACATAAAATGTTAATATACGGACAAATCGAACAGGTAAGAGAAGCAGTAAAGGCATGGAAAAAAGAGGGCAAAAGCGTTGGCTTTGTACCTACAATGGGATACCTCCACGAGGGACACAAGAGCTTAATCGATGCGGCAAGACGCGAGAATGACAAGGTTGTAGTGAGTATTTTTGTAAATCCAATGCAGTTTGGCCCTGCAGAGGATTTAGACAGCTATCCACGTGATTTAAACAGGGATGCAAAGCTTTGTGAGGATGCGGGCGTTGACATTATTTTCCATCCTGAGCCTGAGGAGATGTATGCAGACGGCTTCTGCTCATATGTGGATATGAATGGCCTCACAACTGAGCTTTGTGGAAAAACAAGACCTATCCATTTTAGAGGTGTGCAGACAGTTGTCCTGAAGCTGTTTCACATTGTGACACCTGACCGTGCATACTTTGGACAGAAGGATGCACAGCAGCTTGCAGTCATAAAGCGTATGGTAAAGGATTTGAATGTTGACACCGAAATCATCGGCTGCCCAATCATCCGTGAGGAGGATGGACTGGCAAAGAGCTCAAGAAACACATATTTAAGTGAGGATGAAAGACAGGCAGCGCTTGTACTGAGCAGAAGCTTAAAAATCGGAAAGCAGCTCGTAGAGGATGGCGAAAAGAGTGCAAAAGCGATAAAGGATGCAATCACAGCAGAGATAAACAAGGAGCCGCTTGCAAGAATTGATTATGTAGATGTGGTTGATTTTGAAACAATTACACCGGTTGATGAGATTAAGGGAACAACACTCGTGGCAATTGCTGTCTATATCGGAAAGACAAGGCTGATTGACAATTTTATTGCGTAGACGGACAAGAAACGATTATTGAAAAGAGGTACAAACAATGAATTATACAATGCTTAAGGGCAAAATACACAGAGCGGTGGTCAAGCAGGCTGACTTAAACTACGTGGGAAGCATCACTGTAGATACAAAGCTGCTTGAGGCAGCAGGCATCTTGGAGTATGAGATGGTACAGATTGTCGATGTGGAAAACGGAAACAGATTCGAGACCTACACCATCGCCGGAGAGCCGGGCTCAGGCATGATATGCTTAAACGGCGCAGCCGCCAGACAGGTTGCAGTCGGTGACCATGTGATACTCATGTGCTATGCGCAGATGACACCGGAGGAAGCAAAAGGAGCATCATCCGAGGTTGTGATTTGTGGATGATGAAAACAAGATAGCGCGTGTCTTGGGTTTCGGAGTTGGTTTCGTTCAGCTCTTCGCGCAGAGTTTCACACTCTTGCTCCAGATCCATGCTCTTCAGCAGGGCCTGAATAGCTTCTGCACCCATCTTCGCGTCGAATTCGTCACCGAACTCTTCCAGCGCGTCCAGATACTGCTCTTCAGTCAGGATCTGTTGACGTTCCAGGTTAGTCATACCGCCTTCGATAACTACATAAGATTCGAAGTACAGTACGCGCTCGATATCGCGCAGTGGCATATCAAGCAGCAGACCGATACGGGACGGCAGAGATTTCAGGAACCAGATGTGAGCAGTCGGAGACGCCAGCTCGATGTGGCCCATACGCTCACGGCGTACTTTAGTCTGGGTCACTTCAACGCCGCACTTCTCACAGATCACACCACGGTGTTTCAGGCGCTTGTACTTACCGCACAGGCACTCGTAATCTTTTACCGGCCCAAAGATACGGGCGCAGAAAAGGCCGTCACGTTCAGGTTTGAACGTACGGTAGTTGATGGTTTCCGGCTTTTTAACTTCACCGAAAGACCATGAACGGATCATGTCTGGCGAAGCCAGAGCAATTTTGATCGCATCAAACTCTTCGGTTTTAGTCTGCGCTTTCAGAAACTTTAATAAATCTTTCACGGATTTGCTCCCGTCGGAGTTAGCACAATCTGGCGCTGACTGTTACGCCAGCACCAGTGACCTGTTTGATCGAGAGTTACTCGTCTTCCAGCTCGATGTTGATACCCAGCGAACGAATCTCTTTCAACAGTACGTTGAAGGATTCCGGCATGCCTGGTTCCATCTGATGGTTGCCGTCCACGATGTTTTTATACATCTTAGTACGACCGTTCACGTCATCAGACTTAACGGTGAGCATTTCCTGCAGGGTGTATGCTGCGCCATATGCTTCCAGCGCCCACACTTCCATCTCGCCGAAGCGCTGGCCGCCGAACTGGGCCTTACCACCCAGCGGCTGCTGAGTAACCAGGCTGTAAGAACCGGTAGAACGCGCATGCATCTTGTCATCAACCAGGTGGTTCAGTTTCAGCATGTACATGTAGCCAACGGTAACCTGGCGCTCGAACTGCTCACCGGTACGACCGTCGAACAGTGTGATCTGACCGGAAGTCGGCAGGCCACCCAGCTGTAACAGTTCCTTGATTTCAGACTCTTTCGCACCGTCGAATACCGGCGTTGCGATCGGCATACCTTTTTTCAGGTTTTCAGCCAGACGCAGAACTTCTTCATCGCTGAAGGTATTCAGGTCAACTTTCTGACGAACATCTGAACCCAGATCGTAAGCACGCTGGATGAATTCGCGCAGTTTCGCGACTTCCTGCTGCTGTTTCAGCATGGCATTGATCTTATCGCCGATACCTTTTGCAGCCATACCCAGGTGGGTTTCAAGGATCTGACCGATGTTCATACGCGATGGTACGCCCAGCGGGTTCAGTACGATATCTACCGGCGTACCGTTAGCATCGTGTGGCATATCTTCGATCGGGTTGATCTTAGAGATTACACCCTTGTTACCGTGACGACCTGCCATCTTATCACCAGGCTGGATCCGACGTTTAACCGCCAGATAAACCTTAACAATCTTCAGCACGCCCGGTGCCAGATCGTCGCCCTGGGTGATTTTGCGGCGTTTCGCTTCGAGTTTTTTCTCGAATTCGTGTTTCAGTTCGTCATACTGCTCAGCCAGCTGTTCCAGCTGATTTTGTTTCTCTTCGTCGGTCAGGCCGAGTTCTAACCAGCGGTCACGCGGCAGTTTGTCGAGCTTCTCAGCTTCAACACCACCGGAAACCAGCACAGCGTAGATACGGCTGAACAGGCCAGCTTCGAGGATCTGCAGTTCTTCAGACAGGTCTTTTTTCGCCTGCTTCAGCTGCATCTCTTCGATTTCCAACGCACGTTTGTCTTTTTCTACGCCATCGCGAGTAAAGACCTGAACGTCGATAATCGTACCGGAAACACCGTTTGGCACGCGCAGAGAAGAGTCTTTAACGTCAGACGCTTTCTCACCGAAGATCGCACGCAGCAGCTTCTCTTCTGGCGTCAGCTGGGTTTCACCTTTCGGCGTTACCTTACCAACCAGAATGTCGCCACCGGTCACTTCCGCACCGATATAAACAATACCGGATTCATCCAGTTTGGAGAGCGCAGCTTCACCCACGTTCGGGATGTCAGCGGTGATCTCTTCTGGCCCCAGCTTGGTGTCACGGGACACACATGCCAGTTCCTGAATGTGGATGGTAGTGAAACGGTCTTCCTGGACAACACGCTCGGATACGAGGATGGAGTCTTCGAAGTTGTAACCATTCCATGGCATGAATGCCACGCGCATGTTCTGACCCAGCGCCAGTTCACCGAGGTCGGTGGACGGACCGTCTGCCAGCACATCACCACGTTCAACCGGCTCGCCCAGAGATACGCAAGGCATCTGGTTGATACAGGTGTTCTGGTTAGAACGGGTGTACTTGGTCAGGTTATAGATGTCGATACCTGCTTCGCCCGGGTACATCTCGTCTTCGTTAACTTTGATAACGATACGGGAAGCATCCACGTACTGAACAGTACCGCCACGTTTAGCAACTGCAGTAACACCGGAGTCAACGGCAACAGCACGTTCCATACCGGTACCAACCAGCGGCTTATCAGCGCGCAGAGTCGGAACCGCCTGACGTTGCATGTTCGCACCCATCAATGCACGGTTGGCGTCATCGTGTTCCAGGAACGGGATCAGGGACGCACCGACGGATACCACCTGCTGGGTGGATACGTCCATGTAGTCAACCTGGTCGCGGCTGAACAAGCTGGATTCGCCTTTGCTACGGCAGGTAACCAGATCTTCTACGAAGTGGCCGTTTTCATCCAGGTTGGAGTTCGCCTGAGCGATAACGTAGTTGCCTTCTTCGATAGCAGACAGGTAGTGAATTTCGTCAGTAACCACACCGTCGGTCACTTTACGATACGGCGTCTCAAGGAAGCCATATTCGTTGGTCTGCGCGTACACGGACAGGGAGTTAATCAGACCGATGTTCGGACCTTCAGGCGTTTCGATCGGACATACGCGACCGTAGTGGGTCGGGTGTACGTCTCGAACTTCGAAGCCTGCGCGCTCACGGGTCAGACCGCCTGGGCCGAGTGCGGAGATACGACGTTTGTGCGTAATCTCAGACAGCGGGTTGTTCTGGTCCATAAACTGAGACAGCTGGCTGGAACCAAAGAACTCTTTCACTGCTGCGGAAATCGGCTTGGCGTTGATCATATCCTGAGGCATCAGGGTATCCAGATCGCCAAGAGACAGACGCTCTTTCACCGCACGCTCTACACGTACCAGGCCAACGCGGAACTGGTTTTCCGCCATTTCGCCAACGGAACGGATACGACGGTTGCCGAGGTGGTCGATATCGTCCACTTCGCCTTTACCGTTACGGATATCGATGAGCTTCTTCATCACTTCGATGATGTCGTCTTTGCTCAGGATACCGGAACCTTCAATTTCGTCGCGCAGCAGAGAACGGTTGAACTTCATACGACCAACCGCGGACAGATCGTAGCGGTCTTCTGAGAAGAACAGGTTCTCAAACAGACTTTCAGCGGCTTCACGAGTCGGCGGCTCGCCAGGGCGCATCATGCGGTAGATTTCTACCAGCGCGCTCAGACGATCGTTAGTCGGGTCGACGCGTACCGTTTCAGAGATGTACGGGCCGTGGTCCAGATCGTTGGTGAACAGCGTTTCGATACGCTTGTGGCCAGACTGGCTCAGCTTAGCCAGCAGATCCAGGCTCAACTCCATGTTCGCCGGGCAGATCAGTTCGCCAGTCGCTTCATCGATATAGTCTTTAGCCGCCACTTTGCCCGCGATATATTCAACTGGCACTTCGATATGCTTGATATCGTCTTTTTCCAGCTGACGGATATGACGAGCCGTGATGCGACGGCCTTTCTCAACGTACACTTTGCCGTTGGCTTCGATATCGAAGGAGGCAGTTTCACCGCGCAGACGCTCCGGAATCAGCTCCATCTGCAGCTTGTTGTCGCGAATTTCAAAGACCACTTTTTCGAAGAACAGGTCAAGGATCTGCTCAGTGGTGTAATTCAGCGCGCGCAGGATGATGGTAGCCGGCAGCTTACGACGACGGTCGATACGAACGAACAGGTTGTCTTTCGGGTCGAATTCGAAGTCCAGCCAGGAACCGCGGTAAGGGATGATACGTGCGTTATACAGAACCTTACCGGAGGAGTGGGTCTTACCTTTGTCACTGTCAAAGAAGACGCCCGGGCTACGGTGCAGCTGAGAAACGATAACACGCTCGGTACCGTTGATAACAAAGGTACCGTTGTCGGTCATGAGCGGAATTTCGCCCATGTAGACTTCTTGTTCTTTAATGTCTTTGACGGTGCCTTCTGGCGCTTCGCGCTCGTAGATCACCAGACGCAGTTTTACGCGCAGCGGTGCAGAATAAGTCACGCCACGGATCTGACATTCTTTAACGTCAAAAACCGGTTCGCCCAGACGGTAGCTGACGTATTGCAGCTCGGAATTACCGCTGTAGCTCTGAATCGGGAATACGGAACGGAAAGCAGCTTCCAGACCATACTGCCCTTCAGGATCTTGCTCGATAAAACTTCTGGGAACGAGTCAAGCTGGATAGAAAGGAGATATGGCACATCCAGAACTTGTGGACGTTTACCAAAATCCTTACGAATACCTGTTTTTTCTCGGTATAGGAGTAAACCATAGGGTTCCTCAGCTCGCTGACAAGTCGACCCATCTGCCCGCAGAGGGCATGTTTTTATGCAACACTATTTTGTTGACCGGAAAATGGAACACTTTCCGCAATGCCTGTTGCTATCACGCTTAAACCATTTCATTGCGATTTACACAGCCCAGGAACCCTAACCTGTCGCAGTATATTAAGTCGTCGATAGAAACAAGCATTGAGAGGCAAACCAGTAGTCAAACAGCGTGAAACGCTACTGGCGCCTTACAGCGCAAAAAGGCTGGTGACCAAAAAGTCACCAGCCTCAGCCTGATTTCTCAGGCTGCAACCGGAAGGGTTGGCTTATTTAACTTCAACTTCAGCGCCAGCTTCTTCCAGAGATTTTTTCAGAGCTTCAGCGTCGTCTTTGCTGATGCCTTCTTTCAGTGCAGCCGGAGCAGATTCTACCAGGTCTTTAGCTTCTTTCAGACCCAGGCCAGTTGCGCCACGTACTGCTTTGATAACAGCAACTTTGTTAGCGCCAGCAGCTTTCAGAATTACGTCGAATTCAGTTTTTTCTTCAGCAGCTTCAACCGGGCCAGCAGCTACAGCTACAGCAGCAGCAGCGGAAACACCGAATTTTTCTTCCATTGCAGAGATCAGCTCAACAACGTCCATTACGGACATAGCGGATACTGCTTCAATGATTTGATCTTTAGTGATAGACATTTAAATTGTTCCTGAATATCAGAATAAGTTTATACGTAAGCGAATGCTTTACAAAGATAACTGCGATTAAGCAGCTTCTTTCGCATCGCGTACAGCAGCCAGAGTACGAACCAGTTTGCCAGCCGAAGCTTCTTTCATGGTTGCCATCAGGCGTGCAATTGCTTCTTCGTAGGTCGGCAGAGTTGCCAGGCGATCGATTTGCGATGCCGGGATCAATTCACCTTCAAAGGCTGCGGCTTTGACCTCAAATTTTGCATTCGCTTTCGCGAACTCTTTGAACAGACGAGCAGCAGCGCCCGGGTGTTCCATAGAGTATGCAATCAGGGTCGGACCAACAAACGTGTCTTTCAGGCACTCGAACTGAGTACCTTCAACGACGCGGCGCAGCAGGGTGTTACGAACAACACGCATGTATACGCCAGCTTCACGACCTGCTTTACGCAGTTCAGTCATTTTATCTACAGTTACGCCACGGGAATCCGCAACTACTGCAGACAGCGCGCCTTTGGCTACTTCGCTGACTTCAGCAACAATCGCTTGTTTGTCTTGAAGATTTAAAGCCATTAGCTTTGCTCCTGGATGTTTGCCGGAACTCATGTTCCGGAACTCACTTCACTCTCCCCAACTGAGAGAGCGTCTAAATACGGTGAGCAGAAACAAGCCAGAGTATCAGAAATAATCTTAGCGTTCTGTCACCGTCTACGCAGGGCATTAAGTTTCTTACGAAACACCTGCGGTCTTCGACGGAGGCCTGGATAGGCCAGGCTCCAACGAACAAATCTTGTCTATCTGTCGCTATTCAATCTGTGACGGCGTTGACTGCCTTCGTTCACACCAGTCACATAGTTAACTATGCTTCTGGCGATTCACTCAGTTGTCGCCTTGCCACAGCCTGAATATCTCGGATATACGTCTGCAATTAGCAGAAACGTGGGGGTAAGATTGTAGACAAAATCACCGCCCACGTAAAGGCGAATATTAGTTCGCCACAGTCGCAGTCAGACCGGACTGATCAACGGCAACACCAGCACCCATGGTGGTGGAGATGCTAACTTTCTTGATGTACACGCCTTTCGCCTGAGTCGGTTTTGCTTTTTTCAGCGCAACCAGCAGAGCTTCCAGGTTTTCTTTCAGTTTGTCAGCGTCAAAGTCCACTTTACCGATGGTGGTGTGGATGATGCCGTTTTTGTCGTTACGGTAACGAACCTGGCCAGCTTTAGCGTTTTTAACCGCTTCAGCAACGTTCGGTGTTACAGTACCCACTTTCGGGTTTGGCATCAGGCCGCGCGGACCCAGAACCTGGCCCAGCTGGCCAACAACGCGCATTGCATCCGGGGAAGCAATAACAACGTCAAAGTTCATTTCGCCTTTCTTGATCTGGTCAGCCAGATCTTCCATACCTACCAGTTCTGCGCCTGCAGCTTTAGCAGCTTCAGCGTTTGCACCTTGGGTAAATACGGCTACGCGAACGGAACGGCCAGTACCGTGCGGCAGTACAGTTGCACCACGTACGTTCTGGTCAGATTTACGAGCGTCGATGCCGAGGTTGACGGCAACGTCTACGCTTTCTACGAATTTAGCAGTGGCCAGCTCTTTCAGCAGAGCAATAGCTTCGTTGATGTCGTACTGTTTAGTTGCATCAACTTTGTCACGGATCACGCGCATACGCTTGGTCAGTTTAGCCATTTCTTAGTCCTCCACTACCAGGCCCATGGAACGTGCAGTACCTTCAATGGAGCGAGTCATCGCTTCAATGTCGGAACCAGTCATGTCGGCAGCTTTGGTCTGCGCGATTTCCTGCAGCTGAGCGCGGGAAATTTTACCCACTTTGTCTTTGTTCGGCTTGCCGGAACCAGACTTGATACCAGCAGCTTTCTTCAGCAGAACTGCTGCCGGAGGCGTTTTGGTAACGAAAGTGAAAGAACGGTCAGCGTAAACGGTGATAACAACCGGGATCGGCAGACCTTTTTCCATGGAATCAGTTTTTGCGTTGAACGCTTTGCAGAATTCCATGATGTTCACGCCTTGTTGACCCAGTGCTGGACCTACCGGCGGACTCGGGTTAGCCATACCAGCTGCAACCTGCAGCTTGACGTAGGCCTGGACTTTCTTAGCCATTCTAAATTCCTCTAGTTGGGTTATAGCGCCTCAAGGAGGCTCCCCGTGATTAAATTCGTTTTACGGACAGGGCCCATAAAAACAAAAGGCGCGAAATTGTATTCCAATCTCGCGCCTTGTGCAACGATTAAATCGCCGCTTTTTTGATCGCTGTTTAGGCTTTTTCTACCTGGGCAAAGTCCAGTTCTACTGGGGTCGCGCGACCGAAGATAGAAACAGAGACTTTCAGGCGGGACTTCTCGTAGTCCACTTCTTCAACCACACCGTTAAAGTCAGCAAACGGACCGTCACTAACGCGAACCATTTCACCTGGCTCAAACATCGTTTTCGGACGTGGTTTATCGCCAACCTGCTGCAGACGGTTCATGATCGCATCAACTTCTTTGTCGCTGATCGGCGCCGGACGGTCAGATGTACCGCCGATAAAGCCCATCACACGCGGCACGCTGCGCACCAGGTGCCAGCTTGCGTCATTCATCACCATCTGGACCAGTACATAGCCCGGGAAGAATTTACGTTCGCTCTTGCGACGCTGGCCACCACGGATTTCGACCACTTCTTCGGTCGGCACCATGACTTCGCCAAACAGCTCTTCCATATTTTGTAACTTGATATATTCGCGCAGCGACGTGGCTACGCGGCCTTCAAAACCGGAAAACGCCTGAACGACGTACCAGCGCTTTTTAGGGGCTTCAGACATCTTAGAACCTCAGGCCAGTGATAAAGGATACCAGGCGAACCAGAATACCATCCAGTCCCCACAGGATCAGTGACATTACTGCGGTAACCGCAGCCACAATTAATGTGGTGTGCAATGTTTCCTGGCGAGTTGGCCAAATGACCTTACGGACTTCGGTCCTCGCTTCACGGGCAAAAGCAACAGTCGCTTTACCTTTTGTTGTCAACAGCGCGACACCACCCGCTGCGGCAATCAGAATCACTACGGCCAGCGCACGCAGCGGCAGCATCATGTCACGATAGAGGTAGTTGCCAACGATAGCTACAAGCAGCAATACAGCGACAACAACCCACTTCATCGCTTCCAGGCCGCGCCCGCTTCCTTGAGCTTCGGTATTCGCACTCATAAACCCAAACCTGTCAGAAGTATTTCATACAAAACATTTTTCACCCCCGCGTAAGCGAGGCGATCCAAACCGAAATGCTCTGGTGCGTTTCGGACTAAACGCCCTCTTCAGAGCCTGTCTCAGCAATGATTATGACAAAAAAATACACTGATGAGCCAGGTTCTGGTGTGAAAGCGTGCAAAAAGGGCATCAAATGATGCCCTTTTATTGCGCATTGCGTCAAATGTTATTCGGCAATTAGCTCATTACTTTGGCAACAACGCCCGCACCAACAGTACGGCCGCCTTCACGGATTGCGAAACGCAGACCGTCGTCCATCGCGATCGGGTGGATCAGGGTAACAACCATTTTGATGTTGTCGCCCGGCATTACCATCTCTACGCCTTCCGGCAGTTCGATGGTGCCAGTCACGTCAGTAGTACGGAAGTAGAACTGCGGACGGTAGCCTTTGAAGAACGGAGTATGACGGCCGCCTTCGTCTTTGGACAGGATGTACACTTCAGATTCGAACTTGGTGTGCGGGTTGATGGTGCCCGGCTTAGCCAGTACCTGACCACGTTCGATTTCTTCACGTTTGATACCACGCAGCAGAACACCTACGTTCTCACCAGCACGGCCTTCGTCCAGCAGTTTGCGGAACATTTCAACGCCAGTACAGGTGGTTTTCGCGGTTTCTTTGATACCAACGATTTCAACTTCTTCACCAACTTTGATGATACCGCGCTCTACACGACCGGTAACAACGGTACCACGACCGGAGATGGAGAATACGTCTTCGATCGGCAGCAGGAACGGCTTGTCAATCGCACGCTCTGGTTCTGGGATGTAAGAATCCAGGAAGCCAGCCAGTTCGATGATTTTCGCTTCCCACTCTGCTTCGCCTTCCAGCGCTTTCAGAGCAGAACCACGAACGATCGGAGTGTCGTCGCCCGGGAAATCGTACTGAGACAGAAGTTCACGAACTTCCATTTCTACCAGTTCCAGCAGCTCTTCGTCATCAACCATGTCGCATTTGTTCAGGAACACGATGATGTACGGAACGCCTACCTGACGACCCAGCAGGATGTGCTCACGAGTCTGCGGCATCGGGCCGTCAGTCGCAGCAACAACCAGGATCGCGCCGTCCATCTGAGCAGCACCGGTGATCATGTTCTTGATATAGTCGGCGTGGCCCGGGCAGTCTACGTGTGCGTAGTGGCGAGTCGGGGTGTCATATTCAACGTGAGAAGTGTTGATGGTGATACCACGAGCTTTTTCTTCCGGCGCGTTATCGATCTGGTCGAATGCACGAGCAGCACCGCCGTAGGTTTTAGCCAGTACGGTAGTGATTGCAGCGGTCAGGGTAGTTTTACCGTGGTCAACGTGGCCGATGGTGCCGACGTTAACGTGCGGTTTTGTACGTTCAAATTTTTCTTTAGACACGGCTATATTCCTTACTATAGTGCTCTCCCCTATGGAGAGAGCACGGGACTTAGGTTTTAATCCTGTGGATATTACACGGGCTTCAATAACGGCCTGAGCAACGTTGTTCGGCGCATCGTCGTACTTCAGGAACTCCATGGAGTAAGAAGCACGGCCTTTGGTCAGAGAACGCAGCTGGGTTGCATATCCGAACATTTCAGACAGCGGAACTTCAGCATGGATAACAACGCCAGTGACGTTGGATTCCTGACCACGAAGCATACCACGACGGCGGCTCAAGTCACCGATTACGTCACCGGTGTTCTCTTCCGGAGTCTCTACTTCAACCTTCATGATAGGCTCAAGCAGAACTGGTTTCGCTTTCTTAAAGCCATCTTTGAAGGCGATAGAAGCGGCCAGTTTAAACGCCAGCTCAGAGGAGTCAACGTCATGGTAAGAACCGAAGTGCAGACGCACGCCCAGATCAACAACCGGGTAACCAGCCAGCGGGCCAGATTTCAGCTGTTCCTGGATGCCTTTATCAACGGCCGGGATGTATTCGCCAGGAATTACACCACCTTTGATGTCGTTGATGAACTCGTAGCCTTTCGGGTTTGAACCCGGCTCCAGCGGGTACATGTCGATAACAACATGACCGTACTGACCGCGACCACCAGACTGCTTAGCGTGTTTACCTTCGATATCGGTAACTTTCGCGCGAATCGCTTCACGGTAAGCAACCTGAGGTTTACCGACGTTCGCTTCAACGTTGAATTCACGCTTCATACGGTCAACGATGATGTCGAGGTGCAGCTCACCCATACCAGCGATAATGGTCTGGTTAGATTCTTCGTCAGTCCATACGCGGAATGACGGGTCTTCTTTCGCCAGACGGCCCAGAGCCAGACCCATTTTTTCCTGGTCAGCTTTGGTTTTCGGTTCAACTGCGATGGAGATTACCGGCTCAGGGAATTCCATACGTTCCAGAATGATCGGCGCATCCGGGTCACACAGGGTGTCACCAGTGGTTACGTCTTTCAGACCGATAGCAGCAGCGATGTCGCCCGCGCGAACTTCTTTGATCTCTTCACGTTTGTTAGCGTGCATCTGAACGATACGACCGAAACGCTCACGTGCAGCTTTCACGGAGTTCAGTACGGTATCACCAGAGTTAACCACACCGGAGTAAACACGGAAGAAGGTCAGGTTACCCACGAACGGGTCGGTAGCGATTTTGAATGCCAGAGCAGCAAACGGCTCGTCATCGCTAGCATGACGCTCAGCAGGAGTATCTTTACCGTCGTCCAGAATACCGTTGATCGCAGGTACGTCTACTGGGGATGGCAGGTAATCAATTACCGCATCCAGCATCGCCTGAACACCTTTGTTCTTGAACGCAGAACCACAGGTTACCAGGATGATTTCGTTGTTCAGAACGCGCTGACGCAGAGCTTTTTTGATCTCTTCTTCAGTCAGTTCTTCACCACCCAGGTATTTCTCCATCAGCTCTTCTGAAGCTTCTGCAGCGGACTCGATCAGGTTCTGGTGCCATTCTTCAGCCAGTTCCTGCATGTCAGCCGGGATATCTTCATAAGTGAAGGTTACACCTGCATCTTCTTCGTTCCAGTTGATGGCTTTCATTTTCACCAGGTCAACAACACCGGTGAACGCTTCTTCAGCGCCAATTGCCAGCTGCAGCGGAACAGGGTTCGCGCCCAGACGGGTTTTGATCTGACCAACAACTTTCAGGAAGTTCGCACCCATACGGTCCATTTTGTTAACGAACGCAATGCGCGGAACTTTATATTTGTTTGCCTGACGCCATACGGTTTCAGACTGAGGCTGAACACCACCAACTGCGCAGTAAACCATTACCGCACCATCGAGAACACGCATGGAACGTTCTACTTCGATAGTGAAGTCAACGTGCCCCGGGGTGTCGATGATGTTTACGCGATGCGGTTCATACTGCTTAGCCATACCAGACCAGAATGCAGTAGTCGCTGCGGAGGTGATAGTAATACCACGTTCCTGCTCCTGCTCCATCCAGTCCATGGTGGCTGCGCCGTCATGAACTTCACCGATTTTATGGTTTACACCGGTGTAGAACAGAATACGTTCGGTAGTAGTGGTTTTACCGGCGTCGATGTGCGCACTGATACCGATGTTACGGTAGCGTGCGATGGGTGTTGTACGAGCCATTTGATTCCTCGTTTATCTTTTAGGCGTTCAATTTAAGTAGCCCAAAGCGGGCTGCTTACTAGAAGCGCCCGCCTGGTGACTAAAACTCCGAAGGGATTACCAACGGTAGTGTGCGAACGCCTTGTTGGCTTCGGCCATACGGTGAACGTCTTCACGTTTCTTAACTGCAGTACCTTTGTTGTCTGCAGCATCAGTGAGTTCGTTCGCCAGGCGCAGAGCCATGGATTTATCACCGCGTTTACGAGCAGCTTCAACGATCCAACGCATTGCCAGGGCATTACGACGGACCGGACGAACTTCAACTGGAACCTGATAAGTAGAACCACCTACGCGGCGGGACTTAACTTCGACAGTCGGGCGCACGTTTTCGAGCGCAACTTCGAAGGCTTCCAGTTCAGATTTACCAGAACGCTGAGCCAGGGTCTCCAGCGCGCTGTATACGATAGTTTCTGCAGTAGATTTTTTACCATCTACCATCAGGATATTGACAAATTTAGCCAGCAGTTCTGATCCGAACTTCGGATCCGGCAGAATTTTACGCTGACCAATGACGCGACGACGTGGCATGGAAATACTCCGTTGTTAATTCAGGATTGTCCAAAACTCTAAGAGTTTAGTATGACATTAAGATAAATCAGTTTGGCCTTACTTAACGGAGAACCATTAAGCCTTAGGACGCTTCACGCCGTACTTGGAGCGAGCCTGCTTACGGTCTTTAACGCCGGAGCAGTCAAGCGCACCACGAACGGTGTGGTAACGAACACCCGGAAGGTCTTTAACACGACCGCCACGGATCAGGATCACGGAGTGCTCCTGCAGGTTGTGACCTTCACCACCGATGTAGGAAGTCACTTCGAAACCGTTAGTCAGACGAACACGGCAAACTTTACGCAGTGCGGAGTTCGGTTTTTTAGGAGTGGTAGTATATACACGAGTACATACGCCACGTTTCTGCGGGCATGCTTCCAGCGCAGGCACGTTGCTTTTTGCAACTTTGCGTGCACGTGGTTTGCGTACCAGCTGGTTAACTGTTGCCATTAAATAGCTCCTGGTTTTAGCTTTTGCTTCGTAAACACGTAATAAAACGACCTCATACAATATGAGGACGCAGAATTTTAGGTCGGTGTCGAAAAGGTGTCAAGAAATATACAACGATCCCACAATTACCAGGACATCTGGCTGGGATGCTTCACCGTAAGTCTGACGAAGTCAGTATAGCTAACCCTGACGACACTGTCTGAAATTTGACCACTCAACCCGCGGGCCTTAATGTCTTCTTCCAGTACATAGACCTTAATGGAGGCATTTTGCAGACTTTCAAGGAAACGGCTGCCTTCAATTGCCGCCGTCACACCATCCTGGAGCAATAAAAGTTCATCGTCTTTATCTATCAGGCGAAGAAGAGAGGAGAAATCGGTAAGCCACGCGGAGCGATGTAGTGTGTGCAGCATGAGAGTCTCAAAACCTTAAAATGACGTCAAAGTTGCCTAACTCACGGCGTAAATCTTCCGGTTCAAGCGCTGTCGCATCGACCACAAAATTAACCCCCTGCTGAAGGCCCCGCTCGCGTAATGAAGCGGCGCACAGCCAACATTGATCGATATCGTACAACCCTAACAGCTTGAAGGTTGCGATATAGTCTCGCGCCAGCACGGCATCCGGTTGTTGTCCCTGGAGGATTTGAAAGACGCCATCGCCGATAAAAAACACGCCGAGGTCTTCCGTTAATGCAGATGTCGCCAGCAATGCATCTAATCCTTCACGGCCTGATGCGCTGCCGTGCGGTACGGTAGAAAAACAAAAGCAACACGTTTCATCAGAACTGCACCACGCGATCGCAGGTCAGGGATGCCTCAGCCAGCGATCCAAGCCCGCTGAGGTTAAAACCTGGTTGTAAATTAGCCCCTGCCAGCCCCAGCCGCTTTGCCTCAGTTTCATCAACAACGCCGCGACGCAACGCCGCCGCCACGCAGATATTCAGCGTTACACCATGCTGTTGGTTCAGCTGTTGCCAGGCCCGCACCAGATCATATTCATCACTGGCGGGTGAAGTCAGGAAATTGGCGTTATATACACCTTCACGATAGAAAAAGACGCTGCATAACTCATGCCCTTCTTCGAGAAGCGCATGAGCAAATTGCAACGCGCTACTCGCCTGCTGCGTGCCATAAGCAGGCCCTGTCACCATGATGGCAAAACGCATTACTTGTCTTGCCCCTGGAAATCGCCGCTTTTGAACTGACGAATATAGAGGTAGACCGTATGTTTGGAGATGTTCAGCCGATCGGCGACCTGGTTGATGGCATCTTTAATATCGAAGATGCCTTTCTCATATAAATTCAGGACGATCTGGCGGTTCTTCGCGTTGTTGGAAACATTGCGATCGGCATTTACTTCTTCGATCGTGAATTCCAGCGTCTGGGTAACCAGATCTTCCACCGAAGAAGCGAAGTTGACGGCAGAGCCCACTTCCGGGGTTTCCGGTGGGATAAAGGTATTCATTATCTGCGAGAAAGGAACATCAAGGTTCATGTTGATGCACAGCAGACCAATCACGCGATGCTCACGGTTGCGAATGGCAATCGTCACCGACTTCATCAAGACACCGCTTTTCGCACGTGTGAAGTAACACTTCGACACGCTGCTATCCGCACCCGTCATATCATGCAGCATACGCAACGCAAGGTCGGCAATCGGTGAGCCAATTTTACGGCCCGTATGTTCACCGTTAGCAATGCGGATGGCCGAGCATTTCAAATCCTGCAAAGAGTGCAATACGATTTCACAATGGGAACCAATGAGCATCGCCAACCCGTCCACTACCGCTTCGTAGGATTTGAGGATATCGAAGTCGGTTTGATCGAAAGGACGTTGATCCAGCAAATCTAGCTCACTGGTTTCGTTGGTTAAAAGCGACCTGGACATGAAAAAAAGCACTCCTTTTCAGGAGCCTGTCGTTATGTTGTCAGGGCAGGCTCATCACTATTATAGGGGCATCTAAAGTAATACAGCGCACAAGGCGCTTTCCAGTATTAATTATTCCTGTCGATAATAAAAACCGCCGCCCTGTGGGCGGCGGTTTTTGTTAGCTTATTTTTTGCTGCTGTCTGCAGCTTTCTCTGCCGGTGCAGCATCTGGCTGCGCGTCAGCTTTCGGTGCCGGTTTGATGTCTAACAGTTCAACATCAAAGACCAGCGTAGAGTTGGCCGGAATACCCGGGACGCCGGTTTTGCCGTAAGCAAGATCCGGTGGGATAACCAGCTGGATTTTGCCGCCTTTCTTGATGTTTTTCAGGCCTTCAGTCCAACCAGGGATTACACCGTCAAGACGGAAAGACAGCGGCTCACCACGGGTGTAGGAGTTATCAAACTCTTTACCATCGATCAGCGTACCTTTGTAGTTGACTACCACGGTATCGCTGTCTTTCGGTGCAGCGCCAGTACCTTCTTTCTCTACTTTGTAGACCAGGCCAGTAGAAGAGGTTTTAACGCCTTTCTCTTTAGCAAATTTCTCGCGGTAAACTTTACCTTTGGCTTCGTTGTCAGCCGCGTCTTTTTCCATTTTCGCCTGAGCGGAGCTCTTCACGCGCGCTTCAAACGCCTGCAGAGTTTGTTCGATTTCCTGGTCAGACAGTTTGCTCTTGTCTGCAAACGCATCCTGAACACCAGCGATCAGCTGATCTTTATCCAGTTTGATGCCCAGTTTTCCTGCTCTTTCAGAGAGTTTTCCATATAACGACCCAGGGACGCGCCCAGCGCGTAAGCGGCTTTTTGGTCGTCATTCTTGAATGCTGCTTTGCTGTCAGCAGTAGCGGCTGGTTTCGCAGCATCAGCAGCGAAGGTGATCGGGGCATGCAGAGCAACAGCCATTGTGGTCGCCAGCAGCGTTACTTTAAACAGTGATTTCATCCATATCTCCAGGGCCGGGGCATCTCACCCCAGGGTTAGCTAACATAAAAATGTACTATAAAGCGTTGCAGAACAAATCAACATACAGGCACGCCCTATTATCACCACTTTTCAGACTCTTTTTGTTTAAATTAGTTTCGTTACCCGAAGATTGAGTGCTGTGCAAACAGGCAAAGTTAAGTAGAATTCGCCGCAGTCCGCGATCTGCCGGAGAAAAAAGAAAGAGGTGAATCATGCAGGATACAACAATGGAAACTCGCCTGGCTGAACTGGAAAGTCGCCTGGCATTTCAGGAGATCACCATTGAAGAGCTCAACGTGACGGTGACCGCGCATGAACTGGAAATGGCCAAACTGCGCGACCATCTGCGTCTGCTGACAGAAAAGCTCAAAGCAACGCAGCCGTCCCACATTGCGTCGCAGTCTGAAGAGACCCCGCCGCCACATTATTGAGACGTAAAAAAAAGCGGGGATATCCCCGCCTTTTTTGTGCCGGATGACGACGTAAACGTCTTATCCGGCCTACGGTAGACCTGATAAGCGTAGCGCCATCAGGCAATCATACCGATCAGTGGCAACCGCAGCCGCCGCCGTTACCTTTACCGCTACCGCCGCAGCAGCCTTCGCCACCGTGCTCGTGACCATGGTCGTGACCGTGGCCGTGGCCACCGCAGCAACCGTCATGACCGTGGTCATGATCGTGGTCGTGACCGTGCGCACCGTGAACGTGGCCGTGAGCCAGTTCTTCTTCGGTCGCTTCGCGGATAGCAACAACTTCTACGTTGAATTTCAGATTCTGGCCAGCCAGCATGTGGTTACCGTCAACCACAACGTGGTCGTCTTCCACTTCGGTAATTTCTACCGGTACTGGACCCTGGTCAGTTTCAGCCAGGAAACGCATGCCAACCTGCAGTTCGTCAACGCCCATGAAGACGTCTTTAGGAACGCGCTGCACCAGGTTTTCGTCGTACTGACCGTATGCGTCGTTTGCGCCAACAGCAACATCGAATTTGTCGCCAACTTCATGACCGTCCAGCGCTGTTTCCAGGCCAGAAATCAGGGAACCGTGACCATGCAGGTAGTCCAGCGGTGCACTCACCGGAGACTCATCAACCAACACACCGTCTTCTGTACGTACCTGATAGGCCAGGCTGACCACCAGGTCCTTTGCTACTTTCATGATATCTCCTGAGCATGGAAAGAATAGTGGCGCAGATTGTAGCGGAATTCTGCACCCGTGTACCCTCTAGCTTAAAAAAAGCTGCGCCATATCGCTAGTCCGGATGAAAAATCCCGATCACTTGCTCTTCTTTGCGAACGTGCTCGCGCGCCTCTTTATCCGCTTCCCGCATCTGATGACCGCACTTAACACACTCAACAATATCGATATTATTTTCGCGCCACATCGCCAGCGTATCCTGCGACTGGCAGGACGGACATTTTGCACCTGCGATAAAACGTTTACGAATTGCCATGGTTATCCTCTACTCAAATTCATCCCAGCCATCCAACTGACGTCGCTCTTGCTGCATCTCTCGTTGGAAAATTTCCTCCAGCTCGCGTCGGGCTTCCCTGGCTCGAGAGATTTGTACCGTATCTGTATGCATGGGGATCAGTTCCCGCAGCATGCGCATATCCAGCCGCCGAAAATGCAGCTGAGCGCGCTGAGCCTGGTGCGGATGCATTCCCAGTGTAACCAGCGTTTTACGCCCCAACTCCAGCGCACTGGAGAACGTTTCGCGGGAAAACTGCGTCACACCAGCCTGTAATAACTCATGTGCCTCTACACGTCCGCGCGCTCGCGCAAGAATATGCAAATGCGGAAAATACTGTTGGCACAGTTCCACCAGTTTCATGGTGTCTTCAGGCTCATTACACGTAATAACAATAGATTGCGCCGCCTCTGCCCCTGCGGAGCGCAACAGTTCCACCTGCGTGGCATCACCGTAATAAACCTTATAGCCATATTTACGCATCAGATTCACCGCGCTGATATCCCGCTCCAGAACGGTAATGCGCATTTTATTGGCCATCAACAGGCGACCAATAACCTGACCAAAACGCCCAAACCCCACCACAATCACCTGCGGTTTATCATCTTCCACCCAGGGTTTTTCATCTTCCTCATCCGTGCCGTTAAACTGGCGGGAGAGCCATTTATCAATCAGCTTCATCACCAGCGGTGTGGTCATCATCGACAGCGTGACGGTCACCAGCAGCAACGCCATTTGGTCGCCCTGAAACAGCCGTTGCGAGGATGCCGTTGAAAACAGCACGAAAGCGAATTCACCACCCTGACTTAAAACCCCGGCAAATTGCATCCGTTCAGAGCTTCTCATGCCGTTAAGACGCGCCAGCACATACAGCACCAGCATTTTTACGACCACCAGCACTATCACGCTCGCTGCCACCCACAGAATATGGGTGTAGAGCACGCCGAGGTTGAGCGACATGCCAACGGAGATAAAAAACAGCCCGAGCAACAGGCCTTTAAACGGATCGATTGCCGTTTCCAGCTCATGTCGGTATTCGCTTTCCGCCAGCAGCACGCCCGCGATAAACGTTCCCAGCGCCATTGACAGCCCCAGCGCATCCATAAATAGAGCAGAACCCAGCACCAACAGCAGCGTGGCAGCGGTGAACACTTCCCGCACGCCAGAATCCGCAATAAAGCGGAAAACCGGACGCAGCAAATAGCGACCGCCAATCAGCATGCCGGCAAAGGCCAGCACCTTCATTCCCACTTTGATCCAGTCAAAATGTTCGTCAGCAGAACCCGCCAGCAGCGGAACCAGTGCCAGCGCGGGGATCACCGCCAGATCCTGAAACAGCAGTACCGAAAAACCCAGTTGTCCGGATTCACTGCGGTTCATGCCTTTTTCGCGCATCAACTGTAGCGCCATAGCGGTCGATGACATCGCCAGACCAATGCCGCCAACCACTGCCGCCTGCCAGGAGAACGCAGTGAGCATCAATAATCCGGCCAGCACCACCGCGCTCAGCATCACCTGCGCGGCACCGACGCCAAAAATTGAACGCCGCAGTTGCCACAGTTTGGCGGGATTAAGTTCCAGCCCAATGATGAACATCAGAAAGACTACGCCCAGCTCGGAGAAGTGCAGAATTTCATCCACATCGCTGATGAATCCTAATCCCCACGGGCCGATAGCAATACCCGCCAGCAAGTAACCCAGCACAGGACCGATACCCAGCTTTGAGGCCAGGGGAACTGCAGCCACCGCCGCGAAGAGGAACAACACTCCCGCTGTCAATAAATCAGAACCTTCCATTAGCGGCCTCCCACAGGGATCGGATTCGCCAGCCAGTCACCATACGCTTTCGCATGGCTGTCCAGCTCCTGCTTCGTTTGCCGTCTGGCCCAGTAAACGATAATTGGGCTCATCCAGTGCATGCGGCACATACCGGCCGTTAGCTCGAAAGGACGCAGCACATCGCTCATTGGATAACGGTTTAGCGCGTCATAGCGGTAGGCACTTTCCGGTTCTCCGGTAGTGATAACGCTACGCCAGTACTTTCCCGCCAGTTGATTCCCTCCGGGACCGCTGGCAAATCCGCGGCTCAGTACGCGGTCAAGCCATTCCTTTAACAGCGCCGGACAGCTATAGGTATAGAGTGGGTGCTGAAAAACAATCACATCATGCTCACGCAGCAGCGCCTGTTCATGCGGAATATCGATAAAAAAATCAGGATAGTGCGCGTAAAGGTCGTGCACGGTAACATTGCTGAGCTGCATGGCCGGTTTAAGCAGAACACGGTTCGCGACCGAGTCCTGAGATTCCGGATGGGCATACAGCAGCAAGACTTTCGCTGGCTGGAACATCATCCCCTCCCGGTTTTGTCTTTTGTCTATTTTCGACGTTTTGGGCTACCATTGCGCCTCGGTGCGGCAAACGGCCCGCACATTACATTATCATAATGATAAATTAACATAGTCTGAACATACGGCGCCTTATGATTGTTTTCTCATCGTTACAAATTCGTCGCGGCGTGCGCGTCTTGCTGGACAATGCCACGGCCACCATTAATCCAGGGCAGAAGGTTGGCCTGGTGGGTAAAAATGGCTGCGGTAAATCTACCCTGCATGGCATTGCTGAAAATGAACTCAGCGCCGACGCTGGAGGATTTACCTATCCGGGAAACTGGCAGCTCGCGTGGGTGAATCAGGAAACGCCTGCGTTGCCACAGCCCGCGCTGGAGTACGTCATTGACGGCGACCGCGAGTATCGTCAACTGGAAGCGCAGTTGAACGACGCTAACGAACGTAACGATGGACATGCCATTGCCACTGTCCATGGCAAGCTGGATGCCATCGACGCCTGGACTGTGCGCTCACGCGCCGCCAGCCTGCTGCATGGCCTCGGCTTCTCCAACGAACAGCTTGAGCGCCCGGTCAGCGACTTCTCCGGTGGCTGGCGTATGCGTCTCAACCTGGCCCAGGCGCTGATTTGCCGTTCAGACCTACTGCTGCTCGATGAACCCACCAACCACCTCGATCTCGACGCGGTGATCTGGCTGGAAAGATGGCTGAAAAGCTATCAGGGTACGCTGATTTTGATCTCCCACGATCGCGACTTCCTCGATCCGGTTGTAGATAAAATTATTCATATCGAACAGCAAACCATGTTCGAGTACACCGGCAACTACAGCGCGTTTGAAATCCAGCGTGCGACGCGCCTCGCACAGCAACAGGCAATGTACGAAAGCCAGCAGGAGCGCGTGGCGCATCTGCAAAGCTATATCGATCGTTTCCGCGCTAAAGCAACGAAAGCGAAGCAGGCACAGAGCCGTATCAAAATGCTGGAACGCATGGAGCTGATTGCCCCAGCGCACGTGGACAACCCGTTCCACTTCAGCTTCCGTGAGCCGGAAAGCCTGCCAAACCCGCTGCTGAAGATGGAAAAGGTCAGCGCTGGCTACGGCGATCGCGTCATTCTCGATTCGATCAAACTGAATCTGGTGCGGGTTCCCGCATCGGCCTGCTCGGTCGCAACGGCGCGGGTAAATCGACGCTGATTAAGCTGCTGGCCGGCGAACTGGCCCCTATCAGCGGCGAGATTGGCCTGGCGAAAGGCATCAAGCTGGGCTACTTCGCGCAGCACCAGCTGGAGTTTTTACGCGCCGATGAATCACCCATTCAGCATCTGGCACGCATGGCACCGCAGGAGTTGGAACAGAAACTGCGTGACTACCTGGGTGGATTCGGCTTCCAGGGCGATAAAGTCAGCGAAGAGACACGCCGCTTCTCCGGTGGCGAAAAAGCGCGTCTGGTGCTGGCGTTGATCGTCTGGCAGCGCCCTAACCTACTGCTGCTCGATGAACCGACCAACCACCTGGACTTGGATATGCGTCAGGCGCTGACCGAGGCGCTGATCGACTTTGAAGGTGCGCTGGTTGTCGTCTCGCACGACCGTCACCTGATCCGCTCCACCACCGACGACCTCTATCTGGTACACGACAAGAAAGTCGAGCCGTTTGATGGCGATCTGGAGGATTATCAGCAGTGGCTGAGCGATGTCCAGAAACAGGAAAACCAGGGCGACGAACCGGCGAAAGAGAGCGTTAACAGCGCCCAGGCGCGTAAAGACCAGAAGCGCCGCGAAGCGGAACTGCGCTCCCTGACGCAGCCGCTGCGTAAAGAGATTACCCGTCTGGAAAAAGAGATGGAGAAACTGCACGCACAGCTGGCGCAGGCGGAAGAAAAAACTCGGCGACAGCGAACTGTACGACCAAAGTCGCAAAGCCGAACTTACCGCCTGTTTGCAGCAGCAGGCCAGTGCGAAATCCGGGCTGGAAGAGTGTGAAATGGCCTGGCTGGAGGCTCAGGAGCAGCTTGAGCAAATGCTCGCCGAGTAGTCATGATTGCCGGAGAAGGCGAAGCTGCCATCCGGCGCCAGAGCCGAAAATGCCTGATGAGGACGCTCGCGCGTCTTATCAGGCCTACGTTTCGTTGACGTAGTTGTGACCCAATCTCGCGTAACCTGCTGACTAACTAGCGACAAAATCACATATTGGCTAACCCGCACGCGCTGTGCGCGGTATAGTTACTCTTTCCGATTATTAATTGCTCCGGTGTTATGGTTGAAATCACGTCCACAGAAATGACCCCACCTACCGACGATTCGCGAGAATTCCGCCCGATGCGCGGTATCAGTAACCGCCATCTGCAGACGATGCTGCCGCGTTTAATTCGCCGCAAGGTGAAGTTCGACGCCCACTGGCAGCGTCTGGAATTGCCCGACGGTGATTTCGTCGATCTGGCGTGGAGCGAAGATCCGCAACAGGCGAAACACAAACCGCGCCTGGTGGTTTTTCACGGTCTGGAAGGTAGTCTGAACAGCCCCTACGCACATGGCCTGATTGAAGCAGCACAAAAGCGCGGCTGGCTGGGCGTGGTAATGCATTTTCGCGGCTGCAGCGGCGAACCCAATCGTCTGAACCGCATTTATCACTCGGGCGAAACAGAAGATGGCACCTGGTTTTTACACTGGCTGGAGCGTGAGTTCGGTCGCGTACCGACCGCGGCGGTAGGTTATTCACTCGGTGGAAACATGCTGGCTTGCCTGCTGGCAAAAGAAGGCAACGATATTCCGATAGATGCGGCGGTTATCGTTTCTGCACCTTTCGTGCTCGAAGCCTGTAGCTACCATATGGACAAGGGCTTCTCCCGGGTCTACCAGCGCTACCTGCTCAATCTGTTGAAAGCCAATGCCTCACGGAAGCTTGAAGCTTATCCAGGTTCGCTTCCGGTGAGTCTGGCCCAGTTGAAATCTTTGCGCCGCATTCGCGATTTTGACGATCTAATCACCGCCAAAATTCACGGTTTCGCCGATGCTATAGACTATTACCGCCAGTGCAGCGCCATGCCGTTGCTCAATCGGATCGCCAAACCAACGCTGATTATCCATGCGAAGACGATCCGTTTATGGATCATCATGTGATCCCGAAACCGGAAAATCTGCCCTCACAGGTGGAGTACCAGCTTACTGAACACGGCGGCCACGTTGGATTTATAGGTGGCACGGTGCGCCGTCCTGCAGATGTGGCTGGAATCAAGAATCCCGGACTGGCTGACAACATATCTGGAGGCATCATCATGATTATCCCATGGCAAGATATCTCCCGGACGCGCTGGACAATTTGATTGAAAGCTTTGTCTTGCGCGAAGGCACCGATTATGGTGAACATGAACGCTCGCTCGAACAAAAAGTCGCCGACGTCAAACGCCAACTACAATCAGGTGAAGCCGTGCTGGTGTGGTCTGAACTGCATGAAACGGTCAACATTATGCCGAGGAAGCAGATTCACGAGTAATCCGTAGCCGCCGGCCGACTTTACTATAATTACAACCATTTCATGGAGTTGTTATGTCTGCCAAACATCCGGTGATTGCGGTAACAGGATCCAGCGGCGCGGGGACCACTACCACCAGCCTCGCGTTTCGTAAAATTTTCGCGCAGTTAAATCTGCGCGCCGCCGAGGTGGAAGGTGACAGTTTTCATCGCTATACCCGTCCGGAAATGGATATGGCGATTCGCAAAGCACGCGATGCCGGGCGGCATATCAGCTATTTTGGCCCCGAAGCTAATGACTTCGGCTTGCTGGAACAAACCTTCATCGAATACGGTCAGACGGGCAAAGGCCAGTCGCGAAAATATCTGCACACTTACGATGAGGCCGTACCATGGAACCAGGTTCCGGGTACATTCACGCCCTGGCAGCCGCTGCCTGAACCGACGGATGTACTGTTCTACGAAGGGCTGCACGGCGGTGTCGTCACCCCGCAGCAAAACGTGGCCCGGCATGTCGATCTGCTGGTTGGCGTGGTACCTATCGTAAACCTGGAATGGATCCAGAAGCTGACTCGCGATACCAGCGAGCGTGGCCATTCGCGTGAAGCGGTGATGGACTCGGTGGTGCGCTCAATGGACGATTACATCAATTACATCACGCCGCAGTTTTCCCGGACGCATATTAACTTCCAGCGCGTACCGACCGTCGATACCTCTAATCCCTTTGCCGCTAAGAGTATTCCGTCACTGGATGAAAGCTTTGTCGTGATTCATTTTCGTAACCTGGAAGGGATCGACTTCCCGTGGTTACTGGCCATGCTGCAGGGCTCATTCATTTCCCATATCAATACGTTAGTCGTACCTGGCGGCAAAATGGTCTGGCGATGGAATTGATTATGCTGCCGCTGGTACAGCGACTGATGGAAGGTAAGAAGATCGAGTGATTTAGTCTTTTGCCTGATGGCGGCTGATGCCTTATCCGGCCTACGCGTTTATATCCTGTAGGCCTGATAAGTGAAACGCCATCAGGCATGGCATCACGCAGCAGCAACCACTTCATAGGAATGGGTAATATTCACTGCCTTTTCCAGCATCAACGCTACGGAGCAGTATTTTCCGCTGAAAGATCGACGGCGCGGGAGACAGACGCATCTTTCAGATCGTTACCCGTTACGATGAAATGCAGGTTGATGTGGGTAAACAGGCGCGGCGCTTCATCACGACGCTCTGAAGTCAGTTTCACTTCGCAGTTGGTCACATCCTGACGACCCTTTTGCAGGATCGATACCACATCAATCGCGCTACAACCGCCAGCAGCCATTAATACCATTTCCATCGGGCTCGGCGCTTTATCACCGGAGTTACCGTCCATCAAAATTTGGTGACCAGAGGCGGACTCACCGAGGAAGGTTAACCCCTCAACCCACTTTACACGCGCTTGCATATTTCGTAACTCCAATGTTTCAAATTTTCCTGACAGATTACGCGCACATAACAATTCTCGCAACGGAAGGCGACCTGCGTCATGCTGAAGCGAGACACCAGGAGACACACGGCGAAAGCTATGCTAAAACAGACGGGATGCTACAGTAATACATTGACGTACTGCATGTATGCAGAGGACATCACATTACAGGCTGCAGTATATTTTGACAGCCCCTTTCCCAGGTAGCGGGAAGCATATTTTGCAAACCCAGAGGCAGCGTCGTTTTCTGGCTCTGGAGACAGCTTATAACAGAGGATAACCGCGCATGGTGCTTGGCAAACCGCAAACAGACCCGACTCTCGAATGGTTCTTGTCTCATTGCCATATTCATAAGTACCCATCGAAGAGCACGCTGATTCACCAGGGTGAAAAAGCGGAAACGTTGTATTACATCGTTAAAGGCTCCGTGGCAGTGCTGATCAAAGATGAAGAAGGGAAAGAAATGATCCTTTCTTATCTGAATCAGGGCGATTTTATTGGTGAATTAGGCCTCTTCGAAGAAGGTCAGGAACGTAGCGCCTGGGTACGTGCCAAAACCGCATGTGAAGTCGCTGAAATTTCCTACAAAAAATTTCGCCAATTAATCCAGGTCAACCCGGATATTCTGATGCGCCTGTCTTCTCAGATGGCTCGTCGTCTGCAGGTCACGTCTGAAAAAGTGGGCAACCTTGCCTTCCTCGACGTAACCGGTCGTATCGCGCAGACTCTGCTGAATCTGGCGAAACAGCCTGATGCGATGACCCACCCGGACGGCATGCAGATTAAAATCACCCGTCAGGAAATCGGCCAGATCGTTGGCTGCTCCCGTGAGACCGTCGGTCGTATTCTGAAGATGCTGGAAGATCAGAACCTGATCTCCGCACACGGTAAGACCATCGTCGTCTACGGCACACGTTAACCCCATCGAAGTGGCGCGTTACCCAGTAATGCGCCACTTTTGTTTACTCCGATGTGGCGAAGACTGATATACCACCCAGAGATCAACTACGCACTACGACAAACGCTGGTGCTATGTTTACCTGTGGCTGTTGGTCTGATCATCGGTCAGCTTCATTTGGGGCTTCTCTTTTCCCTCGTCCCTGCCTGCTGCAACATTGCCGGTCTTGATACTCCGCACAAGCGCTTTTTCAAACGCTTAGTCATTGGTGCATCGCTGTTTGCCGGGTGCAGTTTGATCATGCAGTTACTGCTTGCGCAAACTATACCGTTACCATTGATCCTCACCGGCCTGACGCTGATTCTTGGCGTAACCGCCGAGCTAAGCCCTTTGCATGCGCGATTACTGCCAGCCTCGCTTATCGCGGCGATTTTCACGCTCAGCCTGGCCGGAATATGCCGTCTGGGAGCCGCTGCTGATTTACGCGCTGGGCACGTTATGGTACGGCCTGTTCAACTGGTTCTGGTTCTGGATGTGGCGCGAGCAACCGCTCCGCGAATCGCTCAGCTTGCTGTACCGTGAATTAGCCGATTACTGTGAAGCCAAGTACAGCATGCTGACCCAGCATGCCGATCCAGAAAAAGCGCTGCCTCCCCTGCTGGTTCGCCAACAAAAGGCAGTGGATCTGATTACCCAGTGCTATCAGCAAATGCATATGCTGTCGGCACATCACAACAACGAATACAAACGCCTGCTGCGTGCCTTTCAGGAGGCGCTGGATTTACAGGAGCATATTTCCGTTAGCCTCCATCAGCCAGAAGAAGTGCAAAAACTGGTTGAGCGTAGCCACGCGGAGCAGGTAATTCGCTGGAACGCGCGAACCGTCGCCGAACGCCTTCGGGTACTGGCCGATGATATTTTGTATCACCGCTTGCCGACCCGTTTCTTCGATGGAAAAGCAAGATTGGCTACGCTGGAGAAAATCGCCAGGCAGCATCCGGACAATCCGGTGGGGCAATTTTGCTACTGGCACTTCAGCCGTATTGCCCGCGTGCTACGGACCAGCGTCCGCTGTATGCCCGTGACTTAATGGCTGACAAGCAGCGTCGGTTGCCGCTGATCCCTGCCCTGAAAAACTACCTGTCGTTGAAATCCCCAGCGCTGCGCAATGCCGGACGCATCAGCGTTATGTTGAGTATCGCCAGCCTGATGGGCAGCGCCTTACACCTGCCAAAGCCTTACTGGATTTTGATGACAGTCCTGTTTGTTACGCAAAATGGCTACGGGGCGACCCGGGTGCGCATCTTACACCGTTCCGTAGGTACGCTCGTTGGACTGGTTATTGCTGGCGTCACGTTGCACTTTCATATTCCTGAAGGTTTCACGCTGGCGGCCATGCTGCTGATCACCCTGGTGAGCTATCTGATCATCCGTAAAAACTACGGCTGGGCTACCGTCGGTTTTACGGTAACGGCGGTATACACCCTGCAACTGCTGACGCTGAACGGGGAAGAGTTTATCGTGCCGCGGTTTGTCGATACGGTCATTGGCTGCTTAATCGCCTTTGGCGGCACGCTCTGGCTGTGGCCACAGTGGCAGAGCGGTCTGCTGCGTAAGAACGCCCACGATGCGTTAGAAGCCGACCAGGAGGCCATTCGTCTGATCCTCAGCAACGATCCACAGGCCACGCCGCTGGCGTATCAGCGCATGCGCGTCAACCAGACGCAAAACACGCTGTTCAACTCGCTGAACCAGGCAATGCAGGAGCCAGGATTTAACTCGCACTACCTTGCAGACATGAAACTGTGGGTCACGCACAGCCAGTTCATCGTCGAACACATCAACGCGATGACCACGCTGGCAAGGGAACATACAATGCTGACGCCGGAGTTGGCGCAGCGGTATCTGGAGTCCTGTGAAATTGCGCTCCAGCGCTGTCAGCAACGGCTGGAATATGATGGGCCGGGAAGCTCGGGAGATGTGAATATTCTCGAAGCGCCAGAGATGCTGTCCCATGGTCCGTTAAGCACTCTTGAGCAGCATCTGCAGCGGGTTCTTGGGCACCTGAACACCATGCATACCATTTCGTCGGTAGCATGGCGTCAGCGACCGCACCACGGGATCTGGCTGAGCCGCCGACTGCGGGACATGAAGGGTTAAGCTCGACTGCCGGATGCGCTACGCTTATCCGGCCTACGAATCACAGCTTACCCTGTACGCCATCCGGCAATCAGCCCACCACTTTCGCTACCGCCTGCGCGAAGCGCTGCATCCCTTCATCGATATCCGCCTGCTCCACCACCAGCGACGGCGCGAAACGCATTACGTCTGGCCCGGCGTTCAGTACCATCACGCCTTCGTGCGCGGCGGCATAGAGGAAATCGCGCGCCCGGCCTTTAAACTGCGGCTTCAACTCAGCGCCAATCAGCAGCCCCATCCCGCGAATATCGCTGAAAATGTCGAACTGTTGATCAATCTTGCGCAAATGCTGGACAAACGCCTGACGCCGGGCCTGAATGCCTCCCAGCACGTCCGGCGTGTTGATGATATCAAACGCTGCCCCCGCTACCGCACAGGCCAGCGGGTTACCGCCGTAAGTGGAGCCGTGCGAGCCCACGTGGAACGCGGAGGCAATCTCTTGAGTGGTCAACACCGCGCTCACCGGGAAGCCGCCACCGAGCGCCTTCGCGCTGGTGAGGATATCCGGCGTCACGCCGTAGTGCATATAGGCATACAGTTCCCCGGTGCGCCCGACGCCGGTTTGTACTTCATCAAAAATCAACAGCGCATTGTGGCGGTTACACAATTCACGCAGACCTTGTAAAAACGCGTTGCTGGCTGGCACCACACCGCCTTCCCCCTGGATGGGTTCGACAATCACCGCACAGGTAGAGTCGTCAATCAGCGCGCTGGCAGAGTTAATATCGTTATATGCAGCATGACGAATATCCGCCGGCAGTGGCGCAAAATCCTGTGAATAGGCTGGCTGCCCACCCGCACTGACAGTAAACAGCGTGCGACCATGAAACGCATTTTTGAACGCCACGATGCCGCTCTTATGGCTGCCGTAGCGGTCGTGAGCGAATTTACGCGCCAGTTTTAGCGCCGCTTCGTTGGCTTCCGCACCGGAGTTACAAAGAAGACGCGATCGGCAAACGTGGCGTCGATCAATTTTTTCGCCAGTCGCAGTACCGGCTCGTTGGTGTAACCGTTGCCGGTATGCCAGAACTTACTCGCCTGTTCGTTCAGCGCTTCACGCAGTTCCGGATGCGCATGGCCCAGCGCGTTCACCGCAATGCCACCCGCGAAGTCGATATACTCTTTCCCCTGCTGATCCCACAAGCGCGAACCTTCGCCACGTACCGGTATAAAGGGTGCCGGAGCGTAAACAGGTATCATCCATTCATCAAAGTTTTCACGCGTAATTGGCTGAGACATAGCGACCTCTACAGTAAATAATTCGTTATTTATATGTTAACAATAAGTAATGTTTGCGCTGTAAATGTAGATTGCAGGGTTCGTGCCAGCCAGTGATAAAAGTGCATAAACGGCGGAGGCTAACTGGAAATCAAGGAGTTATAACCAAACCATATGCATTTAAAGTGCATATAAAGTGAATACGTTTGCGATGTGGGTGAATAAAAAGAATAAAAAACGCAATGTTATGCAGAAGTAAAATATAATTCTGGAATTGTGATCATTGACGAAATTTACTGGAAATTACTGCGCCATTCTGACGCAGCGCGCACCAAAAGCGGGCATTTTTTGCGCCATCGTTGACATCATTAACAACCATCGATCAAATCACTTAACAACAGGCGGTAAGCAACGCGAAATTCTGCTACCATCCACGCACTCTTTATCTGAATAAATGGCAGCGACTATGAAATTTGTCTCTTTTAATATCAACGGCCTGCGCGCCAGACCTCACCAGCTTGAAGCCATCGTCGAAAAGCACCAACCGGATGTGATTGGCCTGCAGGAGACAAAAGTTCATGACGATATGTTTCCGCTCGAAGAGGTGGCGAAGCTCGGCTACAACGTGTTTTATCACGGGCAGAAAGGCCATTATGGCGTGGCGCTGCTGACCAAAGAGACGCCGATTGCCGT
>ENA-OQDA01000123-OQDA01000123.1-human-gut-metagenome-genome-assembly--contig:-NODE-123-length-32591-cov-4.913874_pt1 | contig 32591 bp, 28 predicted proteins | sample MGYA00242771_ERZ504603 | MGnify/ENA primary metagenome ERZ504603 (study PRJEB26092, sample SAMD00036328) | human gut metagenome | host: Homo sapiens | study: EMG produced TPA metagenomics assembly of...
GAGCGTATTATGAAAACCGTAGATACCGTTATCCTCCTGGTGGACTCCAGCGAGGGTCCGATGCCGCAGACCCGTTTCGTGCTGAACAAGTCTCTCGAACAGGGCCTGAACCCGATTCTGTTCATCAACAAAATCGACAAGAAGGATGCGCGAATCGACGAAGTCGTGGACGAAGTATATGAGCTGTTCATGGATCTGGAAGCCAATGACGATCAGCTGGACTTCCCAATTCTTTACGGTATTGCCAGACAGGGTATCGCGGTCAGAGAGCCTTCCGATGCGGATGAAGTGGTCATCGGAGAGGGCGCCGGCAAAATTAAGAAGAGCCCGAAGGGTTACGGTGACCTGAACATCGAGCCGCTGCTGGAGACCATCGTCAACCACGTGGAGCCGTTCCCGGACAAGAGAGAAGAGCCGCTGCAGCTGCAGATTTGTTCCTTGGCGTACGATGATTATATCGGCAGACTGGGAATCGGCCGCATCACCAGAGGCACACTGAAGGAAGCCCAGCAGGTTGCGGTTTGCAAGGAAGACGGTACCGTTTCAAAAAATAAAATCAACCAGGTCTTCGTCTACCGGGGTCTCCAGAGAATGCCGGTAGCAGAAGCGGAATGCGGCGATATCGTGGTCGTATCCGGTATCTCGGATATTTCCATTGGCGAGACCATCTGCGCACCGGACCATCCGGAAGCCATGGAGATGATCAACATCGAAGAGCCGACCCTGTCCATGAACTTCATGGTCAACTCCTCTCCGTTTGCCGGACAGTCCGGTAAATACGTTACCAGCCGTCACATCCGGGAACGTCTGGACAAGGAGCTGGAAGTCAATGTGGGTCTGGTGGTAGAGGAGACGGATTCCACGGATTCCTTCAAGGTATCCGGCCGAGGAGAGCTGCATCTGTCCATTCTCATCGAGAACATGAGAAGAGAAGGATATGAGCTGGGCGTGTCTAAGCCGGAGGTTATCTTCAAGACCGGTGAAAACGGCGAGAAGCTGGAGCCGGTGGAAGAAGTGGTTATCAGCGTACCGGATGAATATTCCGGCACCGTCATCTCCAAGTTGAATATTCGAAAGGGTATGATGACGCAGATGATGAGCGAAGGCAACGGATATTCCCGAATCGAATATTTGGCACCGACCCGCGGACTCATGGGTTACCGGAGTGAGTTCATCAACGATACCCACGGTGAAGGAACCATGGTTCGCCGGTTCGAAGGATTTGAGCCTTATAAAGGGGAAATCCCGCAGCGTGTGAACGGTGTGGCAATCGCTCAGGAAGAGGGAAACTGCACCCCGTATGCGATTTTCAATATTCAGGAGCGGGTCCAGATGTTCGTAGAACCGGGTACTCACGTGTATGAGGGAATGATTGTCGGAATGAATGCCCGAAACGATGACATGGTGGTAAATCCATGCAAGGCAAAGAGAGTCTCCAATATGCGTGCGGCCGGCAGTGACGATACCATCAAGCTGACCCCACCGAGAGTATTCTCACTGGAAGAAGCGCTGGAATTCATCAACGACGATGAGTTGGTAGAGGTAACGCCGGACGATATCCGTCTCCGGAAGAAATATCTGAACGAGCTGGAAAGAAGACGGGCAAACCGATAAAATATAATTATGGAAATAAGGAATTGCCTTATTATTTATTAATATGCTATAATGGATTGGTTTTATTAATAAATTATCATCGGTTAAAGTTAGTGAGGAAAACAAAAATGGGAAGAATTAAGCAATTTAAAAAGGTTTTGGTAGCAAACCGTGGTGAAATTGCGATTCGTATTATTCGAGCTTGCCGTGAGCTGGGAATCCGTTCTGTTGCGATTTATTCGGAAGAGGACAAGAATTCCCTGTTCCGCACCAAGGCGGACGAATCCTACGAAATCGGCAAAGGAAAGAGCCCAATCGATGCGTATCTGGATATTGACGAAATTATCCGTTTAGCAAAGGCAAAGGGCTGCGATGCCATTCACCCGGGTTATGGATTCTTAGCGGAAAATGCCGGTTTCGCGGAAGCCTGCGAGAAGAGCGGCATCGAATTCATCGGACCGACACATGAGATGATGAACGCGCTGGGCGATAAAATCCAGTCCAAGCTGGTAGCGGAAAGCGTTGGCGTTCCCACCATTCCGGGCGTGGATAAGGCCATCTCTTCCGAGGATGAAGCGCTGGAATTTGCAGAGAAGTGCGGCTATCCGGTAATGCTGAAGGCGGCTGCCGGCGGCGGTGGAAGAGGAATGAGAATCGTTCGCAGCAGCGAAGAACTGATTCCGCAGTTCCGCAGTGCCCATAACGAAGCGGTAAAAGCATTCGGCAACGGAGATATTTTTATCGAGAAATACCTGGAAGAGCCGAAGCATATTGAGGTTCAGGTGCTGGGCGATAAGTACGGCAACCTGGTACACCTTTATGAGAGAGATTGCTCCGTACAGAGAAGACACCAGAAGGTCATCGAGTTCACACCGGCGCTCTGCCTGTCCGACGCGCAGAGAGAAGCCATCTGCAATGATGCCATCAAGCTGGCAAAAGCAGTGGATTACCGCAGTGCCGGAACTTGCGAGTTCCTGCTGGACAAGAGCGGTCAGCACTACTTCATCGAAATGAACACCCGTGTTCAGGTAGAGCACACGGTTTCGGAGCTGGTAACGGGCATCGATATCGTTCAGGATATGATTCTGATTGCCGAGGGTTATGCCCTAGATTCCGAGAGAATCAACATCAAGTCCCAGAAGGACGTTACCATGAACGGTTATGCCATTCAGTGCCGTATCACCACTGAGGATCCGGCCAACAACTTTGCACCGGATACCGGTACCATCACGGAGTACCGTTCCGCAGCGGGATTCGGAATTCGTTTGGACGGCGGAAATGGTTTTACCGGATCGGTAATCTCCCCGTACTACGACAGCTTGCTGGTAAAAGTATGTTCGCACGCTCGTAGTTTTAACGACACCGTCAACAAGGCGGTTCGTGCGCTGACGGAGATGCGTATCGAAGGCGTGAAGACCAACATCGGATTCCTCCTGAACGTGCTGAACCACCCGACATTCCGTGCCGGAAACTGCAACACCGGATTCATCAACGACAATCCGGAACTGCTGAACATCCGTGCGGTAACCAACAGAGAGCTGCAGGTTCTGGAATTCCTGGGTGACAAGTATGTAAACGAAACGAAGGGCCACAGAATGGACTATAACGTTCCGGTGGTTCCGAAGGTAGATAAGAGTCAGATTCCTTCTTTCCGCGGAACGAAGCAGCTGCTGGACGAGAAGGGCCCGAAGGCGGTTGCGGATTGGGCGCTGAATCAGAAGAAGCTGCTGCTGACGGATACATCGTTCCGAGATGCACAGCAGTCACTGATTGCAACTCGAATGAGAACCAAGGATTTGGTGAAGATTGCACCGGCAATGGCCACTTACGGGAAGGATTTCTTCTCCTTCGAAATGTGGGGCGGCGCGACCTTCGACGTAGCGATGCGTTTCTTGGGCGAAGATCCGTGGGAAAGACTGGAAACCCTGCGTGAAGAGATTCCGGATGTTATGTTCCAGATGCTGTTCCGCGGTGCGAATGCGGTAGGATACCGGAACTATCCGGATAACACCATTCGGAAGTTCATCCGTCAGTCCGCGAAGTCCGGAATCGATGTATTCCGTATCTTCGACTCCCTGAACTGGATTAAGGGCATGGAAATCGCTATCGATGAGACTCTGAATCAGGGTAAGATTGCGGAAGCCTCCATGTGCTACACCGGAGATATCCTGGATGAATCCAGAGAGAAGTACAACCTTAAGTACTATGTAAACATGGCGAAGGAACTGGAGAAGAGAGGTGCGCATATCATCGCAATCAAGGATATGTCCGGTCTGCTGAAGCCGGTGGCTGCGGAGAAATTGGTACGTGCACTGAAGAACGAAGTGACTGTTCCGATTCACTTGCATACCCACGACACATCCGGAAACGGTGTGGCAACGGTTCTGATGGCTGCTTCTGCCGGATTGGATATTGCGGATGCCGCATTCAACAGTATGTCCGGACTTACCTCTCAGCCGGCACTGAACTCCATCGTTGCTGCGCTGGAAAGCTCGGATCGGGATACCGGTATGGATCAGAGAGGTCTGCAGAGAATTTCCGATTACTGGATAGACGTTCGTCCGGTATACAGCCAGTTCGAATCCGACCTGAAGTCGACCACCGCAGAGATTTACCGTCTGGAGATTCCGGGAGGACAGTACTCCAACCTGAAGCCTCAGGTAGAAAGCTTTGGTATCGGACATCGTTTCGACGATGTAAAAGATATGTACGTGAAGGTAAACCAGATGTTCGGAGATATCATCAAGGTTACTCCGTCCTCCAAGGTGGTGGGCGATATGGCGATTTTCATGATTCGAAACGATTTGACACCGGAGAACATCGTCGAAAAGGGTGTCGATTTCGACTTCCCGGATTCTGTTGTTTCCTACTTCGAGGGAATGATCGGTCAGCCGGAAGGCGGATTCCCGGAAGATCTACAGAAGGTTGTGCTGAAGGGCAGAGAGCCGATCACCTGCAGACCGGGCGAATTGCTGGAAGATGACGATTACGAAGAATTTAAGCGTCATATTGTAGAGGACCTGGGTCTGGAAGGAACGGATCAGCAGCAGCTCAGCTATGCGATGTACAGCAAGGTATTCGACGATTACGTTAAAGACCTGAAGAAGAAGGGCAACTTCCGGAATATGGGTTCCGATGTATACTTCCACGGAATCGCATTGGGTCAGACGGCAGAGATTACGCTGACCGAAGGAAAGACCATGGTTATCACCCTGGAAGATGTCAGCGCACCGAATGCGGAAGGAATGAGAGACCTGACCTTCACCATCAACGGAAATCGCAGAGTGATTTCTGTAAAGGACAAGCAGGCACTCACCACTTCCGTAATGGCGGGCAGTGCGATTCAGTTCGCCAGCGAGGACGATCCGGACGAAATCGGCGCCAATATCCCGGGCACCATTGTCAAGGTCATCGCCAAAGCTGGAGACAAAGTGAAGAAGGGTGAACCGATTGCGGTTATCGAAGCCATGAAGATGGAGACCAACGTACTGGCCCTGAGAGACGGCGTCATCGAGAAGATGTATGTAAAGGAAGCGGATAGCGTCAAGTCGGGTCAGCTCATTGCTACATTAGAAACACTTGCGAATGACGAAGAATAATAATATAATAACGTCTGGAGAAGGGTAAGGGATTAAACGAAACACTATTTTTCACAAGGTGAAAGGAGAAATTTTACGAATGAAAAGAATTCTGGTAATCAACCCTGGTGCGACATCCACTAAGATCGCAGTTTATGAGGATGAGAACGAGGTAATGCGCGTTGGTATCGATCACGATGCTGCAGAAATGGACAAGCACGAAAAGATCGTTGATCAGATGCCGTTCCGTCGTGACATCATCATGAAGACTCTGGAAGAGAAGGGCTTTAAGCTGGAAGATTTTGATGCAATCTGCGGAAGAGGCGGACTGCTCAAGCACATCCCATCCGGTACTTATAAGGTAACTGATGCTGTAATCGAGGACATCAAGAACCCGCCTTACGGTGAGCACGCAGCAAACCTGGGTTCCTACATTTCCAAGGAACTGGCAGACAAAGTCGGCATCCCGGCATTCTTTGTTGACCCGGTTGCCGTTGACGAACTGGAAGACGTTGCTCGTTACTCCGGTCTGAAGGGCATGGAAAGACAGAGCTTCTGGCACGCACTGAATCAGAAGGCTGTTTGCCGTGAAGCTGCAAAGCAGATTGGAAAGCCATATGAAGAGCTGAACATCATCGGTGTTCATCTGGGTGGCGGCGTATCCGTTGCTGCACACAAGCATGGCAAGACCGTAGACCTGAACAACGTTAAGGACGAGGGTGCTATGGGTATGGACAGAGGCGGAAGCCTGCCGGCAAACGCACTGGTAAATCTGTGCTACTCCGGAAAGACCAAGGATGAAGTAAAGAGAATCATCGGCCGTGAAGCCGGCGTATTCTCCTACACCGGAACCAAGGATTTCCGTACCGTTGAGAACAAGGCATTTGATGAGCACGATGAAGAGTGCATGGGCGCATTCAAGGCAATCGCTTATCAGCTGGCAAAGGATATCGGTGCTATGGCAGCTGTTCTGCGTTTCGATGTAGACGCTATCGTTTACACCGGCGGAATGGCTTACAGTGAACGTTTCTGCGAGGAAATCACTTCCTACGTAGGAAAGATCGCTCCGATCATCCGTATCCCGGGCGAAGAAGAGATGAAGGCTCTGGCTCTGGGTGCACTGAGAGCTCTGAACGACGGAGATTACAAGAATTATTAATCATCCGGGACGGACTTGGGTCCGTCGGAATTGAATGATGTTCGGAAGACCCCCTGCAGAAATGCAGGGGTCTTTTGTAGGATTGGACGGCGGCCGCCGTGGGGGACTTGGTGCACGAATCCCCGCAAAGCCTTGTTCCTCCGTTCACTTTGCACCAAGTCTGCGGCTCTTTACGGCACGCGGCCGCGGGGGACTTGGTGCACGAATCCCCGCAAAGCCTTGTACCTCCGTTCACTTTGCACCAAGTCTGCGGGCTGTTTCAGCGCACGGCCGCCGTGGACTTGGTGCACGAATCCCCGCAAGGCCTTGTTCTTTCGTTTCTCTTGCACCAAGTCTCAGGCCATTTTCGGCACGCGGCCGCGGGGGACTTGGTGCACGAATCCCCGCAAGGCCTTGTTCTTCCGTTCACTTTGCACCAAGTCTGCGGGCTGTTTCAGCGCACGGCCGCCGTGGACTTGGTGCACAAATTCCCGCAAAGCCTTATTCTTCCGTTCGCTTTGCACCAAGTCTCAGGCCATTTTCGGCGTGGGGTCGCTGGGGACTTGGTGCACGAATCCCCGCAAGGCCTTGTTCTTCCGTTCCCTTTGCACCAAGTCTGCGGGTTGTTTCAAGGCGCGGCCGCCGTGGACTTGGTGCACGAATCCCCGCAAGGCCTTGTTCTTCCGTTCGCTTTGCACCAAGTCTGCGGGTTGTTTTCAAGACGCGGCCGCCGTGGACTTGGTGCACGAATCCCGCAAAGTCTTGTTCTTTCGTTCGCTTTGCACCAAGTCTGCGGGTTGTTTCAAAGCGCGGCCGCAGCGGGAAAACCTACTACGGGACATGGTCCGGAACCAAGAAGGTTAAAATTAAATAATCCGATATGATGACCGGAAAATTGCGCTTCATGGAAATGGATGAAGCGCAATTTTCACATATTATCCCATCACATTTTAAGAACAAATGTTTGCACGCAGGCTCTGAAGATGCTATACTGTAACGTATCATAAATCATTTCAGAAAGGGTACGAAATGGAGAAAAATATTGTCATTAAAGGAGCCTGCGAGAATAATCTTCAGGATTTGGATGTAACGATTCCCCGGGACCGGCTGGTGGTATTCACCGGTCTGTCCGGTTCCGGGAAGTCGTCGCTGGCTTTTGATACCATATATGCCGAGGGCCAGAAGAAATACGTGGAAAGCCTGTCTGCTTATGCCAGACAGTTTTTGGGATTGATGAAAAAGCCGGATGTGAAGGTGATCGAGGGCCTTTCTCCGGCTATTTCCATTGACCAGAAAACCACCAACAAAAATCCCCGGTCTACAGTAGGAACCGTTACCGAGATTTACGACTATTTGAGACTGCTTTATGCGCGAATCGGAATTCCGCACTGTCCGATTTGCGGCCGGGAGATCACCAGCCAATCTGTGGACAGCATTGTGGATCGGATTGCGGGACACGAAATCGGAACCCGGCTGACGGTACTGGCCCCGGTAATTCGAGGACGAAAGGGAGAACACAAAGGGGTCTTCGGACGAATTCAGAGAGACGGCTACACCCGAGTTCGGGTGGATGGCGAGATGCACCGCCTGGATGACGGAGAGATTCTTTTAGAGAAGAACAAGAAGCATACTATCGAAATTGCCATCGATCGGATAGTGGTAAAAGAAGACAACCGGAGTCGTATTGCGGAGGCGGTAGAGCTGGCCATTCGGGAAGGGGAAGGACTGGTGAACGTTCTTTTTGCCGAGAACCAAGAGGACGGAAGCCGAAAGGAATATGAGGAGACCTTCAGCACGATGCTGGCCTGCCCGGAACACGGCATCGGCATCGAGGAGATGGAGCCGCGGATGTTTTCGTTTAATGCGCCGTACGGGTCCTGTGAGACCTGCACCGGACTGGGTTTTACTCTGCGGATTAAACCGGAATCCCTGGTGACGGATGAGAACAAGAGCCTGGTGAAAGGTGCGATGGGGAATGTTTTTGCCTCGATGGATGCCATGGGGTTCTATCGGCAGATGCTGCAGCAATTGGCCATTGACCACAACACGGACATCACCCGGCCGTACAAGGAGCTGCCGGAGGATTTCAAGAAGGAACTGATCTACGGAACGGGAACTCGGAAGCTGAAGTACACCTACACCAGTAAGAGCGGTCGTGTTTCCCATATGAATCATACTTTTGAGGGCATCATTCCGAGTCTGGAGCGCCGCTACGGTGAGTCCAAGTCCGACTACATCCGCGAGAAAATCGGGGCCATGATGACGGAGGCGGAGTGCCCGACATGTCACGGTCGGAAGCTGAAGGATACGGTTCTGGCGGTGACGGTGGGGGGCAAAAATATCATCGAAGTGACGGACATGTCCGTGATTCAGGCGATTGATTTTTTCCGGAAACTGGAATTGACGGAACGGGAGAAGGCTATCTCGAAGCTGATTACCAAGGAGATTATGGACCGGCTTTCCTTTTTGCAGACGGTGGGACTGGGATATCTGACGTTGTCTCGGGCGGCGGGCACTCTTTCCGGCGGAGAGTCCCAGCGAATCCGGCTGGCTACTCAGATTGGATCCGGTTTGGTAGGCGTTTTGTATATTTTGGATGAGCCGAGCATCGGCCTCACCAGAAGGATAACGACAAGCTTTTGCAAGCTCTTCGAAACCTCACGGACATGGGCAACACATTGATCGTGGTAGAGCACGACGAGGACACCATGTATGCGGCGGATCACATCGTGGATATCGGCCCGGGGGCCGGAATTTACGGCGGCAAGCTGGTGACCCAAGGAACGGTGGAGGATATCAAGGCATGTAAGGAATCCATCACCGGTCAGTATCTGTCCGGGGTTCGGAAAATCGAAATTCCGGCGAAGCGACGGGAAGGAAACGGCCTGTCCCTTCGCGTGCTGGGGGCTGCGGAGAACAACTTGAAGAATATCGATGTGGAGATTCCGGCAGGAAAGCTGGTATGCGTGACCGGTGTATCCGGTTCCGGCAAGAGCAGCTTGGTGAACCAGATTATTTACAAAAGGGGTTGCGGCGGTAACCAATCGGCTGCAGGAAACGCCGGGGAAATATCGGGAGATTCAGGGTATTGAGAACTTTGATAAGGTTATCGATATCGACCAGTCGCCAATCGGACGGACACCGAGATCCAATCCGGCGACTTATACGGGAATGTTCGACCATATTCGAGATCTTTTTGCCCAGATGCCGGAAGCGAAGGTTCGAGGATATTCCAAAGGCCGGTTCAGCTTTAACGTGAAGGGCGGCCGATGTGAGGCCTGCCGCGGAGACGGCATCACGAAAGTGGAGATGCATTTCCTGCCGGATGTGTACGTGCCGTGCGAGGTATGCGGCGGTGCCCGGTACAACCACGAGACTTTGGAAGTAAAATATAAAGGAAAGAATATTTCTCAGGTGCTGGAGATGTCCGTTTCGGAAGCCCTGCCGTTCTTTGCGAACCAGGCGGGAATCGAGCGGTATCTGAAGACGTTGGATGAAGTGGGTCTGGGATACGTGAAGCTGGGACAGCCGTCTACACAGCTTTCCGGCGGCGAGGCTCAGCGAATCAAGCTGGCCACGGAGCTTTCCAAGCGGAGCACCGGTCGGACTTTATACATCCTGGATGAGCCGACCACGGGACTTCATTTCGCGGATGTGGATAAGCTGATGTACGTGCTGAATCGTCTGGTGGACGACGGAAACACGGTGCTGGTAATCGAGCACAATCTGGATGTAATTAAATGTGCGGATCACATTATCGACCTGGGTCCGGACGGCGGTGACGGGGGCGGAACAATTGTGGCTATCGGCACCCCGGAGGAAGTGGCGATGTGCCCGGAATCCTATACCGGTCAGTATTTGAAGCGGATATTGGAGAAAGCCGGAAGGCTTTAATTAAAAAAACAGTGTCATCCATTCTGAGGGTGACACTGTTTTGTATTACTTCTTATTTCTCATGAACCCGCTTGCCGGTGATGTGATGGATGTCTAGCTCCAGAATCTGTGTGCGTGAGGCATTGGTTTTGGCAGTTTCAATGCCTTCTTCCCGGGTCGGATAGTACTTGATTCCCAGGCTGCACAGTTTATCAAAGGCCTTCTTCCCATCGGAAACAAGGTGAATCTCGCCGAATACGATGACGCTGTGCAGAGTGCAGGCCCAGTCCCCTTCCGAGTAGGTGCCTTTGTCCAGCACGCAGAAGGATACTTTCCCGTTGGCTTTAAGAGCATCGATTTTGTGTCCTTCTTTCGCGCAGTGAAAGTAGATCTTGTTTTCGTCTTCATCATAAAAATAATTCATCGGGATGCCGTAAGGGTATCCGTCCTCGCCAAAGAGGGACAACACGCCTCGGCCTTCCTCCGCCAGAATTTTCCGGCATTCCTCATCGGTAATCTGCTGTTTGAAGCGACGCATTTTGCGAAACATAGCGGCACCGTCCTTTCAATTTGTCTATAAACACTTGTTTCATATCAATAAAAGTGTACCACAAATGAGGACGCAGAAAAAGAAAAACGCATCCGGAGGAAATATCGAATATCCTTCGGATGCGTTTTCTAATTCAAAATCTCTGAAATTAGAACAACAGATGGGCAATCGGGCAGACGATTGCCAGGGAAATAATGGTTCGCTCCAGGAAGATGAGGAACAGTTCGAACAGGTTGATCGGCAGCTTGGAGCTGAGAATCAGTCCGCCTACTTCGTCCAAGAAAAGTACCTGGGTTACGGAAACCACCGCAACGATGAACCGAGTCATTGGAACCGTATTGGTGCCGGCGATGATTACCGATGGGGTGAACATATCGGTGAAGCCGACCACCATGGTGGAAGCCGCCGCAGCGACATCCGGCACCTGCAGGGCGCTGAGAAGCGGACGGAACGGCATGCCCAGCCAGTCGAAGACCGGAGTGTAGTTGGCCACCACAAGGGCTGCGGTACCGATGCACATAACGGTTGGCAGGACGCCGAACCACATGTTCAGGCAGTTTTTTGCGCCGTTTCTGAAGAATTCGCCAACACCTTTGTGGGCTGCGGCTCTTTTCATAGCCAAGTGCAGGCCGTACTCTTTCGAAGAAGTAAAACCTTCCGGCAGCGTTTCCGGCATGGCTTTGCCCGGAATCAGGTAATCGTTCGGCTTTTTCCGCAATGGATAGATTCTCGGACAGATTACCGCGCAGACGATTCCAATCAGGCAGATTATTAAGTAGTAGATGCCGAAATACTGGGTCAAATCCACCTGAGCCAGTACCACCATGGAGAAGGTGATGGATACGGCGGAAAAGCAGGTGGAAATGATGGATGCTTCTTTTGTGGAATAGTAGCCGCCCTCGTACTGATTGCAGGTGAGCATAACTCCCAGCGTGCCGTCACCGATCCAGGAGGTGATGCAGTCTACCGCCGCACGGCCCGGAACCTGGAACAGGGGACGCATAAACTTCGTCAGCAGGGCACCCACGAATTCCAGAAGACCGAAATCCAGCAGCAGCGGAAGCAGGAAGGAGGCAATCAGGAAGATGATGACCAATCCCACGATGAGGCCGAGGGCCATTCCGCCCTGATCCGGACCGGTAATGGCACCGATGAATTTCGAAAATCCCCGGCCCTGTTCATTTCCCAGATTGAAGTAGGCCAGCCAGCAGAAGACGCATCCCAGCACACGGGTGGCTGCCCAAAATGGCGTACAGCAGAACGCTTCCTTTAAGAGCACATTTTCCATGATGAATTTCGGTTTGGCGAAGGCCATCAGGCACAGTACGGCCGAAACGGTCAGGATGAAGAGGCAGAGACCGGGCAGGATGCTTTCGGCGATTGCAGAAATCCAGTCCGCGATGATTTTGACGGCGATGGTCCAGCTTCCGTCCACCTTGATTGGAATCATGAACAGGAAGATTCCGACGACGGAAGGCACAATGAACCGCGCCTTGCTAACGTTCTTTTCCATAATAATATTTTCCTCTCTCTTTCTTTGTTCGCAGCGGTTATGTATTATAACCCGTACAATGTGAAATTATACATGAGCATGAATATCATTACAATCCGTAAACGGAAATTAATTGACAGAATTTGGAATCGTGATACAATGGAACTGCAGTAAAAAAACATACGGGGAGCTGGAAGCAGCCGGCTGAGAGGAAGGAATACTTCGACCCATAACCTGATTTGGATAATGCCAACGGAGGGAAGATAAGATCGTGGAACCCACGGATTACCGGAACGAAAGTTGGTAATCCGTGTTTTTTATTGCAGGCGGCAGACCGGGAGCACCACTTTCTGCCGCGGTAGAAAAAATTGTTCATTTGAATCCGGCAAAAATTGCCGGAAGAAAGTAAGGAGGATTATTTTGAGCAATTACACGACACAGATGGATGCTGCAAGAAAAGGCATTGTGACGGAGCAGATCCGTACCGTTGCGGCAAAGGAAAACATGGATGTCGAGGCGCTTATGAAACTTGTGGCAGAAGGAAAGGTTGCTATTCCGGCGAACAAGAGACATGAGTGCTTATCGGCAGAAGGTGTTGGAAGCATGCTTCGCACCAAGATCAATGTCAACCTCGGCGTATCCAGAGACTGCAAAGACTACGACATTGAGATGCAGAAGGTGATGAGCGCAGTGGACTTGGGCGCCGAAGCGATTATGGACCTGTCCAGTCACGGCAACACTCAGCCATTCCGGCAGAAGCTCACATCGGAATGCCCGGTAATGATCGGAACCGTTCCGGTATACGACAGTGTTATTCACTATCAGAGAGACCTGGCCACCCTGACGGCACAGGATTTCGTGGATGTTGTCCGCCTTCACGCAGAGGACGGAGTAGACTTCGTCACACTGCACTGCGGAATCACTCGTAAAACCATCGAGCAGATTCGGAAGCACAAGAGAAAGATGAATATCGTCAGCCGTGGCGGAAGTCTTGTTTTTGCATGGATGTGCATGACCGGAAACGAGAACCCGTTCTACGAATACTACGATGAGATTCTGGACATCTGTGAAGAATACGACGTTACCGTATCCCTGGGAGATGCTTGCCGTCCGGGATGTCTGGCCGACGCAACCGACGTATGCCAGATTGAGGAGCTGGTTCGCCTGGGCGAGCTCACCAAGAGAGCGTGGGATCACAACGTACAGGTAATGGTGGAAGGTCCGGGACACGTTCCGCTGGATCAGGTTGCCGCCAACATGAAGGTGCAGCAGAGCATCTGCATGGGCGCACCGTTCTACGTACTGGGACCGCTGGTGACCGATATCGCTCCGGGATACGACCACATCACCGCTGCAATCGGTGGTGCCGTAGCAGCCATGAACGGCGCGGCATTCCTGTGCTACGTAACACCGGCAGAGCATCTGGCGCTGCCGAACGTGGAAGACACCAAACAGGGTATCATCGCCTCCAAAATCGCCGCTCACGCAGCGGATATCGCCAAAGGCATTCCGAATGCGCGGGATATCGACGATAAGATGGCCGATGCCAGAAGAGAATTGGATTGGGATGCGCAGTTCGAATGCGCCCTGGATCCGGAAACGGCGAAAGCCATCCGGGACGACCGTTCCCCGGAAGAAGATCACAGCGAAACCTGCAGCATGTGCGGTAAGTTCTGTGCGGTACGGAGCATGAACAAGGCTCTGTCCGGAGAATACATCGATATTCTCTAAGTTCTCATAAGAGAAAGTGCCGATGATTCGGTAAAAACAAGTGCGGTGCTGCGGCGGCTTCCGAGTCCCGGAGCATCGCCACATGAAGACGAAAACAAGCAATCTGGATGCGCCGATTCTGTAAGTGAAGGAGGTGAAAGGGATGAAAATCAACGGGGAAGATCGGAAATTCGACAGACCCATGACCGTAGCGGAGATGCTGGAAGCGGAAGGCTACAAGAGAACCGCCGTTGCGGTGGAAGTGAATCTGGAAATCGTACCGAAGACGGCCTATGACACAAGGGTTCTTCAGGAAGACGATGCCATCGAAGTGGTGAAATTCATGGGTGGGGGCTAAGCCGGATACCGATGACGAAAGAATCTTTTTTTTATAGATAATCCCTAAAAACAATGATGCGGAAAGTGTCAGTCACTTCCGAATCGATGCAGGAGAAAGGTGCATTCAAATGAAAGACGATAAATTAGTAATTGGCGGAAAAGAATTTAATTCGAGATTTATTCTGGGCTCCGGAAAGTACAGCCTGGATCTCATTAAGGCAGCGGTGGAGAATGCCGGTGCAGAGCTGATCACCGTGGCCGTTCGCCGGGCCAACACGAAGGACAGCGAGAATATTTTGGACTACATCCCGAAGAACATCACCCTGCTGCCGAATACCTCCGGTGCGCGGACGGCGGAAGAAGCGGTTCGTATTGCCAGACTGGGCAGAGAGCTGGGATGCGGAGATTTTGTAAAGGTGGAGATTATGCGGGACAGCAAGTACCTGCTGCCGGACAACCAGGCGACGGTGGAAGCGACGGAGATTCTGGCGAAGGAAGGGTTCATCGTCATGCCGTACATGTATCCGGATCTGAATACCGCAAGAGATCTGGTGAATGCCGGTGCCGCTGCGGTAATGCCGCTGGCTTCCCCGATCGGATCCAACAAGGGGCTGGCCACCAAGGAATTTATCCAGATTCTGATTGATGAGATTGAACTTCCGATTATCGTGGATGCGGGAATCGGCAGACCGTCTCAGGCATGTGAAGCCATGGAGATGGGTGCGGCGGCAATCATGGCCAACACCGCTTTGGCAACCGCCGGCGATGTTCCGCAGATGGCCAGTGCATTCGGTAAAGCCGTAGAGGCCGGAAGAGAAGCATACCTGGCCGGTCTGGGAAGAGTCCTTACCAGAGGCGCATCCGCTTCCGATCCGCTGACCGGATTCCTGCGGAACTAGGGGAGGTGCTTTATGGAAAATGATTTTTTGGTGGATTCCGAGCATCTGTCTCCCGCCGCTCTAGAGAAGAAACATCGTCTGGAGAACGACCCGTCCTCCCGAATCGATCATATGAAGTATCTGGAAGGAATGGATCAGATCGATCCGTCCCTCCGCCTTCGGGTGATGAAGGAAATGGCGGAATACGACCCGTCTGAGTACACGGTACGGGACGTGCAAAGGGCTTTGGAGCAGGAGACCTGTTCCGTTGAGGATCTGAAGGCACTGCTGTCGCCGGCAGCGGAGCCGTTCCTGGAGCAAATGGCTCGCCGGGCAAACCGGGTGACTTCCCGTCACTTCGGAAATTCCGTGAACATCTTCACGCCGCTGTACATCGCCAACTACTGCGAGAACTACTGTGTATACTGCGGATTCAACTGCTACAACCACATTCGGAGACTGAAACTGGATTCGGAACAGATTGAGCACGAGATGAAGGTCATCGCAGATACCGGAATTGAGGAGATTTTGCTGCTGACCGGCGAGTCTCCGGTAAAAAGCGATGTGAAGTACATCGGCGAGGCCTGCAAGCTGGCGAAGAAGTATTTCCGGAACGTGGGCATCGAAATATATCCGGTGAACGTGGACGATTACCGGTATTTGCACGAATGCGGGGTGGATTACGTCACCGTATTCCAGGAGACCTACGATTCCGATCGCTACGAGCAGCTGCATCTGGCCGGCAACAAGAGAATCTGGCCGTACCGCTTTGAAGCCCAGGAGCGTGCGCTTATGGGCGGCATGAGAGGCGTTGGAATGTCCGCATTGCTGGGGTTGTCGGATTTCCGAAAGGATGCCTTTGCCACGGCGCTGCACGCCTGTCTGCTGCAGAGAAAATATCCCCATGCGGATATTTCCATCTCCTGCCCGAGACTGCGTCCAATCGTGAACAACGACAAAATCAATCCGAAGGATGTGCACGAGACCCAGCTTTGCCAGATTCTGTGCGCATACCGGATTTTCCTGCCGTTTGCGCAGATTGTGGTATCCTCCCGAGAGAGCCGCTCTTTCCGAGACGGCATTACCCGGATTGCGGCCACCAAGGTTTCCGCCGGGGTATCTACCGGAATCGGTGACCATGAAGAGAAGTATACCGGAAAGAAGGGAGAAGCGGAGGGCGACGAGCAGTTCGATATCGACGACGATCGGAGCCTGGAGGAGATGTACCGAGATCAGGAGGCGGCCGGCCTTCAGCCGGTGATGAACGATTATGTGTACGTGCAGTAATCCGAAAATTTTGGTAATCACCAGCCGGAAGCGGTTTGAGGGGGAAGCGGACTTCTTGAAACAGATTGAGAAAATTGCTGCGGCGAAGCCATTCGGGATCGTGCTTCGGGAGAAGGATCTGCCGGTAAAAGAATATTCGGAGCTGGCTCGGCAGGTCCGGGACATCTGCCGGAGTGCCGATACTTCGCTGATTGTTCACAGTCACCCGGCGGTGGCGCGGGAGCTGGGCATCCCGGCGCTGCACATGCCGCTGGATGCCTTGGGAAAGATGAGTTCGGAGGAACGGAAGGAATTCGAGGTGCTGGGTGCGTCCTGCCACTCCGTGGAGGATGTGCTTCGGGCAAAAGCTTATGGATGCGATTATGTGACGGCCGGGCATGTGTATGCAACGGACTGCAAACCGGGCCTGCCGCCTCGCGGCGCAGACTTCCTGGCGGAAGTCTGCGGTCCGGCCGCCCCATGCCGGTGTTTGCCCTGGGCGGCCTGACCCCGGCCCGCGCACCGGAGGTGCGGCGGGCCGGAGCCGCGGGCTTCGCCATGATGAGCTCCGCCATGGATGCGGAGAACCCGGCGGAACTGTTCCGAAAGTACTCGGAATCCGATTCCTTTTCCGAACAAGGAATGATATAATGAAATCATAGAACGCAAAAGGGGAGCTAGAGATGATAACAGCGGAAGAAAAAGAACGGTATTCCCGTCAGCTTCTGATCCCGGAATGGGGAGAGGAAGCCCAGGAAAAATTAAAAGCGGCAAAAGTGCTGATAATCGGAGCCGGGGGCCTGGGGTCCCCGGCCTCCCTGTATTTGACAGCAGGAGGAGTGGGAACCATCGGAATCGTGGATGGAGATGCAGTGGACCGCTCCAACCTTCAGCGTCAGATTCTCCACGGGACGGGGAATCTTGGACAGCCCAAGGTGGAATCCGCCGCAGAGACCCTTCGGGATTTGAATCCCAATGTGGAGATTATTCCCATTCACCGGATGGTCACCCGGGAGAACATCGGAGAGTTGATTGAAGACTATGATTTTATTCTGGATGCCACGGACAATTACCATACCAAATTCCTGATTAACGACGGCTGTGTGGAGAAGGGAAAACCCTACAGCCATGCGGGAATTCTGGGACTGAACGGACAACTGATGACTTACGTACCGGGAAAAGGACCTTGCTACCGGTGTATTTTTGGGGAAGAACCGAAACCGGGAGAAGCGCCGACGGCGAAAGAAGGGGGCGTCATCGGACCCATTGCCGGAATCGTGGGATCTTTTCAGGCGGCCGAAGCGATGAAATACATCACCGGAGTGGGACGACTCCTCACCGGGAAAATGCTCACCTTTGATCTTTTGACCGGACGCATTCGGGAAGTTCCTTTGCCGGATGCCAATCCGGAATGCACGGCTTGCGGAAGCCGACGGAAAGGATAGAGATTATGTTTAAAGACCCTAAATGTTATGTGGAATACGTTCCTGGGAAGAGCTTTAAGGAGGCTTTTGCCAACGACCGAATTCCCCTTCTGTCCATGCACCGGCTTCGGGGTATGGATTACCGGATTACTCGGAAGATTTCTTATGAGCGGACGGTGAACGACTTTCTGTTGGTGCTGAACGTAAACGATTCCATGCGTTCCCTTCGGAATCGGCAGGATATGGTGGTCTAATCCCGAAAACAGGTTGCAAATGGGCCGCTATCCGGGCTCCGGAAAATCCTTCGGCGTGAAGCAGATTGCGGAAACCAGCGGAAATTTTGCGGTGTATGCCATCAACCTGTCTCAGATTGAAAAGCCGGCCGCCCTCTTTGAGGCGCTGGACGAGGCGCTGTCCAACGCGGAGGGCAGCATCCCGCTGGTGTTCTTCGACGAATTTGATTCCGACCGGGAGGGAATCAACCGCGGCTGGCTCCGGTACTTCCTGGCACCGATGCAGGACGGAGAATACTCCCTGTGGGGCAAAACCAAGAAAATCAACAAGGCGGTATTCGTCTTCGCCGGCGGAACCGCGCATTCCTTCAATGATTTTCTGCCGGGGGATGATGAAGAGCGAATTGCGGAGTTCCAGCGGGTAAAGGGCCCGGATTTCGTCAGCCGCCTGAAGGGCATTCTGAATATCCGAGGCCTGAATCCGGATTGTAAGACGGACCGCAGCCATATCATCCGCCGGGCGATGCTCCTTCGCCAGCAGATTATTCGCCGGATTCCTTCAGTGTACGATGAGGAGACCGGTAAGGTAAACATCTCCAACGGACTTCTTTCCGCACTCCTTCGGGTGTCGGAATACCGTCACGGAGCCCGCTCTTTGGAATTCATCCTGGCCATGTGCCGGCTGTCTCACGTGAGCCGATTCACGCCGTCCAACTTGCCCATGAACACCCAGTTGGATATCCATCTGAACGTGGCGGATTTCGAACGAAAGCTCACCTTCGAGCAGATCCTTGGGAGCATGGTGGAGAAATACGCCTTTATTTCCCACGAAGAATATCGGAAGCGCCGACTTCGGGAGGTGTCCATGAAACTGGCAAATGAAAGCGATAACCTGAATCCGAAAGCACTGGATCGCATCTGGGAAGAAGAGGAAATGGCGGACTGGGAGGACCTGGACGAGTTCTTCAAGGAAGGTTACCGTTCCCGCATTCGCTTTCTGGGAGAGCATCTGGTGCAGTTCGATGCGGTGCTGGGCATCCGGCCGATTGTGCCGAATGCTGTGGACACCATTCGGGAACTGTACGGTCCGGACCTGGAGCTGCTGTCGGAAATCGAACATCGCCGCTGGGTAAAGGACAAGCTGGAGGACGGCTGGACCGCCGGGGTGAAGGATTCCGAGCTGAAGCATTCGCCGGAGCTGGTTCCGTACGACGAACTGCCGGAAAGCACCAAAACCTTCATCCGAAAAGAAATCCGTGAAGTCCCAAAACTACTAAAATCCGTGGGATACGAGCTTTACCGAAAATCCTATTAAATCTCATAAAAAAGATGCCATGCCGAATCCTTGGGTATGGCGTCTTTTCCTTATTCTGTTCAATTCAATTCTATTCTATCCTATTCTTCCGGTGGTCCGAAATGCACCGGTTCTTCCGGCTGCAGCGGCGCCAGATAATTGTTTTTCTGAAGTTCCTCCTGGATGACATCCAAAATCTCCTCGCTGTCTGCCATTACGGTATGGTAGTGGTAGCCGGAGGTGGAGCGGGAAAGCAATCTGCTTTTACCCCCGTGCATCTCCGCCATGTAATGGGAGACGTCCAGGCGGGAGCGGATGTTCAGTTCACCGCGAACCACGCCGTACACCCGGTGGTAGATAAAAACATCTTTGATGGTGCCGCCCAGATCCACAATTCGGTGAGTTCGTCTTCCACTTCATCTTCCGTGTGGATGACCTTAAAGACGCGAGTCGCCCGGCCGGTGCTTCGCTCCAATAGGTAGCCCCGGTTGGTGGGAGTGATGTGAATGCCTTGAGCCCGAAGCAGGGCGATGTCCTGCACAATGACCTGCCGGCTGACTCCGAAGGTTTTGCGCGGGCGCTGCCGGAGATGGCACGGCCGCTGTTCTGTAATTTCTGAAGTATTTCGGATCGTCGAATTTCGCCGTTCATGAGGCGCCTCCTTTTCAAGTTCTGTCGGGTTCTTTGTTTCTATTATACACCATCGAGGCTTGTTCGTGGGACTTTACAAAGATTTGATGTTTGATTTACATCTCGCTGATAGTTGTAAAATCCATTCTCCGCTACAATAACCGTAGAAGAACAGGAGGATAGAAAAATGAACGAGACTTTACAGACGTTATTCGGTCTGCTGGGAGGACTGGCGATTTTCCTTTACGGAATGAATAAAATGAGCGATGCCCTTCAGAAGGCGGCCGGAGATAAGATGAAGCGGATTCTGGGATTCCTGACCAAAAACCCGGTAATGGGTGTTTTGGCCGGCGCACTGGTAACGACAGTGCTCCAGAGCAGTTCCGCCACCACCGTTATGATTATCGGATTCGTCAGCGCCGGGCTGATCAGCATGCCCCAGGCGATTTCAGTGATCTTCGGTGCCAACATCGGTACCACAATGACGGCACAGTTGCTGGCGTTTAAGCTCAGCGACTACATCTACCCGATCATTTTTATCGGTTTTATCATGTACTTCATCTCGAAGAAAGACAAAATCAACAAATCGGCATGGTGATCTTCTCCTTCGGGCTGCTGTTCGAAGGAATTGAAATCATGGGCAGCGTGATGAAGCCGCTGGCAACCAGCGATGTGTTCATCCAGCTGATGGGTCAGGTAAAAGATATGCCGATTCTGGGCGTCGCCCTGGGAACCGTGATGACCCTGGTGGTACAGAGTAGTTCCGCTACCATCGCGGTGCTTCAGAACTTTGCTAGCCAGGCAGGACCGGACGGTGTCACCAGCATCATCGGATTGGCCGGTGCAATTCCGATTCTCTTGGGAGATAATATCGGCACCACCATCACCGCAGTCCTGGCATCTATCGGACAGTCCCGTGCCGCCAAGAGAGTTGCGGCGGCGCACTGTACCTTTAACATAACGGGAGCGGCAGTGGCGTTCTGCATCCTTCCGTACTTTGCAAAAATCGTACAGTACATTTCCACCAAAGGTCCGGAGGTGTCCGTCATATCCAGACAGATTGCCAATGCCCACACGCTGTTCAACGTAACGGTAACTCTGATCTGGCTGCCGCTGATCCCGCTGATGGTTCGTTGGGTCAGCTGGCTGATTAAGGGAGATCGGAAACCGGCAGAGAGCCTGGGAGAGCCGAAATTTCTGGACCGCCACGTGCTGACACAGCCGTCCGCTGCACTGTATCTGGTGTCCCGGGAAATCGGAAACGTTGCCAACCTGGTGGTGGACATGCTGCAGTCCGCAAAGGATATCGTGAAGAAATCGACGTCCACGGAAGAACAGACCCAGCTGCAGGATTTGTCTGCCGGCATTCGCGAACTTCATCAGAAGGTTTCCGAATACATCGTACAACTCTATGAAGAGAGTAAAATGAATGACACGCAGTCCGAGCAGGCGGCCGGACTTCTGGGAGTTGTCACCACGCTGAAGAGAATGGCGATTCGAAGCAACGAAATTCTGTCGCAGATTCACAGTATCATGAACAGCGGCCGAAACCTTTCCGGCATCGCCAGAGGGGAATTGGTGGAATGCTTTGAGGAGATTCAGCAATTCTTTATACTGGCCATGGATGCGGTAGCATATGACACGCCGATTTCCATGGAGCAGATTAACAAATCGAAGGCACAGCTCCGCCACTCGCAGAAGAGCTTCCGAAAGGCGCACCTGAAGAGAGTGCAGAACGGAGAATGCGATGCGGGATTGACGGATGATTTCAACGATATTATTTACAATATGGAACGTTTGGTGGACGATTGCGTGGAAATTGCCACCGAAGCGCAGGATAATGTGCATTTCGTACAGCGTTCCGAGGTCGGCGTCATTCTGCCGGATACGGTGGAATCGGAAGAAGGGTTGCCGGATGGACCGGCAGGCGCAGATTTCAGCAGTGTAAACGGGTAAATTATCGGATTCGGTTCCTGTAGTTCTATCCTGTAAGCTGAACCGATAGTTTAATACATTCGTAGAGGAAATGCACAATTTTGTGGCATTTCCTTTTTTTATGAATAAAATATGTTACTATAGAACAAAATGTGTATGATTTAATGAAAGAAAGGGGAAAACGACCCATGGCGGGGAAGATAGCAAGGGCATATGAGGGCGCGGAGACTTACATTCCGATGCTGGATGATTGCAGCGATGAGGAGATGAATCTGGAAGTGGAGCAGGTCGTGGACGGAATTCTGAAGGATTACCAAAAGGGCCGGGATATCGACAATCTCAAGTTCTTCGAACAGCCGGACCGAGATCAGATTGTGGTGATTCTGGATGAACTTCTGGCAGTGCTGTTCCCGGGATATTATCGGGAGAAGGTATACCATGCGGTGCACACGGAGACCAAGATTTCCGTGATTATTGAAGACGTGATGTATCGTTTGCGGAAACAGATTGAGCTGGCACTTCTGTACGATGAACGGTATGCGGATGTGGACCGGGCGCAGCGGAAAAAGGCGGCCAAAAAAATCACGCTGGAGTTCTTCCGGCGGCTTCCGGAAATCCGGGAATATCTGGATACGGATATCGAGGCGACCTTTGAAGGCGACCCGGCAGCCAACAGCAAACACGAAATTGTTTTATCGTACCCTGGAATTCTGGCGACGGCGATCTATCGATTGGCCCACGGCCTGCAGCGCTTGAATGTACCGCTGATTCCTCGTATGATGACGGAATACTCCCATACCCAGACGGGGGTGGATATCCATCCGGGAGCAAAAATCGGAAAGTATTTCTGCATCGACCATGCCACCGGCGTTGTTGTGGGATCCACTTCGGTGATTGGGGAACACGTGAAGGTCTATCAGGGCGTGACCATTGGCGCTCTGTCCACGAAGGATGGTCAGAAGATGCACGGAACCAAACGACATCCAACAATCGAGGATTATGTCACCCTGTACTCCGGCGCTTCGGTGCTGGGCGGCCGTACCGTAATCGGCGAGGGGGCGGTCATCGGCGGCAACGCATTCGTGACGAAGTCCGTGGATCCGCACACCACCGTTACCATTAAAACCCATGAGCTGGTGGTGGACCGAAAGAGCCACAAGAAGACCGACGAGAAAGAATTGGAACAGGATGACAGCTTAATTTAGAGCGTGCATGAAAATATATACAACAGATTTGCTTGAAATTGAAGTATAATGGCTGTTATATATTGTCGCTAAGAGAAGAAAGGGGAATTAATGAACAATTCAAAAGCTGATATTTCCAATATTTACAACCTGAACGGAAGAGTTCCGCTGGGAAAAGCGGTTCCGTTCGGACTGCAGCACATCCTGGCGATGTTCGTCGCGAATATCGCACCGCTGATCATCGTGGCAAACGCCTGCCACCTGGGGTCCGGTGAAACGGCCAAGCTGATTCAGACCACCATGGTGATTGCCGGAATCGGTACGTTGATTCAGCTGTTTCCGATATGGAAGGTGGGTTCGGGATTGCCGATTGTAATGGGCATCAGCTTTACGTTCGTGTCCGTAGCCTGCACCGTCGGCGCCCAGTATGGCTACAAGCGCTATCGTCGGCGCGGTAATCATCGGCGGCTTTATCGAGGGGACCATCGGTCTCTTCGCGAAATACTGGACCAAACTCATCACGCCGATTGTTTCGGCTAGCGTCGTAACAGCCATCGGATTTTCTTTGTTGTCTGTCGGTGCCTCTTCCTTCGGCGGCGGCAGCGGAAACGAGCGGTTCGGTTCGGCTCAGAACTGGATTCTGGGAACGGCAACACTGCTGAGCTGCCTGCTCTTTGATATGCTGGCGAAATCCTACTGGAAACAGCTGTCCGTACTTTTCGGATTGATCGTGGGTTATATCCTCGCTGTATTCATGGGGGCGGTGGATTTCTCCGCACTGCATGACACCGCAGCGGTAAGCCTTCCGTCTATCATGCCGTTCAAGCCGGTGTTCAAAGCCAGTGCCATCGTGTCCATGACATTGATTTTCCTGGTATCCGCCACGGAGACCATCGGCGATACCTCTGCGCTTACAATCTCCGGATTGAACCGGCCGGTAACGGTAAAGGAAACCGAAGGCTCTATCGCCTGTGACGGATATGCCAGCATGCTGTCCGGTATTCTGGGATGCCTTCCGGTCACTTCCTTCAGCCAGAACGTGGGACTGATTGCCATGACCAAAGTCGTGAACCGAATGGTCATCGGAGTAGGCGCCTGCATTATGATCCTGGCAGGAATATTTCCGTTCTTCGGGGCTGTGCTGGCGACCCTTCCGGATGCGGTACTAGGCGGCTGCACCATCATGATGTTTGGCAGCATCGTCGTAAGCGGAATGAAAATGATTGCGGCATGCGGTTTCGAACAGCGGAACATCACCATTGCGGCACTGTCTCTGGGAATCGGAATCGGTTTCACCCAGGTTCCGGAAATCTTCAGCGTATTCCCGCCAATCATCTACACCGTATTTGCGGAAAACTGCGTTGCGGTCGTATTCATCGTGGCGATAGTGGCAAACCTGATTCTGCCGAAGGACAGCGAAGCGGCGAAGGAGGAATAGTTCGAATACGAAAAACAAAAATTCTGTGCAAGCATCTCTCGAGGTGTCTGCACAGAATTTTTTTCATTAATTCTCTTGCTTTTTCCGATGTATTAGTGCTATAATGTAAAACTGAGAAATTTTAGGTGCATATTTTCCGTAAACGGAAAAAAGAGTAAGGAAAAAAGGATGGATAAGACGGAATTTTACAACGTTCTGGATATTTCAGATCCGGAAGAGTTTACCTATTACGAGAACATGGCCTCCTTGCTGGAGGAGGATCAGACCATAGAACAGAACCTGATTGACGACTTGCTTCGGGAGGTGGATTTCACCCGCTTTCGGGATTTGGCGAAATCCTATTTTGAAGAATTCCTCAACCGAGTACCGGACGAGGAGACGGACCTCTACTTCCTAGCGGACACCATGCGCCGCTCGGTGGTAGGGTGCGAAGATCCGGAAAGCCTGGCGGATGCCATTTACCGCTTCCGAAAGTGGTACATCGTAGAACCTTCGGTCATCGATCGAAATACCGGGGAGGAAATCTGCGTTCGGGATGCGCGGTACAATATCAGTGCGGCAGCGTTCCTGGGAGAGAAACCGGAATATGATTTCCACAAGGCCTACAACTACGAGATTGACGGCTATGATGTCTCCGTGCAGGATATGGTAGAGGGAACAGAGATATAGAAAGGAATCATCTGATGAAATTAAGAATAATTTCTGAGAGCGGAAACGTTCCGGCTTATGCCACAGAGGGTGCTTCCGGGATGGACCTAAAGGCCTATTTGCAGGAATCCATGGTGCTTCAGCCGATGGAGCGCCGACTGGTACCCACCGGAATCTATGTGGAAATTCCGCAGGGCTATGAAGGCCAGGTCCGGGCCAGATCCGGGTTGGCTATCAAGAAGGGCATCGGTCTGGTGAACGGAATCGGCACCATCGATTCCGACTACCGGGGAGAACTGAAGGTGCCGCTGATTAACTGGGGATCGGAACCGTTTGAAATTCAGAACGGAGACCGAATTGCTCAGTTGGTAATCGCAAAATACGAGCGAGTGGAAGTGGAAGTGACCACCGAGCTTCAGGATACCGTTCGCGGCGAAGGCGGTTTCGGTCACACAGGAATCAAGGGCTAGGATTACAATGAATTACCGGGAAGATATCGAGAAACGGGAATATGAAATATTGGATGCACGGGCGGCGAAAGCGGCGGAATCTCGAGGGCGGCAGATGGCGGAAGCGCCTTGCCGTTACCGGACGGATTTTCAGCGGGACCGGGATCGAATCATTCATTCCAAAGCGTTCCGGAGACTGGTGCACAAGACACAGGTTTTTTTGGCGCCGGAGGGAGATCACTATCGAACGCGGCTGACTCACACGTTGGAAGTTGCGCAGGTATCTCGAACGATTGCCCGGATTCTGAACTATAATGAGGACCTGACGGAGGCCATTGCCCTGGGGCATGACCTGGGACATACGCCCTTCGGTCACAACGGAGAGGCGATTCTGGACCGAGTCTATCCCGGCGGGTTCAAGCACCGCGAGCAAAGCCTTCGGGTGGTGGACCGATTGGAATCCTCTGCCAAGCGTCGGGGCCTGAATCTTACCACAGAGGTTCGGGACGGCATCCTGAATCACAGCGGACCGAATCTTCCTTTTACCATGGAGGGTCAGATTGTGCGCTTCAGCGATCGAATCGCTTATATCAATCACGATATTGACGATGCCATTCGAAGCGGTGTCATTTCCGAGAAGGACCTTCCGGAGAAGAACATCCGGGTGCTGGGGCGAACCCATTCGAATCGAATCAACAATCTGATCGACAATCTGGTACACGCCAGTGCCGATCAAGACCGCATTCAGCTCAGCCCGTCTTTTCAGGAGGCGTTGGATGAACTTCGGGAATTCATGTTTCGAAATGTCTATGACAGCGCTCGGGTAAAAAGAGCGGAGGACATGAACAAGGTGGAGATGGTGATTCGTCAGCTGTATGATTATTTCTGCAGTAATCCGGACCGCATGCCGGACCTGTACCGGGAAATTGCCGGAGAAGACGGGAGATTAGAAGCGGTAAAGGATTACATTTCCGGGATGACGGATCGATACGCGATTTCTCTGTATTCGGATCTGTTCGTACCGAAAGCCTGGACGGATTACAAGGGGTAGCCGGAGAATGTAGGAGGAAAGGATGGCATTTGACAATAATTTTATTGACGAATTGAAAACCAGGGTCAACATTGTGGATGTCATCGGCCGAGAAGTCTCGCTGAAAAAAGCGGGAAGCAGCTATAAGGGCCTGTGCCCGTTCCACAGTGAGAAAACGCCTTCCTTTAACGTGAATGAGGAGCGGCAGTTCTACCACTGCTTCGGATGCGGAGAGAAAGGGGATGTAATCCATTTTGTGGAGCGCTACTATAACCTGTCTTTCGTGGAGTCGGTGGAGAAGCTGTGCGAGGATTACGGAATTCGGATGCCGGAGCAGAAGCGGGGGCATCGCACGGATTACAACAAGTATTATGAAATCAACCGGAAAGCGGCTCGATTCTTCTTCCGGAAATTGACGGAAGGGCCCAATCCGGGGTATGCATATCTTCGGAAACGGGGACTGAAGGACAATACCATCCGGAAATTCGGACTGGGATATGCGCCGGACAGCTGGAATGCCCTGATGAACCACTTGGAAAAAGAAGGTGTGACCACGCAGGACATGCTGAAGCTGGGGTTGATCCAGCAGGGTCGGAAGGGGTATTACGACAAATTCCGAAATCGGGTGATTTTCCCAATTATCAACACGGCAGGAAAGGTTATCGGGTTTGGCGGCAGAGCGCTGGGAGACGTGCAGCCGAAGTACCTTAACTCCTCCGAAAGCGATATTTTCTTAAAGAAAAACAACCTTTATGCCCTGAACATCACGAAGAAGGATATCTCTTCGGAAGATCAGGTGCTGATGGTGGAAGGATATATGGATGTGATTTCCCTGTATCAGAATGGGATTCACAACGTGACCGCTTCGCTGGGGACCGCACTGACGGAGAACCAGGGACGGTTAATTAGCCGGTACACGAAAAACGTGGTGCTGTCCTACGATGCGGACAATGCCGGAATAAACGCGGCGATGCGAGGAATCGATATCATCCGCAAAGCGGAGTGCGATGTCCGAGTTTTGCAGATCAACGATGGTAAGGATCCGGATGAGTTTGTCCGAAAGAATGGGAAGGAAGCGTTTCTGGAACTGATTCGAAATGCGGTTCCCGCAACGGATTTCCGGCTTTCCGTCTTGAGACGGGGATTCGATTTCAAATCGGACAACCAGGTGCTGGAATACATACGACGCTGCGTTCCGGTGCTGGAACAGCTGAGCCCGGTGGAGCAAGATATCTACATTCGAAAGCTTTCCGAGGAGTTCGGGATTTCCGAGTATGCGATTGCCGGCGAAATTCGAGCGGACAGCGGAAAACAGGCCGCCCGGGTACCGCAGTACCGCAACCGGCGAGAGCACAGTCAGGGAAGCAGCACCGAAATACGGATGGACTTTACCTTTCTGGTATTGGCCATGGCGAATCGGTATTATGTAAAAAGAATGGAAGCGGACGGCGTACGCTTCCGCACCGCAGTGGGAAGCAGGATTTTCCAAGCGGTGAAGAATCTGGCCGGGGAAGAGTACCCACCGGGAGTGATGGGCGTGGATATGCAGAGAGTGTACAACGCCTTGGATCCGGAGGATGAAGTGCTTCTCCGAAATGCAGTCAAGAACATTCGGCTTGGGCCGGATGATGAAATATTTTATAACGAATGTCTGGCATCCTATCAGATGATTTACTTTCGGGAGCGAAGGGCCGAACTTCAGAACGAGCTGGCGACGGCTCAGAAGATGGGTAATGAAGAAGATATGACCCGAATAGCGAAGGAACTGATGGAGCTGGATGCACAAATGCAGAGCAGAAAGATGAGGGGTAATTAATGGCAAAAGTATCCGCACGCACAATTGAAGAACATGTGAATGCAATGATTACTCAGGGAAAGACGAACGGAAACGTGCTTTCTCTTACTGAAGTGGGGGACTACCTTTCGAAATTAAACATCAGCAAGGAGGAAATCGATGAAATCTACGATCGAGTAGAAAAGAATGGGATTTCTCTGGTGGATTCCCGTGAACCGAATTCCGAAGAGCTGGCAGAGGAAGAAGGCGATGATGACGGCGTCGTTCTTACCAAAACCGGTGAAATCGACGTGGAAGCCACCGTTCCGAAAACCCTTCCGACGGACGATCCGGTTCGTATGTATTTGAAGGAAATCGGAAAGGTATCCCTGTTGACGGCAGATGAAGAGCGGGAATTGGCGATTCGTATGGAGCAGGGCGATGAAGAAGCGAAGAAAAAGCTATGTGAAAGCAACCTGCGTCTGGTAGTCAGCATCGCAAAGAGATATCTGAATCGTGGACTGTCGTTCCTGGATCTGATTCAGGAAGGAAACCTGGGTCTGATTAAGGCGGTCGACAAGTTCGATTACACAAAGGGATATAAATTCTCCACCTATGCAACCTGGTGGATTCGTCAGGCGATCACCCGATCCATCGCGGATCAGGCGAGAACCATTCGTATTCCGGTGCACATGGTGGAAACCATTAACAAGCTGATTCGAATTTCTCGTCAGCTGCTTCAGGAGTACGGCCGTGAACCGACTTCGGAAGAAATCGCAAAGGAAATGGGAATCACCGTAGAGAAGGTCCGGGAGATCAAGAAGATTTCTCAGGATCCGGTATCTCTGGAAACCCCAATCGGCGAGGAGGAAGACAGCCATCTGGGAGACTTTATTCCGGATGATGATGTACCGGCACCGGTAGATGCAGCGGCATACTCCATGCTGAAGGAACAGCTGATGGAAGTGCTGGACACCCTTTCGGATCGAGAAAAGAAGGTATTGATGCTTCGGTTCGGACTGGAAGACGGCAGACCTCGAACGCTGGAAGAAGTCGGAAAAGAATTCAACGTTACTCGAGAGAGAATTCGTCAGATTGAGGCGAAGGCTCTTCGCAAGCTGAGACACCCGAGCCGCAGCAAAAAGCTGAAGGGTTATCTGGAGTAAGCGATGCGAATCAGTAAAAGACTTGAGGCACTGTATGAGGCAGTGAATCCGGGAGAGTCGGTGGCAGATATCGGGACGGACCACGGTTACGTCCCGATTCTTTTGCTTCAAAACGGCATCTCGGAAAAGGTGATTTTGAGCGATATCAGCACCGGCTCCCTGGCAAAGGCAGAGGAGAATTTTCGGCAGATGGGAATTGAGATTCCGGAGACCTGCTTCCGTATCGGGGACGGTCTTTCCTCCATCGAGCCCGGAGAAGTGGATGCGTTGATTATCGGCGGCCTGGGCGGACGAACCATCCGTCAAATTTTGGCGGATGACCCGGAGAAAACGGCGACTTATCGCAAACTGATTTTACAACCCCGAAACAACAGCGGCGAATTGCGATACTATTTGTATCAGCAGGGCTATGATATCCGGCGGGAGATTCTGGCGCCGGAGGGGAAATTCGTATGTGAGGTTATCGTAGCGGTAAAAACAACCGAGGAGAAGAGAACGCCGCCGTACGATGCGCAGGACATTCGATGGAAGTATCCGGAGAGTATGATTTCCTGTAATCCGGAACTGCTGGGGCAGCGCATCGGCTGGCTGTCGGGGCGGCTTTTGGAGCAGGTGGAGAGCCTGCGGAAGAGCAAGGATGTTCCGCAGGAGCGAATCCGGAAACTGCTGGAACAGCGGGACTACATATTGGAATTAGAAAAAAGAAACAAGAAATATCACGAGGAACATTATGGAGAGAAAACTCAGTGCAATTAATATCGCAATGATGTATCTGGGGGCGATTCTGGGCGCAGGATTTGCCTCCGGGCGGGAGTGCTGGCAGTTTTTTGGAGTGTTCGGGAGAAAGGGATATTTCGGTGCTGTTTTTACCACGGTGGTTTTCGTGGTACTGGCTCTGATGCTCACTTACATTGCGCGAAGCAAAAATACCATGGACCTGGGAAAGCTGATTTCGCCTTTTGATAATTATGCGTTGGAATCGGCCATCGGATACATTCTTGCGGGAATCTATTATACGTTAATCATATCCATGAGCGCGGCGGGAGGGGCGCTCCTGCATCAGGAGCTGGGAATCGACCGGCGAATCGGCGGAATTCTATTGGTAGTGCTGGTGTTGCTGACGGTGTTCGGCGATTTTGAGCGGCTGACTCGAGCTTTCGGGTTTCTGGTGCCCGGAGTGTTCGTCATCGGCATCGTAACGATTATAACGATCATTGTATCGGGAAAATTTCATCAGAGCGGCGCAGTGTCCGGATTTCCGGCCAGTGAGATGGCACCGTATTGGTGGATTTCCGGAATTGTTTTTGCGGCGTACAACAGCTTGGGATTTATTACCATGGCGGGAGGCTGTGCGCTTCAGGCAAAGGATTCCAAAACCGCTTATCGTGGGGCTTTCTTGGGCTCCTTTCTGCCGGGACTGATGACAATCTTGCTGTTGGTGGCCCTTCGAAAGGATATGGCCTTTTCCGCCACACTGGATCTTCCCATGCTGGGATATTCGCTGCGGATTTCCAAGGTGCTGAATGTTCTGTATGCCCTGATTCTCTACGGGTCCATCTATTCCACCGCGGCGGGAACCTTCTACGGCTTCAGCACAAAGCTTCCCCGCAATCGATTCAAGAAACCGATTATGGTGGCGGCCGCTTTTGCGGGATTCGGCATCGGATTGTCCGGATTTAAAACGCTGGTGGCGTACCTGTATCCGCCGCAGGGATACATCGGTATCATTTTCATTGGAATGATTGTTATGAACTTTTTTAAAGAAAAAAGTAAATCTTCACAGAAACTTCATATTTAAAAGCAGAAAAAATGTAAAAATAAAACGATGCATGGGTAAACCTGACGATCGCGCACTTCGGTGTGAGGAAAGTCCGGGCTCCGCAGGGCAAGGATGCCGGATAACGTCCGGCGTAGGTAACTATAGGGAAAGTGCAACAGAAACATTCCGCCGAAACGGGTAATGCCGTGGTAAGGTTGAAATGGTGAGGCAAGAGCTCACCGGCGTTCTGGAGACAGGACGGCCGTGTAAACCCCATCCGGAGCAAGACTAAGAACGGGTCGTAGAGTGCAGTTGCCCGCTGCCGCCCTAAGGTAAGTCGCTGGATGCTGTAAGCAATTGCAGTACAAGATGGATGATCGTCTAATACAGAACCCGGCTTACGGTTTGCCCATGTATGTTTTTTTCTGTAAGATAGGAGGAGGGGCACGATGCAGAAATGCATCGTTCTTATTTTTAAGTATGAGACTAGGAATTGATGTAGGTTCAACGACGGTAAAACTGTTGATTCTCGATGAGAACAACAAGATTATGTATTCTCGATACGAACGGCACATGTCCAACGTGTTCGAGAAAGTGGGGGAATTGCTGCAGCAGCTTCTGGGTGAAAAGGGCGATATGGAAGTGGAGGCGGTGATTACCGGTTCCGGCGGATTGTCGCTGGCAAAGCTGTTCGGCATTCGCTTTGAACAGGAAGTAATCGCCTGCAGTGAAGCGGTGCAGACCCTGATTCCGGAGACGGATGTGGCCATCGAATTGGGCGGCGAAGATGCAAAGATTACATTCTACGGATCTACCGTAGAGCAGAGAATGAACGGAACCTGTGCTGGCGGCACGGGTGCTTTTATTGACCAAATGGCGGTGCTTCTGAACACGGATGCATCGGGATTGAACGAGGCGGCGAAGGATTACAAAACCATCTATCCGATTGCTTCCCGCTGCGGTGTCTTCGCCAAGACGGACATTCAGCCGCTGATTAACGATGGCGCCAAAAACGCAGATATTGCGGCGTCCATCTTCCAGGCGGTGGTGAATCAGATGATTAGCGGCTTGGCCTGCGGTCATCCGATTAAGGGCAACGTGGCGTTCTTGGGCGGCCCGCTGCAGTTCCTTTCGGAGCTGCGGAAGCGCTTCGTGGAAACACTGAATCTCACGGAAGACGAGGTGATTTTTCCGGAAAACGCCAACTACT
>ENA-OQDA01000126-OQDA01000126.1-human-gut-metagenome-genome-assembly--contig:-NODE-126-length-32203-cov-8.401858_pt1 | contig 32203 bp, 25 predicted proteins | sample MGYA00242771_ERZ504603 | MGnify/ENA primary metagenome ERZ504603 (study PRJEB26092, sample SAMD00036328) | human gut metagenome | host: Homo sapiens | study: EMG produced TPA metagenomics assembly of...
GCTCAGCGTCGCACGTCGCGGCTTTTTGTGCAGAAACGGCCGGATCGCGTGCATCGGCTCAAATCGGGCGATCCTTATAGCCCAAAGTCCTGCTCGACTGCTGCCGAATTCGACAACAGGCCTCTGACCGTTACGCTACGCACGTGGTTTTGTTGCGAACGGCTAAGCATCGTAAGATGCGTTGGATAGCTCGATGATCTCCTGCTTGCTGTGAACTTCAAGGGTGGCGTAGATTTTCTTCGCGTGGGTGCGCACGGTGTTTTCAGAAACGTACAGCTTCTTGGCGATAGTGGGGATGTCGTAACCGTGCGCAAGAAGCGCGAACACCTCTGCCTGCCGCTTGGACAAGCCATGCGTTTCGGCAATTCTCCGGCAGTTCTCATCGATGAGGTCTATCGGAGTCGAAACTTCGACGGGAGTTTCGGTCGCAATTGCTTCCTGCGGCGCGCAAGTCTTGTCGGCATTGCTGGAAGAGGCTTCTCGCGGCGCCCGTGTGACGAAGAACATAACGATGGAGCATCCGTACAGCAGCGCAACGACCGCTATCGTAACCGTTGCCTCCTGCAGCAGCCCTTGTTCGCGGACGGCTTCCATGGCGAAGTTGCCCAGCCAGTTCGCGCAGTAAAACAGACCCGCGAACAGGCCGTACACGCTGGTTAATCCCAAATTTTGCTTCGAGCTCACTTCGATGCTATCAATCATCACTATCATCGAGAACACGACGAATGCGATCCCGCTGACGTATGGGACGATGATGCGCAGCGGCGGTTCCAGCACAAGGAACAGCAGCAGCGCCGTCGCTATGATGGGAAACAGCACCGAGAACGTTTTGGTAGGGGTCGTTTCTCGCCTTGCTCCTAACCACGCGATGCCCAGAACGAGCGCGGCGATGATATTCTCGGAATGCACCATAAGCGATTGCTGTACGAATGTCATGCTCGCGGTAGAGTCGTGCGAGATGACGACGATGGCCGGGGCCGCCAGTCCAATCATGGCGATGCACAGCAGCGGTTTCCAGAGGGTGGCCAGCAGTGTGCCGAATGGGACGGTGCGCTGAGGAATATGGGAACGGTTTTCGCGATTGGCAAGTCTTTGGTGGGAGAACAGCGCCGCAACATTACATGCGGCGAGCACGGCGATAGTCACTGCTATGGCCGATGGTTCTAGCGTGAAAAAGGCGAGATAGGGAACCGCCGACAGGACGGATCCCAGTACTAGCTCGATCTTTGCCAAATCGGAGCCGTCCGCGAACAAAGCACGTGCCCAGCAGAAGAAGCAGCATGTTGTGCCGATGCCCATGCACGTGCTGGCTGAGATGAGAACTGCGGGATTTTGGGTGAGCGTGGACAGGCCCATCAGCGTGACGGCGGCGGTCAGCAGCGCGGCGGCGGCGGGTAGCGGGCTGCGATTGAACAGCGTCGGAGCGCAGTATGCCCCTATGACGAACACGAAGAACGTTAGCATGTTGCTCAGCGAGAGAGGCGCGCTCCACAGCAGCTGAGCATTTTCGCCGAGCGCTGTCTCAGGCAAGAGAGCGAAACCCCAGAGGGAAAACGAATTGAGCGCGAGGAAACATGCGAAGCCCGTGGCCGCGAGCAAGATATTCGCGATGGTTTTCTGCATGCATTCCCCTCCTGCGGGCATTGTACCCGATAAGTTCGTTTGGGACATGCTGATTCGATCGTCGAAGAGAGGTCGATCTGCCCATTTTCCAAGAATTCACCCGATCCATGTGAACGCCGGGATGCGAAACGCTCGCTGTGGGTGAACGTTTCGGCGAACGCGGCGTGCTAGATTCAAGCAGTTGTTTCAATCGGATCAAGGAGGGAATCATGGAACTGAATCGTCGTGACTTTTTGAAGGGCGCGGGTGCGATCGGCGCGCTGGGGGCGATGGGGACGCTGGCCGCTTGCTCGCCTGCGGCGCCGAAAAGCGAAGGGGCGAACGGTGGCGCATCTTCGGACGGAGCGCTGACTGCGCAGTCGGCTACCCAGAAATGGAGCTTCGAAATCCCGCCGGAGCCTATCGCCGACGCCGATATTGCTGAAACGTTCAATGCAGACGTCGTCGTGGTCGGCGCAGGCATGGCGGGCACGTGCTGCGCCGTTTCGGCGGCCGAAGGCGGGCTGAGCGTTATATTGATCGATGCGGGCACCAAGGCTATTTCGCGTGGCGGATCGAACCAGGCCATCGGCACGAAGTACCAGAAGGAAATGGGTATCGACTACACGCCGAAGGATGCCTTGGAGCATGTGAAGATCGAGCAGCTTGCCGGTTTCTACAGCATGGATAAGATGAAATGGTCGCGTTGGCTCCAATACAGCGGCGAATCCATGGACTGGATGATCGACAAGATGACCGCCAAAGGCCTGAGGTCAATCTCGAGCCTCCGTACGCCGATCCTGATGGTACGCTGGCCGCGCCGGCGTCGGTGCACAACTTCTGGAATGACGAGAATCCGTTGGGCGTGTTCCAGGGTGCGCCGTTGTGCGCTCAGGCGTACGCCGACACGCTTACGCAGGATCTGGGGCAGCAGATCCACTTTCAGACCCGCGGTGTGCAGCTGATCCGCGAGGACGATAACACCGGTCGTGTGAGCGCCGTTATCGCGAAGCGCGCTGACGGCACGTATGCCAAGTACGAGGCTACGAAGGCCGTGGTGTTGGCCACTGGCGACTTCTCAAAAGACGAGGACATGATGGCCAAATACGCGCCGGATATTTACAACTCGCTGAAAGATCAGCTCACGTTCGGCGAGGATGCGGTAGATTTCGATGCCGGCATGAACTACTCCGGCCTCATGCCGGGAGACGGCCATAAAATGGGATTGTGGGTCGGTGCCGGTTGGCAGAAGGTGTTCCCGAATCCCTGCGCTGTCAACGGAGGGGTTCCCGGGCCCAGCCACTGCGTCATCGATAACTTCTGGGGCATCAACCTCAACATCAACGGCAAGCGCTTCCAGAACGAGAACACGAACTTTGCGTTCGGCGCTCGCTCGCTGCTGACGCAGCCTCAAACCACCGGGTTCGGCATCTGGGATACTGCGTACGCTCAGACGCAGGAAGAATGGGAGACGCTTGGTTGCTCGGTGAACAACGTCACGCCGCAGAAGCCGCTTACTCCCGAGCAAATGGTGGCCATGTGGGATGCAAACGTGGAGAAGGGCACCTACTTCAAAGCGGACACGCTAGAGGAGCTTCTCGACCAGCTTGAGGGCATCGACAAAAAAGAGGCCCTTGCTTCCATCGAGCGCTACAATACCTATGCGGAACAGGGTTACGACGAAGAGTACCAGGTGAATCCCAGTATCCTGTTCCCTATCAGCACGCCTCCGTTCTACGGTGCGAAAACCACGGGCGTTACCTTCCTCACGGTCATGGGCGGTTTGCGAACGGATGCGAACTTGCAGATTTGCGAGGATGACGATACTCCCATCGAAGGCCTGTACTGCGTAGGCACCATGATCGGTGATTTCTTCGCTGGCACGTACAACTTTGGATTGCCCGGCCAGAACCTGGGCGCCTGCTGCTGTACGCTCCCGTACGTGCTTGGCCGCGATTTGGCCAAGCTGTAAAACTCGCGCAGCAAACTGTGCTGGAGCCCGTGCGCGACGACCTCTCCCTCCCTAGGCGTCGCGTGCGGGCATAATCGCCGCCGACTTGCGCGGCGCGTGCGGCGGGACGCGCGGGGCCTCTGCCGAGGCGGCTCCGTTTCGCATCCGTCTTTCCTTGGGCGACGTTTGTTTAACGCGTCCCGGCTTTCTTCTTTGCGGGTGGACCAACGTTCGGATCGGTTTCTCCTTGCGTTTGTATCTAGGCCCGGGAGTCCGAATGTTTCACGTGAAACATTTGTCCGGCGCAGCTTCCTTTTGCTTCCTTGCGTGCAGTTGCCCCTTTAGCGCACAAGAACTTTGACGTTCGATGTTCGGAGGCGTCGAGCAGGATCCGCTGATGCCGGTTCGGCGCAGCGAATGCCTTCGAGCGTGGCAGGAAACAGCCGAAAATGATCATCTGGAGCCGCGAAACGAGCCCTCGCGGTGCCGCCGTTTTCGGAGCTTAGGCACCTTCCCAGGTGAGAGGGCCGCTGTGCTTGCCGTCACGTAGAGCAGCTCTGAACTGAGGATCATATTCAATGTTTCACGTGAAACATGCGTACGTTTTTACCTGTTCGCCACGTATAACTCTCGTGGTCGCGACTATTCTTTATAAAGATAGCTTAAAGTCGTTGCACTAATAATATCAGGTAATATAATTAGCACTGCAAGTAAAAGGGGAACGAGAACGGGGAACTTGCAGTCCGGGGCGCTTTGAAGGGGGATTCTTCGACGCGCGCACCCCTCCGCATCTCCGACCCCTCCATGCAGAGTGAGGCAAAAGGAGGAGAGATGTCACTAAAGATGAGCCGCCGAGGCTTCGTGAAGGCTTCGGCCGTCGCGACCGCTTCGACGCTGCTGCTCGGCGCGTCGGCCACCGCCGCCGCGGCCGACGAGGCAGCGGCCACCAGCACCTCGTCCGACGACGTGAAGATCATCCCCAGCGCGTGCCGCCAGTGCTACGGCCGCTGCGCGTTGTTCGGGCACGTCAAGGACGGGCGCCTCGTGAAGATCGAGGGCAACCCCGACCTGTTCAGCGAGGGCACGCTGTGCGGGCGCTGCTTCGCCATCCCGCAGGAGCTGTACAACCCGCTGCGCGTGCGCTACCCGCAGAAGCGCGTGGGCGAGAAGGGCTCCGGCCAGTGGAAGCGCATCACGTGGGAAGAGGCCTACGAGGAAGCGCGCGACCGCTTCACCAAGATCGGCGAGGAACACGGCTGGCACACCATCGCGCACCAGTACGGCACGGGCCGCGACATGCTGCAGTTCCAGGCCATCAACAAGCTGTGGCTTGAGCTGGGCTCCACGGCCACGTTCGGCGTGGGCAACCTGTGCTGGGTGGGTTCGTACTTCTCCAGCCAGCGTTTGTACGGCGACGAGACGCAGTACACCGGCTGGGACGGCAACAACACCGACTGCATCCTCATCTGGTGCCGCCAGGAGCGCAGCCGCGGCTACTACGACTGGCTCACCGTCAAGCGCGCGCAGGAGCGCGGCGCGAAGGTCATCTGCGTCGACCCCCGCTTCACCTGCACGGCTTCCAAGGCCGACATCTGGCTGCCCATTCGCCCCGGCTCCGACATGGCGCTGGTGCTGGCTTTCATCAACGAGATCGTCCACTCTGACAAGTGCGCAACCGAATTCGCGCGCATGTACACGAACGCCCCGTTCTTCATCGACGAGAAGGACGCCGACGGCAACGGCACGGGCTACCAGCTGCGCGAGTCGTACCTCAAGGAGGACGGCAACGAAGAGCTGTACGCCGCGTGGGACGAGAACAGCGACCAGCTGATCTTCTGGTCCGGCGACTGGCAGAACGCGAAGGGCGTGGGCGGCCCGAAGGCCTTCCAGTGGCTCGACGCCGAGGGCAACATCGTGGCCGACGCGAAGCCCGCGCTGTCCGGCAGCCATGAGATCAACGGCAAGACGTACCGTACCAGCTGGGACATCCTGGTGGAGCACGTCACCCCGTGGACCATCCAGCGCGCCGCCGAGTTCTGCGAGCTTCCCGAGGGCAAGATCAAGGAAGCCATCGACGCCTACATCGACGCCAGCCCGCACGCGTGCTTCACGCGCGGCCAGAAGGTGGAGTTCTCCATCAACACGTCCGGCATCTCGCAGGCGTTCACCATCATGATGGCGCTGGCCGGCAACTTCGACTCGAAGGGCGGCCAGAACATCGGCCGCGAGCCCGCCACCGGCTACGACTCCTTCATGTTCGACGTCGTGCCGAACAAGGAAGGCCGCATGGGGCAGCGCCGCAAGGAAACGGCCATGAACATCAAGAAGCTTTCCGTGTGCCAGAACACCGGCTACCAGGACATCCTCGTGGCCGACGACGCCACCGGCGAGTTGAAGACCACGAAGCAGAACTCCGGCGGCCAGGTCATCTACGGCCAGCAGGGCGGCTTCGGCGCGGCCACGACGAAGGCCATGGCGAAGGGCGATCCGTTCCAGATCTACGGTTACTGGCAGCAGACGTCCGAGCCCATCCTCTCCATCGAGGGCGGCCATGAGATCGTCGAAGGCTTCAAGAACCTGGACTTCTTCGTGAACGTGGACCTGTACATGACGCCGTCGGGCGAGCTGGCCGACATCATCCTGCCGGCCGCGCATCCCAACGAAGTGGACCGCGTCGAGTGGGCGCACTCCGGCCACGGCTATCCGACCAGCCACACGTACCTTATCCGCCAGCCGTTCCACGAGCCGCTGGGCGAGTGCCGCGACGACATGGACATCTGCTTCGAGTTCGCCGAATACATGGGCGTGGACATGTACTGGAAGGACAAGTACGAGTTCTTCGACTACATGGTGAAGGGTCCCGAGACGCTTCCGCCGCAGCTGAGCTGCGCGAACTTCGAAGAGTTCCGCGAGCGCATCAGCGTGACCGGCGTGGAGATGGCCACCGTGAAGAACGCGCCGAAATACGAGACGGGCTTCATGCGCAAGACGAGCGACTTCCGCCCCGGCTTCAACACCATGTACCGCGGCAACAAAATGGGCTCGGTCTACCGCTTCCCCGGCGCGAAGAAGCCGGACGGCACGGTGATTCCGCCGCATCCGCAGTCCGACAACGGCAAGATGGAGCTGTGGAGCGAAGACCTGCTGCTGTACGGAAACGGCGCCCTGCCCATGTACATCGAGCCGCCGATCACGAAGATCTCGCGCCCCGATCTGCTGGACGAGTACCCGTACACGCTGATCACGGGCGGCCGCAGCCACGCGTTCTTCCACACCGAGTACCGCAACAGTCCGTGGATGCGCGAGGTGCACATGTTCCCGACGATGGACATCAACCCCGCCACCGCCGCCGAGCACGGCATCGAGCAGGACGACTGGGTGTACATCGAGACGTACGTCGACCGCATCAAGCAGCGCGCGAACCTCACCGAGGCCATCAAGCCGGGCATGATCCACGTCGAGCACGACTGGTGGTTCCCCGAGCGCGAGGCCACCGACGACCTGCACGGCGCGTTCGACAGCAACTGCAACGTGCTGTTCGAGAACAACGGCCCGTACGATCCCGCCGTGGGCACCGACAACTACGGCGGCCTGTGCAAGGTGTACAAGGCCGACGACGGCGCGCCGAAGAACATCTGCATGAACTCGGAAGACCTCAAGATATTCCTGCCGCTGACCGCCGACCAGCTGGCCGCCGACGACCAGCAGAACGGCGTCGCGCAGGTGACGAAGGGGGGTGCGAAGTAACATGACCCGCAACATTATCGACATCGATCTGGACAGCTGCATCGGCTGCCACTCCTGCGCCGTCGTGTGCAAGCAGGAGAACAACGTGGGGCTGGGCACGTTCTACAACAAGGTGCTGACGGTGGGCCCTTCGGGAACCTATCCCGACCTGGAGATGTACTACCTGCCCGTGTCGTGCCAGCATTGCGACAACCCGGAATGCGTCAGCGTGTGCCCCACCGGCGCCAGCTACAAGCGCGACGACGGCGTGGTGCTGGTGGATCACAGCAAGTGCATCGGCTGCCAGTACTGCGTCATGGCCTGCCCCTACGGCGTGCGCGCGTACGACACCAGCAAGGACAAGGGCGTTATCGAAAAGTGCACGATGTGCGCGCATCTCATCGATAAGGGCGAGAAGCCGGCGTGCGTGAAGCACTGCCCGGGCCAGGCTCGCAAGTTCGGCGACCTGGACGATCCCGAGTCCGATGTGTCGAAGCTGCGCGCCGCAAAGAAGACGTACAAGCTGAAGGACGTGGGGAACCATCCGGGCGTGGACTACGCCATGGACAAGTGCGCCTGGAAGGGAGATGAGTAACCATGGAAATCCAGTGGCCACTTCTGATTTTCAGCGTGCTGTTGGGCGTCACCTCGGGTTCGTTCGTGTTCCTGGCCGTGGGCGAGCTGCGCGGCAAGTTCCGCGAAGTGCGGTTCTCGGGCGCGCTGATCGCGCTCGTCTGCCTGGCCGTGGGCGGCTGCGTGTCGGTGCTGCACATGGGGCACCCGGAGCGCGCGACGCATCTGCTGGGCAACCTGGGATCCGGGCTGTCGAAGGAGCTGTTCGTCGTCGCCATCATGGGCATCATCGCGTTGGTGTACCTGGTGCTGGCGAAGAAGGACTACCCTGGCGTGTCGAAGGTGTTCGGCGTGCTGGGAGGCATCGTGGGCCTGGTGCTGCCGTTCGTGGCAGGGTCGTCGTACCTGATCGCGGCCCGTCCTGCGTGGGATAGCATCGCGCTTCCCCTGATGTTCTTGGGCGCCGGCCTGGCTTTGGGCATGACGCTGATGGCCGGCCTCGTGCTGCTGCGCGGCAAGGCCGCCGAAGAGGGCGGCTTCGCGCTGAAGCTGGCGCTGGCGGGCGTCGTCATCATGGCGGTGACCACGGTGGCGTACGTGGTGTGGATCGCCATCGCTCCGTACCAGGCGCCGACGCGTTCCATCGATCGTCTGATCTCGGGCGATTTGGCCGTGATGTTCTGGGCGGGCGTCGTGGTGATCGGCATCGTGGTCCCGGTTGCGCTGACCGTGCTGGCCTGCGTGCAGGCGACGAAGGGAGCGGGCGACACCGGTTCGGTCGCGCCGAAGCAGCTGGCCATGTACCTGCTCGGAGCGTGCGCCTGCACCGCCATCGGCGCCATCGTGATCCGCATCATCATGTACGCCGTGGGCACCAGTGTGGAGCAGTTCATCTACCACTGATACAGTTAGGGGCGCGCCGCCTGGCGCGGCGCGCCCCCCTCATCCGCCTTCCCCCGTGCCTGAACGCTGCAACCCCCTCCGCAGCGTTCAGGTACGAAGGACGGCCGACGAGATCAGACATCAAAACCCAAGGAGGGCAATCATGATCGAAACCATGCCTGCTGAGCTCGCTGAGAACCTTATAGACTTCTGCGAGAACCGCAGCCGCGTGTACGCACTGCTGTCTCGCTGCTACGAGACCGAGATCGACGCCGCGTTCGCCGAGGCGCTGGCAGGGGAGGCCGCGCTGGCCTCCGACGACGCCGGCCTGGCCGCCGGGTTCGCCGCGCTGCAGGCCGACCTTGCCGGCTGCGACGAGGACGCGCTGGAGCAGCTGGCGGTCGTGTTCGACCGCGCGTTCTTCGGCATGGGCCCGCGCACTGCGCAGAAGGCCTTCCCGTACGAGTCGGTGTACACGAGCGAGGGCGGCCTCATGATGCAGGACGCCTACGCGGAAGTGCTGCATGTGTACCGCGGCGCGGGCTTCGCGAAGAACCCCGGTTTCAAGGAGCCGGAGGACCACCTGGCCGTCGAGCTGGCCTTCATGGCGCTGCTGTGCGGGCGCGCCGTGGAGGCGCTGCGCGCAGGCGACGAGGCGGGGGCCGAGCGCCAGCTGCGCGCCCAGCGGGAGTTCCTGAGCGACCATCTGCTGAACTGGATCGACCGCTTCACGTCCGATGTGCGCAAGGCTGCCGAAGACGGTTTCTATTTCGACTTGGCGACGTTCACCGAAGACTTCCTGACCGCCGACGCGGCCGAGCTTGCCGAAGTGCTGGGGTAGCAGCATGCGATCGTGGCACAAATTTTCGGTTTGGGCATGGTGGAAGGCGGGCGGGAAACAGCGACCAGGCATTACGTAAATGCATGGTTTGCTATTCGCCAAAAAGTAGAAGGAATTTGCGCCCAAACCGTGTATTTGTGCCAGATTCGGCCGACCTGACCGACGGCTGAAGCGTTTCACGTGAAACATCGAGTTTGTTGTTGAGGGGATGATGAGTGTGGAGACGATTTCCCGACGCGGGTTCCTCGCCGCGGGGGCCGTGGGCGCGGCGATGGTGGGCGTCGGCGGGTTCGGCGCGGTGTCGCGCCAGGCCGACGCCGCGTTCGTGCGCCCGCCCGGCGCGGAGTCGAACGCGCAGCTGGTGGCGGCGTGCGACCGCTGCGGGCGCTGCCTGCAGGCGTGCCCCTACGGCATCGTGACGCCGGTTCCGCTGGCCGAGAACCTGGTGGCCTACGGCACGCCGACGCTCGCCTTCGATCACGGGTGCTGCGACTTCTGCATGCAGTGCGTTGACGCGTGCCCCACCGGCGCGCTCGCCTACGGCGGCCCGCGCGAGCGCGACCTGGGCGTTGCCGTGGTGGTGAAGGACGCGTGCGTGGCCTGGGACTGGGCCGGCTGCACCGTGTGCAAGGACGAGTGCCCGGTGGAGGGCGCCATCACGCTGGACGACCACGACCGGCCGGTGGTGCATCCCGAGTACTGCGACGGCTGCGGCAAGTGCGAGCAAGTATGCCCCTCGGCCTCGCTGCGCGCCTACGATGCGAGCGTCGAGGACAAGGGCATCGTGGTGGTGTCGCGCTCGAGCGAGGCGGCACAGGCGACGGGCGCCGTGTCCAGCGAGGAGCTTGCGTCCAAGCGCACGGTGGCCGTGGCGCAGGCGAACGCGGCGAGCCCCCACACCAAGGGCGTCCATCCCGACGGCCCCGACGCGACGCGAGAGGCGGGAGCCTGACATGAAGACGCGCATCAAAACCATCCGCATCCTCGTGGCGACCGGCGTGCTGGCGCTGGCCGTCGTCGCGGCGCATCTCGGCGGCAACGCCGCCATCGGCACCCTGTGCGCGCTGTGTCCCGTGGGCTTCGCGCAGATCGTCGTCGCTTCGGGCACCGTGCCGTGGGGTCTCGTGCCCGGCGTGCTGGCCGTGCTGGTCATCGTGTTCCTGCTGGGCCGGGCGTTCTGCTCGTGGCTCTGCCCCTCGCAGCTTCTGAAGAACGTGTTCGGCGGCCATACCCCGCGCGGCGTTCTCGGCCGCAGCGGCGAAGCGGTGCCCGTCTCCCGCGGCGGGTCGGAGGCGAACGGCCCGTCCGAGCCTCCCGCATCGGTTGGAAAATCCTCCGGCTCCGGCTGCTCCACCTGCTCGTCCTGTGGTACTTCCAGCCTCAAGACCCAAGGACTCGTCCTGGTCGTTCTGCTGGTTGTGTCTTTCGCCGTGGGGTTCCCGGTGTTCTGCCTGCTGTGCCCCATCGGTCTCGTGTTCGGCACGCTGTGGGCCCTCAACCGCGTGTTCGTGCTGCTGCAGCCGGGCTGGGAGCTGATCGTCTTCCCGCTCATGCTGCTGGCGGAGTTGTTCCTGTTCAAGCGTTGGTGCTCGTCCATCTGCCCGCTCGGCTTCTTCTTCGGGCTCATGGGCAAGCTGCGCGCGAAGCTCGGCTTCGGCGCCCGCCCTCAGGCCGGCTGCGCCACCTGCATCTCGAAGGAGGGCTGCCGAACCTGCTCCACCGTGTGCCCCGAGGGCATCGACGTGGCGGATCCCGGCAAGGCGACGCTGGAGGCCTGCACCTTCTGCCTCGACTGCGTGGAGAACTGCCCCACGAAGTCCATCAAGGTCAAGGCGAGGGCGGGGAAGCCGATACCCGGCTCTTTCGACGAGCTTTCCGACGTTGAGGAGGTCGAACCGTCCGTCAGATAGCGCACGAGTCCGATCTCGTTTCCGTCTTGGCAAGTCGGGCTTCCGCTATCATGAGTGCGAGCCATGATAGCGGGGTCGAAGGGACGGCGTATGAAGTTCACCATAGTGGCGGTGGGAAAGCTGAAGGAAAAGTTCTGGACGGCTGCGTGCGCCGAGTACCTGAAGCGCATGCAGCCGTACGGTAAGACCGAGGTGCGCGAGATCGCCGACATCGATCCTGCGCGCGCGGGCGGCGTGGATGCAGCGCGCGACCGCGAGGGCGCCGCCATCTTGGCCGCGCTCGGGCCCTCGGAGCATGTGGTGCTGCTGGCCATCGACGGCAAGCAGCGTTCGAGCGAGAGCTTCTCGCAGCGCATCGACACGCTCAAGCTGAACGGCGCGAGCGATATCGCGTTCGTCATCGGCGGCTCCGACGGCGTGAGCGCCGCGGTGCGTCAGCGTGCCGACGAGACGCTGTCGTTCGGCCCTATCACGCTGCCGCACAACCTGGCTCGTGTGGTGCTGCTGGAACAGCTCTACCGCGCCCAGAAAATCTCACGCGGCGAGCCATACCATAAATGAGACAAAGGGACGGGTTAATGTCTCGTCGTCGCAAGAGCGCCCGTCCCCTTTGTCCCCCGAATGAGTCATCAACCCCATTCCTTTGCCTCATTTTGCCTCATGAGTGCGAGGAGCGCGGTGGCCAGCGCTGCCGTTGCCAGGGCGGCAAGCGCGAGCGCATTCGCGCGGTCGCCGGTAGGCGCGAGCTTGCTTGGGCTGTCGGGCTGGTCGTCGGCTGGTTGCGGGAGCGGTTGCGGTTGAATGCCGGGATCGGCGGGGTCATCGCCTGGGTTTGCAGGAGTTTTGTCAAGTTGCGTCGTTACCACGTATCGGGCGCGCTTGGATTCGTCGACCTCGCCGCCTTCGGTTGCGCCGCCGGATTCCGTTGCGACGGGCGACCCCTTCGGCCCGTTTGCCGCTGCAACGCTCATTCCCACGTCGAGCCAGCGTCCGTCGTCGAGCCATGTGCCCAAGCCGGTGGATGCTGTAGTAAGCACGGAGAGCGGTTGCAGGTTCACATCGCAGAACAAAACGTCGCTGCGGGAGATGGGCGGTTTCGTCATGTCGATGCGCCGCGACAGCGCCACGGTGCCGTGGCGAGCGACCCGAAGTTGCATGTATACGTCGGATCCGTCCACCTCGATAGGAGATCGCGCCCGTTCCGCTCCCGTGCTGTCGAACTCGATCAGCAGGTTCGTCAGCTTCGCGGGATCCAAGTAGTCCGAAGAAAGCAGCGCGTAGAAGCCTTCCTTCGCGCGCTCGACGGCCAGCAGCATGCGGCTGGCGCGCAGAGGCAGCGTGGCCGCGGCGCGCTCGGGCGTGCACAGCTCGCCATTGTCGGCGGCATGCTCGAGAAGGGTTGCGCCATCGCGCAGCGCCGCGACGATGGCGTCGGCGGGCAGGATGCGCGCTTCCTCCGTCAAAGCGCCTGCGTCGTCCATGAACCCGAAGGCGAACGCGTCGGCGTCGACGGGAACCACGGTTTCGGCCTGGGTCCATCCGTAGCGCGCTTCCACGGTTCCGTCTTCAAGCGGGGTGAGCGCGGCGATCGTTCGGCCGCCGCCTGGATAGAAAGACGCCGCTAATACGGTGGACCCGCTGCCTGCAAGCGAGAGGGAAGCGGCTTGGTCGAAGGGATAGGACGCGATAACGGTTCCGCGCTGGAGATCGATCCAGTATCCCGCGCTTTCGCCTCCCGCTGCAGGCATGAGCACGAACGCGGTCTCGTTCGATAGCGGCACGACGCGAAACGAAGGGCGGTAGTCCAAGACGGCAGGAACGGGAACGCCCTCGACCGTGCGCGAGGATACGCGTGCGACATCGGCGGGGTCGATGGCGTGCAGCTTGAGCTGGCCGTCGGCTATCTGGAAGAACCGTTTGCTTCCGTCGGGGCAGGCGAACACGTTGCTGAGCACCGTGGAATCTTCGGTGTACTCGGTGCCCAGGTAGCCGCCCGCGCAGTCGACGGGGGTGAGCAGCGGGCTTGCTTTCAGCTCGAGGCGCACTTCGGGAGAATATGCAGTCGTGCCGCCTGTTTGAGCCAAGACGAACATGCCGGCAGGGAACACGATCTCGCACGTTGACGAGGGCCCGATATCGCCGGCATCGAGAAAGTACGGAAGGCTGACCGTGGTGCCGTCCGTCTCGATGTTCAGCAGGGCGTGGGGCTGGCCGTCCACGATGAGCTGCGTTGCCGCGGGCAGCGGCGTGGCGAGGGCGGGCTTCGTGGACGCTTCGAACGACAGCGTCCCCGTGTTCGAGACGCTGTCGAACAGGGGCGTAAGCGTGAAATCGTCGGGCGGTTCCGGCTTGCCGGCGTTCGAGTACGAGATGTTCAGCGTGCCGCCATCCGCACGGCTTTCGGTGACGGCGATGGTCAGGCCGGTGAATCCGACGTTGGCGTTTTCGAAAAAGTTGGTTGAAGGGTAACCTCGGAGAGACACCTCGTCGCCTGCGTACAGCATGCAGCCGTATTCTCTCGAGCCGATTGCGGCTGGGACGAGGTCGGTGCTTTCCGCGTGCGGTTCGTTCATATCAGGGTCGACCAGCTCGATCAGCTGGTTGTGCACGGTTCCGTACGTGTTCGAATGAACGAAATACGGTCCGCCCGATCCTAGGTCGGCCTGAACTCTGAAGAGGCGAAATCCCGACGGAAGCTCGGCGGGTTGGCCATCTTGCTCGTAGCGAACGCTTTGGTTGCCGGCGAAGCGGTCGTACTGCAGCAGGTAGTAGGACGAGAACATGCTTGCGTCTTGGTTCGCCACCACGACGATACCGCCGGTTTCATCGATGTCGTTCGAAGCGAACGCTTCTAAAGCTGCTTCTACGGACGAGCTGCCGTCGGCGGTTGCGTCCACGTGTTGCACCACCTTGCCGTCGCGTTTGACGTCGATGCCCGTCTCGTTCGCGAAGATGCGGGTGATCTTGCTGTCGGGCAGCCAGCCCAGCATCCATTTCGAGAATCCATTGTGATCGCCCTGGTTCTGCATCATGATGTCAAAGGTGAGGATTCCCGTGCGGTCGGTGGAGCCTCCTTGCTGGCTGGCGTACTGGTAGTAGTCGGGCAGGCCCAGCACGTGACCCGTTTCGTGGATGATGGTCTGCGCGGCCCACGGCTGGTCGCACGGATTCGACAGCGCCACGGCGTTCCATAGGCGCACTGTGCCGTCAGCGTACACGGCGTCGGGGACGTCGAGCACCTGCTCGTTGCTCCACCAGACGCTGCCCCAGCCGGTGTCGCCGCCGGCGAAGTGCAGGTAGACGGCATCGATGCGCCCGTCGCCGTTCGCGTCGAATCGCGCGAGATCGATGCCGGATGCCTCGAGGTGGTCGAGCGCCTCCTTGTACAGTTGCCCGATGTTCGCCGTGTAGAAATCGCGCTCGTGCTGGGCCGCGTAGTCGAACGCTTCGCCGGTGACGGTAAGCGCGCCGTACGACGCGCGGAGGTAGTAGTCGTGCAGGTTCTCGTAGGGAAAGCCGCCGGCGCTCGGCAGCGCGGCCTCGCCGACGGCGCGCGGGCCTATGAGCGTCTGAAGCGCTTCCAGCGTATCTCCTTCCGCGAAGGGGCGGTCGGGGAACGACACGCGCAGCGCCACCACGTGTGCGTTGCCGATAGCGGCCATGCCGCCGTCGTCGCCGGGAACCGCGTTCGGGGCGATGCCGTTTTGTGCCTGCTCGCGCGCGAGGGCCTGTTGGACGAGGCCGGGGGAGGGCTCGTCGTTGCCGAGGCTTTCCTGGAAGGCTTCTCGTTCGTCCAGCGTGCCGTCTGCGGCATAGGCGGCGCGTTGCTCGACGGTGGCGATGCAGGGCGAGTGCGCCGCGTCCTGCGCATGAGCCGACGCGGGCGCGAGCGCACCTGCGAAGGCCGCTGCTAGAAGCGCGGTCAGCAAAAACGCGGCCCAGCGCGCGGCCTTTGAACGAGCGAAGCATTGCATGCGGTTCCCTTCGTCTTCCGGTGTGATGGAACCATACTACCCGCTGCCGCCCCGCTCGACACGTGCTTTTTGAGAATGAGGCAAAGGGGCGGGGTTAACGTCTCGTTTGGGGATATGGGGGACGGGCGCTCTCGCGACGACGAGACGCCAACCCCTCCCCTTTGCCTCATTCCGCCCGTCATCCGTGTTGGTGATCTGCGCGGTATAATGACCGAGTCGTTGGCGAATCGGGAAAGGAACTATATGCGCTTCGTCTCGTGGAACGTGAACGGCTTGCGCGCCGTGCTGAAAAAAGGCTTCGAAGACATCGTGTGCGAGCTGGACGCCGACATCGTTGCCTTGCAGGAAACGAAGCTGCAAGAGGGCCAGGCCACGCTCGACCTGCCGCAGTACCGCGAGTACTGGAGCTATGCCGAGAAGAAGGGTTACTCCGGCACGGCCATATTCTGCAAAGAGCAGCCGCTGCAGGCGCTGCACGGCCTGGGCTTCCCGCACCTGGATACCGAGGGGCGCATCGTGGCGCTGGAGTTCCCGAAATTCTGGTTCGTGGACGTGTACACGCCGAACGCGCAGAACGAGCTGGCGCGCATCGACCATCGCATGGAGTGGGACGACGCGTTCCGCGACTTCTGCAAGGGGCTCGAAGAAGGCGTGCTGCCCGCCGGCGTGCCGGTGGAGCGGCCGGCGTTGGGCGAGGGGCACGTGGCCATTTCCGAGCTGCCGCTGACGCAGCCGGGCGAGACGGCCGACCCGAAGCCCGTCGTCATGTGCGGCGACTTCAACGTGGCTCACCAGGAGATCGACCTCAAGAACCCGGGTCCGAACCGCGGCAAGGCCGGTTTCTCGGACGAGGAGCGCGGCAAGTTCACCGACTTGCTGGAGGTCGGGTTCGTCGACTCGTTCCGCCACCTGCATCCTGACGTGACGGGCGCGTACTCGTGGTGGAGCTACCGCTTCAAAGCGCGCCAGACGAACGCGGGGTGGCGCATCGACTACTTCCTGGTCAGCGACGAGTTGGCTCCGAAGATCCAAAGCGCCTGCATCTACGACGAAGTCTACGGCAGCGACCACTGCCCCGTGGGGATAGAGCTGGAGCTGTAGGATCGCTTGCAGCTCGAATGCTCCGTCTGGGGCGTTCGAGCTGCGGCCGGTGACGCCGAAAATGCTTCCGTATGGTAAAAGCGGGGGAGTTTGGTAATCCTATGAAAACCGTGGGATATCTCTCGGCTCTTCTTCACCTGGGGATATGCAGGATGCTGCGTTCGGTCCTTGGAAATTCGGGTCGGAAGGCAGGCGGGAGATTGCCAAACCGCCCCGTTTCTGCCGCCGAGCTTCGATTTCTCCGTCATCCTCCGCCCCGCCCCCGCTCCCCCCCGCCCCCCGCTCCCCGTTTTCCCACTTTCCAAGAAGCTGACTGTCCGAAGGATCCTTGTCTCTCGAGGCGGCGGGGAGCTTGCCGATCTTGACGTCGCGAATGACGGGGCGCGCGGCAAGCGGTTCTGCAACGGCGTTCGCGGACACCGCGTCATCTAGAGTCCCTGTGGCGTGTGCCTCAGCGGAAAGAGCGCTCATGGTATGATGCTTCTCGTTGTATGACGGCAGAAAGACGGTTATGGATAGAGCGAAAATCGAAGAGGGCGTGCGGCTGATCCTCGAAGGCGTGGGCGAGGATCCCGGCCGCGAGGGCCTGGTCAAAACTCCCGAGCGCGTGGCGAAGATGTACGAAGAGGTGTTCGCGGGCCTCACCGAGGATCCGGCGCAGCATTTCGAAACCACGTTCGACGAGCACCACGAGGAAATGGTTCTCGTGCGCGACATCCCCTTCTATTCCATGTGCGAACATCATCTCGCGCCGTTTTTCGGCGTGGCGCACGTGGCGTACATCCCGGCATCCGATGGACGCATCTGCGGATTGTCGAAGCTCGCGCGCCTGGTGGATGCGTTCGCGAAGCGCCCGCAAGTGCAGGAACGTCTGACCTCGCAAATCGCCGACACGCTGATCGAGCAGCTGCACCCGCAGGGCGTGATCGTGGTTTTGGAGGCCGAGCACATGTGCATGAGCATGCGCGGTGTGAAGAAGCCCGGCACGACCACCACCACCAGCGCCGTGCGCGGAGCCTTCGAGAAAAGCCAGGCGACGCGCGCCGAGGCGCTGTCGCTCATCTTCGCGCGACGGAACTAGGGCGCGCCCCGAAAGGGCCATCGCGAATGTTTCACATGAAACATTCGTTCGCAATCAGGTAGCGCAGCAGGCAAGGAAAGGAACCAGCCAATGAAGTGTGTAGTCTCCGTTCTGGGCAAGGACCGCAGCGGCATCGTCGCGGAGGTTGCCACCGCGCTTGCCGCGTGCGGCGCGAACATCGACGACATCAGCCAGACCATTCTGGACGACATCTTCTCGATGACCATGCTGACCACGCTCAATCCCGAGGTCGCCGACTTCAACACGGTGCAGGAGAAGCTGGAAGCTGTGGGCGAATCCCTGGGTGTCCAAATCATCGTCCAGCGCGAAGACGTCTTCCAGATGATGTATAAGATCTAACGTCCTAAAAGGGGCAATTCCCATCCGGGGCGTTTTCGTGGGCATCGGCTAGGGCTCTATAGCGAAAGGCGGCCTTTGGATGTTAGGGATGGAGCGAGGCAGGCGGTTCTACCGGCTGTTCGACGCTACGGATGTCCTAAAAGGGAACAGGCCCCTTTTAGGACATTTTCGTGGAGGTCAAGCGGTGAACAGGTCGATTATCTCCTGCTTGGAGTGTACGCCCAGCTTCGCGTAGATGTTCTTGATATGTCCTCGCACGGTGTTGGGAGACAGGTACAGAGCCTCGCCGATATAGGTGGAGCTCCTGCCGCGAGCCAGCAGCAGGAGGATTTCCGATTCGCGGTCCGTCAGGCCATGCCGAACCGTCACTTCGGTGCCTTTGGCGTCGAATGCGTCTTCGCCTCGGACGGGCTCGCCGGACGCGGCCGGCCGTTGCTCGCGTTCCGAGCGCTTCCTGATGCGCAGCATGAATAGCAGGACGATGGAAAGCAGGTACAACGCGATGCAGAACACCAGCATCGTCTTGAACGACGGGTTGAGATCGAGCCCCGCGATAACCGTGCCGCCTACGATTCCCGACACCGATGCAAGCCTGATCAACAGCACCGACGCACCCATGAACGCATACGGGTTCAAATCGCTTTCGTGCGCTTCGCGAATGATGAGGTACATCACGCTGGTGGAGATCAGGCTGTGACCGGCGACGAACGCCGCGCCCACGAAGTAGCTGTACTGGAAGTTCGCGAACGGCCAAATGATCAGCACGCCGGTGAGCAGGGGGAAAAGCGCGCGATAAGCGCGGGAAGCGCTGAACGTCTTCGGAAAGCCGTATGCCATGACGAAGAACGCCATCGAGGCTGCGGCGATGCCCATCGCCGATGCCAAAGACGAGCCGTCGAAGTCGTAGTGCTGCACCACCATGAATCCGTTGATGATGCCCACGACGCATCCGAGCACCAGCAGCGACAGCAGGCCTTCCCCGATGGACACGAATCCCCGAAGGTACGGTCGCAGGGAGGTTCGATCCCTCTTCTGCTCCGCGCCCGCCGTCACCTCGTCGCCTCCCTTCGTCTTGCCGCTGGCAAGCGCGTTGCCTGCAATTCCTTTCGCGCGTCGATAGAGCAGTGCGCTCGCCACAAGCGTCGCCACGACGCAGGGAAGCATGACCAGCGAAGGGCTGTTCTGCAAGGCCAAGGTGACCGCGGCGGCCAGCAGCATCGACGAGGCCAGCGTCTTCATGCTGGTGGTGAGCTCCATTTGCGTCATGATTTCTACCCAAGCCAACGTGAGCATGACCGTGGCGGTTCCCTGCGCGAAAGCAAGCGCCATCAGCGAGACTGCTGGATCGACGGACGAGAGAGCGCCGCTGTACGACAACACCGCGGTGGCCGCCAGCACCAACGAGGGCGCGACCACTGGCATGGATAGCCTGGGCAGCCGACCAAGCAGGGCCAGCGCGACGATGACCGCCTCCGTGAGGACGACGAAAGCAGCCGACGCGATGCTGAAGTCCAATCCCGCTATGAGGACGGTGGTCGTTTCCGACGTCAGCATGGCCGTGGAGTATAGGGACGACTGGGCGACTTTGAACGAGGCGAATCCAAGCGCGCAGCGCGCGACGAGCAGACGGCGCTTGTCGAAGCGCGAAACATCCATCGGCCGACCCCTCCCCTCGATACGTCGCCGAATCTGCGCTCATTGTCCGATAGTATCGTCTCTCTGCCAACCCCTGTTCGTGCAAAAAAGCCCTGCTGGAGGCAATTCAACCCAAAATGAGGGAGGGGTCGAGTCGCCGATTCGACCCAGAATGGGAGATGCGTCGCGCCTGTTCTCCGGCCTATGCTGAGCGGGTCGTCAAGTAGGGCGGGAAGAGTTCCGACGACAAGGATAGCAATCGAAACTGAACGGTCGCCAGGGGAGGGCATTGTGCCCGCAGGAGCGGCGGTTCGGCCCGAGCAACAGGAGGGATGTCATGAACGAAGGAATTTCACGGCGCAACTTCATCGGCGGTGCGGCGCTGGGCGGCGCAGCGCTCGCATTGGGCGCGCTTGCGGGCTGCGCTCCGCAAGGCGACAAGCCCACAGGTTCCGAGGGTGCTTGGGATGCTGAGGTCGACCTGCTGGTGTGCGGCTGCGGCGGCGCCGGCATGGCGTGCGCGGTCGAAGCCAAGGACAATGGCGTGGAGAACGTGCTGATCATCGAAAAGGGTGACCAGATCGGCGGCACTACGGCTATGTCCCAGGGCATGATTGCCGGTTGGGATACCCAGCTGCAGAAGTCGCAGGGCGTCGAGCTCACCTACGACGCGATGTATGCGAACCTGATGAACAACGCGTCGTATCATCTTGACCCGGCGCTCACCAAGATCACGGTGGAGAACAGCGGCAAGACCATCGACTGGCTGATCGACCGCGTGGGCGTCAAGTTCACGGATCAGATCGACATCTACTACGGCCCCCTGCAAATGATGCATAACGTCGACGGCGCGGGCGGCGGTTTCGTCACGGCTTTCACCGCCTGCCTGGACCAGCTGGGCGTGGAGATCCAGAAGGGCACGAAGCTGGTGGAGGTCCTGCTGGACGCCGAGGGCAAGACGGAAGGCGCGGTGGTCGAGGCGAAGGGAAAGACGCAGCGTATCAAGGCGCGCGCTGTCATGATCGCCACCGGCGGCTACGCCCACAACGCCGAGCTGGCGGCGCGCTTCGATCCCGAGAAGGCGGGTACGTTCGGCATCGGGCACCCGAATTGCGAGGGCGAGGGCCTGGTGGCCGCTTCGAACGCAGGCGCGCTCCTGTCGCACACCAACGACATGATGTGCGTGGTGAAGGACTACACCATCATGAGCGAGCATGACGGCACTTCGGCCAGCGCGAACCTCAACGGCTTTACCAATCTTCCCAACATGATACTGGTGGGCGCCGACGGCAAGCGCTTCGTCGACGAGGGTAAAAAGGGGTTCATGAGCCAAGATCTGAACGGCCCCATTTTCGACAAGATCCATCGCGACGGCATGGGCTACGTATGGGAGATCTCCGACGAGGCCACGGTGGCGGCAGCCGGCGGCAAAGTGAAGCGCGGCGAAGGACTCGAATACATCAAGGGTGCCGATGCGACTGAGCTCGCGGCCAACATGGGCGTGGATGCCGCAGCGCTTGCCGAGACCATCGAGGCCTACAACGCTGCGGTGGACTCGGGCGTGGACCGCGAGATCGGCGGCTTCCCCACGGCCAAGCTGGAGGCTCCTTTCCTGGCCGTGCCCGTCGTGCCGTGCGAGATCATCACGTACGGCGGCGTGGCTCGCACCGAGCAGGGCGAGGTCATCCGTGCTGATGGCGAAGTGATGCCGGGCCTGTTCGTGGGCGGCGAGGCTAGCTGCAACTCCGCCTACATGGGATTCACGCTTTCCAACTGCTTCACGTGGGGTCGCATCGGCGCCCAGAGCGCGGCGGCGTACCTGAAAGCCTAGACCCTTTCCTCCTTCATCCCCTCCCTGATGCGGGTGCAGCGCAAGCGCGTTGCACCCGCATTTTTTTCGCGTGCGCAGCGTTGCCTCGCTTTCGGCCGAAACCTGCCAGAAACGGCAAGCCTTTTCGCACGGGCGCCGTCGAACGCACGCAGCAAAGCGCGTCGACCCGATCCAGCGGGACCCGGACGACGCGCTTGGGGAGGAGGGGTGCGTACAGGTTAGTTGAGCTTGCCAGAACCTAGATCCTTGCCCAAAACGTAGGGCAGCGTAATGCAGGTGGCTCCGTAGTTCATGCCTTCCATCGCGAACGTGTAGGTGCCGGAGTAGAAGTTGCCGATCATGCATCCGGCGTTGAACAGGCCTTCGATCGGCTGGTCGTTCTCGTCGAGCACCCGAAGATCGCTGTCGGTGCGCAGGCCGCCCAAAGAAGTCAGGAAGCCGGGAGAGAAGGATGCGCCGTAGAAGGGACCGTCGTCTGCTCCAATGGAGATGAGCTTGTCGGCGGTCTTGTAGAAATCAGTGTCCACGCCTGCTTCGCACATCTTGTTGTAGCGCTCGACGGTGTCGATAGTCGCCGCCGGCAAGCCGAGCTTCGAGATGACCTCTTCGCGCGTGTCTGCCTTGACGATGCCGAAGCCGTCGGCATCCGTATCCCAACGTTCGATAACCTCTTCCGTCGTGAAGTATTCGCCGTGAGGGTAGTTGATGGCGCCCCAGGGCCCACCTGCTTCGGCGCGATTAGCGCCCCAGATGCAATAGGCGGTCTTCTCGGGCAAATGCATGATGGTCGCGCAGGCGAGGCCTCCCAACGCGTCCTCGTTCATGAAGCGCTGTCCCATGTTGTCCACCATGAGGCCGGTGTGGCTCGTGTAAGGTTGGTCGCCGGGAAGGTTGGGGCGGCCGAGCATGATGTTGTTGGGCTCCTTTTGCCAGGCGCCGCCCACCCAAAGCTCCATTTTGTGGCCGTCTCCGGGCATGAGCCCGCCCATCCAAATGCCCTGATCGTAGTTGATATCGGTTGTGAAATCGCACAGCTCGACGGCCTGGGGGCAATAGCGCTCCATCATGTCCTTGTCATGGGAGAAGTCGCCGGTTGCCATGATGACGGCTTTGGTGCCGACGTATTTGGTGTAGGCGCCGTCGGCATCGGACGCGATGATCGCGTCCACGCGACCTTCCGTGCCGTTGGCAAAGCCGCCGCGAACCAGCTGCTCGCCTTTGACGTTCCAGCGCACGTCTACTCCCAGGTCTTCGGCCACGTACCTCCCCATCTCCGCAGCGATATGCCCTTCGCCGTTTCCGATGGATCCTTTCAGCTCGCTGTCGTCAACGTAGAACGCGTGAGCTGCGGGCGGGGTGAACATCGGGTCGCCTTCTTTGTATTCCGGACCCGACTCGATGGTGGTCTTGATGCCGGCCTTGGCCGCGATGTCGATGATCCAGTTGATGGCCTCCTCGGAGTTGTTGTAGAACTTGTACCACAGAGCCGGTTTGAAGTTGCCGCCGTTGGCGAGGTACTCCTTGCGGTAGAACCACGTGGGATCCATGCGGGGGATGCCCATCTCTTCCATGACCTTCGAATACACGCCGTTGTTGGATCCGCCGCGGCTCACAGGAGCCTTCGACGCGCTGATGAGCGTCACCTTCAATCCGTTTTCAGCGCATGATGCAGCTGCGACCAGACCGCTCATGCCGCCTCCCACCACCACGACATCGGTTTCAACCGTTTCGGTGACGAGGTCGTCGCCGATAGGATCGGGCGCGATCTCGAAGCTCCACCGCTGTTCGGCGTTGTTCGCGCCCGTCGTTTGGGCGGAGTCGGACTTGCTTTCGGATGTTCCTGCTGCGGGCGAGCATGCGGCCAGCGCGCCTCCCGCAATGAGGCCTGCAGCGCTCAATGCCGCCCCTTTGACGAAGCTGCGACGGTTCAGATTTCCCTCCATGATGAACTCCCTTTCCTAGCTTATCTCACCAAGGCGCTGCTTGCCTTGCGGGCGCTGTTTGCGCCTTGGACTGATCGCAGCCTAATCGATCAGGGAAAACAAGGCCTCACCCAGCCTAGGTGGTTTTTCGTCCAGAAGGTCGGACATCGCGAGCGTCCGCTAAGGAGGTCGAGGGGTGCGGTACAATGGGCGCGCGGACAGCTGGCGCGGAAGTTCGAGCGCATGCTGTTCGCGCGCGGAGGGGAGGTGCGGATCCATGAGATTCATTCTGAAAAACATGAAGCGAGAGCAGGTGCTGGCCGCGCTCGCCTATGGGTTCTTCCTGGCGTGCACCTCGGTGACGCTGTGGGGAGGGTATGTGCGGTTTCTGACCGGGCAGGTGGATCCGGGCTCTTTCATGCTCGAGTATTTCGTGCGAAGCGCGACCCTGCCTCTCTCGCTTGCGGTTTCCGGCTTGGCCGCCTTCTATTGGCCGAAGGCTCGGCTGTGGCGTTCTCCGATACTGGCGCTGGGGCTTTTTCTTGCGGGTTCGCTGCTGGTTGCCTTGCAGCATGGCGGCGTGGTTTCGTCCGAGTGGTCGCTTGTCGTGGTGGGCGCGTGCTTCGGATGGGGAAGCGGGATCATGTTCGGCGCCTTGCAGGAAATCGTGGCTGCGCAAAAGGTGTTCACGGCCGGTATCGTCGTGTTTGCCGCCGCTGGGATTTCGGCGTTGCTGTTTTTCGCTGTTGAGGTTTTGCCCGCCGATGCAGTACCGTGGATGTCGCTGTTCGTGTTCGTCAGCGCGGCGGTGGCGCTAACCTGTGCTGCATGGAAATGCGCTCCGAAGGTGCATCCCATGTTCGACACGGTTCCCGATCAGCGACGCGATCGGTGCCGCGAAGCGGTTTCCGAGTTGTGGCGCCCTTTGCTCTGCGTCGCGTTCTCCGCGTTCATTGTGGGTATCGTGCGCGTCGGTTCGGCTTCGGGTGGCGGGTCGATAGGGCAAACGAATGAAAGCAACATGATCGGGCTGCTTGCCGCTTCGGTCGCGCTGCTGGCAACTTGGAGGTTCTTGTACGAGCGCGTTACGCTCATGCGTTTGTATCAGATTCTGTTTCCGCTTACGGCGACGGCGTTTCTGCTGTTACCGCTTCTTGAGGGAACGTTTCGCCAGGTGGTGTACTCCCTCGTGTTCCTGGTGTTTTCGGTCACGTCTTCGCTCATGGTAGTGTCGTGCGCTCGGACGGCGCGCAACCAATCGCTCACTCCCGTGCTCGTGTACGGCACCTTCGCCAGCATCGTGTATGCAAGCTCGCTGGCGGGTTCCGTCGTGGGCTTGTTCGTGGGCGCGGGTCGAGGCGTTGGGCTGGCGGAGCTGTCCGTGGTGGCATTGGTGGCGGTGTACGCGCTGTCGGTAGCGATGGTGGCGCCGCATGGGAGGAAGGCGGGTAGCGTGAAAGCCGCTTCGGGAGAGAAGCTGGCTCCTGTAGTCGGAGCTGTAGGCGATTCCGTGACTGCAGGCTGCGCGGTTGCTGTCGAGCGTTACGGTCTGTCGCGTCGCGAGGCCGAGGTTCTCGACCTCCTTGCCCGTGGCCGCGATGTGCCGTATGTGGCCGAAGAGCTGGTCATATCGAAGAACACCGTGCGGACCCACACGAAGAGCATTTTCGCGAAAATGGGGGTTCATTCGCGCCAGGAGCTTATCGACCTGGTGGAGTCCATCGAAGCGTGAGCACGTTCCTGCCGAACGCGAACTTTGCATCGCGAAAGGTTCTGCGCGCCCCATTAGCCATATGTCCTGCAGTGCAGAGGAATGCTTCACGTGAAACATTCTTGCATTGGATTTCCCCTGTCGAAAATACTAGTTTTTAATATAGTATTTTATGCAAATTGCAAATCGTATAAAATACTATACAAGAATATAGTATTAACGATAGCACGGAGGCGACGATGTTCAACTTGACGGTCGAAGATGCTTCCAAGCGCCTTGGCGTGGGGCGCGCACGCGTCAACCAGCTCATCCGCAGCGGCATGCTGGCTGCCGAGAAAGTGGGCGGGATATGGCTCATCGACGAGCAGAGCGTGGAAGCGCGTCGCAACGCCGCTCCGAAGGCGGGGCGTCCTCCTGCAAGTTCCAGCAAAGGGGATGTGGGGCGCTACGTGCTGATGAATCGCACGCACGAGGTGCTTTCGTTTCGCTACGATGAGGCGGCCGGTGCGTTCGTCGACGCAGGGGACATCGTCGATCCTGCGCGAGCCCCGCTGGGCATGATCTCCCCCCGAGGTCGAAAAGTCTCGAAAGACGCGCTGTCGTTCTGGTGGAAGCATCGCTGCATCCCCGGAACTAGAGAAGGCATCGACGCGAAGCTGGCCGAGCTGGGCGTCGATTCACCTGCGAGGATTCCCTTCAAGAGCCTTGGGCTGTCTTTGTCGGATCAGTATTGGATTCGTCCCGAAAACTGTGAGATCGCCTGGGAGGACGTGAACTATTTCGACAACGATTTCTGCGAGATGCGAAGCGGCAGAGGCTGGCTCGACGGGGTGGGGCTCGACTCCCCGGACAACACCTCGGAAGGCGAACTCCCGAAAAAATGGGTATGCGACGGCGCGAAGCGCTTGCTGGTGAAGGGCGGATCGGTTCTCAACCAGGAGCCGTTCAACGAGGCGGCAGCGAGCGCTCTATACTCACGGCTGCTTGCCCCGGACGAGTATGTGAAATATCGCTTGGAGAGCCGGGCGGGCGGTGCCGTCTGCATCTGCGAGAATTTCGTCGGCTCCACCGAAGAGTACATCCCGGCCTACTATGTTCGCCAGACTATGCGTCAGCCGAACCATCGCAACGATTACCAACACTACCTGGAATGCTGTTCGGCGCTTGATGCGGAGCGCGTCGAGATCGCGTTGTCCAAGATGATCGTGTGCGACGACATCTTGGGAAACTCCGATCGGCATTGGCGAAACTTCGGGCTTGTGCGAGACGTGGAAACGCTGCGCTACCGCATCGCGCCGCTGTTCGATACGGGTGGCAGCCTCTGGTGCTCGTCGACGCTCGAAAGCCTGCGAGCGCACGATTTCTCGTTCACGACCAAGCCGTTCTACGAAGACGCCAACCGTCAGCTTCGGTTGGTGAACGACTACTCGTGGTTCGATCCGGCTGCGCTCGAAGGGTTTGCAGACGAGCTTTCGGCCATCCTTTCGGACAATCCCGCGTTGGTCGAGCGCGTGGACTATATCTGCTGCGCCGTCCAAAAGCGCATCGATCGCATTGTAAGGATGCTGTAGTCGGGTCCGTGAGGGGTGTTTCACGTGAAGCATTTGTACGACAGCCTCTTTCCGGCGCATCTTCGCTCCAAAAACACGCCTCAGCGCCGGGAGCGTGTTTTCCGAGCGAAGATGCTACTCCGAACCGCCAAAATTGTACCTTTAATGAGAATTAATATCAATTAGTATTTTATTTCGAAACGGATTGCCGTATCGTAGCCCCCATCAAACAGAACGCCGCCAATGCGGCTAAAGGGAAAGGCTCGATACCATGGCCGACCGAATCGACACCACAAGGCTCACGAACGAGGTGGGCAACCCCGTCGCCGACAACAACCATACGCTGACCGCGGGCGAGCGCGGCCCCATGATGCTCCAGGACAACTGGATGATCGAGAAGCTGGCGCACTTCGACCGCGAGGTCATCCCCGAGCGACGCATGCACGCGAAGGGCTCCGGCGCGTACGGCACCTTCAAGGTGACCGGCGATATCAGCAAGTACACGAAGGCGAAGGTGTTACAGCCGGGCGCCGAGACCGAGGTGTTCGTCCGCTTCTCCACCGTGGCGGGCGAGCGCGGCGCGGCCGACGCCGAGCGAGACATCCGCGGCTTCGCCATGAAGTTCTACACGCCCGACGGCAACTGGGATCTCGTGGGCAACAACACGCCCGTGTTCTTCCTGCGCGATCCCAAGAAGTTCATCGACCTCAACCACGTGGTGAAGCGCGATCCGCACACCAACATGCACTCGGCGCAGAGCAACTGGGACTTCTGGTCCAGCTTGCCCGAGGCGCTGCACCAGGTGACCATCGTCATGTCCGACCGCGGCATCCCGGCCAGCTACCGGCACATGCACGGCTTCGGCAGCCACACGTTCAGCCTGATCAACGAGGACAACGAGCGCGTGTGGGTGAAGTTCCACCTCAAGACCAACCAGGGCATCAAGAACCTCACCGACGCCGAGGCCGGCCAGATCATCGCGGGCGACCGCGAGAGCCACCAGCGCGACCTGTTCAACGCCATCGAGCGCGGCGAGTTCCCCAGCTGGCGCTTCTGCGTCCAGATCATGGACGAGGCCACGGCGAAGAACTACAAGGAGAACCCGTTCGACATCACGAAGACGTGGAGCCAGAAGGAGTTCCCGCTGATCGAGGTGGGCACGCTGGAGCTGAACCGCAACCCCGAGAACTACTTCGCCGAGGTGGAGCAGGCCGCGTTCGCGCCGACGCACCTCGTGCCGGGCATCGGGCTGTCGCCCGACAAGCTGCTGCAGGGCCGCCTGTTCGCGTACGGCGACGCGCAGCGCTACCGCCTGGGCGTGAACCACAACCACATCCCGGTGAACCGGCCGCGCTGCCCCTACGCCGAGTTCCATCGCGACGGCATGATGCGCACCGACGGCAACTTCGGCGGTACCATCGGCTACGAGCCGAACAGCTACGGGCAGTGGCAGCAACAGGCCGACGCGGCCGAGCCGCCGCTGGACCTGTTCGGACCGATGGACGCGTGGGATCCCGCCGACGACCCCACCGACGACACGTTCTACCAGCCGGGCGACCTGTATCGTCTGATGGGCGAGGATCAGCGCGCTGCCCTCATCGACAACACGGCGCGCAACATGGACGGCGTGACCGAGAACATCCGCCTGCGCCATGCGGCGCACTGCTACAAGGCCGATCCCGAGTACGGCGATCGTTTGGCCGCAGCGCTGGTCGTGGACGTTGAGCGCGTGCACGAACTGGCCGCGATGACTCACGAAGAGCGCATGGCCGCCACCGGCCAGCAGGTTCCCGCCCGCAAGATCGGCGGCGAGGTGCGCGCCTAGCGCTACGCGCCTGAAAGGCGCCCGCCATGTTTCGGGCGCCACCTAACCAAGCTATTCCGTTGACGGTCGCTTCTGCTCCTCCCTCTTGCAGAAGCGACCCGTTTTGTTTTCCGGCTTATTGGAGAAGTTATTAGGCGCAAAAGCTCAAAAATAGCTTTAAGTAAACATTAATGATTTGATAAAAGCTATTAATTGCTTTTATATGCTATTCTTCAAGGAAAAACAAAGCGAATCAAAACGGAGGCGTCCAATGGATATCCCTTCAAAAGAAAGCCTCACGGTTGAATTCAAAAGCGACACAACGGGAAACGCCTCGAAACACGGGGTTGATGAAAGTTTGCTTGTTGAAGCAGTGGTTGCGATGTTCAATTCCGAAGGAGGGGTCCTGTATCTCGGAGTCGAAGATGACGGAACTCCTACCGGACTGAACCGAAAGCATGCCGACCCAGTCGGTCTGGCGGCTTTGCTTGCCAACAAAACGATGCCTCCCATCAGGGTCGAGTCTGAGCTCAATACGATGTCTGGCGTCGAAGTCCTCAGGATCGTCGTTCCGAAGGGCACTGTCGTGGGCGCTACCTCGGATGGGCGTATTTTGAAAAGGGTCGTGAGGGTTGATGGTTCTCCCGAGAACATTCCAATGTACCCTTTTGAAATAGCAACGCGACTTGGCAACCTTGGCAAGCTCGATTTTTCAAACGAAGCAGTTTCAGATGCAAGCGTGGAGGATTTCGATCCTGTAGAAGTAAGCCGTCTTCGCCGGCTCATCGGAAGCCTGCCCGATTCCGACAGAACGCTGTTGGATTTGGACGATGCAGAACTGTTCAAGGCTCTTGGCCTCGTTCGATCCTTCGGAGACCGCATGTATCCCACCGTTGCAGGCCTTCTTATGGTGGGCAAGGAGGACGCCCTTTCTCGTCATGTGCCGACGGCAAAAAGCAGCTTTCAAGTTTTGGAGGACACCGAAGTGAGGTTGAACGTCGAGACGGCGCTTCCTCTCCTCGCCGTTTTCGAGAAATTCGAACAGTACTTCTCTGCGCAGAATGCTTCACGGGAGGTCGACCGAGGTCTTTTCCGCTTGTCTATCTCTGATTACGATGCACGTGCATTTCGCGAGGCTCTGGTGAACGCCTTTGCCCACCGCGATTATACTATTCTGCGGCCGACCCGCGTGCTTATGGACTCCGAGGGGATGACCATTTCGAATCCTGGAGGTTTTGTCGAAGGCATCACGTACGAGAACCTTCTTACGGTGCCCCCTCATGGACGAAATCCCCTGCTGGCCGAAGCGCTAAAGCGCGTTGGGCTCGCGGAAAAAACGGGCCGCGGTGTGGATCGTATATACGAAGGTTCCCTGCGGTTTGGCCGGCCGCTTCCCGATTATTCTGCTTCTACCGTGAATGACGTCGTCCTCTTCACGCCTCGTGCTCCTTTCGATGCGGCGTTCACAACGATGATATTTGACGAGGAGCGTCAATCGGGGCGTCCGTTCACGGTGTTTGCCTTGATGGTGCTCTCGGTCATTCGCGATGAGCGCAAGGTGAATTTCGGGGCTTTGCGAGAAGCGACCCATATCGATCAGGGGCGATTGCACCGAGTGCTTGGAGAGCTTGTGGAGCGAGGGTTGATCGAGTCGCACGGTACAGGGCGAGCTACCACCTATCTTCTCTCGGCGCGCGTTTACAGAGAAACGGGTCATGCGCTCGGGTACGTGAGGCAAAAAGGAATCGATGATGTTCGCCATCCGGAACTGGTCATGGAGTTGGCTCGCGTTCAGGGCTCTCTGATGCGCTCCGATGTGGCGGAGTTACTTCGCGTCTCGCCCTCGAAAGCTGGATCGATCATCAAAGAAATGACTGCGTCGGGAAAGCTGCGACTTGAGGGGCATGGGCGAGGAGCGCGCTATTACCCTGCCGACCCTGATGGGGAACGTCGAGAATCTGCAATCTAAACGAATGGAAGCCATCCTGCATCAGCTGCGTCACAAACGCCGTTCCTTGCATTGCGCTCCACGCACTCGGTATACGCTCGTCCTTTCAAGCGAAAGGAGCGTCTCATGCGCGAGATATCCGGTTTGGCAAAATTCGGCTACTTCTGCGTCGGCCTCTTCGGCGGCCTGTTCGGCGTGTTGGCCGCATGGTTCATGGGCAAGGATGGTTGGGGTTGGAGCGAGGGCGGCAAGCTGTTTGCCTGGTTCGGCTGCCTGTTCTGGCTCATCGTGTGGGTTGTCATGGTCGTGACGGGAGGCATCGCGGCGTTTCTGGGCATGCTGTTTTAACGCGTTCCCGACAATTCGGTCGCTTCGATCGTGTTACCCTTTGACGGATCAAATAGCCGAACGGAGGGAACGCCATGGATGGACGGGCGAAGCGGGGCGAAAGCCTTGCAGGAAAGACGATCGCGTTGGCTGCAGTGCTGGTGACGCTGCTGGCAGCCGGCACATTGTTGAGCGCATGCGCGCAACAACGTGCGACGAGCCAGTTCGCCGTGGCGCAGCCTGCTATTCCTCAGAAGGCGTCTGAGAACAATCCCGAAGCATGGCTGGACGCGCTCGAGCAGAACCCGATCGATCAATCCTTCGTAGACTCGCTTGCAGCGTTCGCCTACCGCAGCACCGCTTCGGTGTTGGGCGACGGCGCGGACGGTGCCAAGGCGAACCGCATGTATTCTCCGCTCAGTTTGTACTACGCCCTGGCGCTTGCGAACGAAGGCGCTGCTGGTCAGACACGCGACGAGATCGCCTCGGTGTTGGGTGCGCCCAGCACCGTCGACGTGCCCCAGCAGTGCGGCAACCTGTTCCGCGTGCTGGCAACCGATCCTTTCTCCACGGTCGATCTGGCGAATTCCATATGGATGGCGAAGGACGCCTCCTTCGAGCAATCGTTCATCGACACGGCGATCGGCCAGTTCTACGCCACGCCGTTTTCGGTGGAGTTCGGCACTGACGCTGCCGACCAGGCCATGGCCGCATGGATTTCCGAGAATACGGGCGGCACCATCGACCCCCAGGTGAAAACCGAGAGCGACCTTCTGCTGTCCATCATCAACGCGGTGTACTTCAAAGGCGGTTGGATGGATACGTTCGATGCGGCGAACACCGCGCCCGCCGTGTTTCACGCCGCATCGGGCGACGTCGAAACCCAGTTCATGACGCAGCGTATCGACTCGCTGCAAGGCTTTCGCCAGACCGACGACTTCCTGCGCGCACGTCTGGCGTTCACGGGCGGCACGATGATGACGTTCGTGCTGCCGGCCGAAGGCGTGTCGGTGGACGACCTGCTTGCCGATGAGCAGCGCTTGGCCCAGGCTTTTGCCGTTGACGCGAACGAGGACGAGTACGGCTTCATAACCTACGTGGTGCCCAAGGTCGCCTTCGATACCGAACTTGATCTGATTCCGGCTCTCGAGCGCTTGGGTATGAAGACGCCGTTTAGCGACAAGGCGGATTTCTCGAACCTTACGGCCACCCCGGCCTTCATCTCGATGGTGAAGCAGGAAAGCCATATCTCCTGGGATGAGGAGGGCGCCGAAGCCAGTGCGTACACGGATATGGGAATCAGCGCCACATCGGCGATGATCCCCGAAGGCGAGGAAGTGGAGCTGCGCCTCGACCGCCCGTTCCTGTTCCAGATCACGTCGTCGCAGGGCATCCCGCTGTTCATGGGCGTATGCGGCAACCCAGCTGCGTAGCCTGACAGGTTGCCGTGCAGTCGTCCATCGGCTGCACGGCG
>ENA-OQDA01000127-OQDA01000127.1-human-gut-metagenome-genome-assembly--contig:-NODE-127-length-32203-cov-6.860675_pt1 | contig 32203 bp, 30 predicted proteins | sample MGYA00242771_ERZ504603 | MGnify/ENA primary metagenome ERZ504603 (study PRJEB26092, sample SAMD00036328) | human gut metagenome | host: Homo sapiens | study: EMG produced TPA metagenomics assembly of...
TATCATGCTGCGTTTGAACGTGGAGTGAAGATTATTGGAGCTACCAGCCACTATGTTACTACGGAGTTGGATGCCGGTCCTATCATAGAGCAGGATGTGGTGCGCATTACGCACAAGGACACGGTGCAGGATTTGGTGAACAAAGGCAAAGATTTGGAAAAGATTGTGCTTTCCCGCGCCGTTCAGAAACATATTGAACGCAAGGTGTTGGCATATAAGAATAAAACGGTAATATTTAATTAGTTGATAGTTGATAATTGATAGTTGATGGTGGGGAACCTGTCATTACCTTTCAATTATCACCTTTCAATTGTCAATTCTCAATTAAAAAATGAAAGTTGCAGTTATCAAATATAATGCAGGCAATATCCGTTCGGTGGATTATGCTTTGAAGCGCTTGGGGATAGAGGCGGTGATTACGGCGGATGAGGCTGTGCTGCGTGCTGCCGATAAGGTTATCTTTCCCGGTGTGGGAGAGGCGGAAACTACGATGAGCTTTTTGCGTGCCGGTGGTATGGATCGGCTGATAAAAGAGTTGCGTCAGCCGGTGCTGGGCATTTGCCTGGGCATGCAGTTGATGTGCCGCCACTCTGAAGAGGGAGACGTGGATTGCCTGGGGATTTTTGATACTGATGTAAAACGTTTCATTTCGCAGAGGCACGAGGATAAAGTACCTCATATGGGATGGAATACCATTGCCCGGACGAATAGCGGACTTTTTAAAGGCTTTACTAAAGAAGAGTTTGTCTATTTCGTACATAGTTTCTATGTGCCAGTCAATGATTGTACGGCAGCCGTGACGGATTACATTCATCCGTTCAGTGCCGCTTTGCATAAAGACAATTACTACGCCACACAGTTCCATCCGGAAAAGAGTGGAAGTGTGGGAGAGCGTATTTTGCGGAATTTCCTGGAACTGTAAATCGTCAAATCGTAAATAAAATGATAGAACTGATTCCTGCTATTGACATTATTGACGGAAAATGTGTACGCCTTTCCCAAGGCGATTATGACAGCAAGAAGGTGTACAACGAAAATCCTGTGGAAGTGGCCCTGGAGCTGGAGGCTCATGGTATCCGTAGACTTCATGTGGTCGATTTGGACGGTGCGGCTTCCCATCATGTGGTAAACTACCGCACGTTGGAACAGATAGCTGTGCGTACGTCTCTTATTATTGATTTTGGAGGTGGGGTGAAGAGTGATGAAGATTTGGTGATAGCTTTTGAGAACGGTGCGCAGATGGTGACCGGCGGCAGCATTGCTGTGAAGAATCCCGAATTGTTCTGTAAGTGGCTTCAAATGTATGGCTCCGAGAAGATTATTCTTGGTGCTGATGTGAAAGAGCATAAAATAGCCGTCAATGGTTGGAAGGATGAGAGTGGCTGCGAACTGTTTCCGTTCTTGAAAGACTATGTAGAGAAGGGGGTCCGTAAGGTTATCTGTACTGATATCAGTTGTGACGGAATGCTGCAAGGACCATCGATAGCGTTGTATAAGGAGATACTGGAGCACCATCCTGAACTCTATCTGATAGCCAGTGGAGGCGTAAGCTGTGCCGATGATATACGCCATTTGGAAGTTGTCGGCATACCTGCCGTTATTTTCGGTAAGGCTCTGTACGAAGGCCGCATCACCTTCAAAGAGTTGGAAAACTTTGTTAGTTGAAAGTTGAAAATTAATCACTTATCACTTATAACTCAAACCGCCGTGTTAGCAAAAAGAATCATTCCTTGCCTCGACATTAAAGATGGGCAGACCGTGAAAGGTACCAATTTCGTGAACCTCCGCCAGGCGGGCGACCCGGTAGAACTGGCGCGTGCTTATAGTGAGCAGGGTGCCGACGAACTGGTTTTTCTCGACATCACAGCTAGTTTTGAAGGCCGTAAGACTTTCACTGAATTGGTGAAACGCATAGCTGCGAATATCAGCATTCCTTTTACAGTAGGTGGAGGCATTCATGAACTGGGTGACGTGGATAGGCTACTGCATGCAGGTGCCGATAAAATCTCCATCAATTCCTCTGCTATCCGCCGTCCCGGATTGATAGACGAGATTGCGAAGAACTTCGGTTCTCAGGTTTGCGTACTGGCCGTTGATGCCAAACAGACAGAGAAGGGATGGTGGTGCTACTTGAACGGTGGCCGTGTGGAAACGGATAAGGAACTGTTTGCGTGGACAAAAGAAGCCCAGGAACGTGGCGCGGGCGAGATATTGTTCACCAGCATGAATCACGACGGTGTCAAGACCGGTTATGCCAATGAAGCGCTTTCCAGCCTTGCCGACGGATTGTCCATCCCCATCATTGCATCGGGAGGGGCAGGTGCCAAAGAGCATTTTCGTGACGTCTTTTTGCAGGGAAAAGCAGATGCTGCCTTGGCAGCCAGTGTTTTTCATTTCGGAGAAATCAAAATTCCCGAATTAAAATCGTATCTTTGTGCCCAAGGAATTGCGATGAGAAGATGAAGGTGAGTTTACGATTGGACGATTTACGATTTACGATTGGGATTACTCAAGCAAATCATAAGTCTCCAGTCACTTAAAGTAATATCAATCGTAAATAGTAAATAGCTAAATCGTAAATAGAATGGATTTTGACAAGATGAACGGACTCGTTCCGGCGATTATACAAGATGCAGATACCGCTAAGGTGCTGATGCTTGGTTTCATGAACAAGGAGGCTTATGACAAGACGGTGGAAACAGGAAAGGTGACTTTCTTCAGCCGTACCAAGAACCGTCTTTGGACGAAAGGCGAGGAGAGTGGCAACTTCCTGAATGTGGTTTCCATGAAGGAAGACTGTGACCGGGATACGTTACTGGTGCAGGTACATCCCGTAGGCCCGGTTTGCCATACCGGTACAGATACTTGCTGGGGTGAGAAGAACGAACAGCCGGTTATGTTTCTAAAGCTTCTTCAGGATTTCATCTGTAAGCGTTATGATGAAATGCCCGAAGGTTCCTATACGACCAGTCTTTTCCAGTCCGGTATCAACAAAATGGCACAGAAGGTAGGCGAAGAGGCTGTGGAAACCGTCATTGAGGCTTGCAACGGTACGGACGAACGCCTGATTTATGAAGGAGCTGATTTGTTGTATCACCTCATCGTGCTGCTCACATCCAAAGGATACCGCATTGAAGACCTTGCGCGTGAATTGGAGGAACGTCACAGTGCGACGTGGAAGAAACATTAAGTAATTAAAAATTAATAATTAAAATGGGGGTGGGCGAGGCGCTGATAAGATATACGGACGTAGAGATACACCAGCAGGAGTTGTGCGTACTGAACGATGTGAATTTGGAACTTCACAAAGGGGAGTTCGTGTACCTGGTAGGTAAAGTGGGCTCCGGCAAGACGAGCCTGCTCAAGACTTTCTATGGCGAACTGGATATTGCATCGGGCGAGGCTGAAGTATTGGGGTATGACATGCTCCATATTAAGCGTAAGCACATCCCGCAGTTGCGCCGCAAGCTGGGAATCGTATTCCAGGACTTCCAGTTGCTGACAGACCGTACGGTGTACGATAATCTTGAATTTGTTCTCCGTGCTACCGGTTGGAAGAGCAAAGGGGAGATTAAGGACAAAATAGAAGAGGTGTTGAACCTGGTGGGGATGAGCAACAAAGGATATAAGCTGCCTAATGAACTGTCGGGTGGTGAGCAACAGCGTATTGTGATTGCGCGTGCAGTGCTCAACTCTCCGGAGATAATCCTTGCGGATGAGCCTACCGGAAACCTGGATTCGGAAACCGGACATGCCATTGCAGAACTTCTGCACGGCATCAGTGAAGCCGGCGCACTGGTGGTGATGACCACGCACAACCTGCAGCTGCTGCGAGAGTTTCCCGGCAAGGTGTACCGGTGCGCAGACCATCTGATGACTGATGTTACAGCAGAATACGCCCCTGCAATAACCAATGATTAGTAGTTAAGTAGTTATCTCTAACTACTGATTCTTATAAAGAACAGAAATTAACGATAAAGCTCCGCAGCTGCCTACTTGTAGCTCGTAGCTTGTAACTATAAACTAATTAATACAGGAACGAAAATGAAAGTTTTAAAGTTTGGAGGTACTTCAGTAGGTTCGGCTCAGCGAATGAAGGAAGTGGCCAAATTGATTACCGATGGTGAACGTAAGATTGTGGTTCTCTCTGCCATGTCGGGTACCACAAACACATTGGTTGAGATTTCGGACTATCTGTACAAGAAGAATCCGGAAGGTGCCAACGAGATTATCAACAAGCTGGAAAGTAAATATCGCCAGCACATTGATGAACTCTTTGCTACTCCGGAGTATAAACAGAAAGGCCTGGAACTCATCAAATCACATTTTGACTATATCCGTTCTTATACCAAAGACCTCTTCACTCTGTTTGAGGAGAAAGTGGTGTTGGCTCAGGGTGAGTTGATTTCCACCGCCATGATGAACTACTATCTGCAGGAATGCGGCGTGAAGTCTGTGTTGCTTCCGGCTTTAGAATACATGCGTACGGACAAGAATGCCGAGCCCGATCCGGTCTATATCAAGGACAAGCTCCAGGTTCAGCTGGAACTGCATCCGGATGCTGAGATTTATATCACTCAGGGGTACATCTGCCGCAACGCCTACGGCGAGATAGACAATCTGCAGCGTGGCGGAAGCGACTATACGGCTTCGCTGATTGGTGCTGCCATCAACGCTTCCGAAATCCAGATTTGGACGGATATCGACGGCATGCACAACAACGACCCCCGTATTGTGGACAAGACTGCGCCGGTGCGTCATCTGCATTTCGAAGAGGCCGCCGAGCTGGCATACTTCGGTGCCAAGATTCTGCACCCTACCTGCATCCAGCCTGCCAAGTATGCCAATATCCCCGTCCGTCTGCTCAATACGATGGACCCCACTGCTCCGGGTACGCTGATTTCCAATGATACGGAGAAGGGTAAGATTAAGGCGGTGGCTGCCAAGGACAACATTACGGCCATCAAGATAAAATCCAGCCGCATGTTGCTTGCTCACGGATTCTTGCGTAAGGTTTTCGAGATATTCGAGAGCTACCAGACTTCCATCGATATGATTTGTACTTCAGAAGTGGGTGTGTCCGTATCTATCGATAATGTGAAGCATCTCAATGAAATTCTGGATGACTTGAAGAAGTATGGCACAGTGACGGTGGACAAGGACATGTGCATCATCTGCGTGGTGGGCGACCTCGAATGGGAAAACGTCGGTTTCGAAGCCAAGGCATTGGATGCCATGCGCGACATACCGGTACGTATGATTTCTTTCGGTGGTAGCAACTATAATATTTCTTTCCTCATCCGCGAGTGCGACAAGAAGGCAGCGTTGCAGTCACTCAGTGATGCGCTGTTCAATGAGGAATAACTCTTGATATTTTTCAGACGCAGATTACACAGATGACGCAGATTCTTTTTGCTTCCTATTTGTGTAATCTGCGTCATCTGCGTCTGAAAAATTATTTGTAGACACCTCTTTCATCTTCCTTTTTTTAAACTAAACAAAGATTACGATTATTATATGAAAGGAACATTCCCTATCCATAAATTCCGCGAATTGCGTACTCCCTTCTATTACTACGACACAAAGGTCTTGCGCGACACACTTTCGTGCATCCGTACGGAAGCTGCCCGATATGGCAACTATTCGGTGCATTATGCTGTGAAGGCCAATGCCAATCCCAAGGTGCTTGCCATTATCCGCGAGAACGGCTTGGGTGCCGACTGTGTAAGTGGCGGTGAAATCCGTGCAGCCATCAAGGCAGGTTTTCCCACTGGCAAGATTGTTTTTGCAGGGGTGGGCAAGGCTGATTGGGAAATCAATCTGGGGCTGGATTATGACATTTTCTGCTTTAATGTGGAGTCTGTCCCCGAGCTGGAGATTATCAACGAGCTGGCTGCCGCTAAAGGTAAGGTGGCCAATGTGGCTTTCCGTATCAATCCCAATGTAGGTGCCCATACCCATGCCAATATTACCACTGGGCTGGCCGAAAACAAGTTTGGTATCAGCATGCAGGATATGGACCATGTGATAGACATTGCGCAGAATATGAAGAACCTGAGATTCATCGGACTGCATTTCCACATCGGTTCCCAAATATTGGATATGGGCGATTTCGTGGCTTTGTGTAACCGCGTCAACGAATTGCAGGATAAGCTGGAAGCTCGCCATATCCGCATCGAGCACGTCAATGTGGGGGGCGGACTCGGCATTGACTACGGTCACCCCAACCGTCAGCCGATACCCGACTTCAAAAGCTACTTCGAGACTTACAACAGCCATCTGAAACTCCGTCCCCACCAGACGCTCCACTTCGAGCTGGGACGTGCGGTAGTGGGACAATGCGGTTCATTGATTTCGCAGGTGCTTTATGTGAAGCAGGGCACCAACAAGCAGTTTGCCATTCTGGATGCCGGCATGACGGATTTGATTCGTCCGGCACTCTACCAAGCGTTCCATAAGATAGAGAATATCACTTCGGATGCGCCGGTTCAGGCTTATGATGTCGTAGGGCCCATCTGCGAGTCTTCTGATGTATTCGGTAAGGCTATTGATTTGAATGGGGTGAAGCGTGGCGACCTTATCGCCCTCCGTTCGGCAGGGGCTTATGGCGAAATTATGGCTTCGGGCTATAACTGCCGTGAGCTGCCTCAAGGATATACGTCGGACGAGCTGGTATAGAGAGGCTGGAGATGCGTTGCATGAATGGCGAAGCATTTATTATACCAAGGCTTCTGTTTTTATATAAAAAATGTTATTGCGTGAACAACTTTTAAGGTTTCTTGTTACTTTTGTAATGATTTCAATTTAAATAAATACGATTATGATTACAGAAAAATTACAGAATGCAATTAATGAGCAGATTACGGCTGAGATGTGGTCTTCCAACCTTTATCTGGCAATGTCTTTCTATATGGAGAAAGAAGGTTATAACGGCATGGCTTCCTGGTTGAAGAAGCAGGCTTCTGAAGAAAAAGCTCATGCTTGCGAAATGGCTTCTTATATCATCAAGCGTGGCGGTAAGGCCAAACTGGACAAGATTGATGTTGTTCCCAATGACTTCGGTACTCCACTGGAAGTGTTCGAGCAGGTAGCCCAGCACGAACGCCGTGTTTCCAAAATGATTGATGAATTGGTAGATGTTGCCTCTGCCGAAAAAGATAAGGCTACACAAGACTTCCTTTGGGGATTCGTGCGCGAGCAGGTAGAAGAAGAAGCTACTGCCGACGGCATTGTAGATATGATAAAGAAAGCCGGTGATGCCGGAATCTTCTTCGTTGACTCAAAACTGGGAGAACGCAGATAAGAAGAAGAAACTCAAAAAAATCCCAGCTGAGCTTGAATTTGAATTGCGACAGTTTCATAATTAGTTATGAGTTATAAGTTGTGAGTTATTTGTTGATGAAGGGCTTATATCCGCAAGGGAAAGCACAAGCAAATAACTTATAACTCATAACTCATCACTCATTTCAGCACTCCCAGCTCTTTCCCCACTTTAATAAATGCAGCGATACATTTGTCCAGATGCTCCTTTTCGTGTCCGGCAGAGATTTGTACGCGGATGCGTGCCTGGTCTTTGGGCACTACGGGGTAGTAGAAGCCGGTGACGTAGATGCCTTCTTCCTGCATGCGGGTGGCATAAATCTGGGAGAGTTTGGCATCATACAGCATGACGGCGCAGATGGCGCTTTGTGTCGGCTTGATGTCGAAACCGGCGGCGGTCATCTTGTCGCGGAAGTAGTTCACGTTTTCCAGCAGTTTGTCATGCAGGGCATTGCTCTCTTTGAGCATCTTGAATACCTCGAGGCTGGCGCCGATGATGCCCGGAGCCAATGAGTTGGAGAAGAGGTACGGACGGCTGCGTTGGCGCAGCAGGTCGATGATTTCCTTGCGTCCGGTAGTGAATCCTCCCAAAGCGCCGCCAAAGGCTTTGCCCAAGGTTCCGGTATAGATGTCCACGCGTCCGTAGGTGCCGTATTGTTCGCTTACGCCGTGTCCCGTAAGGCCTACCACGCCGGCGGAGTGTGATTCGTCCACCATGACCAGCGCGTCGTATTTCTCGGCAAGGTCGCAAATCCGGTCCATCGGGGCAACGTTGCCGTCCATGGAAAATACCCCGTCTGTAACCACGATACGGAAACGCTGTGCCTGGGCTTCCTGCAGGCATCTTTCCAGGTCGGCCATGTCGGCATTGGCGTAGCGATAGCGTTTGGCTTTGCAGAGGCGTACGCCGTCAATGATGGAAGCATGGTTCAGGGAGTCCGAGATGATGGCGTCTTCCTCGGTGAAGAGGGGCTCGAACACACCGCCATTGGCGTCGAAACAAGCGGCGTAGAGAATGGTGTCTTCAGTCTTGAAGTAGTCGGAGATGGCTGCTTCCAGCTCCTTGTGGATGTCCTGCGTTCCGCAGATGAAGCGTACGGACGACATGCCGTATCCGCGGCGTTCCATAATCTGCTGGGCGGCGGCAATCAGCCGCGGGTGGTTGGACAGTCCCAGGTAATTGTTGGCACAGAAGTTCAGCACCTCTTTGCCTTTTACGCTGATGGCAGCTTGTTGTGCACTCTCAATCAGTCGCTCTTCCTTGTAGAGTCCGGCTTCTTTTATTTCAGCAAGTGTCTTGCTGAGATGGTCTTTCATTTTACCGTACATAGCATTTTATTTTTTAGGTAATACGTTGTCATTACATTTCCCACAAAGAACATCATTTTTCTTGGAATAAACAATATCAATATGGCAGAAATATGAAAAAAAAGTATGTATATTTGCACCATATATAATAACGAAACCTTATAAATAACTCGTATGAAGAATATTTTGGTAATTGGAGCTACCGGACAGATTGGGTCGGAACTCACGCTGGAGTTGCGCAAACGTTATGGCGATGACCATGTTGTGGCAGGATACATTCCGAGTGCTATGCCCAAGGGAGAATTGAAAGCATCCGGCCCTTCGGCCATTGCCGACGTGACAGACCGTCAGTCCATCGAGGTGGTGGCACGTCAGTTCAAGATTGATACTATCTACAACCTGGCTGCCTTGCTCTCGGTAGATTGCCGAAAGCCGTCCGGCCATGGCTTGGAAATCGGTATCGACGGGTTGTGGAATGTACTGGAAGTGGCACGTGAGTACAATTGTGCCGTGTTTACTCCGAGTTCCATCGGTTCGTTCGGCGAAGCTACGCCTCATGTGAAGACACCGCAGGACACTATCCAGCGTCCGCGTACCATGTATGGGGTGACAAAAGTGACGACTGAATTGTTGAGTGACTATTACTATACAAAATATGGTGTGGATACACGCTCGGTACGTTTTCCGGGAATCATTTCGAACGTGACCCCTCCGGGTGGCGGCACTACGGACTATGCGGTGGATATTTTCTACTCTGCCGTGAAGGGAGAAAAATTCGTATGTCCGGTGAAGGCCGGCACGTATATGGATATGATGTATATGCCCGACGCACTGAACGCGGCCATCTCGCTGATGGAAGCGGCACCGGCAAGGCTGAAGCACCGCAACGCTTTCAACATCGCCTCCATGAGTTTTGACCCGGAACAGATTTATCAGGAAATTAAGAAGCATATGCCTGATTTTGAGATGGCATACGAGATTGATCCGCTAAAGCAGGCCATTGCCGACAGCTGGCCCGACTCTCTGGATGACTCTTGTGCACGCGAGGAATGGGACTGGATGCCGCAGTACGACCTGGAGTCCATGACCGTAGACATGCTTGAGAAATTAAGAGCTAAATTAAACAAGTGACCGTAAGCGGTCCGTAAAGAATGAAAAAACTTTTATTGGGATTTTTGTTGTTCACCTTTTTGATTTCGTGCGGAAACAAAAAGGCGAAAATGGATCCCTTTGCTACCATTACGGAAATGGTGGATTCGGCCGGTCACAAGGCCGATACGCTGCTGGAAGCAGAAGTGAAGGAAGAACCGAAGCCGATGGAGGCAGACGAGCTGTTTGATGATTTTATCTTCAATTATGCTTCGGATGATGCCCTGCAAAGGCAGAGGACGGTATTTCCTTTGCCCTATTACAATCGTGACACGCCGTCAAAGATAGAGGAAGAGTTTTGGAAGCATGATTATCTGTTTACCAAGCAGAACTATTACACCTTGCTTTTTGATAAGGAAGAGGATATGGACATGGTGGGCGATACTACGCTGACATCGGTGCAAGTGGAGTGGATTTTCTTGAAAACGCGTATGGTGAAGCGTTATTATTTTGAGCGGAAGCGGGGAATGTGGATGCTCGAGGCCATTAACCTGCGCGAGATGGAGAAAGGTGAAAATGAGGACTTCGTGGAATTCTATACCCGTTTTGTGACGGACAGTGTCTATCAGAGCAAGCATATCAGGCATCCGCTACAATTCATCACCATAGACCCTGATGACGAGTTTTCTATTCTGGAAACTACTTTGGATGTGGACCAGTGGTATGCCTTTCGTCCGGTAATGCCTACCGACAGATTGTCTAATATCAATTACGGACAGAAGAATGAGGACTTGTCGGATACCAAAATACTGAAGGTAAATGGCATAGGCAACGGATACTCCAATATCTTCTATTTCCGCAAACGCAGTAAGGGATGGGAGCTGTACAAATATGAAGACACGAGCATTTAAAATAAAGGAGGAAAGGTTTGAGGAAGATACCCAATACATTTGGAATTGACGTTACTGCTGCAAGATTTCTGGAATACGGTTCGGAGGATGAACTGCGGGAGCTGATTGCAGCAGGACAGGTCGTTGCGCCCTGGCTGCATATCGGTGGAGGGAGCAACCTACTCTTTATTAAGGATTATGAAGGCACGGTACTGCATTCACGTATCGGTGGCCTGGAGGTGACGTCAGAGGATGAGGAGCACGTGTTGGTGCGTGTGGGCGCCGGTGTGGTATGGGACGATTTTGTGGCCTACTGTGTGGAGCGGCATTGGTATGGTGCCGAGAACCTTTCGCTGATACCGGGTGAGGTGGGGGCGAGCGCAGTACAGAATATCGGTGCCTATGGTGTGGAAGTAAAGGACCTGATAACATCCGTGGAAACCATAAACATGGCAAGGGAGAAGCGTATCTACGGGGTGGACGAATGCGGCTACTCCTACAGAAAGAGCTTGTTTAAGCAACCGGAGATGAAGACCGTGTTTGTGACTTATGTGAACTTCTGCCTGGGTAAACGGGAACATTATACATTGGATTACGGTACTATCCGGCAGGAGCTGGAGAAATATCCGGTGCTGAATCTGGAAATTTTGCGCCGCGTGATTATAGACATCCGTCAAAGCAAGTTGCCCGACCCGAAGGTGCTGGGCAATGCGGGTAGTTTTTTTATGAACCCCATCGTGCCGCGTCGGCAGTTCGAGTCTTTGCAACGGGAATATCCGGACATGCCCCACTATGATGTGGATGCCGGTCGGGTAAAGATACCGGCTGCCTGGATGATAGACCGGTGTGGCTGGAAAGGCAAGGCGCTGGGGCCTGCTGCGGTGCACGGCCGGCAGGCGTTGGTGCTGGTGAACTCGGGTGGTGCCACGGGAGCGGATATTGTCGCTCTTTCGGATGCCGTGCGGGCTTCTGTCCGCGAGAAATTCGGCATTGATATTCACCCGGAAGTTTGTTTGATAAAATAGTAAGAGAGTTTTGACACACCCAAACATTGTTGTATATAACCTGATTTTAGAAATTTATTTGATTTAGTCAATGGGAAAACTCAGAATATTAGGAAGTGGAACTTCGACCGGTGTGCCTGAGATAGGCTGTACTTGTCCGGTCTGCACTTCCACTGACCCGCGGGACAACCGCTTGCGTGCGTCATCCCTGCTGCATACGGATGATGCGGTGATATTGATAGATTGTGGTCCTGACTTCAGGGAACAGATGCTGCGTGCTTCTTCTTTTGAGAAGATAGACGGCGTACTGGTGACACACGAACACTATGACCATGTGGGTGGTCTGGATGATTTGCGCCCGTTCGGTCGTTTTGCCGATATCCCTATCTATTCCGATGCCTACACTGCTGCCCATCTGCGGGCAAGGATGCCTTACTGCTTTGTCGATAAGGTATATCCGGGAGTTCCGCGTATCTATCTGCAGGAAGTGGAGGCGGGGCAGGTGTTCCACATCAACCGGACGAAAGTGCTGCCTTTACGGGTGATGCACGGCAGGCTTCCCATCCTGGGCTACCGCATTGGCGGCCGGCTGGGATATATCACGGATATGCACATGATGCCTGAGGAATCTTATGAACAATTGAAGGGCTTGGACGTTTTGGTAATGAATGCTTTACGGCCAAAGCCGCATCCTACGCACCAGAGTATTTCGGAGGCGTTGGAGGCTGCCGGACGTATTGGTGCCAAAGAGACCTATTTCATCCATATGAGCCATCATGCAGGGCTTGCATGCCGACATCGAAAAGCAGACTGCCACCCCATGTCACACTTTGCCTTACGACTGGAGCTTTGAAAATAGATTTTCTAAAACTTTTTTGGAAAACATTTGTTTTGTTTTTATTAGTAGAAAAATGCTATTTTTTGCCAAAATGTTGATGAATAAATGCCATGAAACTCCGACTCCTCATACAGATAGCTGTCGTTGTGTCCATAGTGCTGCTATGTACCGGTTTTGGTGTGTATTCCTTCCTGCGGTTGAATTCGGTGGAGAACCGGCAGGATTTCAATCTTTATACTTTGGTGCCGCAAGATGCCACAGCCATACTCGAAACTGACCGTATGGCAGACCTCGTGGAGGATATCAATGAACTGAATTGCAGCAAAGACAATCATTTTCTATACGTATCGGAGCTTTTTGTTTACTTGAAGAAGTATTTGTATACTTTGGTGGAGGATACTCCGCATGGACTGAGTAAACAGATGAACAAGATGCTGATTAGCTTTCACGAGCCGGATACACCGATGAACCAAGTATTGTATTGCAGTTTGGGTTCGGGTGATTATGAGTTGGTGGAGTCTTTTGTGGAGAAGTACTGCTCCAGTTCGTTTCCTTCCAAGTATTTCGATTACAAGGGAGAGGAGATACGTATCTATCCCATGGCAGACGGTCGTTTCCTGGCTGCCTACTTCACTCCCGATTTTCTGGTTGTAAGTTTCCAGAAGCGTTTGATAGAACATGTGATTGATGCGCGGCGCAGCAAAAAGTCCCTGATGAACCTCCCTTCTTTCCGCACTATGTATGCGGGCAAGCAGAGTAACGTGGCTGCCACGGTCTATGTGCGTATGAAAGGAGTGGATATGGGGAAGCCTACGGACGGTATCCGTTCGCAGACGCAGCTGGGCAGTTGGGCGGAGTTTGACATGAAGTTCAATGAAGATGCCATTTATTGCTCCGGCATCAGCCATGGGTCGGATTCCACACAGACGTTTATCAATGCCTTGCGGGTGCAGCAGCCGGTAGAGGACGGATTTTCCGGGGCTCTGCTTCCGTCTTCCACTTTCTTTTACGATCGCTGGGCAATGTCTGACAGAAATTCCTGGTTTGGCTTTACTGCCAGTCAGGAGTATGCCAAGGCCACCTATTCAGACTATATCAAGCAGCGCGACGAGGAGTGGATTGCTTACTTGAATGAGCATGCGGGCGAGAGCGTGATGTCTTGCTTGTTCCAGTCTAAAGACACGTTGGACAAGCTGCCTTGCGCCGTGATGTGTATCCCTCTCAAGGATGAACTGGCAGCGGAACGCCGCTTGCAGTCTCTGCTTTACAGTACCCCCAAGGAAGAGGATGCTCCGCTTATGCCGAAGGTGGTTTCAAATAATTCGTTGTATCCCAAAGCAAGGAAGTTCCCTAAATATGTGTTGCCCCGTAACACGCTGCTCACCCAGCTGACGGGCATCACGGAGTCTGCCCTTTATACCTTTGCCTGTTTCTATCGGGGTAGTCTGTTGCTGGCTCCCGATGCACTGAGCCTTTCGGCCTATATTGAGGCGGTGGAGAGTGGAGATGTGTTAGACGGAACACCGGTGTACGAAGAGGGTATAGGCAGTCTTTCACCCATATATAATTTTGTGATGATGGTGGATATGGAGATGATGCTGAGCCAGCCTGAAACGTATGTGCGTCTGATACCGAACTTCTTCTTCCGTCAATCCAACTTCTTCCGTCATTTCATGCTTGCAGTACAATTCACTTGTACAGAAGGGGTGGTTTATCCGAATATCGTATTGCTTTATAAAGGGTGATTAATCGGTCATTCTGTAGAGTGCTGAGGGAAAATAAGCACGAGGAAAGTCAAAATACACACTCACCACAGATTGCACAGATTAAAACAGCTAAAAATTCTTGATTATCAAAATTCTAGAATGAACTGTGTTAATCTGTGCAATCTGTGGTGAATTATAACATATTCTTAGAACGGCAGGTCATCCTTTGCATCCCCTGCGAGGAATTCCGGTGCGGCAGTGGGAGCCGGCGGTGGAACGGGAGCGCCCGGAGCGGGTGCGGCAGTGCTTACGCGTTCTACCTTCCATGCGCGAATACTGTTGAACCAACGGTCTTGCCATTGGCGTGCGTCTACATCAAAAGATACTGTCAGCTCTTCGCCCATCTGAATATTGAACTGTTCGATTTTGTCCGCTCCAAATACGTCAAAACACATTTTGCGCGGATATTGGCCATGGTCTTCAATCACATATTCTTGTGATTTCCATTCGTTACCTGACTTGGAAACTCCGCCTCTGGGCTGGAGTATAGCGATGATTTTTCCTGTAAATTCCATTGTTTTCTTTTTAAATGATGCGGCGAAGTTACAATTTTTTAGGAATATGAGACGAATATTCGGCTGTTTTTTCTTGCTATTTCTTTGTCGTAGGGAATTCTTTTTTTAACTTTGTCCGTCAGTTTGAAAAAGATAAAAACGGTTTCTAAGACGTTAGCAAAATAAAAAACTTAAATATACAGAAGATATGAAATTTATCGTTTCGAGTACTGCGCTCTCCAGTCATTTGCAGGCTATCAGCCGTGTGATTAATTCGAAGAATGCGTTGCCTATTTTGGATTGTTTCCTCTTTGAACTGCAAGACGGAACCTTGTCTGCAACTGTTTCCGACAGTGAAACGACGATGGTCACTACGGTCGAAGTGAATGAAAGTGATATGGACGGCCGTTTTGCCGTCACAGCCAAAACCCTTTTGGACGCTTTGAAGGAAATTCCCGAACAACCGTTGACTTTTGAAATCAATACGGATTCCCTTGAAATCACGGTACAGTATCAGAACGGTAAATACAGCCTGATGGGGCAGAATGCGGACGAGTTCCCGCAGTCTGCCATGTTGGGTGACAATGCCGTACGTGTGGAAATGGATGCACAAGTGTTGCTGGGTGGTATCAACCGTGCCGTGTTTGCTACGGCTGATGACGAGCTTCGTCCCGTGATGAACGGTATCTATTTCGATATCACAACGGAGGACATCACGATGGTGGCATCAGACGGTCATAAGCTGGTGCGCTGCAAGACACTGGCTGCCAAAGGCAACGAACGTGCCGCCTTTATCCTGCCCAAGAAGCCGGCTTCGCTGATGAAGAATCTGCTGCCGAAAGAACAAGGCATGGTGACTATCGAGTTCGACGAACGCAACGCTGTGTTCACATTGGAAAGCTACCGCATGGTGTGCCGTCTCATCGAAGGACGCTATCCCAACTACAACTCTGTGATTCCGCAGAACAACCCTTATAAAGTGACGGTAGACCGTCTGCAACTGCTCGGTGCTTTGCGCCGCGTGTCTATCTTCTCTTCGCAGGCAAGCAGCCTTATCAAGCTCCGTATGCAGGAGAATCTGATTGTCATCTCCGCACAGGACATCGACTTCTCTACATCGGCCGAAGAAACACTGGTTTGCCAATATGCGGGCAATCCGATGAGCATCGGTTTCAAGTCCACTTTCCTGATTGACATTCTGAATAACATTTCTGCCGATGAAATCGTTATCGAACTGGCAGATCCTTCACGTGCAGGTGTCATTATTCCGGTAGAGCAGGAAGAGAACGAAGACTTGCTGATGCTGCTGATGCCGATGATGCTGAATGACTGATGAATATTAGCAATCGGATTATGAGCTACGAGCTACAAGTGGCTGCGCAATTATGCCGCACGGTACTTGTAGCTCGTGGCTTGTAAGTTAAACTTATAATTTATAGCTCATAGCCAGAGCTTATAAAACGAAAAAACAATGAAATTGAATCTGAAAAATCCGATAGTCTTTTTTGATTTGGAGACTACGGGTACCAATATCAACTCAGACCGAATTGTCGAAATCTGTTACCTCAAGGTATATCCCAACGGGAATGAGGAGTCCAAAACCATGCGTATCAACCCCGAAATGCCCATTCCTGCCGAAGCATCTGCCGTTCATGGCATCTACGATGCCGATATAGCCGACTGCCCCACATTCAAGGAAGTGGCGCGCAACATTGCCAATGACATTGAAGGATGCGACTTGGCGGGCTTCAACTCCAACCGTTTTGATATCCCCGTCCTGGCGGAAGAGTTCCTTCGTGCCGGTGTGGACATTGACATGAGCCGCCGCAAGTTTGTGGACGTGCAGGTCATTTTCCACAAGATGGAGCAACGCACGCTGTCTGCTGCCTATAAATTCTATTGCGGCAAGAATTTGGAAGACGCCCATACGGCAGAGGCTGATACACGTGCCACCTACGAAGTGCTGATGTCGCAGTTGGACCGCTATCCGGAGTTGCAGAATGACGTGGCTTTCCTTGCCGACTATTCCAGCTTCAACAAGAATGTGGACTTTGCCGGTCGTATGGTCTACGATGACAAAGGTGTGGAAGTATTCAACTTCGGCAAGTACAAGGGCATGTCGGTATCCGATGTCCTGAAGCGCGATCCCGGCTATTACAGCTGGATTCTGAACAGTGATTTTACCCTGAATACCAAAGCCACGCTGACCAAGATACGTCTGCGTGAAATGACTCAGAAATAAATGGCAAATATACTGAAAGGGAAGAAAATAGTATTGGGCATTACGGGCAGCATTGCCGCCTATAAAGCATGCTATATTATTCGCGGACTGATTAAGCGTGGTGCAGAGGTGCAGGTGGTCATTACGCCTGCCGGAAAAGAATTTATTACCCCTATCACGCTCTCTGCCCTGACCAGCAAACCGGTTATCAGTGAGTTCTTTGCCCAACGCGATGGCACCTGGAACAGCCATGTGGACCTCGGTCTGTGGGCAGATGCCATGCTGATAGCCCCGGCTACGGCTTCCACCATCGGCAAGATGGCGAATGGCGTGGCAGACAATATGCTGATTACCACCTATCTTTCCGCCAAAGCTCCGGTGTTTGTGGCGCCTGCCATGGACCTGGACATGTATGCCCATCCTTCCACCCAAAAGAATCTGGATACACTCCGCTCTTATGGAAACCACATCATAGAACCTGCTACGGGAGAACTCGCCAGCCATCTGGTGGGGAAAGGCCGTATGGAGGAGCCGGAGAATATCATCCGCCACCTGGAAATGTACTTTGCTGCCAAAGATGGCGACCTGGTGGGCAAGACAGTGATGATAACCGCAGGACCTACTTATGAGAAGATAGACCCGGTGCGCTTCATCGGCAACTATTCTTCCGGCAAGATGGGACTTGCCCTGGCAGATGAATGTACCGCCAGAGGGGCCAAGGTGATACTGATTGCCGGTCCGGTGCAGCAAGGCACTTACTTCCCGATGCACCAGTACCATGCGGTAGAGTCGGCGCAGGAGATGTTCGAGGCTGCATCCGCCGCCTTTGTCCATGCCGATGCCGCCATCTTGACGGCTGCCGTGGCAGACTACACCCCCGAACAAGTGGCGGATGAGAAAATCAAGCGTGAAAAGACCGGGGAGATGAGTTTGAACTTGAAACCTACTCGCGACATAGCCGCTTTCTTAGGCAATCTGAAGAACGATACAGAGCACCAACGGCGCCTCCTCGTAGGCTTTGCCCTTGAGACTCATAACGAGCAGATGAATGCGGAAGACAAGCTCAACCGCAAGAATCTGGACTTCATCGTGCTGAACTCCCTGAACGACAAGGGAGCCGGTTTTCGTTGCGATACCAATAAAATCAGTATCATAGACCACCAGGGAAAGACGGACTACCCCTTGAAGTCCAAAGCCGAAGTGGCTGCCGACATCGTAGACCGTCTGGTGAAAGATTTAAATAGTAAATAGTAAATCGTCAAATCGTCAATATCCTTATGTTGCGTTCGCTTTACATACAGAATTATGCGCTTATTGAAAAGCTCGATATCAGCTTCAGCAGCGGTTTCTCGGTGATAACGGGTGAGACCGGTGCTGGAAAATCCATTATTCTGGGTGCCATCGGTCTGCTGCTGGGACAGCGTGCCGATGTGAAAGCCATTCGTGTAGGAGCTTCGAAGTGCATTATCGAGGCCCGTTTTGATATTTCCGCTTACGGTATGCAGCCTTTCTTTGAGGAGAATGAGTTGGAGTACGAGGAAGAATGCATCCTGCGCCGCGAGGTGTCCGCTTCGGGCAAGAGCCGGGCATTCATCAATGACACGCCTGCTTCATTGGCTCAGATGAAGGAGCTGGGAGAACAGCTGATTGACGTGCATTCCCAGCATCAGAACCTATTGCTGAACAAGGAAGGATTTCAGTTGAATGTACTGGACATCTTGTCGCATAACGAAGAGGCCTTGTCTGCTTACCAGCATATCTTCGGAGCATGGAAGCAGGCACAGCAGGATTTGGAGGCCCTTGTTGCCCGTGCCAATCAGGATAAGTCGGACGAAGACTATATCCGTTTCCAACTGGAACAGTTGGAAGAGGCACACTTGTCTGCCGGTGAGCAGGAGGAGCTGGAGCAAGAGGCAGATACGCTGAGTCATGCGGAAGAGATAAAGGCCGGACTCTATCGGGTAGGGCAGACGCTCTACTCGGACGAAGGAGGCTTGTTGTCCGGGCTGAAGGAATGCCTGAACACGATGCTCGGCCTGCAGAGGGTTTATCCGGTTGCCGGGGAACTTGCCGAACGCATGGAAAGCACTTATATCGAGTTGAAGGATATTTCGCAGGAAGTGTCGGGTAAGGAGGATGAAATAGAGTTCAACCCCGAACGTCTGGATGAAGTGAACGAACGTCTGAACTTGATTTATACGCTCCAACAGAAGCACCGCGTTTCCACTGTCGATGAACTTCTGGCGCTGACGGATGAATACGCCGCCAAACTCTCCGCCATCACTTCGTCCGACGAGCACATCGAGGAACTGAAAGCGCGTTGCGACGCTTTATATAATAAGGTGAAAAAGCAGGCTGCCGTCCTCACCAAGGCGCGTACTGCCGCTGCCCGTGAAGTGGAGAAGCAGATGGCTGCGCGGCTGGTTCCGTTGGGCATGCCCAATGTCCGTTTCCAGGTAGAGATAGGTGCCCGCAAAGAGCCGGGCATACACGGGGCGGATACTGTGAACTTCTTGTTTTCCGCGAATAAGAACGGGGCATTGCAAAGCGTCTCCTCCGTAGCTTCGGGTGGTGAAATAGCCCGCGTCATGCTCTCCATCAAAGCAATGATAGCCGGTGCCGTCAAGCTTCCTACCATTGTATTCGACGAAATAGATACCGGAGTCTCCGGCGAGATAGCCGACCGCATGGCGGATATCATGCAGGAGATGGGCGAGCAGGACCGCCAGGTAATCAGTATCACCCATCTGCCCCAGATTGCTGCCCGCGGACGCGCCCATTACAAGGTGTACAAGCAGGACAACGAGACGGAAACAAACAGTCACATCCGTCGTCTGACCGACGATGAACGTGTGGAAGAAATAGCCCATATGCTGAGTGGCGCTAAGCTGACCGAAGCCGCACTGAACAATGCCAGAGCATTGCTGGAAGTATCAAATAGTAAATAGTAAATCGTCAAATAGTAAATACCCATATATGGTTGATAACAGTGAAATGATTTTCGGCGTCCGTGCCGTGATAGAAGCCATTCAGGCAGGAAAAGAGATAGACAAGATATTGGTAAAGAAGGACATTCAGAGTGATTTGTCAAAAGAGCTGTTCGCTGTCTTGAAAGGGACTTTGATACCGGTACAGCGCGTTCCGGTGGAACGCATCAACCGCGTGACGCGGAAGAATCACCAGGGAGTGATTGCCTTCATCTCTTCAGTCACTTACCAGAAGACGGAGGACTTGGTACCTTTCCTTTTCGAGCAGGGCAAGAATCCTCTGTTTGTGATGCTCGACGGCATCACGGATGTCCGCAATTTCGGCGCCATTGCCCGTACTTGCGAGTGTGCGGCGGTAGATGCCGTGATTATCCCTGCACGGAACAGTGTATCAGTCAACGCAGATGCCATGAAAACTTCGGCAGGAGCCTTGCACACTTTGCCCGTTTGCCGCGAACACAGCCTGAAAGAGACCCTGCAATTCCTCAAGAATAGTGGTTTCCATATCGTGGCAGCCACGGAGAAAGGCGATTACGACTATACCAAAGCCGACTATACCGGTCCGATGTGCATCATTATGGGTGCCGAAGACAAGGGGGTGTCCTATGACAATCTGGCGTTGTGTGACGAGTGGGTGAAAATTCCCATGTTGGGAACCATCGAGTCCCTCAATGTTTCCGTTGCAGCCGGCATTTTGATTTATGAAGCGGTAAAACAAAGAACCAACTAAGATATGAAAAAGAAATTGCTGTTGATGCTCACTCTCTGTTTATTGGCTCAGTGGAGTGTGGCACAAGCCCCGAAGTGGGTAGACAAAGCCAAACGTGCCGTTTTTTCGGTGGTGACCTACGACCAGGACGATAAGATACTGAATACTGGAAACGGCTTTTTTGTCACTGAAGATGGCGTTGCGCTTTCTGACTACACCTTGTTCAAAGGTGCCCAGCGCGCCGTTGTGATGAGCTCGGACGGGGCACAGATGCCGGTGGAGGCCATTATGGGGGCCGATGACATGTACGATGTTGTCAAGTTCCGTGTCGGCATCTCCGGAAAGAAAGTCACGGCACTCACTTTGGCTGCTGTGGCTCCGGCTGCCGGTGCGGATGTATATCTGCTGCCTTATTCCACCCAAAAGGACCGTTCCTTCACTGCCGGGAAAGTAAAGGAAGCTGATAAGATTTCCGGCAACTATTCCTATTATACGCTCGATATGCGTCTGAAGGACAAGATGGTGAGTTGTCCGCTGATGACTGTGGACGGGCAGGTCTTCGGCCTTGCGCAGAAGTCCTCCGGACAAGACACGGCTACCATCTGCTATGCCATTGATGCCAATTTCGCCATGTCACAGAATATCTCCGCATTGTCTTATGGAGATATGTCATTAAAGGGCATCGGTATCAAGAAGGCATTGCCCGATACCGAAGAGCAGGCTTTGGTGTTCCTCTACATGGCTTCTTCCCAACTGTCTCCGGAGAAGTATATGGAGACTCTGAACGATTTCATTGCACAATATCCTGCCAGTGCCGACGGTTATCTGCGCCGTGCTTCCCAGCATCTGTTCATGTCCCGTGAAGATGCTTCCATGGATAAGGTCGCCGCAGATATGGATAAGGCTTTGGAGGTTGCCGCAAAGAAAGATGATGTGTATTACAACCGGGCCAAGATAATCTATAATTATGCATTGGGCAAGCCCGAGAAAGTTTATAAGGACTGGTCGCTCGACAAGGCTCTGGACGAGGTACGGAAAGCGATAGCCATTGACGAGCTTCCGGTTTATGTCCAGTTGGAGGGTGACATCCTGTTTGCCAAGCAGGACTATCCGTCGGCATTTACCAGCTATGATAAAGTGAATAAGACCATTCTGGCCTCTCCGGCTACCTTCTTCAGTGCCGCCAAGACCAAGGAATTGATGCAGGCGCCTGCCGAGGAGGTACTGGCTCTGATGGACAGTTGTGTGGCCCGCTTTACCCAGCCCTATACGGAGGAAGCCGCCCCTTACTTGCTGGAGCGTGCCCAAGCCCGTATGAATGCAGACCAGGCGCGTAATGCCATGCTGGATTATGACGCCTATTACAATGCCGTGAACGGTAAAGTGAACGACATGTTCTACTATTACCGTGAGCAGGCTGCTTTGAAGGCCAAGCAGTACCAGCGTGCGCTGGACGATATGGCGAAAGCCATCGAACTGAATCCGGAGGATTTGACTTACCGTGCCGAACTGGCAGTGGTGAATCTTCGCGTGGGACGTTACGAAGAGGCGTTGAATGTGCTGAAGGCTGCTCTGGAGAAAGACCCTAAGTATGCCGAGGCCTACCGTCTGATGGGTATCGCCCAGCTGCAGATGAAGAAGGACAAGGAAGCTTGTGCCAGCTTTGCCAAGGCAAAGGAATTGGGTGACCCCAATGTGGATGCTTTGATTGAGAAGCATTGCAAGTAAAGGGATGGGATAGAATAAAGGCTCTGCTTTCGCAAGCAGAGCCTCTGTTTTGGGGAACTCCCCCGTGTTAAATGAGTTAAGTCTAGGTATAACAGGTTATGAGTGAAATTACGTTGTTTTATTTATAAAATGCGTGGATTTCCGGAATACTGCATATACTTCGGATTTTTTTATGAGAAAAAAGAAAATAGACCCGATTATTAATAAAAACAAACTTTGACAATCATGAAGAAAGTGATTTGCAGCCAGAAGGCACCGGGCGCCATAGGCCCTTATAGCCAGGCTATCGAAGCCGGCGGAATGGTATTTGTATCAGGTCAGTTGCCTATTGACGCAGCTACCGGAGTGATGGCTGAAGGTGCTGAAGCGCAAGCCCGCCAGTCCTTGGAGAATATAAAGCATATTCTGGAAGAGGCAGGCCTGGGCATGGCAAATATTGTGAAGACAACCGTTTTCCTGGCAGACATGTCCTTGTTCGCTGATATGAACAAGGTATATGCCACCTATTTTGACGGTGCTTTCCCGGCACGTTCGGCTGTGGCAGTGAAGGCGTTGCCCAAAGATGCCTTAGTAGAGATTGAGTGCATCGCGGTTCGCTAACAAGTCGGCCACAATGAAACTGCTGCCTCCCACGAAGATGAAATCTTCCGGGAGGCTTTTTTCTTGTGCGGCCCGCACGGCGGCAGGTACATCAGGATAGCAATGTCCTTCCAGACCTGCTGCTTCGGCAAGCTCCTGTAGTTCGCTTTCGGGCAATGCTCGCTTCACGCTGGCTTTGGTGAAGTAGTAGGTCGCTTCCCGGGGCAGCAGGGCCAGTACCCCCCGTATATCCTTGTCATTCACCATGCCTATGATGATGTGTAGCTGGCGGTAAGCCTGCTGTTTCAGTTGTTCTGTAATGTAGGTGATGCCTCCTACATTGTGGCCGGTGTCACAAATCAGGGTGGGCGACTCCTGCAGTTTTTGCCAGCGTCCCATCAAGCCTGTCAGTTCCACCACACGGGCAAAGCCACTGCGCACTGCTTGTCCGTCCAGCCGGTAGCCGGCTTCTTTCAGTAGCGGGAGGGCGGTGAGGATGGTCCGGGCATTTTTCTGCTGGTAGAGCCCTTTCAGTTCGTATTCTATTCCGGGATAGTCTTCACGGTCATTCTCCTCGGCAAAGTAGATGGGAGCACCCGTTGTCTGTGCTTTTTCCAGAAATACCGGTTTCGTTTCGGGAGTGGTCTCGCCGATTATAACGGGGATACCGCTTTTAATGATTCCTGCCTTCTCTCCTGCGATTTTTGCCAAGGTGTCCCCCAGGAATTGGGTATGGTCAAAACTGATGTTGGTGATGATGCATACATCCGGACGGATGATATTGGTACAGTCCAGGCGTCCGCCGAGTCCCACCTCGATTACGGCTACATCCACCTTTTCATCGGCAAAGTAGCGGAAGGCCATGGCGGTGGTCAGCTCAAAGAAAGAGGGATGGAGGGGTTCGAAGAATCCACGTTCCTGCGCTACAAAACGGATGACGTATTCCTCGGGTATAGGCTGTCCGTTAATCCGGATGCGCTCCCGGAAATCCACCAGGTGGGGCGAGGTGTAGAGTCCGACCCTATATCCCGCTTCTTGCAGTATGGCGGCAAGCGTATGCGAGCAGGAACCCTTTCCGTTGGTACCGGCCACATGAATGCTGCGGAAACTGCGGTGGGGATGTCCGAAATGTTCGTCCAGGGTCAGAGTATTTTCCAACCCCTCCTTGTATGCTGAGCCGCCCACTTGCTGAAACATGGGCACACTGTTATATAAGTAAGTTAAAGTGTCCTGATAATCCATCTTTTATAATATTTAACGGAGAAGCAATCCTTTCTCCCTATTAATTTGTTATCTTTAAAAGCGACAAAGATAATGCAGACCGAACGCAATCAAGCTTGCTTGAAATTGCTTGCAGTGTAGCTTATCTTAAGCTTATGCAAAGGTATTAACAATTTAAATCTAACGTGTATGGGAGCTAAGAAAAATTTTGTGATTGATACGAATGTGATTCTTCACGATTATAACTGTTTGAAGAATTTTCAAGAGAATGACATTTATCTTCCCATCGTAGTCCTTGAAGAACTGGACAAATTCAAGAAAGGTAATGAGCAGATTAATTTCAATGCGCGTGAGTTCGTCCGTGAGCTTGATTTGATTACCGATGATAATCTGTTCACCAAAGGGGCGCCATTGGGAGAGGGCTTAGGCCGTCTGTTTGTGGTGGCAGGCATGGTGGACTCTCCCCGAGTACGTGATTCCTTTCCCGAACGCATCCCCGACCATCAGATTCTGTCGGTAGTGGACTGGCTTTCCACCAAAAAGCCTAAAATGAAAACCATCCTTGTCACGAAAGACGTGAATCTGCGCATGAAGGCGCGTTCCATCGGTCTGCTGTGCGAAGACTACATCAATGATAAGGTAATCAATGTGGATATATTCGAAAAGTCGAATGAAGTGTTCGAGGGTATTGACCCTGCGCTGATAGACCGCATTTATTCTTCCAAAGAAGGACTGGACATCAACGAGTTCGATTTTAAGGACATCATTCGTCCCAACGAATGTTTTGTGCTGAAGAGTGACCGCAGCAGTGTGCTTGCGCGTTATAATCCCTTTGCCCATTCGATTTGCCGGGTCCACAAGACAAAGAATTATGGCATTGAGCCGCGCAATGCCGAGCAGAGCTTTGCTTTTGAGGTGCTGAACGACCCGAACATCAAGTTGGTTGCCCTGACCGGCAAGGCGGGAACCGGCAAGACCCTGCTGGCATTGGCCGCCGCATTGGGAAAACTTACCGACTACAAGCAGATTCTCCTGGCACGTCCCATCGTGGCCCTATCCAATAAAGACCTTGGATTCCTTCCCGGTGATGCCAATGAGAAAGTGGCTCCTTACATGCAGCCTTTGTTCGATAATTTGAATGTAATCAAGCATCAGTTCGCTGCCAATTCCTCTGAAGTGAAACGCTTGGAGGATATGCAAAAAAGTGAACAATTGGTCATCGAGGCATTAGCCTTTATCCGCGGGCGCAGTTTGAGCGAGACCTACTGTATTATTGATGAAGCCCAAAACCTGACTCCGCATGAGATTAAGACCATCATCACCCGTGCCGGTGAAGGCACAAAAATGGTGTTTACCGGTGATATTCAGCAGATAGACCAACCCTATCTGGACAGTCAGTCCAATGGGCTTGTTTATATGATAGACCGCATGAGGGACCAGAATTTGTTTGCCCATGTCAATCTGGTGAAAGGGGAGCGTAGCCAGTTGAGCGAGTTGGCAAGTAATCTGATGTAGCGGATACCGCATTTTCTGGGGTAAAACTATTTCTATCCCGCTTTCCAACTGTTAAAACGAGGGAGGCGGGATAGTTTCTTTATAGACGATAAATAATTATTATAACATTTTTTATCGATTTCTTGTCCGTTTTGACTAAAATAGTGTATCTTTGCCTCGCCTAAAACAAAACTGTCAAGCGAAATGAAGCGAAATTTTTTTCATCGGTATCTTTCCGCGAAAGTGCTTCCGATATGGACTATTCTATTAATTGACGTATTTATCATCGTCATATCCAGTCTGTTGGCCTATGCTCTCCGATATGATTTCAGAAGCATTTTTTTGGAATCCTCTACCATTGACAAGACCATTTTATGGACGGTTGTTGTCAACTTGATTTTCTTCCGTGTTTTCCGTACGTATTCCAATGTGTTGCGCTTTTCTTCCTTTGTGGATATCATGCGCATTTTTGTGTCATTGACGGTGTCGTATGCACTGCTGATGATAACGAGCGTCCTGACGGAAAGCTATTTGGAGTTTAACCAGGCTCCGGTCAGCGTGCTGTTCATGTCTTATATCATCAGCTTTGCCATGATGGCATGCTCCCGTGTGATTGTCAAGACTTTCTTCGAGGCGCTGAACTTCGACGGCACCCACAGTGCCAATGTGTTTATTTACGGTGCCAAGGAAGCCGGGGTCAACATTGCCAAGGCATTGCGTGTCAATCTGCGCAACCACTACCGTCTGCGCGGATTCATTGCGGACGAACCTGAGCTTATCAACAAGGTGATGATGGGTGTCAGGGTGTTCCCCAACGATGATACGCTGATTGATGTGCTGAACGACCGCGATGTGCAGACCATCATCATTTCTCCTGCCAAGATGGAGGAACTGAAGAAGTCCGACATGGCTGACCGCTTGCTGGTGCACAACATCAAACTGATGACCGCGCCTCCTTTGAGCGAGTGGAACGGCCAGGCGCTGAGCCGCACACAGTTGAAGGAAATTCAGATTGAGGACCTGCTTCAGCGTAATCCTATCGAGATAGATATCCATAAGGTTGCCTCTCATCTGGAGGGCAAGCGTGTGATGATTACGGGCGCCGCCGGCTCCATCGGCAGTGAAATCATGCGCCAGGTGGCTTCGTTCAATCCCTATAAACTTATTTTAGTGGACCAGGCCGAGACCCCTCTGCACGACATCCGTCTGGAACTTCAGGACCGTTGGCGCGACATCGATGCCGAGACCATCATAGCCGACATCTCCAATGCCACGCGCATGGAGGATATCTTCAGGGAGTTCAAGCCCCAGTATATTTTCCATGCGGCCGCCTACAAGCATGTGCCGATGATGGAGGACAACGTTTCCGAGTCCATCCAGGTGAACGTATTCGGCACGCGCACCGTTGCCGATCTTGCCGTGAAATACGGTGCCGAGAAGTTTGTGATGATTTCTACGGACAAGGCTGTTAACCCTACAAACGTGATGGGCTGTTCCAAGCGTATTTGCGAGATTTATGTGCAGTCTCTTGCGAAGAAGTTGCAGAAGGAGGGAGGCCATGCCACTCAGTTCATCACTACGCGTTTCGGCAATGTGCTGGGTTCCAACGGTTCTGTCATTCCCCGTTTCCGCGACCAGATTCAGCGTGGCGGCCCGGTGACAGTGACCCATCCTGAGATAATCCGTTACTTCATGACCATTCCCGAAGCTTGCCGCCTTGTTCTTGAGGCCGGCAGTATGGGCAACGGTGGTGAAATCTACATCTTCGACATGGGTAAGCCGGTGAAGATTGTGGATCTTGCCAAGCGTATGATCAGCCTTTCCGGACGTACGGATGTGAAGATTGAATTTACCGGTCTCCGTCATGGCGAGAAGCTCTACGAGGAACTCTTGAATGTGAAGGAGCTTACAAAACCCACCTACCATGAGAAGATTATGATTGCCACGGTGCGTGAGTATGACTATGACGAGGTGAAGGAGCGTATCCAGAAGCTGATTGATGTAAGTTACACTTATGACCAGATGAAAATTGTTGCTGCCATGAAGGATATTGTTCCGGAATTCGTGAGCAAGAATTCCTGCTTTGAGGCGCTGGATAAGAAGAAATAAAAAGATAGCGGTATAGTATAAAATGAAAGGGTGATAACGTCATTGTAGTGTTATCACCCTTTCAATTTTATTGTCTTCTTGTCAGCCTTTTGTCTCATTCATGTGAAGAGAAGTATTTCAAGAACTGTGTACGTTCGAAGGTATTGACTCCCTTCGGGTCGTTTACGTTCAGAATACCTTTGAACTGGCTGATGGTTTCCATACCTTTGCGGTCCATCCACAAGTTGAGGAAGCGGATGTATTCTTCAATGATGGTAGCTGAATTCTGATAAAGCACACTGCATATCTCTACGGCCGAAGCACCTGCTAATATTGCCTTGACAACGCCTTCGGGCGAGTGGATACCACCGGAAGCGGCATAGTCCAGCTTGTTTACGGCTGCCGAAGCGATGCCTATCCAGCGCAGGGCTTTAGACAAATCGGCTTCATTGCTGAATACGTTGCCGGATACTTGTATCATTTTCTCAATGTTGATGTCCGGCTGGTAGAAGCGGTTGAACAGCACTACTGCGGCGGCACCGTTGGCATACAGCTGGTCTATCAGAGCTATCGGATTGGTCAGGTTGTCGCCCAGCTTCATGATGACGGGTATCTTGACCGTCTTCTTGATGTGGCTCAGAATGTCGATGTGGCGTTGCTCGAAGGTTCCATATGTATACTGTACATCCGTCTGCAGTGCAAGGATATTGATTTCCAGTGCGTCTGCGCCGGCTTCTTCTATTTTGGCGGCAAATTCCACCCAGTCGGCATTCTGATAGCAGTTGATGCTGGCTATGATGGGGATATTGCAAACCTTTTTGCTTTCCTTAATCAGGTTCAGATATTCACCCAGCTTATGTTCGCGGATATATCCTACAAGGTAGTCACTGCCTTCGGGGTACATGTTCGGGTCTCCCATCCAGTCAGCCTCCATCATGATTTGCTCTTCAAAGAGTGATTTTAGCACAATGGCACCTGCGCCGGCCTCAGATAGTTTCTGATTCTTGGCAGCGCTGTCTGTCAGTCCGGAGCTACTGACAATAATGGGGTTTTTGAGTTTCAGCCCTGCAAAAGTAGTTTCTAATGTTGCCATGATAATGATTTTTTATGGTTAATAGTTTCTTTCTCCAAAAATCTTGCTTCCTACACGTATCAAGGTGCTCCCGGCTGCAATGGCCTCGTGGTAATCGTGAGACATTCCCATGGACAGTTCCCGGAATGACTCTGCATCGGCAAACCACTTGGCTTTCACTTCATTGAAGAAGCTACTTAAAGAACAAAACTCTGTTTTGATTTGTTCGTCATTGTCCGTATTCGTGGCCATGCCCATCAATCCGCATATCCGGATATGCTTGAGCTCTCTCCATTCACCAGCCGCCAGCATTTCCCGGCATTCGTCAAAGCTGAATCCAAACTTGGTCTCTTCCCGGGCAATGTGCAACTGCAGCAGGCAGTTGACGGTTTTTCCGGCTTTGGCAGCCTGCTTGTCCACTTCGGCCAACAGCTTGTAGGAGTCTATGCCATGAATCAGCGCTACGTAAGGAACGATATATTTTATTTTGTTTGTTTGCAGATGCCCGATGAAATGCCATTCTATGTCTTTGGGCAGACTTTCGCATTTGGCAGTCATTTCCTGCACCTTACTTTCTCCGAACACACGCTGGCCGGCACGATACGCTTCTTCTATCGCCTCGTTGGGGTGAAATTTGGAAACAGCCACCAGCCGTACCTTTTCAGGCAGTTCGCTCAGTACTTGTTTTAAATTCTCTGCAATCATCGTTTTTTTGAGTTATGAGTTATGAGTTATAAGTTATGGCTCGCAATAATAATTCATAACTTATAACTCATCACTTAAATTAAACTTCCGGTTTGTCGTCGGGCTCTGCACTGTACGGATATACATCCATAATGGCGGTTTCCGCTACAGATGCTATCTGATAGTCGGCCATTGTGCCTTTCATGCCCTCATCCAGTTTCTTCACTGCATCACGCAGGTCGGCAGCCTGCACCAATACCTGGGTAGAGGTTTTCTTTTCCGCACCGCTTTTCTCGTCCAGTGTGATGAAAACCAGTTTACATTTAAACCAGCGGTCGGCAGCTTCCTCTTCGCTGGGGAACAATTCGCTATAGTTGGCACGTTTGATGTCCGATACGGTGAACTCTCCCGAAATGAACGGCGTCATCTCTTCGATGATGCGTGCTTCCGCTTCCGTAAAACTGAGGGCATCCACCAGGTACGGTTCGGTCACCTTCTTGTTCATTCCATTTTCCATTGTTTTCTCGTAACGGATCTTACATTCAAACCATGTATGCATTGCCATAATTTTCTAATTTCTTCATCCTTTAAAATCTGAAAGGGAACACCTCTGTACATATTGCAGTAGGTGCATTTATTATGTGCGCAGCCGCGCGTAACGCGCAAAATAAAGCTGCGTGCCTCACTGGGAGGTCTGAATACTGGTGTGTCATAAGAATCAAAAAACATTTCTACTATTCTACCTCATTTTACTTTGATTGATTTGGCGCCAGTTTGAGATCTCAGAGATTTTGTAAAGTATAGTACACTTTAATAATATTATACTAGATTTTTCACCATTTGTAACGTCTAACTGAAAACTTTTTGTTACTTTTTTTACAGAGATTTTGTGAAACATTGTCAGAGTGTAAAATAACTGTGATTTTCCGCGCCTGCAGGCAACGGCAAGGGTGCTTTGGCAGGCAAATTTACGCATAAAAAAGCACGCCGGCGGCAAATGCCGGCGCGCTAAAAGGCAGACGCCTATCATACCATATTACTTTTTTCGATAAGCATAACGCTTTACAGCATCAGCTTATCATTTGCGTTTTCTGCGCAGGAAGAAGAAAGCAGCACCACCGATGATAATTACGCCGCCGATAATCGTCAGCAGGCCAAAGCCGTCATCGTCATCCTCATTTTCTTCCTCATCCTCGGCAGCAGGCAGCTCCGCAGTGCCCACAGCCACCGGCCATTGGCTCTTCAGCTCGCCATGGACTGCCGTAACGGTAACCACGCCGTCAGCCTTGCCGATCAGCTTACCATCTTCTATAACGGCAATTTTTTCATCACTCACGCTCCACTCCGGTGTCACACCGTCAGCCTCGCCCACAACGTAGGCCTCCAGCTTCAGCGCCTCGTCTATTCCCAAGTGCGCCGGCAAATTCGGAGCCTCCAGCTTCGGCTCATAGGCGGTAATCTGCGTCATAAAGGCCTTTTCGCCCTTTTCCAGCAGCAGCTTGCCCAGAAGAACCTTCGTGCGCTGCCCTCCGCTGAGCTCGGTGACGTCGCGGTCGAGGCCGATTTCTGTCAGTCCCAGCGCCCGCGCCACCTCCTCGACCTTGGAGTCGATCAGGTAAAAATCGTGAGCCGTGAGCATGTCCTGTATGGTGCCGAGCTCCTCCAGAAACGCCTCCATCTGCGCTTCGTCAGCCTCCGCCATGCTGTCGCACAGCTGCGTCATCCGCGCCTCCATTTCAAATAGAAAGGAGAAAGCAGATGTGAGCACGTCGCGGACGCTCATCCCCTTCTTCAGCTGCGTATGCTGATCGAGATAGCCGACGCGCACGTTTTCGCCCTACTCAATTTTCCTTCGTTCCGGCTGAAGCCGGCCGGTGATGATATTCATAAAGGTAAGACTTCCTTCGCCGTTGGCTCCCACCAGGCCTACGTGCTCTCCTTTTAGGAGACGGAAGGAAACGTCGTGAAAGATCGCCCGGTCCCGAAACCGTGCGAAAGATGTTCTACGGTTATGACACTCATTTCTGCACACTCCTTTTCATACCTGCATCCAAGCCGACCTGTGCCAGAACGGCCGCGCCGTTGACCAAGGCCTGTTCGTCGACATCAAAGCATTCATGATGATGGGGCCAGCATTTTCCTGTTTCCTCATTGCGTGCGCCAACGAATACATAACATCCCGGTATCCGCTCCAGAAACCATGCGAAATCCTCTCCACCTGTGGTTTCTTTCAAATGTGCAAGCGCGCTGTCGCCGAACAATGTTTTGACTGCTTTGCGCGCGATCTCGGTCGATGCCGCTTCATTGATCGTTGCAGGAGTGCAGCGGCGGTATTCAAAACGGCAGGTGGTTCCATAAGCCTGTGCGGTCGTGCAGGCGATTTGCTCCAGCCTCCGCTCCACTGCGTCGCGCACCGCTGGCTGGAACGATCTTACCGTTCCCGAAAGCTTAACCTCGTTGGCAATAATATTCGACGAGGTTCCACCGGCGATCGTTCCGATCGTCACGACGGCTGGCTCAAGCGGATCCACGGTACGGCTCACAACGGTCTGCAAGGCGTTTACAATTGCACAGGCGGCCACGATCGCATCGGCTGACTGGTGCGGCTGCGCACCATGTGCGCTTTTTCCTTCCACCGTCAGGTAAATGTTGTCCGCGCTCGCCATGCGGGGGCCAACCTCCGCCGAAATCATGCCGACCGGAAGGTCGAT
>ENA-OQDA01000128-OQDA01000128.1-human-gut-metagenome-genome-assembly--contig:-NODE-128-length-32073-cov-5.087836_pt1 | contig 32073 bp, 28 predicted proteins | sample MGYA00242771_ERZ504603 | MGnify/ENA primary metagenome ERZ504603 (study PRJEB26092, sample SAMD00036328) | human gut metagenome | host: Homo sapiens | study: EMG produced TPA metagenomics assembly of...
CCCGTGAATGTGATGGCCATTGGGGAAACAAAATGCCGCCCGGATTACCATGTGATCCGCCCTCGCTCCCGGATCATGGCCATTGAATATATTGCGCAAGGGGCAGGTATTTTGAAAATCAACGGCCAAACATACCGCCCGGAACAGAACTGCACGATTCTTTTAACGAAGCACAGCGCGCATTCCTACGAGGCCGACGCACAAAACCCATGGCAAAAGCATTGGATTGTTTTTGACGGGCCATTTATGCAAAACATGATCGATTCCTATCTTCCCAAAAACAGCTATTGCTTTACGAACTGCAACCTGCTCCCTTATTTTCATGAAATCAGCCGGTGTGTACAGGCGCAGAAAAGGGATTATCCACGCCTGATCGAGAGCCTGACGGTGATCCTGCTCCAAATGGTTCTTCAGATGAATCGCGTGGTCACGCAGCGCGAAGCCTCTCTTCCGGAAAAAATCCGAGCGGCCATCGACGCTCAGATCGAAGGGAAGCTGTCACTGGAAACGATCTGCGCGGAATTCAGCTATTCCAAAAATCATATTATTACGCTATTCCGCAATGAATATGGCATCACGCCCTACCGCTACTTTGAGAAGAAGAAAATCGAGGTTGCCAAGCTCTACCTATGCAATACCAGTTTTACAATTGACGAGGTCGCCCAGCACCTCTCCTATGCCGACCGGAATTATTTTTCCAACTGTTTCAAAAAGCACACGGGCTATGCGCCGGCGGAATATCGGAGAAAGCATGGATTTTCATAGGCATAATGCACAATGTGACAGTTCATAAAAGCATTGAAAAGGCCAGGGGGCTGCTGCAAAACAATTTGCAGCAGCCCCTCCATTTATATTCTGTTCAACCAGCACTCACACGGAAAACAGCTGCTGCGCAAAGCGCACGCTCGCCATGGCGTCCTTCCCGTAAAAATCCGCGCCAATTTCGTCCGCATATTCCTGCGTGAGCACCGCGCCGCCTACCATAACCCGGCAATCGAGGCCGCGCTCCCGGAGCAGCCGGATCGTGCGCTCCATTGCGGGCACGGTGGTGGTCATCAATGCGCTCAGGCCCACCAGCCGGCAATCAAGCCGCTCCGCCTCATCCACTACCCGCTCGCAGGGCACATTTTTGCCAAGGTCGATTACATCGAACCCATAGTTATCCAGCATCACCTTCACGATATTCTTTCCGATATCGTGAATATCCCCTTCCACCGTAGCGAGCAGGATCGTGCCATGCTTCTCCGGAGCGGCGCCGCTTGCGAGCACATGCTCCTTGATCGCCTCAAAGGCATTGGTCGCCGCCGCAGCGCTGCTCATGAGCTGCGGGAGGAATACCGTTTTCTTTTCAAACCCCTGCCCCACCTCATTGAGGGCTGGAACAAGGATCTGGTTAATAATCTCGTTGGAATCCCGGTTCTGCAAAAGTGCCTTTGTGCTCTCATAGGCCTGATCCTTCAATCCGCGCAGCAGAATTTCATAAAGAGATAGCTCTTTTCCCTTTGCCGCCTGCTCCTCTCCCCCTGCAAAATGGGAGATATACGCGCCGCACTGCGGATCGAGCCCTGCAAGCGCACAATAGCTCAGGTATGCGCCGCGCATGGACGCCATATTGGGATTGATGATACCCGCATCCAGCCCGGCCTGAAGCGCCATGGTATAAAAGGCGGCGTTAATTACCTCCCGGTTTGGCAGGCCGAAGGAAACATTGGACACGCCGAGCACCGTTTTCACGCCCAGTTCCCGCTTGATCAGGCGCACCGCCTCAAGCGTTGTGTGCGCCGCCTGTGCATCCGAGCTGATGGTCATAGTCAGAGCGTCAATGACGATATCTTTTTTTTCAATCCCATACTTCTCCGCTTCCGATACGATCCGCCGTGCAATTTGAAGCCGACCTTCCGCCGTGGCAGGAATGCCGGATTCATCGAGCGTCAGCGCGACGATCACGCCGCCGTATTTTTGCGCCAGGGGAAAAACCTGGTCCATCACCTCCTGCTTCCCGCTGACGGAGTTCATCATCGCCTTGCCGTTATAGAGGCGCAAGGCGTGCTCCATCACCACCGGATCGGAAGTGTCGATCTGGAGCGGAAGCGCCGTCACGCACTGAAGCGCCTCCACGGCCCTGCCCATCACCGCCCGCTCGTCAATACCGGGCAGGCCGACGTTAACATCCAGAATATGCGCGCCGCTCGCCTGCTGCTCAACCGCCTGCGTAAGCACATAATCCATATCGTTTTCCCGCAGGGCCTGCTGAAAACGCTTTTTTCCCGTTGGGTTGATGCGCTCGCCGATGATAATGGGGGCCGCGCCGATCTCGCGGACTTCCGCATAAGAGGATACGACTGTTTTGCCCTTTCGTGCGACCGGCACAGGCGAAAGCGGTTTACAACGGGCAACCATTTCACGAATATAGGCCGGCGTTGTACCGCAGCAACCGCCGAGCACGCAGGCTCCCATTTGTGCCATCTGCTCCATCTCACGGGCAAATTCATCCGGCAGCACATCATACACCGTCTTCCCATCCCGCATAGCGGGCATGCCGGCATTGGGGTTGAGAATGATGGGGGTAGAGGTGGCTTCCAGCAATTGCGGCAGGAGGCCCTTCATTTGCACGGGGCCAAGGCCGCAGTTGAAACCGAGCGCATCCACGCGCAGGCCTTCCGCTATGGCAACGGCAGCGGCGATAGAGCCGCCGGTGAGCAGCTTGCCCTGGGCATCGAAAGAGAAGGTGAGGAAAACAGGCAGCTTTGTATGCTCCTTCACTGCGAGCACAGCGGCCTTTGCCTCATAGGTATCCGTCATAGTTTCAATAATCGCAAGATCTGCGCCCGCTCTCTCGCCTGCTCGGGCAACCTCCGCAAAGGCGTCCACCGCCTCCTCAAACGGCAACTCCCCCATTGGGGCAAGCAGCTTGCCCGTAGGGCCGATATCAAGGGCGACGAACCGTGGCGCATCACCCCCGCACTGCTCCGCCGCAGCGCGTGCATTGGCTACGGCGGCTGAAACCACCTCTTCCGCCGAATGCCCGCTGCCCCGCAGCTTCAAGCGATTCGCGCCGAAGGTGTTGGCGGTGACAACATGGCTGCCCGCCTGATAATATTGCGTGTGAATCTGCCGAATCGTTTGCGGATCAGTCAGGTTCATCAATTCCGGCAGCGCACCGGGCTGCAAGCCCTTCTCCTGCAAAAGAGAGCCCATGCCGCCATCAAAAAAGAGCAGCTGCTTCCCGAGCAACGAACGAATATCCAATGGAATCCCCCATTCCCGTTATAAAAACATCAGGCAAGTATTTCAGACAAATTTGCAACAATCTTCTGCGCAACATCGGGCTTATTCATTGTATATAGATGGATACCCTTCACGCCATTTGCTAACAGGTCGATGATTTGATCGGTCGCGTAGGCGATACCGGCCTGCTTGAGCGCCGCGGGATTGTCGCCAAAGCGGTCGAGGATGGAGCGGAATTTCGGGGTGAGCGTCGTCCCCGCCAAAGCGCAGATGCGCTTAATTTGCCGCCCGCTTGTCACCGGCATCACGCCTGCGATCACGGGCACATCAATCCCCACGCGCAGCGCGCGGTATAAAAAGCTGTATAACACATGATTGTCAAAGAACATCTGGGTAATGAGGAAATCACAACCGCAATCCACTTTGGCCTTCAGGTGGCTGAGGTCTGCGGCGCTGCTGGCACATTCCACATGCCCCTCCGGGTAGCAGGCAGCCCCTACGCAGAAATCGCCGCGGGATTTTATTTCCTCCACGAGCTGGTAAGCATATTTATAATAACCAGCCTCAGGGAATGTCATACCATCCGGGATATCGCCGCGCAAGGCCAGCACATTTTGAATTCCCTTTGCCCTGAGCTCCTCAATTAGCTGGGCAACCTCCGCCCTGGACGAAGAAACGCAGCTCAAGTGCGCGAGCGCCGCCGTGCCGCACTCCTTTTGAATAAAAGAAGCGATATCGATGGTGTTCTGAGAGGTGCCGCCGCCTGCTCCGTAGGTGACGCTCATAAAATCCGGGGTGTATTGGGAAAGCGCTGTCACCGCCTCCTGCACGGGCTGAAAGGGCATTCCCGGCTTTGGCGGAAATACCTCAAAGGATAGCGTTACATCTTTTTGCTTCAGGCATTCACGAATGAGCATTTTTACATCCTTCTTTCCGGGCGCGCTAGATCAAAAGCCGCCTGAATCATCGTTTGCACCAGCAGACGAGGACAGCCGCCCCAGCCCTTTGAGCAATACGATGAAAATATTATACTGGGCGCGCTCCGATTTGACAAGCGGCAATTCCGTAACCTTCAGGCATTGACAAGTGGAACGCTGGAATGGTAACATCAGCATAGAGATTTCAATTGAACTAGGGGGATCACCCCCTCCGAAAAGGAGCGTTCTATATGCGCAAGGATCCGGAGAAAAAGCAGGCCGGAAAAGAGCGGAGAAAAAAGCGGCTTGCGGCGATCATTTCCATTTGCCTTTCCATCGCTGTGGTGATTACTGCAATTGCAGGAACAATCGCTTATACGATGACAAACCAGCTCCCGCAGGATGAAAAGCAGTTCTCCGAAAAGGAGCGCAAGGTGCTGCTTCAGACCTTTCAAACCGTTACCTCTGAGAAAAAGCAGCCGCTTAGGCGCGTGATCGACAGCCAAAACCCGCTCAACCTCGTCAACTACTATGGCGATGAACCTTTGCTGACATTATGGAATTCGATCCCTGAAAATCAGCAACCCTACACAGTGCTCCTGCTCATCCCAGGCCATACGCTTCTACCAGGCAGCGATCAGGCGCTCGCATGGCTAGAAACGACCGCCGACGAATGCGAAAAAAATCAGATTCCATATGCCATCCAGAATATCAATGGGGAATATCAGATGGAGGAGCGCATTCCAATTGCCTGGCTGGAGGAGCGCTTTGCCAGCCGGCACGATTATTTTTACGGTCTCAATGCCGCAGAGCTTTACAACGGCGTCATCTGGCGCGGTGAGGTGGAAAGCAACAATGCGCAGTACATCATCGATTGTATTACCCTCGCGGCCAAATACGGCGCATTTTTCTTTTGGACTGATACGAATATGAACTACGATAACGGCATGGTGCTTGAATGGTTTGAGAAAAATGACGCTTTTTATTCCGCTTTTAAAAACAATGCGGCCAATATCGTACTGATGAATAAAGAATCCTACGGAAACCCTCCCCTCCACTTCGTCTGTGCATGGGCATGGGGCTTGGGCTGGCGGGCTCAGTCGGCAACTGGGGCGTTGCCTCCGACTGGTGGCACTGGCAGGTGGACGGAGACAAAAAATCCCTCTTTGGGGAATACGACAAATATGTAGACGATGAGTGGGATCTCATCCTCTCCTATCCGGAAAATATGTACGTCCAGTCCATGATGCTCGTCATGAGCTGCGGCGGCACCTGCTTCAAAGCGGAGGCGCCAAACTTCTCCACCTCCAACGGTGGGAAGCCGATCGCCGGCTTTCAATATGGCATCTCCCCCCTTTTCGACGCCATCCTCAACGGAGAGATTACAATTCCAAGCCGGGAGGATATGCTCAAAGAAACGCCTGCCGCGGTTTTGGGCCGCGCAAATTATCCGGATTTTCATTATAATCTGAAGGAGTCGAATTTGTATCCATCGACCGGCCGCTACCGGATTCTTCCCCTGCTGCCCTCTAACCTGCGCCAAGCCGAACGGGAGTTATTTACCCAAAACGGTATTGCATTGATCGCTCAGAAACAAGAGCAGGCTGATTACGACGCCCTTTTCCCAGAGCAGGCGCAGGGCGATTCCTATGCCATGCGGATCAAAGATCAGTGGTATTTTATCAATAATCTAGAAAACGCACAGGGCGTAAAGACAGCCAGCATGACGCCGCTATACAGCAACGCCTCCTCCTTCTCGATCACCGCGCAGGAGCACACCTCAGCGATCGTCACAGAAAGGCAGGACCGCCTCTCCTTTTATCTCTCCAACTACCGTACCGATAAGGGAGAAATGATCAAAGCGGCGACGCCCGAAATTCGGAAGGAAAAAAGCTGGGTGAATCTCTGTGGGGAATATCTAACGCTCGATGAAAACGGCAATCCGCTCGGGGTGGATGACAGTGAAATGCGGGAAACCACGATCACTGTGACCGGCACGCTCAACGGCGGCGCGCCAAAGCTGATCCTTCGCAGCAACATGGAGGGCGGCGGGCAAACGCGCCCCTTTACTCACACCACAAAATGGGATCCGGACACCCAAACGCTCACGGTCACCATTCGGCATAACGGCGTGGTCAAGCTGGATATCCTGCTCGATCAGGCGGAAGGCGAACTGACGCTCCCAGAAAAAAAGCCGCTGTCAAATAGCGAAACGCCAACGCCATCCGTTTCCACCACTGCGTTGCAGAAGGCTGTAAACAACTGCAAGCTGCCGGAAAACGAGCAGTATATCGATTACACTTACCTGATCTTTCAAAGTGCGCTGGAACAAGCCAAAAGGATTCTTACCGAAGGCGCTGTGTCGCAGCAGGAGGTAGATCAGGCGCAGAAAGCCTTGGAGGACGCCTACCGCGAAATGCTCCCGGTTTCGGAATATGTGGCCCTGCTCAATGAGATTTTCACAATGGATTTGACCGGATATGCACAAAACGCCATCGATAAGCTTTGGCTCTCTTTCGATGCGCTATTGCGTGAAGTGCTTTCCAACCAAGTTTATGTGGCAGGCCGCAGCAATGAATTGCAATATAAATCTGTTTACCGGGAACGGACGTTTCAAAAAACAGAAAAACGCCAGGCTCTGGAGGAAAAATACGCCGCCCTACGGCAGGCTAGAAACAGCCTGCTGGATACCAAAACCTTCAGTTGATAGGAACTCAAAAATGATATAACCCTTTTGCTATATCGTCTGCTCAAAAATTGCTTGCGCTGTTCAAAACACAAAGCAAAACCAGGCTCGGCTACATACCGGGCCCGGTTTTGTTTATCCGCCCTGTATGAAACTGCAAGCCAGTGCAATGACAATCCATTTTGATCTGTAGCGGCGAACGGTGTTCGCCGCTACAGAACGCGGTTTATCAACCGCAAAAATTGATGTCTGCGGTTGCGGCTCCGGATTTGATCTTTTGATGCAGACATGCTATACTGAGCCATATCTGTTCCTTGCGGAATTAAAAAATTTTCTCGTTTGTTGAGAAAGATAGGGGGTATAAAATGAAGAAGATTGCAGTGCTGGTTCCATGCTATAATGAAGAATTGACGATTGCAAATGTGATTGAAGATTTTCATCAGCATCTGCCGGAAGCGGATATCTATGTATACGATAATAACTCTTCTGACAAAACGGCACAAGTCGCGCTGGAACATGGCGCGATCGTCGTGCCCGAATACCAGCAGGGAAAAGGCAATGTTGTGCGCAGCATGTTCCGTGATATCGATGCGGATTGCTACATCATGGTCGATGGGGACGACACCTATCCGGCGGAGGACGCCGTGAAGGTTGCGCAGCTAGTGTTGGATGGCAAGGCGGAAATGGCCATTGGGGACCGGCTCTCCAGCACTTATTTCACTGAAAATAAACGCCCTTTTCACAATTTGGGCAATCGGATGGTGCGCGGGCTCATCAACTTTATCTTCAACAGCAACGTAAAGGATATCATGACCGGATGCCGTGCATTCAGCCGCCGCTTCGTCAAAAGCTTCCCAGTGTTATCCGCCGGATTTGAGATTGAAACGGAGATGACCGTACATGCGCTTGATAAAAACCTTGCTATCCGCGAAATACCGATCAGCTACCGCGACCGCATGGAGGGCAGCGTTTCAAAGCTCAACACCTTTTCCGACGGCTTCAAGGTGTTAATCACCATTTTCCGCCTGTTCCGCGAATATAAGCCGCTTCAGTTTTTTGGGTTGTTCGCGCTGATCCTCGCCCTATTTGCAGCGGTGCTTTTCCTCCCGGTTTTGATCTATTATTTCCGCACCGGACTAGTGCCGCGTTTCCCCACTTTGATTGTTTCCTGCTTCAGCGCGGTTTGTGCGCTCCTCTCATTCAGTTGTGGATTGATCCTGGATTCCATCCGGGTAAAGCATCGCCAGCTTTTTGAGCTCTACTTACATCTGCAAGAAAAGGGGAAAAAGGATGAAGGGTGAAAAATATTTTTTGCACCCTTTTGCACCCGCTCGCAAAGAAAGGAATGATCACAAGCATGAAAGCTGCAACACAAGCAGCCCCGGAATTTGAGCTTCCTGCGCATTTACGCACGGCGCTTCTCTTTGGCATGGCCTGCATTTCCACCATGGCCGCCGCTGTTTTTCTAGAATTAAGCGTGATGAGCAGCGTTTGCCTATTCCTTGTGGCCGGTATTTTTTATTTCTATTACAAATACGGGTTTCAATCTACCCGTCAAATCAAAACGCTCGCTCTGATCTCTTCGGCGGCGTGTACGGTAATCGCCCTGTTGGGCAGATATAGCAAAGAGGATAATCTATATTACGGCATCCGCATGGAGGATTTTCAAAACAGCCCTGTTCAGCAAGGCCTGCTAACCGCTTTTATCGCGGCGGGGCTTTTGCTTTTCTTCTATTTTTGCTTTCAGCGGTTGTATGAATGCGCAGGCAGATTTACCATCCTGCGTACAAAGGCGCCGCCGATGGAAAACTGGGCCGTTTTTCTGTGCTGTTTTCTCATTATTTTTATCTGCTGGCTCCCCTATTTTCTCGCTTACTTTCCCGGGATTCTTTCCAATGATTCCGTATGGCAGATGGATCAGATCCTTGGCATCCGGCCGCTGAGCAACCACCATCCCTTCACGCACACCATGATTATCAAGCTGTTCTATTCCATCGGCTACGCAATTTTTGGCACGGCAAACGCTGGAATCGCCACCTATACGTTATTCCAGATGACAACGATGGCCCTCATCTTCTCTTACCTGATTCATACGGTTTACCGCCAAGGGGCAAAAACAGGCTGGTGCATCGGGCTGCTGGCCTATTTTGCGCTGGTTCCTTTCCATGCGATGTACAGCCTGACAATGTGGAAGGATATCTTATTCGGCGGAGTGGTGCTGCTGTTTGCCATTTCCCTTTGGAAGCTTTTAAATCGATACCGCAGCGGAGAGTCCATCTGGCCTGTGCTGCCCATGTTTACCATCACAGGGGTTTTGATGAGCCTTTTGCGTACAAACGGTTTTTTGGCCTTTGCGCTGTGCATCCCGTTTGCCGTGGTGATGCTGCGTAAGCAATGGCTGCCTGTGCTCGCTTCCGGCATGATAAGCGTAATCGTCACCCTAATTGTGCTGGGGCCCGTCATTTCCGCATTCCATGTGATCCCCGTCGATACCGTGGAAGCGCTCTCGATCCCTTTACAACATATTGCCCGCATCATCGTTGATGAAAAGCCGCTGACAGAGGAGCAAATTGAGCTGATCGAAAAGCTTGCGCCTGTAGAGGAGATTAAACAGGCTTATCGGCCCACCATTTCCGATCCGGTAAAGAATTTGATCCGCAGGTATGACAACCAACAGGCGTTCTCGGAATACAAATGGGAATATATTAAGCTATGGGTCAGTCTCGCCATTCAATATCCGGGGGAGATTCTCAAAGCGCAGGCTGATCAAACCTATGGTTATTGGTATCCGGACGTGCAATATTGGAATGTGTGGACCTATATGCTCGATAACGACTTCGGCGCATCCATGACGCCTTTGATCGGCGGCCCCCTTTATGATTGGGTGACAAATGCGGCTACCAGCTACCGTTCCATCCCTATCTATGGGATGCTTTGGAGCATTGGTCTGAATATGCTGGCAGCCTTTGCACTCGGCGCGATCTGCATTGTAAAAAAGCGGGCGCGGCTGCTGATGGCTTTCCTGCCGGTTGTCGCCGTATTCCTGACACTGATGATCTCCACCCCGGTGTATGCGGAATTCCGATATATCTACTGCCTGTTTACCACGCTGCCCTTCCTTGCCAGCATTACCTTCCTTGCCCCATTGCCAAATAAAAACCCGGCGAAAGGCGCGAGGGCAGCGGCGGAAGCGGCTGGTTAAAGCGCAACCATCACCGCTCATAAGCGCAGGCCCGGAAGCCAATCAATTGGCTTCCGGGCCTTGCTTCTTTTACCCCTTATATCATCAAAAAGCGCCCCTGTCGTTACCATTGCGCGACAGGAGGCGTTTCGCGTTAATCGGCATTTCCCCCAATGCTCCACACACAAACAGATCGTCTTGCTTTAGGCTTTGTGCAAAATGGAACATCACGCCATCCCGTTTGGGGAGGATATTTTCTCCCCCTAAATTGGTCGCCCGCTTTATTTTGCGCCATTCTTTTGCATATAGACGCACCGGCTCCTTCCTGCCAGGGCGAAACGGAAGCCTTTCCAAATCGATCTCATAATGAAAGCTTTGCGCTTTCTCTGAAAAATTGTAGGCCACTGCCAGCAACGCATCCGGCTTTTGATAAACCGTGACGAGCACCTCAGGATGATCCGTACGGATTGGGCACTTGCTGTGCCAATAGCCGAGCATCTGCGCCTGCTGTATGCCGAAGGCATCCCAAATACGGTAGATTCGATCGGCATTATAAACGCCCCAGCCATAGCGGTTATTCATCGCATAAAGCATGCCGACATATGGGTTCCCGCCGCCCTCCAGCATCTGGCTGGTGTTGCCGTAGGGCAGGCCGCTGACCTCCGTGAGGATGTAATCGGCGGGAAGCTTCCGGCAGTCAAAGCCCTCTCCAATCCAGAGGGTATCCAGAAAGGGCAGGATATCGGCATAGATATTCACGCATGCGGCGTCGCCTGCCCTGGCCTCTTCATGATTCCACATATGCATATCGATCAGGCCGCCCACCTGATCCAACACTTTGCGCGCGCGGCGTAGAGTGACGGCATCCAGAGACGTATCATCGATATAGATGCCCTTGATTCCGATCTGATCCACCAGCCATTGCAGGCCTTCAATATAATAGTTCTCAATCCGGGAATCCGGCTGGATGATAAAGGCAATATCATCATCCCCCTTGTGCGGGCCGGAGCGGTAATGCACTTGCCAGGCCGGAATCACATTTTCCCCAAAATAGCGGTGCAGCCACTCCCGGTCATGGAAAGTATCAAGCCCCTGCCCTTTCTGCTGAAGGATGATCTCCTTTCCAAAGGCTTTATAGCAAAACACCTCAGCGGTATGATTGCTCATCTCCCGCGCCGTGTAATAGACCTTGACCCCAATCCCCTTCTGTGCCGCCGCCTGCACAATCGCTTCATCCGCTCGTTTCGATAAAGGGATAGTTGATATAAGGATGCAATCATTGCCATGGTGGATGTTCATAAATTCAGGCCATGTTGCTCCGCCTTTTTCAAATGCCGATCCTCGTTGCCCTTCATGGCGTTGCTATGATAATAGCGCACGGCAAAATGCTTTTGGTAATCAATTGGCTTGTAGGGCGTGAGAAAGAATTCATAGCGAAAAACCCGGCGCTCTCCCTTTTTTAGTAAGAAACGCCCGGTGCGCGCCTCAAAAACCGCGCCGTTTACCGCCCGGTGCGCTTTCATCGTGCCAAGGCCATGGTTCTCCCAGGTTTCGATGGGGCGCACAATCGGCAGATTATGATAATACACATTGACCAGCGGCGTGCGGTAATCCTCCGCCTTCAGGCGGATCATCACCCCTGCGTTGACCGTGCCGATATACATGCTATCGTGCCGCTGATCACCCCATATGGCTGAAACCTCGGCAAACCGGCCGCCGCGTTTGCCCAAGCCGCAATTATAAACCGCCGCCTCCGCATGGAAAGGCACGCACAGGCTAATTTCCGTTTCACAATCCGCTGTTGCGGAAAGCTCTGTGAAATACTCCAAATTGCCCTCACAGCGGGCAATCAGCCTAGTGTGCACACGCAGTGCTTCGCTTTGGCCCTCCGCCGCAAGCACTGCCCAGGCGCCTTGGTTCTCAACGCTGGGCGGCCTATAGGAAATAGTCTGGCCTTTCGCAGAGAAAGTGACCGCCTCGCTTAAAAGAACGCGCTGGACGGTATCCATGAGATTAACGCCTTCGTCAAAATAGCTCTCCATCTGCATGAGCTGCACCCCGGCGCCTAATCGGACAGTGCGACCAAGCAGTTCCAGCGTTTGCCCGTCCGTGCGGATAGGAAGGAAGGGCGGGGTAACCTCGTCATCCTGTGCACGGGTGCTATTGAGCCAGTTAAGCCGAGAGAGTCTCCATAGGTCATCATAGCCATGGTTTTGCCACCCGCTGCCGCGTTACCTGGAAGGTAAGGGAAACTTTTGCCTGCTCCACGCCCTCCAAACAAATCGAGACAGAATAGGAGCTCGGCGCAAGCCCAGAAAAATCCACGCCAATATAGAGCGGATTGATCCGGCCCGACTGTGTTTCATAGGGCTTAGCAAAAGGGCGGCCGAATTTATCGATCCCCTGCGTATTGTAAATCGTCACACGCCCATCCAGACCGCGCGGCACAACCGTATACGGGCCAGAGCATTCGCATAGCAGCAGCTGCACCACATAATATTCATCCCTACACACCTGAAAGTGAAACGAAGTGCCTGGTGTGAGCCCCTTAAGCTCGCTGAAATCATCGAACAGACGAACCGGCGCTCTCCGGTCTTTTTGATAAATTAGCATGATAGAACGTTTCCTTTCCTCCAGCAGCACTGCACTGCGCTGGGCTTTCCTTTTATTGCGCCATTGCCCCAGACAAACTATTTGGCAATTTTGCTTGCCTAAAACCTGAAAGCTTTCTACGGCCGGTTTCTTTCTCCCATATGAGCATTGTAGAGAATTGAACCCAAAAAGGAAATCGATAATGTGGCACAATCCATATAAAAATCGGAAATCCATGCATTCTGAAACATCCAGCGGCCACTCCCAGCCATTTACAGCGAAAAGCTTCTATTTTTCCCTTGGATTCGGAAATACTAGAGAGGATTTGAACGATAAAACGGAAAAGGGCTGACAATATGAAAGCTTTGATTACGGGGGCAAGCTCCGGCATCGGGAGGGATTTTGCCCATGTGCTCGGCTCAATGGGCTGCGAGCTGATCCTCGTCGCACGCCGCGAAAACCGTATGGAAGAGTTAAGAAACGAACTTCCTGTGCCGGTACAGATCATCTGCGCAGATCTCTCCTCGGAGCGGGAATGCTTTGCGCTGTATGAACAAGTGCGGGAGGAACACATTGATATTCTGATCAATAATGCCGGGTTTGGCGTATTCGGTGCATTCCAAGAAACGGATCTGACGGAGGAATTAAAGCTTATTGACACCAATATCCGCGCCGTGCATATCCTGACCAAGCTTTTTTTAAAGGATTTTACGGCACGGGATGCGGGTTATCTCCTCAATGTATCTTCTGCCTCTGCCTTTGCTCCGGGGCCACTGATGGCCGCCTACTACGCTTCAAAGGTGTATGTGCTGCATTTGACGCTCGCCATTTGGAAGGAACTGCGGCGTCAAAACAGCCGCGTTTCCATCAGCGCCCTGTGCCCCGGCCCGGTGAATACGGAATTTGATTTAAAAGCGGACGTTACCTTTACACCTGCAAGCAAGCCGAGCTACCAAATTGCGGAATATGCGCTCAAGCAGATGTTTGCCCACAGGATGCTGATCGTGCCGGGCCTGCAAATGAAACTGGCCAAATGCTCGGCGCGGTTCCTGCCAACGCGGGCGGTGCTCGCGGTAAGCTACCACTTGCAGCATAGGCGGCAGCCGAAGCGGACAGCGATTTCAAAAAGCCTTCCCCGATCCAACTAAAAAAGGGGCTGTTGCAAAATGCCTTGCATTTTGCAACAGCCCCTTTTGATTAAAAAACTTTATCCGACAGTCAGCACAGCGTGATCATACCGCCCCATGCTGCGAGCAGCTATAATAATCTGCGTCCCCTTGGGTACAGTCGAAGCAACGGTAAGCGTACCATCCTGAGCAAGGGTCACGCCCTCAACCTGTTTCTCCTCCACGGCGGCGAGATCGGCCACGATCGCATACTGCATCCGGTGGCCGGAAAGCTCCTGCCCATATTGATCTTCCAGCCTGGCGGAAAGCTTCCGGCTTTCCCCTGCCTTGATCGTAGCGGGCGTATCTCCATTGAAGAGCACGCGGCGCGCCATAGGCTCCGCATCGGATAGACGGAAATGAACCGTTTGCCTAACCGTATCGCTGAGATATGCCGTGACAAAAATATCCTGATTCAAATCCGCACCGGCGGAAATAGTCAAAAGCCCGGTGACCGGGTCAATGGCCACGCCTTTCCGCTCAACGGAAGGCGTAGAAGTGGGGACCGCCCCATCCACCGTTTCAGAAAGCTTCCATTTGACCGTGCCTGCAACAGGCTGATCAAACTGGTCTATTATCTCTGCCTTCATCTGCTTTGTCCAGCTACCGCTGGCGGGCACGAGAAGGCTGTCTGCCGTTTCACCGCCATTGATGATGATGCTGGAGGCCTTTGCGGGCTCGTTTTTCTTATACACACGGAAATAATCAATGTAGGTATCCTTCGGGTAGATGCCTGCATCCTCCCCCATGCCGCCTGTGGCATAAACGGAGAAAATCGTCATCATCCGGTAGTTAGGCGAACGGTCCGTTTCGTTGACCAGCTTGTTATCTACATAGAATTTCGTTCCGTTTTCATCCCATTCAAAACCATAGATGTGATATTCGCTGGATGGATCGCCCGGAATCTCCGACTCCGGCGCCCAGAGGTATTCGATCTCATTGGAGCCGTTGGGATGGATAACAGGCCGCCATGCCTTCATTTTCTCCAATGGAGCGAGATAGGTTTCGATGATATCAAACTCAGCGGTCTGATTCGAATAATGGCCATAATAGGGGGCTTTTTCGCCGCTGAGCTGCGCGCCCGCATTTTGGTCATCCTGCGTGCCGACCATCCACCAGGCGAAATGGCTGCCATCCCGTGTGGAAGGCATTTTGAGACGGATTTCAAAATAGCCGTATTTGGTGGCTAACCCGTCAAAGGTGGGAATCGAACGGTTATAGGTGGCCCCGCTCCCTATTTCGCCAAACTTGTGCAGGTGGTCGCGCTCAAAGGACATGATTCCCGTCACTTTATTGCCGTCCTGCGAACTCCAGCGCTCCAGCCCCTCCGGGCAGCGCAGAACAAGGCTGCCATCCTGGAAGAAGAAATCCGCCTTTGTCCGCTCGTCATAATCCGTCCAGTGGCGTAGATAGTAGGGCGACCAATGCGCGGCATCCAGCGTGTCCCCATCGAACTCATCGTTGTAGAAGAGCGTCCATCCCTCTTTTTCCAGCGGGTTGGCCGGAATATCCTGAAGGCTTTCATCTTTGACCAGCCGAATTTTCTTGGTAACGGATACTTTTGGCTCAGCAGCATCCGGAGACGCGTCCGTAGCCGTCACGCGCAGGGTAACGCTTTTTTGAAGCTCGCTCGTTACCGTCAAGACCTGATCCTGCAATGTGACGCCCTCCACCTCTTGATCCAGCTGATAGGTCACGGGGTTATCCTCAATTGGCGTATCCTCACTGTCGAAAACCGTGGCCGTCACATTGCGCTGCGTGCTCCCGGAGGCCGGCGCAACGACCGCATAGTCGCCAGTAAGCGCCGGGGCGTTAAAAGCGATTCGCCGCTGATCATTGCGATCTGTGCGGCTATGCAGCACAACAGCAGTGACAATGCCGCCGATTAGCGCCAGCGCCAGCAGGGCGGCCAACACAATGCATAAAACCTTCTTCCTTTTTGTCATATTCGTTTCTCTCCTTCTTCTCCTGCGTCAAGCAGGGCTTATGTAGGCAGAAAAGGCAAAAAGCGCGCTTGTTTTGCCCTTCCCTCCGGTCTATCTATTCTACGATGGTATCAAAACCGCTTATTTCAACAGCTCATACATCAGGGCCGCGTCATTTTTTGTTGCATATTCATTGACGCTTTTCACCCGGGCGCGCAGCACATTGCCGCCCATTGTAATCTCCAGCTCATCATCCACCTTTACCTCGTAAGATGCGCGCGCCACTTTGCCGTTGACCAGCACATGCTTCGCATCGCAAACCTCGTTTGCCACGGTACGGCGCTTAATCAGCCGTGATACTTTTAAATATTTATCCAGTCTCAAATTGATATCCTCCCATTTTGCAGCGGGCAACATTCCGCGTTGAAGCCCTGCCCTGTAAAAAAAGAAGGGCAGGCGCCCCGCCTGCCCTCCAAGCCGCACAATCGCCCTGCGACCCGCCACACCGGCAGGCAAATGCACAGCAACCTCTCCGCAGCCCTTATGCTTTTGCAAATTTTATTTCTTTGCAACAGCTTCCTTGAGCGCCTTACCTGCCTTGAACGCCGGCAGATTGGAAGCGGGAACGATCATCGCTTCGCCCGTTTTGGGGTTACGACCCTGCTTCTCAGCGCGTGCACGAACCTCAAATGTGCCAAAGCCAACAATCTGAACCTTATCGCCCTGAGCAAGCGCATCGGTAATGCTGTCCAACACTGCCGCTACGGCCTTATCGGCATCCTTTTTGGAAAAATCCGCCTTTTCGGCGACTGCGTTTACAAGCTCTGTCTTATTCATTACTGATTTCCTCCACTTTCAAGAAATATTTATTAATCCATGAAATAGCAATTATTTCATTTGGATAGCAAATCAAGCTTCGCCTCATCCCACAGAGCGTCTAGCTCGCTCAAGGACAGTTCTTCCAGCTTGAGGCCTCGCTCACGCGCCTTTTCCTCCACACAAGCAAACCTGCGCATGAACTTATCCGTCGCTGCGGTGAGCGCTTCCTCCGCATCGCAGCCGACGAAGCGGGAAACATTGACCGCGCTGAAGAGCAGATCGCCCAATTCTTCAGCGATCTCTTCCTCACTGCCGCTTTCAATAGCGCCGCTGAGCTCAGAGGTTTCCTCATACAGCTTGTCCACCGCGCCGGAAATATCCGGCCAGTCAAAGCCGACTTTCGCCGCCTTTTTTTGCACTTTCGTGGCGCGCATCAGGGCCGGCAGCTCACGCGGGACAGAGAGCATCGTTTCCGTCTGGCTCGTTTGCCCCTTGGAACGCTTTTTAATATCATCCCAATTGCGCAGAACCTCCTCGGAGCCCGTTACCTCGACCTCGCCGAACACATGCGGATGCCGCTCAATAAGCTTTTTGCACACGCCGTCCGCCACGTTTTCAAAGGTGAAGGAACCCTCCTCCGCCTCCATCTGGGCATGAAAGACGACCTGCATGAGCACATCACCCAGCTCCTCGCAGAGCAAAGCCTTATCTTGCTGATTGATCGCCTCAATTACCTCATAGGTCTCTTCGATCAAATTTTTTTTGATGCTTTCATGCGTCTGCTCCCGATCCCATGGGCAGCCGCCCTCGGAACGCAGGCACTGCATAATTTGAAGCAGATCGCCGATCCCATAAACATCCTTGAACGAAAACCCATCGATCATTTGCAGCCCTCCCCGCATGCAGGAAAAATGCGACATGAGTATATTACCCCATCAGGCCGTATTTTTCAAGTATTTTAGCAATTTTTCTCCCTTGGGCAGCATGGCAACGTCATCCTTTGAAATCGCGCGGCTGAATAGCAGCGCCACCACATAAAACGCTACGGCAATCATAACCGCAATCAGCACAGACATATTGCCTGCGCTGAGCATGCTCTTGCCGAACAGGCCGCCCGCAGGCCAGATGCTGCCGAGCAACGTACTCAGGATGCCATAGCTTGCAAAAGCCGCCACGCCGCACACCACTGAGCAAAATGCCGGCTTCAAGAAAACGGAGATTACATTGATACGCACTTTCGAGACATGAAGCAGGAAATACAAGTTGATTGCAACCACGACAACATAGCATAAAATCGACGCATACGGCGCGCCCTGGATATTGATTGAGGGGATGCCAACCAGCACAAAGTTGCCCACAATCTTGATCGCGGCGCCGATCAAGAGTGATTTCACCGGCACATCCGTGCGGCCAATCGCCTGCAACATGTTGGTAATCGGCGCAGAGAGCGCCATAAGCGCTGTGGAATAGCCATACGCCTGCATAATTGGCACGGCAACAGGCACCAAGTATGGGCGGCTACCATAGAGCAGCATCAAAATTGGCTTTGCCAGCACCGCCATGCCGATGCCGGCGGGCAAGCCGATGAGCAGCGTCAGCCGCAGCACGGATTCAATCGTAACCCGGCTCGTTTTATGATCCTTCGTCGCCCATGCGGCAGAAAGGACGGGCAGTGCACTCACTCCGAAATTCATCGTGATCATCGGCACCAGGTTTTTAAAATTAATGGCGGCAGAATAGCAGCCGTAGAGATAATCCGTCACGCTGTCATCCGGCGTGCCCGTACCGAGCAAAGATTCGGCATACATCGACTTCATAATGCCCGCGGCCGCCGGATCGTTCATAATGCTGGCAAGACGAGCGCGCAACATGCCTGCGTCGATAATATTCGTCACGTTCGTGATGAGGGAGCTTGCAACGACGGGAATAGCCAGCGCAATCATCATCTTGGCGATCTCCTGGCCGCTGAGCGGTTTCGGGGAATTGACAAGATCGGTGCGGGTAAAGCCGTCTCCCTTCACTTTATACCGGAGAAGCAGGTAGAAAAAGCCGATCATTGTGCCGATCGTAACGCCCATAACGGCTGCCGCCGCGGCATACGGATATATTTCCGCCATGGCCTCATCCATATTCTGCACTGCTTTGCCGAACACTACCCCGCCGGAGGCGAATTGCGCTTTGCCTGCCCGGATGACGCCATAGGAAAGCAACAGCCCCAAAACCAGTTTCCCCAGCGCCTCAATAACCTGAGAAACGCCCGTGGGCACCATATTGCTCAGGCCCTCATAATAGCCGCGATAGATAGACATCGCGCAGCAGAAAAATACAGCTGGCGAAATGGCAAGAATACTATAAAACGTATTGGGGGATTTGCTGATCCAAAAGGCATAGGGATACGCCAGCAGCAGCATGACCGCCGTGCCGACGACGCCGATGATAATAAACAGGCGAAATGATACCCGGTAGGTCTGGCGGGCGTTACGGTAGCGATGCAGCGCCACATCCTGCGACACCATCTTCGCCACCGCGATCGGAATGCCCGCCATAGAAATGGAGACAATGGGGGTATAAACATCATACGCTGAGCTGAAATATCCGAGGCCCACCTCGCCAAGCATGGCGGTCAGCGGGATTTTATAGAGCACGCCGATGACCTTGACGATGAGCGTGGTAATCACAAGGGTGATCGCGCCGTTGAGCATCGTCTGCTTTTTATTCGTCGGCAAGCGCAACACTTCCTATCCTGTAAAATAATTCTGTCTCCTTACACCGGCCAGAGAAAGTACAGCGGATACGGCCGCTGGCAAAACGGCACGCCCCGCATACAGGCATATTAGTCTTCCCCCTGCAAGCGTGCACCGCATTGGGAACAAAACACTGCCTCCGGAGCATTTGCCGCAGCGCAAGCGGGGCATGTCACACGATTACGCAGCTCGTTGATCGTCTCTTTCAAATCTTTGATTGCGGCATTTGCCTCGTCGATCTCATGCACCAGCTCCTGCTCTCGCCCGGGATCGGTCGTGCCATTTTCCAAATAATTGTAATACAGCATCCCAAGGGCAGCATAACTGTCATTCAGCTTATTTTCCAGCTCGGCAATATTCAGCTTGTTCCGAGAGAGATCCAAAACCTCCTCTGCCTTTTTGCCAACGTTTTTGGCCGCGGATTTTGCGGTATTGACCGCGTTTTCAAACAGTCCCATTGCAAGAACTCCTTTCACACATCGGAAGCAATTTTTTGCTTTGTATTATACTACCAATTCCATGCGGAAGCAACTTTTTCAAACTCCATAGGATCAACAAGCTAATCATTCCCCATAAATTCCCTCAGCAGGGATTCCTCCGGCACCAGTTCGCGCGCAATTGGCTCAAACCGCTCAAGGCTTGCAATCATGCGCACTGCATCCCGATAAAAGGGATGCTCCGGCTCAATTTGCCGCAGCATTCCAACGGCCTCTTCCCGGAATACGCACGGTTCATATAAGTGGATCGAATTGATCCGCACATCGGCATTGCCACGGAAGGGGAAAAGATACAAATCCTCCCCCGCTGCACGCTTTGCCAAAGCAGATAAGTTTGATACACATTGGTTGCGCGAAATCGGCTATCCCGGATCAGCCTGCGGACAAACCGGAGGTTGCGCTTATTCAAAACGATCTTCCCCTTCTCCGTATAGATCCGAGAAGAAACGCTAACATAAGCCTTAAGCAGATGCTCCGGCGGAAACGCCTCATAGATCAGTGGATTCAGGGCGTGCAGGCCCTCTACGATGACGACGTCCCCCTTTCCATGCTTAACCGCTCTGTCTGGATGAGCCGCCGCCCCGAGGGAAAATCAAACAACGGCAGCTCACAGCGGCCATCCTGCATCAGACGGCAAAACGTTTCATGAATCAGGGGGATATCGAGCGCATGTACGGTTTCAAAATCCGGCGTGCCGTCAGGCAGGCGCGGGGAAAGATCCTGATTGAGATAAAAATTATCCAACGAAACCGTATAGGCCCCATGGCCGCTCTCTACGAGGGCCTGGGCGATTTTGCCCGCCGTGGTGGTTTTACCGGAAGCGCTTGGCCCTGCGAGCAGGATAATGGAAGCCGCACCCGACGACACGGCCTGCTCCGCCACCCGGCGGATGATATTGCGATAACGCTCCTCCGACGCATGAATAAACTGCTCCGGCTGCCCGGCTGCAAGGGCATTAATGGATTCATAGTAATTATCGAGCCTCGACATAAGCTTCCTCCGGCGTGAATCGGTTATTTATATGACGCATAGAATTGCTTTATGCGCTCTTTGCGCTGCATGAGCTGCTCAAACCGTTCATTATATTCATATGGATATTTATAATTAAAAATACGTTCGATCCGATCGCCATGCGGTGCTTTGAGCTTTGTTACGGCCCCCGCGCCGGCGGCGAGCACGGTATGGCATTCCTCCATCATAAAAATATTGTAAAGCCCTTCGTGCCCCTTTTTGCACCAGCCGACATTTTCCAGATTGCCGAGGCACCTGCTCTGCCGGTACATATAATATGGGAAATGCCCCGCCGCCGTGAGAGCCGCCTGCGCGCTGGCAAGCATATCTCCGGTGAGCGAAGCATCCCCCGCTCGTTGCTGATTGGTGACGAGCGTGGAGGAACGCTTGAGCGCAAGGGTATGCACTGTTACGCTCTCCGGATCGAGGGAAAGCGTTCTGTCAAGCGTTTGGCAAAAGCTTGCGGGCGTATCCTTTGGAAGCCCGGCGATGAGGTCCATATTGATATTGGAAAAGCCGTGCGCCCGCGCAAGCAGAAAAGCCTCCTGCGCACACTGCGCCGTGTGGCTGCGGCCTATCTCTTGCAGCACTTCGTCATTGAAGGTTTGCGGATTGATGCTGATCCGTGTCACCCCATGCGTTTGAGCGCTTCCAGCCGCTCTTGTGTCACGGTATCCGGCCGCCCGGCCTCCACCGTATATTCCCGCATGGTGGAAAGGTCAAAATTCTCCTCCACTGCCGCATGCAGGCGCATGAGATCCTCCGCCGCAAGCGTTGTGGGCGTGCCTCCGCCATAATAGACCGTTTCCAGCCGGAGGCCCAGCTCAGAGGCGATCCGGCCCGTGATGGCAAGCTCCTCACACAACAGCTCCACATAGCGCGGCAAAAGCTTTTGGGCTTTGGAGGCTGTGATGGAATGCGAAACAAAGGAGCAGTAGCTGCACCGTGTGGGACAAAACGGAATGGAAAGATAGAGGCTAAACGACTCTGGACGTGAGGTATCCATGATGCGTTTCTCCGCCTGTGCCACGTCAAAGGCGAGCGCCGTTTTCTCCGGCGAAACCAAAAGCCTGTTTGAAAATACGCCTGCGCGCCCGCCGCTCCATACTGGCCGGTCAGCCGGTTCATAAGCTTGGAGGGCCGCACGCCCGTGAGAATGCCCCATTGCGGGCGGTAGCCGGTTGCACGCGAAAGCACATCGAACAAAACGACGGCCATGCGCCGCTCGCACTCCCCCTCCTCCTGTGCCTGCTGGGCCGGAATCAGCTCCTCCGCGCAAAATCGCTCCCCTTCCAAAAAAACCTCGCAGGAGACCTTGCTTCCGCCAAGCGTTTCCCGCAGGGCCGTTGTCACATGCGGCTCGCCCGGTTCATCCGCAGCAACCGTTTTGATCTGCTCCTCAGGAAAAAACACCCGGCAAAGATTTTCCATTTCATAGTGAAAAGGATGCCCGTCCGTATATAAAATCATCCTGTTCGCCTCTCTCCTCTCGCCTGCGCCAGTTCGTTCAATGGTTAAAACTCAAAAAGGCTCTGATCCAGCTTGCGCTTGCGCAGGTAACGGTTATGCGTGCGCTCATGTGCAAGCGTTGTCTGCCGGTTGTGGCCAGGGTATACCTGATAATCGCCCTTTAAGCGCGCCAACCGCTCCAGGGAATGCATGAGCGTCGCATAGTCGCCGCCCGGCAGATCGGTGCGCCCACAGGTGTGGCAGAAAAGCGTGTCGCCTGAAAAAATCACGCCGTCTACCACAAAGCACACACCTCCGCGCGAATGGCCGGGCGTGTGCAACACATGGATGGAAAGCCCGCCCAACGGCAGCTCCATCCCCTCCTCCAGGAAACCATCCGGCGCAACATATGCCTGCTGCCCAGGCAGGTGCGTATCTGCAAGGCTCTCGTGCTCATCCGTTAGGCAGGCAGCGTCTTCCCCGTGGATATATATCAATGCGCCGGTCAGCGCTTTTACCTGCGCTGCACCCATTAGATGATCGTAGTGCCCATGCGTGAGCAGAATATAACGAACTTTTTTGATCATATCACTTTGCAGATAATCAATCAGCGGCTGCTCGCACGCGCCCGGATCGATCACCGCCGCTTCCCCGCTCGCTTCATCAAGCAGGATATAACAATTGGCCGCCATCGGCCCCATGGAAAAGCGCTCAATTTTCATTCTTTGATTCCATTCCTTTGCACTAATTTACTTGAGCTTTCGCCTGCGCATACCGCTCAGCTTCGGGCCCACTCCTCTGTATCCAGCAGGATCGTCACCGGACCGTGGTTGAGAAGAGACACCTCCATATGGGCGGCGAACACGCCCGTTCCACGCGCGCAACGCCGAGCCCGCGCAGCGCCTGCACATAAGCTTCATATAGACGCTTTGCCTCCTGCGGCGGGGCGGAATGCGTAAAAGAAGGGCGGCGGCCCTTGCGTGTATCGGCACAGAGGGTAAACTGCGATACCACCAGCGCCTCTCCCCCGATATCGAGCAGAGAACGGTTCATCTTACCCGCCTCATCCTCAAACACGCGCAGCAGGGCGGTTTTTTCTGCGAGCAGAATCGCCTGCGCCTCGGTATCCCCCTGCATCACGCCGAGCAGGATAAGAAATCCCTCACCCGTTTTTCCAACCGTTTCGCCCTCTACGGAGACGCTCGCATGAGAAACCCGCTGTAGCAAAGCACGCATTTTGATTCCCCCTTTGTTCTCTATCGCTTTTCATTCGGAAACCCGCAAAAAGCGGGCTTCATAAGGCCCTAGCGCAAGCCCGGCGGAAAGATTCACTGTTTCCCCTGAAAGAAGGTCGAGCGCATCCCCTGCGCCTATGGGAGCAGTATAGGGCGCGCCCTCTGCATTGAGGGCCGCCAGCACCCGCTCGCCCGGCACAGCCCGCTCGAAAACAAGCTGCCGGTTGGTGACGTGCACATTTCGATAACCGCCTTCACACAGAGCCCGGCTCTGCGTGCGCAGGTGGGAAAGCGCTTTCACCCAATCGGTTAATTCGTTCGGCTCCGGCGCGTCAAAGCAGGGGCGCAATGCGTCATCCCCCGCCTGCTTCTCCCCCTGCGCGCCCCACTCGCTTCCATAATAGAGGCAGGGAATTCCCGGCATGCCAAACAGCAGCGCAAAAGCAAGCGGCAGGTGACGCTTCTCCTTCAAAATGGAGGCGATGCGGGAGACATCATGGTTATCGATAAAACTGAGAAGATGCTTCTCCTGATAAAGCGCCCAATTTTCCGGGCCGAACTGCCGGTTCAGCGAATAGGAAATTTCAAAAAAATTCAGCTCGTTTAAGCTGGAATAAATGCCTTTATAGCATTCGTAATTCGTGCAGCTATGGAGCATTTCATGATTGACAAGCTGATTATAATCCCCAAACAACGCTTCCCCCAGCAGGAGGAATTCCGGTTTCAGCGCATCGCAAAACGTGCGCAGACGCCTGAGAAAATCGCGGTCTAAACAATAGGCGACGTCCAAGCGCAGGCCGTCGATCCCGAATTGGTTGACCCACTCCCGAATATTATAGAAAAGGTGCTCCACCACGGCCGGATTGCGCAGATTCAGCTTGACGAGCTCAAAATGCCCCTCCCAGCCCTCATACCACAGGCCGTCACCATAGCCGTTATCCCGGCCAAAGTCAATATAAAACCAATCCCGATAGGGCGACTGCTCCCGATTTGCCAGCACGTCCTGAAAAGCCCAGAACCCGCGCCCCACATGGTTGAAAACGCCGTCGAGCACCACACGGATCCCATGCGCATGCAAGTCATCACACACCGCTGCGAAATCCGCATTCGTCCCCAGGCGGCAATCAATTTCCCCATAATTGCGGGTGTCATACCCATGCCGGTCGGAGGAAAAAACGGGTGAAAAATAGACCGCCCCCACGCCGAGCGAAACGAGATAATTCGCCCAGGCAGAAACCTTCTGAATCCGCGGCGCGAGAATGCCGTCGTTTTCACGCGGCGCGCCGCAGAAGCCCAGCGGATAAATCTGATAAAAAACACTGGTATTATACCACATAAACGGAAAAACTCCTTCTCATGAGCGAAAAAAAACGGCAGCCGGCGCTGCCCGCTTCCCTCACACTCCATTTGTTGATGAGCACGGATGCCGCCCGGCCGCGGAATGTGTGCTGGGCTATCAAGCGCGAAGGAAGGCTCACCGCGTTCCCTCACGGCCGTTGGTCACGCAAAAATCCTTCCCCATGGCGATATTGCCCACGCCGTTGAGAATAAAGCTCGGGTGGTAGGGAAAACTTTGCGCCGTGCGCTCGCTGGATACGCCGGAGAGAACAAGCACGGTATCCATGCCGGTTTCCATCCCCGCGACGATATCGGTATCCATCCTGTCGCCAATCATGGCTGCATTGGCACTGTGCACGCCGAGGAGCTTGATTCCTGTGCGCATCATCAAAGGATTGGGCTTGCCGACAAAATAGGCCGTGCAGCCCGCCGCAAGCTCAATTGGCGCGATAAAAGCGCGGCAGGCCGGAATGATGCCCGCCTCGCTCGGGCCTGTCATATCCGGATTGGTGCCGATCAGCTTTGCGCCGCCCCTCACAAATTTAACGGCGCTGAGAATGGAATCATAATTATAATTATGAGTTTCCCCTACGACGACGTAATCAGGATTCACGTCGTTCATCGTGATTCCCGCCTCATACAGGGCGTTGACCAGACCCGGTTCGCCAATCACGTAGGCTGTGCAGCCCGGCTGCTGGCCGTGCAGAAATTTCGCGGTAGCCAGCGCACTGGTATAAAAATGCTCCTCGCTGATATCCATCCCCATGCGTTGCAGCTTCTGCCGAAGCTCCCGCGGAGAACGCTCGCTGGAATTTGTCAAAAACAAAAAGCGCTTATTCTCCCGATACAGCCATTCCACAAACTCCTTCGCCCCGTCAAGCAGGCGATTACCATGATAGATCACGCCATCCATATCGCAGAGGAAGCCCTCCTTTGCGCGGATGCGGTCGATCGCAGCCTCCATATCCAACATTTTAAAATCCCCCCATAACCCCTTGCTCACACCGCAGTGCGATTACTCTGTGTGATTATGATTATACCGTTCCAGGAAAAGGAAGGCAAGTGCAGGATGCGGAAAGGAGCGGTTTGTGAAAATTTTTGCAACATAGGCGCCGTTTTTTTGCGAAACATTACAGCATGGAGCGCATTCTTTTTTCTTTTTATAAACAATTCTGCATCATGCAAGCATGAAAAAAAGCGCCGGCAGCATCAACAAAATAGCGCTCCAGAACGGCTATTTCAGCACCCGAGTTGATATTGACATCCGCCCGCCGGCATGCTATGGTAACTAAGGAAAGCGCCAGTGAACAAGGAAATAGAATGGGCAAAAGACCATAGCCACGTTTTCCAGTAACGCAGGAATACAGCATTAGCATAACCAAAATAACACGGAAGAGGTGCCACATGGAGCAAACAAAGAAAAATAAGCGAAGCAAGCGCACAATCATCTTAACGGTTGTTATGATGGCCGCCGTTTTTCTATTTTTGGTTTACCTCAATCAACGGCCTTACGCCCATATCGAGGTGCACTCGCTCTCTGACCTCAATGCCCAGCAGATTGTGCAGACAGCGGCCTCCAAGATGCGATTAGAGCCAGAAAATTTGCGGGTTACGCCCTCCGGGAAGGTTACATTTGACATAGACGAGGCAGGGAAGCTCGTGCGTCCGCTCCAATTTGACCTGCATGGCATTTCCGGAGAAAATGTGCAAACAGCTACCCTTCTGCTTCGCAAGCCAGGGCTATATCTCTACCGCAATCAAACGGAAAAGCTGCCGAAAAATGATGCCGAACTGCCTGTGTATGCACAGGATTTCGATTTGAGCACCTTCTTATCCGCACTCTATGCGCTTCCAGTCACACAGGCGGCAAAGCTGACCGGCGCAGAAACAGTGCTTTTCTACACGGTGGAATGGGTCTATGACGCACCCCAATTGGAAACGCTTGCGACGCTCGTCTGGAAAAATGGCCAAACGCAGCAACAGCAAGGCCCCTTTGAAATAACAGATCGGAAGCGCCAGTGCCTTTTTACCATTACGCCGCACACAGGTCACGTCAGCGATTTTCAAAACAGGGTGCAGATTGTGATGGATATGGCGCCGGCAATGAAGGACAGGGAAATTCATTTTAATAAAACGGAAGAGGAACATCGGATATGAAACAGGAGCAGCGGCGTTACGTCAGCCAGGAACTGATTTTGGCAGAAGCGATCAAGGAATTTGGGAAATATGGCTATGGGGACGCTTCGGTCAACCGCATCTGTGAAGCGGGGCAAATTTCAAAAGGACGGCTTTTTCATTATTATAAGGATAAGGACGAGCTATTTCTAACCTGTGTGCAGGCCTGTTATGACCATTTGCAGCAGGTGCAGGAATTCTTTCGCGCCGAGCCGGAGGAAGCGCTTGAACAAACTTTCCACCGGTATTTTCGCCTGCGGCAGCAGCATTTTCAAAATCATCCATATGAGGCGCTGATGATGCGTGTGGCAGCGCTCTCCTCTCCCGCACACTTAAAGGAACGAACAGATCAAATGATGGATCATTTTGTGGACGCAACCTCGCGGGTGCTCTACCAAATCCTTGCCAACGTGCAGCCCGCGCTGCCCCATACGTATTTTCAGGAAGCGATCCAGATCTTTCATATTGCGAGCTATTATTGCCACTTCCGGGTTGGTACGGTGGGCTGGATTCCAGAACAGGATATGACGGCGCAGATGGAGACAAACCTCGCCTTTTTTGACCGCGTGGTTCATTTGATGCTCTATGGCCTGCTTCCCAGGGAGACGCATCCGCAGGAAACTCCATTCATTTGCAACTAAGAAACCGACCAGTCTGTTTTTTGAACAATATATACAAACAAACCGACTGGTCTATTTCTTAAATTCATCATTTTTAATAATAAGTTGCGATATTTTTTCTTTACAGAACTTATTTTCCTTTTGAAAAAGGCTATCATATAGTCAATCAAACGAAAGGAGAATATTTTTAAAATGAGAAAAAGTATCACAAGGGTAATGGCGTTTGCCGCTGTTTGCACAATCGTTACGGGTGCGGCTTTCGGCACACAAGCCTTATCTCGGAACGCCAAAGAGACGGTGCAGGCGCAAACCACAATCTCACGCGAGCAAAAAAAAGCGGAGCGTGCCGCAAAACGGGCGGAGCGCAAGGGCGACTGGGCGGAGATTGCCGGCCAGTACAAGGAATATGCCTCTGAGATTGCCAGTGAATATAAAGAATACGGCAAAGAGGTTGCCACGGAACACAAAGAGAAGGCCTCTGAGATTGCCAGCGAGAAGAAGGAATACGGCAAGGAGCTCGCATCGGAATATAAAGAGTATGCCTCTGAAGTGGCCAGTGAAAACAAGGAATACGGCAAGGAGCTCGCATCCGAATATAAGGACTATGCCTCTGAAATAGCTAGCGAAAACAAGGAATATGGCAAAGAAGTTGCATCCGAATATAAAGAATACGGCAAGGAAGCCGCTTCTGAATATAAGGAATATGGGCTTCAGAAAGCAATGGAAGCATTGCAAAAGGCCGGCATTCGCTGACCGTTTCATCAAACATCCCCGTTTCACCTCATAGAGAATACCACAGGAGCCGCTGCAAATGAATTGATGCGGCGCTCGTGGCTATTTTTGATGCCTTCATAAGGCCAAACGCTCCGTAGCGTGAGAAACGGCAGCTTTCTAATCTTCTTCCCGCTTGCGCTCCTCTCGGGCGGCAAGAGCGTCCCTTACCTGTTTTTTCTTATATTGAACGGTGTCTACCAGCTCTCGCGGAACCAAAATACCGTGCATATGCGGCTCTAGGACTGGATAAAACAGCCGCAAAAAGAACTTGGAAATCGCGGCAAAAGGCCTGAAATGGAGCAGCCGCGTCGCCATGATTGCCATCTCCCCAGCAAGCTCGCGGATGGTAGGCGCACTGCCCGGACGGATATGCACTCGCAATCGATCAAAATGGAAACGGAGCGTGCGCTTCGCCACCGTTTCCAAAGGGCGAATCCACACCTCCAACGTCCGTTCATCAAGCCACGCCGCGCTGGCGCAAACAGTGTAGCTGATACCGCCGAGCACAACCTTACCATAGCGCTGATGACCATCCATCCCACAGGAGACGGTATTCGTCTCATCTCCCTCCGTCCATGTCATGGCGCATTTATCCACGCTGAAGGCAAACAGAATCTGATCAAAATTACCCGCTTTATCACGCTTCAGATAAGTGGCGGCAATGGGCAGGATGCTGGGCGGGAAATGGATGAGGTTCAGCGAGCGGCGGCGCTTAACGCGGATCACGCTTTGCTCCAGCCTTTCCTCCATACGGCTACGGATGCCGACCGGCACCACATCCAATGGATAGGCCTCCTCCAGCAGTTCAGGTGGAACAGGAGGCGATTTCTCCACGGTTTTTTCCTGAAACGCTTTTGGAAAATGCCGCCAAATACAATCCAATACGGACTGCTCATCAAGCGCAGCGTTTGTCATCACCAGCACGGCGTCATAATCCTCAAAAACGATGCCAAACTGAGAAAATAAACCGTCCGCACGATAGGCGTGCGCCTCCCCTTTACACCGCCAGAGGCCAAAACCATAGCCTGCGCTCGTATCTGCGCCTTTGCTGGAGGAATTATCAGTTTGCTTTTGCGGCGCTGCCTTGGCCCAAAAAGCAGGAATCACCTGCTCGCCCTGAAACACGCCGCCCTGCTGATAACAAAGCATGATTTTGGCCAGGTCTTCCGTTCTCAACCAAAGGCCCCAACCGCCGGCCTCCACACCGTTTTCATCCGTCTCCCAAAAAGGCGTTTGGATGCCCAGCGGACGGTAAAGCCGGGGCATTAAAAATTGCGTGACGCTTGCGCCCGTGACGCGGTGAATCGCTGCGCAAAGCATATAAATATTTTCATTGACATATTTCCAGCGGCCGGGCCTCCCCTCCCAGCCGGAGGCAAAAAAGCGGGCGACCCAATCGCCCTTTTCCTTTGGGTCAAGGAAATTGGCCTCCTTGCCACTCTGCATTGCCACCAGATGAAAAATTGTCAGCTCCCAGAGCGGATCATCCGGCGACTTTGGCATATATTCCGGAAAAAGATCCAAAAGGCGGGTTTCCAAGGCGAAAAGGCCTTCCTCAATGGCAAACCCCACGGCAATCGCCGTTACGGTTTTGCTCACGGAATACATGGGGTGCGGCAGGTCGGGCGCAAACGGCTCATGAAATGCTTCCGCCGCAACGCGGCCACCACGCAGCACCATATAACTGTGGTTTTCAATTCCACTCTTTTGCAAATCCTCCACAAAGCGGAGAACTTCCGCGGAGGAAACGCCCGCCTCCTCCGGTGAACCGGCACGCGGCAGCGGCGCAGTCGGATAATCGCCCATTCCCTTTCGCCTCCTTGACGAATCTTGAATTATTAATTGTTTTAGTATAGCACACAAGCGCCTATCCTGTCACATCCTTCAAAAAATAAATCTTTTTCCCACCAAGCGTTTTGAATCGATTTTGTCATATCCATTGCTTGAAACAGGGTGGTATGATAGGATAAAACGGTAACTCCGGTTTACCTGATTGGCAAACAGAATAGAAAAACAGGAGTGTTTCGATGAATTATCAGCTCAGGCGCATGAAGCGCAAAACAGTCGGCATTTATATCACAAAAGAGGGCGAAATTGAGGTGCGCGCGCCCCGCAGCGTATCCGAAGCAGAAATTGATCGCCTCGTGCAGGAGAAGGAAGCATGGATCACAACCCATCAAACAAAAATGCGGGAACGCATCCAGTTGCAGGCCATGGACCGAATTCGGCCCGGCGGGACGGTTATATTTCTCGGCCGGAGTTATCCGGCCGAGCCTTCGCAAGCAAGGGATATTTCCTTCAATGGAACGCGCTTTTTGCTGCCCGATCTGCCGGAGGCAGAGCTGCGCGCCGCCCTTGTTGACTTTTACCGCAAAGCGGCAAAAGCCCTTTTGCCAAGTGCGGTGGAGCGCTTTGCCCCACTCGTTGGAAAGGCCCCCCAGCAGGTGCGCATCACCTCGGCCAAAACGCGCTGGGGCTCCTGCTCGGCAAAAGGCGGGCTCAATTTTTCCTGGCGCCTCCTGTGCGCGCCGCCGGAAGCAATGGATTACGTTGTCGTCCACGAGCTTGCGCATCTGATCGAATTCAATCACTCTTCTCGTTTCTGGGCAATTGTAGAAGGAATTCTGCCGGACTACAAGGCCCGCCGCCAATCCTTGAAAGAAGTGCAGGAGAGCCTCCTAAGGCAGGGATGGTAAAAAGGATGCGAGAAATCCACAAATCGATTTTATTATTGATGCAATGGAAAGAAAGGAGCGGATAAAATGAATGTCATTTGGTCGAAATACGTGCAAGGCGTCAACACCCTGTATGATACGCGCAAACTACGATTTCATGATATGTTTGCAGAGCAGTACAAGGCGTTGTTTGATTTGGATGCCAACCATCCATTCAAAATCCTCAAAATTGGTTGCGGCCCCGGAGCGCTTGCAGGAGCTTTACATCGCTGGTATCCGAATGCTGAAATAACGGCAATTGACCGTGACAGCACATTTATCAGCTTTGCCAAAAAATCAGTTCAAACAATTAATTAGAAGTATCTGCCTGCAATTCTATTAAAATTACTTCTGGCCGATTATGAAATCGAAATGGAATAATGCTATTTCCAACACCCCGGCTGACAATCATATTTGTGTTTTTTTCCGAAAAAAGTCCGGCGTCATATTGTGGAAACAAACCTTGATTTGGTGCTATTAGCCCTCCAATAAACGGCAATCTAAATTGACCTCCATGAGCATGGCCGGTCAACACCAATTCTGCTCCAAGCGCAGCATAATTATCAAAAAACTCCGGTCTATGGCAAAGAACGATATTATAATTCCTATTGTCTAATAGAGGACTTAACTTGGTTTCTATGATCGCCCTTGAATTCCACCCAATGTTGCTCGTTCGAAAAAATCAGGGTCGTCAATGCCTATTAAGGATATTTTCGCTTCTTCCCTTTCGAGTAAAACTTTTTCATTATGCAAAACCGATATACCCATTTCAATCAGATTATCTTCAAATTCACTATATATGTTTTCTGAAACCCACGCTTCGTGATTGCCTGTTATATAATAACATGGTGCAATTTTTACCGCTTCTTCTGCGAAATGTAGTGCAATATCAAGATCTGTGTTATTGGAGTCGATAATATCTCCTGTTCATTGCTATAATATCAGGTTTCGCGAATGTTAGCCATTTTCAACGAGATCGTTATTATCTGTGCCTATTTCGGT